>Ga0182030_10010017_pt1 | contig 19336 bp, 21 predicted proteins | sample 812S3MmetaG_FD_121299 | JGI IMG/M metagenome (GOLD analysis project Ga0182030, IMG submission 121299) | Permafrost microbial communities from Stordalen Mire, Sweden - 812S3M metaG (Illumina Assembly) | ecosystem: Environmental > Terrestrial > Soil > Wetlands > Permafrost | place: Sweden... | reverse complement strand
CCGAAAGTCAGGAACATCAATCATGGCATCTTCAGGAAGAATGACAGCCGTCAAAGGAGGAACCGGAACACAATCCACTCCTGCCAACGGCATTGGTGGTGACCGCAGAGTATGTATCCTTTCTTACCATTCTTACATATGAGCTTAGATCTAACTCGATGCAATTGCAGGGCTCGAATTCCGGGACTCTTTTCTCGGGCCTCATGAGCCAGAAGCGTAGCAGTGGTGACGCCGCTGCCGCTGCGAGACGGCAGTCATTCCACGAACAGAGGCCTGCTACGGGCTTCCTTGGAAGCATGTGGAATAAGTAAGCCATATTTCGAGGCGTGCATGGTTGGCTTTGTCTAACTTCGAGTGTCTGCAGTTTCACGAAGGGATCTCCGGAGAATAAGTGAGATGATGGAGGGTATTGAGTCAAGAACCAAGCTATGGTCTTTGTCATGGTGGTGTCGATGGTGTTGATGGCGTTGAACGGATGTAATCTAGGTGTATGAGTTATGAGGTCTTTCAGGATATCAGAGCGAAATGAATCTGCCCCAACAACCCCCAAAACAAGTGCATTTTTGAGGGATCTTTCCTTGACAGATACATGTGAAAATGCCCTGCAACCAAGCTTCAGACTGTCAACGACTATAAGTGACGAGCAGCATCCATCAAGCACTAGCATAGTGCATTTAGAGCGGAGGAGGCTAGTACCTCGAACCGCCATCGAAGACCCTAACATATGACGTTGAGAACATTCCTTTCGAAGTATAACGGGGAATAGCCATGAGCATTATGTAAACGTACTAGAATGTAGCATTTGCACCGGTGGAAGACCTGAGTTTTGAAGAAACACTATTTATAGATCAACTTTACCGTCCAAATAACCCTTTGCAATCATACCACACATCATGTCTTCAGAAGAAACGCCAACGCACACCACCGAGCATAAGGGAGACAAGTCCACCCTTGGTTCCCTCTTTTCAGGAATCGGGACTCCCGGTGTCAAGAACATCGAGGCAGCATACAGTCGAGCGGGGGCGACAAATCATCATACACCAGGATCAGCGTCGAAGCTGGGATCTCAAGATCAGGAGGGTGCGAGTGAGCACCAGGGTGTTGGAAGCTCCAAGTTTTCGGATGGGATAGGTGATCAGAGAGCAGAGGTAGGTGTCGTCTTAGGAAGGGAGGGAGAGATGGCCGCTAATGAAGACTCTAGCCATCGTTTATCGGGAAAGCGTTCAACAATATGATCAATGGCACGGATAAGACGAAGTGAAGGATAGCTGGTCACCCAGGTTATGGAAACGGAAATGTTGTGTTTCAAAGGTAGGGTAACGAGAGTATCATCAGATAACTCTCCATGGCGTTTAGTCTAGAAGGGAAATGGGAGGCACCTAGAGAGCCCCAATTTATCACCATGTAATAAATAGAAATTCTCACATCAAATCAAATCATTTCACGACATTCAGCACTTGCAAAAGCTGGTAAAAACCAGTCGGACTCTAAGGCCGCAGCTGACAAAGTCATGCCGAGCAGTTTGGAGAACTGCTTCATTGTAATCTGATCCGTAGATGCAGTTAAGTACAGACAATGATGCCGTTCCATGCCCTTTTCATGTACTCCGTATGCCCATGCTGATAGAAACCTCGAATTTATCGGACAATGCCCTCGAATCGGTTCTTGAACCATCTGTTGATTGTAGTCAGTATATTATTCAAATCGCCCGGAAGAAAGGAGGGCATACTTGACAGTCTCATCACGCTTGATCTTGTGGGAAGTACCAACACGAGTCTGGCATCGGCGACGCTTGGCAACACGCTCACCAGGACGGGTCATGCAGCAGTAGAAATCCATTCCGTAAATACCAATCGCAGGGTCGTACTTGATACCGAGATCGATGTGTTCGCTGATGCCGAAACCGAAGTTGCCAGTCTCAGAGAAGTTGCGCTTGCGAAGCTCATATTCCTTAACCTTCAATCCACGCTCCAAGATTTCCTCAGCCTTTGGTCCACGGACGGTGACATGTACGGCGATCTTTTCGTTACGACGGATACCAAATGTTCGGACGGTGTATCGGGCTTTGCCTGTAAATAATATATTAGACCTTGAAGATTAGAAATGGGAGAGATCCTCGTCGTACTGTAGACAGGAGTTTGACCACTCAATTGTTCCAACACCTTTGCGGCACGAGTAAGTCTGTCACCAGATTCTCCGACGGAGATATTGAGGACGAGCTTCTGGATGCGCAACTCCTTCATGGGGTTCTGACCCTTCTCTCCTGGTTCAGCCATGATAATTGAGACTGACGGGATTGTCGTGGAAATATTTGGTTGTCGTATGTCGTTGTCTTTCAAAAGTTCGCAGATAAATTCATGAAATTGTATGGTGGGCTAAACAAAATAAACTATTCCACTTCGGGAGGTTTACCCGAAAATTTCAAGAGCTTCAACTTTGAGCTGCCAAATTTATCGAAAGTATTCAAACGATTCCATACAACTGTGGAAAAGTTGAAGATTTGGCAAAAGTCATTAGTCTTCAGAAATCAATCTTTGAAACTCCAGAGAAGCCGTTCTACCGCGCATCTCATTCATCATGGCGAACAAGCAGGGAAAGATGGTGAGTTGCTGCCTCCTTGACAATGCAAGCTTTGGTTGACAACATAGGCTGACTTCTTCTACGTGTATAGGCTGGTCTCGTACGTTATAGCCATCGCGCAAGCTATCGTGCTTGTGCGACTTCTGCAGATTCAGGCCAAGTGCTAATGTTTCAATAGATCAACTACCGGATGAGGGTCACTATGAATGATGGACGCCAGATGGTTGGACAGATGTTAGCCTTTGACAAGGTGTGTTACTCTACTCTATCCGTGTATCTTATCTTAGCTAACTTCTCAAATAGCATATGAATCTCGTTCTTGCGGACACCGAAGAGTTCAGACGCGTCAAGCGCAAGGCCGCGAAATCAACCGCTGCTCCAGGAGCCAGTAGTAGCTCAGCACCGCTCGTCGAGTCCGAAGAAAAGCGAACTCTTGGGCTTACAATTGTTCGAGGCGCTCATATTATATCTCTTTCCGTCGAGTCTCCACCGCCTGCCGATCCAAGCGCAAGATTAGGAGCAAGTGCACCAGGAGGAGTAGCTTCAGCTCTTGCTGCTGGAGCAGGGGTTGCAAGACCGGCTGGAAGAGGGGCTGCTGTTGGCTTGGCTGTATGTCTCCCCTAGGCCTCAAATTTTTAGAATGGTAGCTAATAGCTGTCTAGGGTCCTGCTGCAGGAATTGGAGGCGCACCTCCAGCATTCGCTGGTTTCCCTGGTGCTCCACCCTTTGGTAGAGGAGGTAAGCATATCAAGCTTGAAATGCATCATATATGCTGACACTAAATTACAGCACCTCCACCAGGTTTCCCACCGTTCCCAGGACAGAATTTTCCACCAGGACCACCTCCACCGGGTTTCGCTCCTCCAAGAAGATGAAGTAAAATTCGAGGAGAAGAGAAGTCGTGAGAATTTGGAGAGAAGAAGAGATGCAGGAAAATCCAGCACAGTATCGGCGTTGAAGGGAGTTCGGCTTTTACATACCAAAAAATTCGCAATTTGTAGCATAAAGAGCGACAACACAATCCAAAGAAACTTTATTGTCCGTCTATAATTTGCCCTGAACTTCTTCTCTCCTGAAAATTCCCCCAGATTCTAAAATGCAATCAGGAAGGAACGATGAAGGAAATTCAACAAGCACACGTGACTCCCGTATAAAATCTCGGGAAGCTTGACCCGGCTGCAATCCAGGATAAAGTGAATTCCCAACACTCTAACTTTCTCCCTCAGCGCGCACACAACGTTCACCTCATACACTAAACTTCACAATGGCAGCCTTCATAAAAGCAATCAATGCCAAGATCCGCGAACGTCCTGTGTTGAGTTATGTCTGCTCTACACGTATGTATATCTCCTTCTGGTTTGATATGTACCCGATTACCAAGTTCGGGAATTGCTAGAAAGGGGAGGAATTGGGGAGTTTGGTATGGGATTGGAGATGGAGATAGGATTTTCAATAAAGGATAAGGGCTGATTTCGCATGGGATAGATTTCTGGGGCCCGGTATCGAATTTCGGAATCCCGATTGCGGCGGTTATGGATACGCAGAAGAGTCCTGAATTGTAAGCTCCCTCCTGTCCCGTCTTCCCCTCCTCAATACTCCCCTCATCCTAAATCAATCCCCCTACTAACAACTCCAACTCTCCAGAATCTCTGGCTCAATGACCGGCGCCTTGACAATCTACTCCGCAACCTTCATGCGCTACGCTCTCGCCGTCTCACCTGCCAACTACCTCCTCTTCGCCTGCCATTTCGTCAATGAGGGCGCCCAGCTCACGCAAGGGTACCGGTGGTTACAGTATCATAAGAATGGGGGGAAGGAAGAGGAATTGAGGAAGCAGGCCGAGGCGGGGGTTAAGGGCTTGGCTGGGAAAGTGGAGAAGGAGGTCAAGGAGGTGGGGGAGAAGGTTAAAGATTTGGCTGGCAAATAGGGAGGGATTGTATCAGGATGGTGGGGAGGTTAAGATTTGGGGAGGGAGGGGAGGGAGGGGAGGAAGGGAAGGAGAGGAGAGATTTGCTGGTATATTAGAGAAGGGATTTGCTACTACGGAGAAAGAAAATCATTTACTGGTGTACAGTAACAACGGAAGAATCTGGCTCGCGAGCTAATACAATGGGTTACCTCTACTTCCTTGGTGTCTGCCGATGATGCGTTGCTAGGTCACTACATGCCAGCGCATTCTAATCTAGGAATCAATCGCATTCCCTCCTCTCTCCTCCAACACAGCGCTTTTGTGCATCCCCTTCATCATCATCATTTGTACGCCTTCATCTCGCTCCCTTGTGATAAAGTTCTTAGTTTGCTTCCTTAAAAAGAGATTGCTACTCTACTGACGCCTCATCCCCCTTTCTCTGCCCATGACCGCGTCTCATTCTAAATCCATCTACCTATGTTTGTCGACTCGTGAGAAGAGCAGCCCTTAGGGCGTGGGTGGGAAAGTTGCTTCCGTGGAAATGATCTCAACATAGCGCAGCGGCACGGGGAAGATGAGGTGGGACGGAAATAGCTTTTGATGAAACATTGTCCGAGGAGCACTTGGCAAGAATCATGCTAAGTGGGATATCACGTTGGTCACAGGACTGTTGGGTGTGGTAACTGCTGGTTTCTATCTGTAAAATGGTCTTCTATTCAGTTGGGGATACGGAGAAGAAACGTACTTCCTCGTTCACTTCTGCTCGTCCCTGTTATATTGCCAAATCGGGAATCTGTAAACCCCAATTAACTCAATCTCAAAAACCTACCTCCCCCCTCAACCCCAAAAATTAAAAATAAATTGAAAATAAAATCGCAAAAACATTTATGACTCCAAAGAACCATCCAAGAAACCCCCCGGGAGTTCTTTTCCGCCGTCTCACACGCCATTTGATCCCAGAGCAAAATCGACTTTGCCCGCCCTTGTGCTGGTTGACGAAAATCATTTATTTATATATATCTACGAGTATTAAGGTAAGGGGAGGAGATACGAGGAATATGATCATAGCTTTATAACCTGATAATGACAATATGAATGGGAGAAGGAACGACATTTTTTAGAAGAGGGACAAGTCATTTGTAAGCTCCACACCATATTAATAGCTAGCTAGGCTATAGATTTCCAGCGAGTGACTGACTACACATCAAAATTCATATTTCATATATTCCATCCAGGATATCAATCACCAAACTCCCTCCAAGCCCGTGACACAAGAAAAGAATTTACAAACGCAAGCTATCCCATCTGTACAATTCCCTTATTTCCAACCCCGTGGGCTTCCAGGCGGGCTCTCGATCCTCCGCTCACTAGTGATAGCCTGTCCTACACTCCCGAAGCGTTGGTGTTGAGGTTGTACGAGTCCGGGACTATTGAGCGGTGATGCATAAGCACCGGGAATGGGCACAGCGGCATATTGTTGCTCGCCTGGTGCAGCGGCTACGTGATCTATTCTTCTCTCGGCGGGAGGGGACGTAGCACGTGCGACGGGAGGAGATACGGCACGTGGAGGCTGGGGCTCGAAACCATTTTGAGGAGCCTTTGGCGTAGCGCTGTGGATCTTGATGGGTGGAGGTTGGAGGGCAAAAGGCTTTGTGGTGATGGCAGCAGTTGGTTTAGCTTCAACGAAGCGAGCTCCCGCGAAGCCTTCTTCGGCGGCTGGGGCGTTGTTGTATACAGAGGGTGGGAAGCGTGGGGATTTCATGTGTTGGGAGTAGGATGGGGACATGGGACCGAAACCTGGGGTGTTGGGTGCGGACTGCGTGCGGAGTTGGGCGAGGTAGAGGTCAGAACGAGCGCGGTCACGGATGTCCATGGATTTGCGGAGGCGTTGCTTGGAGTAGTATCTATAGAAGACGACGCCGTATAGGAGGATGGTGATGCATTCAAGGATGACCTCGATGAGGCAACAAACAAGAGACCAAGACTGGTGGTTGTTAGTCGACTATAGACATTGAAAATACGAGGGTCGAACTAACCTGCATTCTGCAAACCAGTGCATAATCTACTTTTTCTTGGAATAATTGACGCCGCTTATTGTCAACACAAGACCATCCCCATACATCCTTATTGTTGCTATTGTTCTTCGCACCTTGAAGAATGCCAGCTGCGATACCCCACATGATAGTGCTGAAGATGAAGAAAGCCACGGCAAAGAGCGTGTAGTAGACCGCTACCTTCTCTGCTCGTTTATGACCTCCTCTCCAATAATTCCAGAAGACAACCAAGCACAAGGCTAAGGATACGCAAGACGTTACAAGTACAACCTTTTGTGGCCAAGTCTTGGTTCCGACAGCCCATGCTGGAAGATTGTTTCGTGCTGGAAGTTCTTTGGTAGCGTTGAAGATTGAGAAAGTCATTGAAAGCATAGAAAGAACGATCAGACTGCAGCTAAAGTTTACACCTCTAAGTAGGAACTTTGCTATTCGGACTCTGGTTTTGATTTTCTGAAGTATCGTCAGCTACCTTCACATCTACCGTGAGGGCTTTACATACCAGATCTTTTGCCTGCTCTTTCTCTGTGAGACCCTCGTGCTTCTCCAAGATTTGTTCCTCGCGAAACGTCGGGCTCAATGGGTTATCGATCCTTCGTCCTGGAGTTCCTGGAATCTTCATAGCACTCTTCAACGGAGAGGCTGGTGTCATTGGAATCTCAACATGCCGTGATGGATCATTGTTAGCGATATAGCCGAAACCAATATCCGAGGGTTGTGCTTGAGCCATATATGATTGTCTCTTCTCACTAGGAGGGTCGGCGAATGGAGATCGATAATCCTCGTTGGCTTGAATGGGAGAATGAACAGAGGTTGCTTCAGCAAACCGTGGGGTGCGAGGGACTTTGAGTGATGTGTCAGACGATGAGGTTGAGTCCGCTCGTTCTCTTGCCAGAGGGGTAGGTCGTTTCTTTTCGTTGTATGCTATACACCGGATCAGCTAATGCTGGGATCAACTCTACTCGAAGTACCCACTGGACATTTTGATATGAGAAGATAAATACTAGCGAAGGATAGAAAGACTATGCCAAAGTCGAGACGGGGTCGGGTCGACGAGAGCAGTGCGAAGCTTTTGAATTCAAGACGAGGAAAGAAATTACAGATAGAGACCAGCTATCAATGGAGAGAAAATGAGATGGGTCTGCACAGGTGGGAGGGTCGGCGGTTTTGTGGAAGCGCCCGCTCCAAAAATGGCAGCTAATTTGAGACGTTCTTTTGAGGCTACTGTCCAAAATCAGTCAAGGTGCGGGAGATGAGAAGGCTATCATATGGCTTGCAAATGGCAAACCAGATGGTGAACAGGGATGGGCGAGGTACTTTTGGCAAAAGACAAGCGTTTGCCCTGACAGCGGAACCTGTGATAGGGTACCGAGCCAGTCCTCGTCTCGACCAGATTCCAAAATAGACGCTCAAACTTGATTCGATCCTTCGACTCTTCGATTCTTCGATTCCAGATGGCGCGGAGAGGCGTGAGTGAGCTGGAAGCGGCGTGGAATTCGAGGTTGAAGTACAAGGCTGACTGTACATCCCACTTCTGACAAGAGATCGCAGTACAAAAACAATCCAAGACAGTTGAAGTTCTTGGATTTCTTGAAGTGCCCGAGTCCTTCACCAGATGGAGGTATTGCAGAAACCGTGAGAAATATCAGGCATGTGCGGCCTCGACCCGTTGTCTATTGCGAGGGGAAAGAGGAACGCTCCAATTGAGTCGGCGAGCTTCGCGCCTCCTACCCACGTCGCATACTGCAGTGCGCAGATGCACATCTGGGATGTCTCATTGGATAGCACTTGCATAACCATGTTCAGAGGAGAGTAAGATTGTGGGTGATCTGGCGCCGTGGTTGGGCGGTAAGGAAAGGAGGGGTGGCACTTCGGCTTTGGTGATGGTGAGCAATGCGCGTGCATCCATGCCCACAGGGATACTAGTAGAAATCATGGGTGGTAATTGGCTGGTAGTTTCTACTAGTTGTGGCACTCACACAGGAAAATGGACGTTCTTGGTTTAGCTCATTTGCTGTTTCCTGCCGTTCTCTTTTTCCAAACTTTGTTTCCGACGAATGATAAAATGATTTGCAGCGGACGCTAGTTCTAGTACAGAATATCCTTGCAAACTAGTACCTACTAGTCTCAGCGGTAAGTAATGGTAGGGTACGTAAACGTAAACGTGAACGTGCCCCATCGTTCGGATCTTATCGAGACTATCTGAACTTCAACAACCGCTGAAATGCTGAATTTCGGGATGGATGAGGCACCAAAGAAACGTCGATGAAGCTCATGATGGGTCGCATCGGCGGTCGCAATTCTCGTCTCCCAGTCCGTGGTGGCAAAAATAGATATAGATAATCACTCTGAGTAAGGCAAGTAATATTCGTGAGCATAAAAATGGGGGATTTTGTCTGGAATAAGTTGAAGTTCCGGCTTTAGTGCTGATGAGTCCCCAAGGGTCTGTGTGGTGGTAAGAATCTGCAAGGTGATGTGCTGTCAGCTCCAAGCGACGCCTATCATGGTTCTCCAAGATTGCCGACTGCATCCTATTTAAAGATGCCTTAGAATGGAACACCTACTGTATGGAAACAACTGATTAGATTTTAATATGGATGTCCTATTTCCGGGTCAGCGACGGCAGATCAGATATTTCTAGAATTGTCACTGTGGAGATTATTCGTAATCTAATCACACGTTTTCTTGATCCTGGAGGACATCTCCAGAAAAGTACTGACGGTCTGTGTTCAACGTCTTGGCTGCCCGTTTGTGGGCCGGTGGGAACACCAAGCGGTGGACAATCGTGGGCATATCTTGCAAAATTGCAGATTCACGTTTTCAACAGGAAGTCCCAGCCAAACATGGTTTCGACACTACCGTATCATTACTGTCTAATACCTTCTCTCATTCAAATTACTAGGCCCCTCAGCGCAGAGTAGATACCAGCCGGCCGTTTCCTCTTCGAACGTTTCAAGGTCCTAAATCCGAGCAAAGCCGTGATAACAACTACCAGAAGGACTGCTGCAGCAATGAGGAACCATTTGAGACGCGGTTCTTTCCGAAAAACATCGACGTTCATGCCGAATATTGCCTTCCAACAGTCAGCTACTCTTCCAAATATCGAAGAGTGCGAGGACAAACAGCCATGAGGGAAAGTGGTAGGAAGATGAACACAAGCCATAAGATTCTCCTTACACTTTCTCCTTGATCCATTGCCGCTCTTACTTCCTCCAATGCAACTACATCTCTCGTCTTGGCATATTTAGATATGCTCGTCAAGATGAGGCGGGGAGAGATCTTACCAAACTTGTCAAGTCCCCATTCTTGTCAATGAAACTAATTTGGATCCTCTCCTTAATGGTATTGAGCTCCGACTTTGCTATTGGTAGCCAATCAGGCTGACCAAATCGCCTAGCAGTGTGGTTGAGACGCTCGATGGCATTTAACATCGACTTGGTCTGTGAGAGTAAGAGATTCCAGCTATTTTTGTCGTACAGCAGTTGAGAAGCAAGTAGTGGGTGAGTGGGATCCAACATTATTTGCCGTTCCTGCACGCTAGGTTAGCATAATGCTGAAAGAGAATGTTCTTGCTAATACCACACAATCGAGGTGCCATTGTGCAGAATCGAGTATCTTTTCGAGATCCGCAATGAAAACGGCGAAAATATCTTCTAGTAGTGACATTGGCGTCCCTGCAGGATCCCAGATGTTGTATGTAATGAGAGGAAATTGGTCGTGAGCAGGATAATCTGTTATGAAGACAAGTGTGCGATGAGGAGCAATATAGTTAGGACTCCTGCTGAGTTTGACACAACATGAGAATCTACGCTTGAAAGCCGATTTGGTTCGGTCAATGCCTGGAGCTGTGATTCTGAAGAGTTCCAGGCCTTCATGTCTTCTGAAAAACTTCTTCCCCTTCTTGGGACTGTCAAATAGTTTTAACAAATCTAGCCCAATGAAGCATCGCGATGTATCTGCAGACTCGGGTCAGATTTAAGATCACAAAATCGGCCAGAAGACAGACATATTTTCTCATCCGCCCTGACAATACTCTGTAATCGACTGTCTATGCTTAAGTTGTCTCCAACTGAGGACGAACTATGAGCCCAGTCTAGAAGCCCAACACTGAGATCGAACTTGGTCGCTATGACTGGGAACATCCATGACAGACCTCGCTGCATGTCTCTGGCACATTTAGCTACGTTTTCAAATCAGACTATGCGTCTCGTGGAGGCTCACAAAACACGTGCTTGGTATTGCTAGAAGTACATTAGCCCTTTCTGAACAGAGAGAGCGAGGTACCTAGTACATGCCTCATTCAAGCAACTGCGAAGCGCTATGATGTCTCGACAATTCCTGGTCTGAGTTTGTCTAAGTAGGGGCTTCGATGGTGTCCCTGGCGAGGGATCCAGAATTAACAGATCTGTGTTCATATCCAAAACACTCACGAATGGGACTGTGTTTATCACAGTACAGGAGTCGGGTAGGTATGCCATGAGTATTTTGTCTTCTGGGGGTGTTGAACAACTCGAGACAATAGTTATTCAAACCCCTTTCCATCGAAGCGCTCTGGTTCCTGCAATGATGAGAGAGCGATGAAAATTTTCAGTGGTGCTCTGGTATCAAGTCGTCATATTGTCTTAACGATGCTAACATTAGGCTTTTGGCTTTTCTAAGAATGGTGGGTGTAATTCGCAACAACTCTTATGTGGCCAGAACTTCTGGGATAAAAGTGAAACCTGTCTTGATGCGCAAGTAGCAAACGCGTGGCTTTACATTCTAGACGTGACATGCTTTTGATATACAAATAGCATGAAGCCATCTGCAATTAATATGTGAGCGACCGATTAAGTCCCGTCAAACGGGTACGGTCTGGAGGAAATTATGACAAACGGAACGCGATTCGAAGCCCAGGACAGCATCGCATCCCTTCATCAATCGGGTTAATAATTTGGACATGGATTGAGAGGTGAAGATTCTATACGCTGATGGGCCCTTAACTTGAGACTTTGCAGGGAAGAAGCAATTTGTTCCGAATTGCGGCTGAAGAAGAGAATAGGTCCTCAATCTTAATGCCGCCTCTTAAGACTTAGGGTGTTCGTCCGATTATTGTGCTTTTGGACAAGCTCAATATCCGAGATGTGAACGAGATAGAAGACGAGGAGAATCTAGCCTAGCCTTCAATCGACGAGAGATTCTGCAATAAAGAGAAAAGAAGTCTTCTCGACTACACCCATTCATTAAATATTATCAGCCAGGATATCTACAGCACCATAATCCGCCAGCCGGATCCAATCATAGACATAAGTCTCACGCCCTCGTCCCAAAAGTAATCATAGAATGGTATCATCGCTAGCAGAAAAAGACATCCACGCAATGCTACTCCGTCATGCAACGAAATGAAAATGTTCCCAGTCATGATTCCATTTAGAACGCATCTTCAAACGGACAATCAATACTATCATGCCCCTCTCTTTCACATACTCCACACCACTTGTCCATGTTGACCACTCCACTCTCTTTGCCTGCAACAGGCCCCGACTCCATTGGGTTAGGTATGATTTTGATTGGGGTAGTCTGTTGAGAAGTCTTCTTGACAGGTGATAAAGGTGCGGGCTTGTAGTCATCATGTGAGACCTTCGGCGAGAGTCCTTTGAGACCCTTCTCCACGACATCCTTGCCAGTTCGTTGAGATGCGGGGACATTGCCACTCCCGTTCGGACTAAACATATTCGTACAAGTCAAGATATCATGGCCCGATGTTTCACAGAGCTCACAGAAACTCTCATTGGCAGAGGAATAAGTATCGCTTTCTGGCATTGTCTCGAGTGTGTTACCGCGTCTGTGGTTCTCGGGGGAGCGAGGTAGTTCTCGATCACGCCAGCTAACGACGGTTCCTTTAGAGTCTCGGATCGAGGACCGGTCCTGAGTCGCAGTTCCACTACTGCCAACAGTGATTCCGCTAGCACGCTGGCTTGGTGGGTTACCAGCACTGCCTCTCCTTAGCCTTTCTACTTCTCGTTCAAGCTCGTCTTCACGATTGACTTTCGATTCCACAAGCGCCCGAAGTTCCATGACTTCCCGTTCAAGCTTCTCACGGGTGAGGCGATCTTCTATGGACTCGGTTCCAATGCCCGGTCCACGTCTCTGGGTCGGAGTCTTCTGAAGATCCGCTCCGGGGCTACCCATGTCGGGCACAGCGTCCCTGCTCAGAGAATGGATGATAGCTTTCAAGCCTCGGATCTCATCATCCCTTTGCTCAACCTCCTTGGACATGAGCCCACTGTCTCCATTGACACCTCCGCCATTCATGGCAGCTGCTGCCTTCTCTCGCTCACGGCGTAATTCTGATCGAGTACGTTCAACTTCCCCACGCAAAAATTCAACCTCTCCTCGAGCTTCAGCTTCTCCACGTCTGGCATCCTCGAGACCCTCCTCCAACTCTTGTACAAGCTCTTCGAGTTGTTTCAGTTGGCGCGCGACGCTATCCACATCTTCACTCCGATCCTGGTATTCTCGAACTTCTTGCAGCAAATCCTCGACTCTCTTTTCGTATACTCGCTCAGTCTCCGTGCTCGCTAATTCAAGTGTATCGATGGTACTTCTAAAGTCTGCTCTATGTGCATCGAACTCTGCAGTCAGCATAGCAATTTTCTCGTTCTTCTCCCGAAGCAACGCCCGTAGTTGTGATGCATCTTTATCCTCCATGCTGCCTCTATTATTTCGACCTCCATCAGAACCTCCCATTAATGTCTGAACCTCGTTCAAACTGCTCTCCATCTCTGCCAGACTTGATGCTTGCTCTTTGAGTTGTCTATCACGCTCCTCTAACTGTCCTCGTAATCGATCAACCTCTTCATCATTCGCACGAGACGCAGGTCGCATCTTCGCATTGAATGAAGAAACAGAGCCAAAGCTTTCATTATTCGTGGTTCTTGCAACTCCAACCGGAGTGGCATCATCATCGCTGTAGTTTATAGGAGTATTTCCCAATGCCGATGCGCTACGAGGTCCTATGCTCGCCTTCATGCCATTCTTTGGAGCATAACTAGGCTTCTTGCTTGGATCACGCGAATCCTGAGTCCCTCTGACGCTTTGTCCAAACTTGTTCGGTGCTGGACTCCCATATCGAGCGGGAGTCTTATTCGCAGGCGTGCCGATCGAGGGTCGCGTGCCAATCTGTGGTTTTCGCAGTGGTGACTCTGGTCGAGGTAGAGATGGCCTTGATTTCTTGAATTGAGGACTTGGGGCTCTGCCAGGTCCTACTGAATGACTAAATTTGGGAAGAGAAGGAGTTGGCGGGGTAAATGTACTCGATCCTTGCCCGACCACCCTGAACCCACCGGCAACAGATGGTGTTGACGGCGTCAGAGGAAATGATCCTTGTGAGGATGGTGAACCACGTTTTATTGCTCTGCTGATCGGAAGAAAAATACCAGCTCCAACAATCGAGGTCGTAAAGTATGATATGCTATATGACTTATCAGCGCCATGATCTTAAAATGTAAACATTGTTGTTTGCATGTCTCACCCATCAACGTCACCGTTATTCTTTCCCCTGGCAGCAAACTCCTCACTTAGCTCTACTCCCGCAAATGTTCCATTCTTGCCTTTTACGTTCCCTATGAATTTGACGGTCCCATGCATGCTTCCCGGAACATCTACCAGATCTCCGACTTCAAGGTCGTCCCCATCGGCGCCCCGCAAGGGTGTAAAAGGCGGCATTTTCCCCGTAGTAGGTGAGTCCTCGTCCAACACCGTACTCAGGCCGTAGCCTTCACTAGCATCTGGTATTGTCGCGAGAGAGTGTGATGTCAGTTGGTTTAGGGATGATTTTCGAGCGAGCGCGTGTGGTCTACCGTTGAGCGCAGAAAGTTGTAGAGAAGTATATGATGCGCTTAAGTTTGGACTTGAAGCTGTGCTTATCCCGTTGCTTAGAGAAGGACGCGGTCTTGCAAGGGATCTCCTAGGTGTGAAAGTCGACATAAGGCCGTTCGTCGCGTTATTGATTTGTTGTCAATAGCGGTCGCCCCCTTGGCCAGCCAGCCCCCCGATGTGGCAGTAAGTAGAATCGGATAGTTTAGTGATTGTTCAATCAATCACCATTCTTTCAAATTGCTTCGAATTTGCAATGACGCTTCAGCAGAGGGAGAGCTGTCGCTATAGAAGCGACTAAAGGCAGTTTGTAGAAGTAGAGTCGCAAGTTGCAGTAGCTGAAATACTCTACAAGAACATCGCTCAAGAACGCTCCCCCTTGTCGTGCGTTAGGTGTGGCTTGTTCTTAACAGACCAATCGGAAGATTTACGAGGGAGGAACGGTTCACGATCACAATGAAGCCACCGCTGCCTTCCTAAGTTCTGTGTTAGAGCTCTAGGACGAGGGTTAGTCCAATGCTTCAGCTTCTGTGGTATATCTAGCAGCATCTAACAGTCAATTTGAGAACAAAGGGTTTCACTTAGGAGAAGGTATTGGAAGTTGCCTCACGTTGCAGATCTAACCAAAGCCATCTCATCTCCAGAAAGAATCTGTTCTTCCCGAACCCCTGAACATAACAGCAGCCCTGAGATACGCCACTGTTGAGACCTACAACAAATCAGATGTCTTCATCTGTTATTCAATTACGGGTTGAGATTAACGAGAGGGGCCATTTCAATCAAAGCTTAGAGCTCCAATGAAAGCTGAATGTGCTGCCTCAAGAAAGCTGAGGTTCTTGTTCACCTGGCTGCCAGTACTTATGGTATCTTGGAATAATATAAGCGGCACCTCCTGGATTCCCCTTGTAGTAAACATGCAGGTACCTTTGCATTGGTTCAGAGGCTGAAAGCCCCCCTTTGATTTTCCGTCTTCCGTCTCAGACTCTCTTTGTAATGCTTCGTCTGGGTGGTTCTGACTACAACAGCGGTCTCTGTATGGAATTAGAAGCGGGAATAAGCATAAATAATGTTGTCCAATGGCACCTCCAACATTCACGCAAAGACTATACAATGGGTCTGTGACCTTTCTTGAATGTATATTACACGTAGCTGTAGTTAAGGAGTGTACAGGATGCTCAATAGAGATTTCGAAGCTTGGTTAATGCATGCTTCAACCATGAATTTGCGGAAAGCCAGCGGATAGATAGGAGACCAACTTGAGATTTCCGATGGACTTAGTAAGCATAGTTTAATTAACGATATATTTCTCCTTCAGAGTAATATCTCGTGATCCATGAGTGTAGAATGATATCAAAGTTTTGATAACAAACATGTACTCTCAAGATGCAATTCCATGTTATAGAAAGCTTCCTGGGCCTCAGAAGCCAAGAGCTCAACGCTGATTCGCTTACTAGTAACCTAACTAGCGCCAACCCCAAAAATTCCTGTATAAATTCCCTTCCGACCTTCGAACTCTTTCAAAATTCGTGCGGCGGCATGACAACAACCCGTGTTACTCAAACACCCCAAACCTCCGACCATATTCGTATGGAACGGTAGTGATTTGCCCATGGTGTAGTCAAAACAATCGAGCGTCAGTTGTGCCACAGAGCGAACCTAATTGCAAGACGACCTTCTCCATCTGATGCCTTGAACCGCGTTCGCGCCTGCGATTTGTCTTAACGGGCTCGTGGGCTGCAGGGTTTGGGGTCGGATGGAGGGTTGGACATTTTATTCTGGGAATGGAGGGTTTGATGGGGAAGATTGTGGCGTTTGTTTTTTTGTGCGAGGGGACGAGGCTGAGGGGAAGGCTACGTGGCTTATAGTGGGTTACATACGCTGGTAGAAGACGAACAAAAGGGTGTACATCTTAGACTCACGGAGTAGTACAAGCCTGATAGAGTGTTGTTGGCAGAGGATCTCGCGGCATCTTTTATTGCCAGTCCCAGGAATATAACGTAGCTCTGCTAACGCCTTGCATGTCTGGGCTTTTTCGTCGACTGTCATATTCCTCCTCCCTGCCACATACTCTCAACGCTCATCGCCAACTTTCTCTAGTTTCCCTAACTCCCGTTTCTCACCGGTCTCACCGATAATGCGGATCCTGTCCACTCGCACTCTGTCTCCTGATCCGTCGCCATCTACAATGAAAACAACCAAGCTGGTGACATTCTGGAACTTAACAAAGCGTAGAGAAATGCTCGCTGTGCCCATTGAGTCCCAGTCCTTTTCTGATAGCTCAATAGCTTGCGTAGCAGGTATATCATCTGCTTCTTCGAAACCGAGGATATGCGGGCGGTTTGAGTATATTTGGATGGTTTTTGGTCGCATTGGTACGTCGTCATCTTCTGAAGTTGGGGGTAAGGAGGTAATCTGTAGGTCGCAATTAGAGACTTGAATCCAAGAAGCCTTACTTAGAAAAGAGACATACCTGTAGAGTATGGACCTTCAATGTCGATTGAAATGGCAAGAACAGCATCAACTGCTCATCCGTATCACTCTCCACCCAATCCTTTGTCTTACCCTCTGCCACTTTGCCCTTTTGTAAACCTGTTGGTTTACTTCCCTCAAAGAGTGTCCTCACCCCACCGAACTCGCTATCCGCATTCAGCAGCTCCAAACCCTTCACATCAACCTGGTCCGTAACATCGCTGTAGCCTTTCGGGAGATCCCCCTCATGCCAATTACTCCCACTTCCACTGGATTCTCCAAAGCCTGATGAACTGGACCCACCCTCGGCTTCTGCTGCCAATTTCTTAACCACGGCTTGTAATTTTCGAGGATCCGCTCCTTGAACTCTTTCTACAACCTGCCCCTGCTTGAATATTATGAATGTAGGCATACTAAAAGCATTTATTAGCTATAGATACTAGCACTTGGAAGAGTCACATGTACGCAGAGACATTATACTTAGCAGCAACTTCCTTCTGGGTATCAACATTCACCTTCGTGAAAGTAATCTTATTTGCTTGAGACAGGCTCCCAGAGAGCTGTTCATAAAGCGGGGCGATCGTCTTGCATGGTTCGCACCAATCTGCGAAGACTATTCTCATGCATCAGCGCATGTTCTGCTGGGTTATTGAGCTTGAAGGCTCATGAAGAAATAACATTTGCATTGTATGGCGGGGTTGGAGGGGCTAACTCACAGTCTGTGACTACAATTCTTGAGGACTTGAGAAGGCTGTTGAATTGTGTCAAAGAAGAAATCTGCACAGTTTTCGACATCTTTGACTCCGAAGACAGGAGATGGTTGAGAGTAGCAATACTGCGGCGGTAAGTGTTGATTTCGAATCAGAGGAAGTTGCCGAGCCTTTTGGCAGGCGACTTACGACTGCCTACTCTATCCACGACGACAACTGGGGAATTCTATGACTCCTCAATCAATAAACGAGATCACAGTGGTCATTACTCACTTCAAGTCATGTTGTAAATAATATGTACTCGTGCGTACGACCGTCTGTATTTTTATTTGTAGGATTTACATCTTGCAGACTCCAACTATCTTTGTAAGACGCTGTGCAAACTCAAGTCGAGTGATCTCGAAGGCCAACGGCCCACATTTAATTAAGTGGCATTTGTATATCTTAAGGTAGTAATGTTCACATTTTCGAGCCATTTCATCTTCAAAGTCATGTTGTCATTAAAGTCTATTATTTTTGTCGATCTCTCATATTGATTGCAAAGATTCTCTTTATATACAGGAGAGTGCAGATGTCAATGCTCGTCACGTCTCAACACCCATCCCCAATTTCAATCCCTCATGCAACACAGTGAATGCAAGTGCAAACCGAAGGGTATCCAAGAATCGAAGTCGAGAGTCGAATTAAAGATTACAACGCCATCGCTTAGTCCATCATGCTACAGAAAGCTCGAAGTCGAAGACTAGTCCTTTACAGGAACTGAAGGACAAAGTCAATGTTTTGAATCTTTGGCAAGAGGGATCAATGAACTTACCAGAGCAACACCTCCTGCAACGATCAAGCCAAGAGCTGAAACGCCATTGACGGATGCGGCTCCAGTGGCATAGGTGATTGGAGACCCAGTTGATGTAGGAGCGGTGGAGACACCAGTGGAAGCGATCGAGGCAACTGTGGAAGAAGCGACACCAGCAGCTGATGATGCGGAAGAGGAAGGGCAGGCGTAGATGGTGGTGACCCTTCAATGCTTCGTTAGTATGGCAAGACGGTTATTAACTAAAAAGAAAAAGGTTGCTCACTCTCCGGCTGCTGCGACGGATGCCATGGCGGCGAGAGCAAGGGCGAAAACGTTGAATTGCATCTTGACGGTTGGAGGGGTTTTTGATGGTTCAAGTGGAGAGAGATTTGGTGGTTGGTATTGAAAAGAGTGTGGGGGATTGAAATGAGAGATCGAAAATTACTATTTGGTCAAAAGAGTGTAAGTTGATCGTGGATGAAGAAGAAAGAAACCATCGGGGAGCATGGTCTTCTATATACGCCTCCAAATCCCCTATCACATGGAGTTAGCATTCTGTAGCAGGTAAAGGGAACCTTCCATGAGCGAGTTCCAGTCTTGAATATCAAAGACCCACAAGCGGAGATGAGGCTGCCAGGGACTTTGACCCTTATCCACTGGGCTCTGAGATGATCGAATCTTAATTGAGAAAGAGCTCGTGCATCCGGCGTAAACGACATTGTTTTGCTATCACAACCCCTGTATAATCGAGATACTGTGTGGGTGTGCATGGTACATTTGCCAAATTGGCAGTGGGACGAGAGAGAATATGAGTCTCAAACTCTACAAAATATCTTTACATAATGTATATATAATGAGCTATCTGTATGCATCACCACTAGCCATAAGGTGATGCTCAATTGCAGGAATAGGGTCCTTGTGATAAAGAAGCGCTTCGAAAAGGGAGGTTTCTTTATCTGTGGTACCT
>Ga0182030_10010016_pt1 | contig 19336 bp, 14 predicted proteins | sample 812S3MmetaG_FD_121299 | JGI IMG/M metagenome (GOLD analysis project Ga0182030, IMG submission 121299) | Permafrost microbial communities from Stordalen Mire, Sweden - 812S3M metaG (Illumina Assembly) | ecosystem: Environmental > Terrestrial > Soil > Wetlands > Permafrost | place: Sweden... | reverse complement strand
GCTTTCATGGTGCCAATGATCTCCGCGACCGTTTCCACCCCACACCCCCGCCTGGCTGACAATGTTATTCTTCACGTCATTACGCGTTCAGGCGCCACCCACCCAGGCGTTAGGTTAGCGCGCACTAATGCCAAGCATTGTCAGAAGCCCACAGCGTGCCGAATTTGTCAGCAATCATGACGGGCATTGCTAGGTAATAGCTAGTTTGACACCTTATGCTGACTATCGCCGAGAGGATTCTTTAACCGCGGAAGCTGACGGGCGGGCAGCAAAGGCAACGGCTCTACATTGCGAATGGGCGTACCCCGCTCGGTATAGGCCGCGACCAGAGCGTCCCGCAGTGCCTCTTCGGAGAACCGCTGGCCCAGCCTGGCCCGGGCCGTAGCCGCCATCCGGGCGGCTACCTCGGGCCGGTCGAGCAGGTACCGCACCGCGTCGGCGATCAGATCCGGACGCTGCGGCGGCACCAGGAGCCCCGTCTCGCCCGGAATCACGATGTCGGCGACGGCGTTCACCGCCGTGGCCACGACCGGAATCCCCGACACCATGGCTTCCACTATCGCCGTCGGCAAGCCCTCGTAACGGCTCGGCAGCGCGAACACGTCGAAGGCAGGCAGGATCGCCAGTACGTCGGCTCGCTCGCCGGCCAGGACCACACGCGCGGCAGGCTGCAGGCTGGCCAGGCGAGCGACGCGGGCGGCTAGCTCGCCCCCGCCGACCCAGACGCCGATCACGTCCGGCCGGCCGAGCTGGCGCATGGCAGCCAGGAAATCCTCTGGTGCCTTCTGGTAGGTGAGCCTGCCGACGGCGCCCACCACGATCGCGTCAGCGGGAAGACCCAGAGCCTGCCGCGCGCGCGCCCTGGCCCGCGGAGCGTGCGCGGGCAGTTCTGCTCCCGGCAGGTGATCCACGGCCACGCCAATGGTCCGGACCCGGTCCGGCGCCACCAGGCCGCGCCTGACCGCTTCAACCGCGACCGCGGTCCCGACGCACAGGGCCACATCGGTGATCCGGCCAAGCCGGCGCTCGATGGCAACGTAGGCACCGCGCCTGCCGCGTGACTGGAACTCATGGAACGGGAAGCCATGGTAGGTGTGAACGATCCGCGGCACGGCGGCGCGGCGGGCGGCCATCCGGCCAAGCACACCCGCCTTCGCCGTGTGGGTATGCACCACGTCGAACCGGCCCCGGCCCAGCAGGGTGCCGAGCGCATGCAGTGCCCGAAGGTCATTGCGCGGGTCGATCGGCGTGCGAAGGGCGGGCTCGATTATCACCTCCAGGCCGGCCGCGGCCGCTTGATCTAGCAGGTGGTTCCCGCTGCCGCAGATGATCGTGGCCTGGAACTCATTGCGGTCAAGCGCCTTCGCGCCGCGCAGCGCGAGCAGGCCCGCCCCGCCCTCTAGCCGGGTGATGAGGGTGGCTACCCGCAACGGCCGGTCGGTCATCCGGCCGCGCAGCCTGACGAGGCGGCCGAATCCTCGCGCGACCAGTAACTCGGCAGTCCGGCGTAGGGATTGGCCCCTGAGCCGTCCGTCACGTAGACATGGCCGCCGCGCCGGCTCGTGGCCAGCTTCAGTGCGCTGTCAAGATCGGAGGCCGAGGTGGCGTAGATCGTGTGCGCGAACTTCGACGCGGGATACTGGTCCACCCAGCTCGGCACCCGAAGGGTGAGGTACTGGGCATACGTACCCTCGAATACCATCACCACATTACCAATTGACATATATTGCTGATCCGGGTATTCGCCCGGGTTAAGCCAGACGGAAGATCCGGCGTCGAACTGGTGTATGTAATTTACCAGCTGCGTGTAGTAAGCTAGCCCTTGCGGGGTCCCGGAAACTCGGTCGAGGAATATGCTGGTGACTCCGTACCACGCCTTGTAGTTCCTGACTTCCGTCTCGACCTGGCTGACCGGCCGCTGACCGTCGACGGTGGATATATAACCCAGGATTGTGACGCCAGCCGATTGGGCCTGCTTGGCCACAGCCTGGAAATGCGCGTCCGGCGCATTGCCCGCACCTACCCCGGAGATGTCCAGAACTATGTCACTGGGGGCCGGGTTAGCCTGCGCCGCCTGAGCCCAGATAGCTGAAGAATAGAAATAAGCGGGAACGACCAGCTGCCGGCAGTACGTGCCGGTAACGGCAGCCGGGCTGGTCTGGGCCCCTGTGGTCGGCTGGCTCGTCCCTGAGCAGGCTGCCGCCGCCGACCCGATCGCGATCACGGCGATCACAGGCGAGACGAGCCGCCGCCAGCCGCGGCCGCGCCGCCAGCCGCGGCCGCGGCCGCTGCTAGGTTTACCTGACCCTGACCTTGACATGTCAATTCCCGCAGTCAATGGGCAGGCTGTCGTACGGGTTAGCGCCACCGCGGTCAGTAATATAAACAGCTGACGCGTGACGCCGGGTAGCGAGCTGAGCGGCCTCGCTGAATTTTTCTGGCGGCACCGAGTACACGACGTGGTAGAACTTCTCCGTTGGCCACCTCGTCACCCAGCTCGGTACATTGAGCTTAAGGTAGGAATTCCAGGGGCCTTCGAACGTGCCCAGCAGGTCAGCGTGCTCGGCATAAGCCGATGATGGGTACGTGCCGTGGTTGAAGAATACGACCTGCGCGCCCAATTTGCGGACCCGGGCGGTTAGCGCGCCATAGTAGGCCAGCTTGGCGGCATCAGCCGCGACGCGATCCAGGCACACGCCGTTTACCCCATACCAGTCCAGGTACTGACCGAGCTCGGTCATTATCTGCCCGGCGGGCCGGCTGCCGTAGTTCGTGTCCACGTACCCGATGACCGGTACCCCGGCGCCGCGAAGGCTTTCCGTTGCTTCCTTGAAGGGAGCCTCCGGCCCCTCTCCTGGCCCGCTGGCGACGTTGAGGACCACCAAGCGGACGGCAGCCGCGTGCTCGGCGAGCCATCCCCACTGACCAGGATGAACGGCAGGATGAAAGTAGGCAGGCACCACGAGCCGCGGCGACGGCCTGACCAAGCCGGCCGCGTCAGCCATCGGTCGCACCACAGCTCGCCGCCCACAGGTCGGACACGGATGCCTTCAGGTCGCGGGACGGCCGCCAGCGCAGATCCTGCCGGGCGCGGGTGATGTCGGCCTGCATCCACGGCAACGCGGCCGAGCGGGCCGAACCCGGCGCGTCTTCGGCTACGGCGGCATCGTAGCCGCTGACCGCGAGCAGTTCGGTGACCAACCTCCGGGAGGCGATGCCGTGCCCGCTGCCGATGTTGAGGATCGGATGCGGCAGGGCGGGCGCGGTTGCCGCGGCGAAGACCGCGTCGGCCACATCCCGCGCGTCGACGAAGTCGCGAACCGCGTCCAGCGGGCCGAGCCGGACGTCGGTGCCGGCCGCGATGGCCTCGCGCAGCTGCGCGGCCGCACGTCCCGGCAGGCCGTCCTGCGGCGCTCCGGCGCCGACCACGTTGAAGACGCGCAGTACCACGGCATCGAGGCCAGCCATCCGGCCCACTTCGGTGAGCCGGGTCCCGGCCAGCTTGGTGGCACCGTAGACGCTGGCCGGGCGGGCCGGAGCCGACTCGGTTACCGGGACGCCCTGCTCGGTCCGCCCGTACTCGGCGGCGGAGCCGATCTGCACCAGCCTGGCCCGCGTTCGCGACTCGAGCATCGCCGTGACCAGCGCGTAGACGGCGGTGATGTTAGCCGCCGCCAGCACGTCCGGGCTACCCGCGGTAGCCCCGGCGCAGTTGACCACCACGTCGGGAGCGATGGCGCCGATGACCTCGCCGATCCGGGACGGGCTATCCGCTGACAGGTCGAGCCGGTGGTGCGACGCCGACGCCGTGACGGCGGACCGGCCCGCCGTCACGATCTGATGGCCCGCTGGGCCGGCCTCGCGCAGCAGGTGACCGCCGAGGAAGCTGCTCGCGCCGATGATCAGGATGCGCACTTCAACCCCCCTTTGCGACCACGGGGCCTGGTTGACAGCAAGCTCACTGGTGGTACTCGTTGGTCTTGAAGCGGGCCAGGTTGGCCGGCTCACAGAACCAGTCGATCGTCTGCCGCAGGCCTTCGTCCCTGGTCAGGCGGGGCTTCCAGCCGGTGCGCTGGCGAAGCTTGGTCGCGTCGCAGACGAGCCGCATCACTTCGGATTCCTTCGGGCGCAGCCGCACGGCGTCCTGCACGATATCGGCTTCTACGCCCATCAGCTTGGCGATGTCTTCCGCGAGCTTGCCGATGGCGATATCGTCGCCTGGCCCGCAGTTGAACACCTCGCCGAGCACCGCCGAGGCCGGGGCCTCGCCCAGCTCGATGAAGGCCTGGACGGTGTCGGTGACGTAGGAAAAGTCCCGGGTCGGGTCAAGCGCGCCGAGTTTGAGCAGGCGCGTGCCGGTCGCGAGCTGCGTGATGACCTGCGGGATGACCGCCCGGGTGGACTGCCGGGGACCGAAGGTGTTGAACGGCCGCAGTGTTACCGCCGGGACGCCGAAGCTGAGGTGGTAGGACTCGACCAGCTTGTCGGCGGCGATCTTGGAGGCGGCGTACGGCGACTGGGCCTGCAGCGGATGCGATTCGCTGATGGGCACGGTGAGCGCCGTGCCGTAGGTCTCGCTGGTTGACGTGTGCACCATTCTCGGCGTGTGGCAGGCGCGGACGGCCTCCAGGACGTGCAAGGTGCCGATGGAGTTGTTGTCCACGAAGGACCTCGGCGCACTGTAGGAGTAGGGCACCGATCCGATCGCGGCCAGGTGATACACGACTTCCGCGCCCTCGACGACCTCGCGCGCCGACGCGGGATCCCGCACGTCGCCAAACACCACGTCCACGTGGTCCATGATGTCCCGGTCGAGGGTGTCGAGCCAGGCACAGGAGCTCCACATGTTGTACAGCACCATTGCCCGTACCCGGCACCCGCGTCGCACTAGTGCCTCCACCAAATGGGATCCGATGAATCCCTCGGCGCCGGTTACGGCTGCGACATCTGTCATGGTCGATTCTCCTCTATGTGACGCGCTGTTTTCGCGCGAATCCGGATAGTCTTTTTTGGGCTGGCCGCGAGCCGTGACGTACCGCTGCTCCCAGCGACACCACGGCAAAGCAGCCGATCACCACGAGCAGGGCGGCAGGCGTCACTACCTGCACGATCATGCCGTCGTCGTGGAGAATGAGCTCAGCGGCCAAGGCGGCCGAGGCGGCGAGAAGCGGGATAGCGCGGACCCGCATGGTCTGCATCAGGAGCGCGAGGAACATGGCCGACCCCAGCATCAGGTACGCCGCCATCTCCGGCAGGTCGGCCCAGCCCGGGTGAGCGAAGCCGGTCGCGCCCGCGATCGCCGCCCCGGCGGCCATCAGCGCGACCGTGCCGCACAGATACTGCGACAATGCGACGGACAGCGAAAGGCGCGAACGGAGCCGGAAGCCGCCCAGTCCGCTGATCGTGCCGAGCAACCGACGGGTCCGCCGCCGGTACCACAGCAGGCTCCACTCCGCCGCGCCCATGCTCAGCGAGAGCGGTATCGAGGCGAGCAACGCGCCGGCATTGAGGCCGCCATGGCCCTGCGGGCCCGCTACCAAAGGGAACGTGAGCAAACCGGCCGCTACTACGCCGAAGGCGATGGCCGGCACGGCGGCCCGCAGTTCCGGCACGACCAGCGGGCGGCCGGCCCGGGGGCCTTCGGCCCGGGGGCCTTGCCTTCGCGTGCACGCCAGCGCGATCAGGCAGGCGAACACCGGCGTGGCGCCGAGGGCGACCCAGGCCAGATGCTCGAGCCCGGCCGGACGGCCGAGGTAAAGGAAGACGCCGCTGCCCACCACGCCGGGGGCGAGCGCGACCGGAAGCCACGTTTCCGCGCCCACCACCATCAGGACGCACGCACCGAGCATGTAGACGCCCTCACCCGCGCCGAAGAAGAGCACCAGCGGGTGGGAATGCAGGTCCAGCCGGGCGGCGAGCATGGCCAGGGCCACCAGCACCAGCCCGGCGCCGAGTCCCGCCCGCAGCACCCGCCGCACCTGCCCCTCGTCAGCTGTGCCGGCCCGGCGCAGGTAGCCGATGCACGCCAGGCCCTGGCTGACCCCCCACGCGACAAGCAGCGCCAGCACCAGCGTGGGCAGCACGCCCGGGCCGCCGAGCAGGCCCCCGGCGGCGGGAAAGCAGACGGCGGGCAGCGCGTAGAGCAGACCGTGCAGCAGCGGCCTGAGCCGGTTCATCTGCCATGGGTCGCTGGCCGGCGGCGGGGCGGCCGGCCGCCGCGACACCCGCAGGTACATCGCGCGCGCCAGCGCGAACACGTCCTTGACGCCGTAGTCTTCGGCGACAGCCCGGTCGCTGAAGCCCTCGAACTCCAGCGCGCTGGCCACTTCCAGCGGATCTACGGCCGACTCGCACACCGCGCTGAACTTTTCGCACAGGGCGGCGACAGTGGGCGTGTCGAGGCTGTAGGAGTCCAGGTCCGCAAGCCACCGCGGGATCTTCCCGTTGACCTTCGGCGCGACCGGGCGCGCGTCTTGGTCGCTGTCGGTGCTCACCTGATCGCCTCCGTCAGCTGGGACCCCGCCCTGATCCGGTCCTCATCGCCCGCGCGCAGCACGGGCAGCGGCTCGGTCCGGTCCGGATCGAGCGCCTCGGAGACCACATCGTCCGCATCGAGCGCCTCGGAGACCACATCGTCCGGATCGAGCGCCTCGGAGACCACATCGTCCGGATCGAGCGCCTCGGAGACCACATCGTCCGGATCGAGCGCCTCGGGGACCACCACGTCCGCATCGGGCGCCTCGGGGACCACCACGTCCGGATCGGAGGTCTCGGGGACCACATCGTCCGGATCGGCGGGCCCAGGATCGGCCTGATCGGGACGGCTCCCGAGTTTGGTGTACATCTCGTCGAACGCGCTGATCGCCCGGTCCACGGTGAAGTGCTCGATGGCCCGCGCCCGGGCGGCGGCGCCCATCTTGCGCCGCATGCCGTCATCGCGCAGCAACTTCAGGCAGGCGTCCGCCAGGGCCGCGGGATTGCGAGGAGGCACCACGAGGCCGGCGTCGTCGCCAATGGCCTCGGTGACCCCGCCGACGTTGGTGGCCACGCAGGCCCGTCCGCACGCCATGGCCTCGATGAGGGTGTAGGGGAAGCCTTCGGTGATGCTGCAGAGCACCACGACATGGCCGGCGGCGTACGCCTCCCGGATCTGGGGCACCCGGCCTTCGAACGTCGCCTGCTTGCTGATGCCCAGGTCGTACGCTTCGGCCCGGCAGTGCTCCAGGTAGGCTTCCCCGCCCTGCGGTGCTGAACCGAAGATGCGCAGCCGCGCCTCCGGTATCTCGCTGACGACCAGGGAGAACGCGCGCAGCAGGGTGATGAGGTCCTTGAATGGGTCGATGCGTCCCGCCCACGAGATCGTCGGAACCTCCGGTTCGGAGTCCACGACGGGAAAGACGGCCGGATCCACGCCGTTGTAAACGGTGCGGACGCGCGCCTCGTCCGCACCGAGCTCCGCTTCCCAGCGCTTGTTATAGATGTTGCCGGGAGTGATGATGTCCGCTTCATGGTAACCCAAGGTGCACAGCCGGCGCAGGAAGCGCAGGTACAGATCTTTCACCGGCCAGCCGAACTCCGGGTGGCGCAGGTGCAGGTACTGCTCGCGCATATAGAGGCCGTGCTCGGTGACGATCATCGGCATCCCGTACCGCCACTTGGCCGCGAAGGCGGGCAGGGCGCCGAGCCCGTTGGTCACCGTGTGCACCACGTCTGCCTGCACGGGCGGATGGGAAAACGGCCGCAGCGCATGCTCCAGAAGCTGCACCGCGGTGACCGCGTCGCCGACACTTGGCACTATCCGGCTGAGCTCGGTCCCACCCCGCTCACCCCGCGCACCCTGTTCGCCCAGCTCGCCCTGGCCGGGCAAGATGTCCGGCCACCGCTGCCGCCACGCGTCGCTGACCAGCTTCACCGCGGTCTCGCTGACCAGGGCGGCGCGCAGGTTCTTGGTCTGGCCGAAGGTGAACAGCTCGTGCATCACGTCGGCGAACCTGTCCTGCGCCTGGTTGGGCTGGGTGAGCAGCACGTCGAGCAGTTCGCGCAGGATGGAGTCGGCGCGCGCCAGGGACAGCCGCGCGCGCAGCGGCACCGTCGGCGGGCGGCCCCAGAGCGGGATCGTCACGACCGACTTCACGTTGCCGGGAAGCTCCCACCGCACGGGCTCGTTTCCCGTGGCGACCAGCGGGACCAGGGTGAAGTCATACTGAGGCAACCCGCGGACAAGCTGGTCGCACCAGACGCTGACGCCACCGAACTGATGCGGATAGGTACCTTCTCCTACCAATGCCACCTTCATGTCAAGCCGTGTCACCTCGGTTGCAGACCGCTACCCCCCGCGGTCCGGGCGGGGGATACCTCACCCGGTCTCCCGCGGGGCGGAACCCGGCCGCGACAGTCCGCCGCGGCGGACAGCCGCCAGCCGGCGAGCCGCCAGCCGCCTGGCCGGGCGGCGGGACGCCGCGATGTGCTCGTAGAGGTCGTCGATCTTCTTGACCACCGACTCCATGCCGTAGCTTGCGAACACCGACTCGTCGGATTCGCGCGGCTGCGGTCCGGCCTCGACCGCCTTGCGGATCTCCGCGCCCAGGCCCTCGACCGTTCCCGGCACCTGCCGGGCCTGGCTGGTCGGCAGACCGTCCAGGGCCGGGCAGACCGTGTAGAGCACGGGAAGTCCGCTGGCCATGGCCTCAAGGACCGACAGCCCGAACGTCTCCTGGACCGAGGCGGCGACGTAGAGATCGAAGGCGGCCATCATGGCGGCCGTGTCGGTCTGGAAGCCGCCGAAGATCACGTGCTCTCGCGCCCCGAGCCGGTCCACCGCGGCCTCGACCCGCGCCTGGTCCTCGCCGCGGCCGATGACCAGGATCTTGCACCGCTCGCCGAGCACGGGCAGCGCCGCCTCGACCACCAGGTCGATGCGCTTGTTCGGGTCTAGCCGGCCGAGCGCGCCGATCACGTAGGTGTCCGGCGAGATGCCGAACTGCTCGCGCACCCGCTGGCGCGCCGCGGGGTCAAAGGCGAGCGCGGGCACGTCCAGCCCGTTGGGGATAACGGTGATCTTCCGGCCGGGCACACCCCATTTGATGAGCCGTTCCTTGACGACATCAGCGACGGCGATGGTGGCGTCGGAGAACAGCTCGGAGGCGAGGTAGAGCCCGCGCACGGAAGAGGTCATCTTGCGGCGCTCGATGTGCGTCTCGCCGATCGAGTGCTCCGTGGTCAGTACCACCGGCGTGCCGGCCAGCCGGGCCGCCGGACGGCCGTAGATCTGGGTCCGGAACAGGTGCGTGTGCACGACGTCGTAGCGGCCCTCGGCGATGAGCGAACGCAGCCTCAGCAGGGCGCTTATCTCGGTATTGCGCCGCATGCCGATGTCGCGCACGCTCGTGCCTCCGGCCCGGATCAGATCCGCCACCGGGCCCGGGTTGTACAGCGTCACCACGTCGGTCTCATGCCTTGTGTACTTCAGGATCAAGGCCAGCTGGATCTCGGCGCCGCCGGCATCCAGACCGGTGATCACATGCAGAACCTTCATGGTCGTATCCCCTTAAGTGCTACGTATCCCCGGTAGAGAAACCTTTTGGCGGTCATTCGAGCGGCCCCGTCCCGCTCACCGACGTAAACCCTGGGCAGGGCCATCAACCCGAGGTCGGACATCGGGGTCTGCACGGCGCACGCGTAGCTGTAGCCCGCGTCGTGCACCGCACGGCGGGCGGCCGCGTCCATCGAGCCGTACGGGTAGGCGAAGCCGCGGACAGGAGCGCCGGTGAGCTCGGTCAGGCTGGCCCTGCTCCCGCTGACCTCGGTTTCGAGCGGCCCGGCCGCCAGGCCGGCCAGCCGGACATGGGTGGCGCTGTGCGAGCCGATCTCCATCCCGGCGGCCGCGAGCTCCCCCACCTGGGAACCGGAAAGCAGCGGCCAGGCGGGTCCTTCGTCCCATTCGTTGGTGCCGCCGAGCCGGCCTGAGATGATGTAGACGCTCGCCGTGAAACCGTGCCGTTTCAGCTCGGGAAGCGCGGCCTCGAGCACGTTGACGTACCCGTCGTCGAACGTGATGCCGACCAGCCCCCGCTGGCGGCCCGCGCGCATCGCCTCGACGAGGGTGGAGATCCCGACGCCGCGCAGGCCAAGCCGGCGCAGCGACGCCATCTGCTCGGCGAAGCGGGCCGGCGTCACGCACAGGTGGTACGGGTCCTGCGCCACGTCCGCCACGCCGTGGTACATCAGGATCATCGGCACCCGGCTCAGGCTGAGCCGGGTCAGGTCGGGCCGGCTCAGGTCGGGGGCGGTCCTGCCGTTACGCCCGAGAGCGGTCATGACCTCACCCGCCGGCCACCGCGGACCACGGTCGCCAGCGTGCTGGCCAGGATGACCACATCCAGCCAGACCGACCAGTACTCCACGTAGTAGTTGTCGAAGCGGGCCCGCTCGAAGATCGAGGTGTCGCCGTTGAGCCCGTTGACCTGCGCCCAGCCCGTCATGCCCGCGGGCATCCGGGTCCGGCCCGCATACCGCGGGATCTCGCGGCTGAACCGCTCGGCGAAGTGGGGCCGTTCTGGCCGCGGCCCGACCAGCGACATGTCACCGCGCATCACGTTGACCAGCTGAGGCAATTCGTCCATGTGGGTGGCACGCAGCCAACGGCCCCACGGGCTGAGGTGCTCTGCCGCGGTCCAGCGGGTGTCGTGGTCGGCGTGAACGGCCAGCGTACGCAGCTTCACGATCTCCACGACCCGCTCCTCGCGGGTCACCCTGGCCTGGCGGAACAGTGCCGGCTGGCCCGAGCGCAGCCGGATCGCGACGGTCAGCGCAGCCATCAGCGGTGCGGCCAGCGCGAACAGCACCAGGCAGAGGACAACATCAAAGCAGCGCTTCAGCGCGAGCGCGGCACGCGAATGACCAGAACCCCGCAGCGGAATCAGCGGGATGCCCCAGATCTCGTCCAGGCAGCCGCGCGGCACGGCCATGCCCAGTTCGTAAAGCCGGGGGACCACGTACACGTCCGCCCCGAGCGGACGGCTGGCGCGCATCACCGTGACGATGTCCTCGTCGCGGCTGTCGGAGGAGAAGCACACGATGACCCGGCGGATGCCGAGCCGCTGAACGACGTCCGACAGGTTGGACGGGCTGCCCATCCAGGGCACCGAGAGGTCCCGGCGGGGCGGGCCGTCGTCGAGCAGGCCCATCGGCCGCAGCCCGAACTCGGGGTGGGTGCGCATCAGCTCGGCGACATAAGCGCCGAACGTGCCCGCGCCGACCACCACAGCGGGCTCGGTAAGCAGCCCGCGGCGGTGCGCCCCGCGCAGCGCGACGCACAGCACCAGGCGGCACGCGAAGACGAGCCCGGCCGCCCACAGCGCGAGCGCAAGCACGCGGGTGCCAGGCAGCCAGGCGAGCAAGGCGAGCGCCGGCCCGGTCGTGGCGATTCCGATCCGCCCGGCCTGGTCGGAGACGCGAAGGCAGATACGCAGCCGGTGCTGGCGGCCGGCCGCCAGCACGACCAGGACGGTGACGACGTAGAGCACGCAGAGCAAGCTGTCCGTCGTGCCGCGGCCATTCCCCTGACCGGTGCTGGCTCCGCTCAGGGCCACCGCCGCCGCCAGGGCGACGGTGTCCGCGGCCGGCAGCGCCAGCCGCCGGACCACCGCTGGCGCCCGGCGCCGGACCACCGCTGGCGCCCCGCGCCCGGCCCCGGCCCCGGCCCCGGCCGAGGGCCCGGCCGAGGGCTCGGCCGAGGGCCCGGCCGAGGCCCCGGCCGAGGGCCCGGCCGAGGGCCCGCTGGCGGGATGAGCGCGCAGCGAACCGCGAAGCCTGGCTCGCGGGCCGGCCCGCGATGTCGCCAGGGCGTGCTCAGAGTCGCTTGGCATTACCGGCCCGCAGCCACAGCCGCCGAAGACGTCCGGCCGGAAACGCCCGCCAGCGCGCGGCCGACGGTGCTCGCGGCGTGCTCCGAACCGAAAACGAACCTCATGACCGGCCCCATGCTGGGGGCCACGGACGGTCCGATGAAGTAGAGCCCGGGGACGGAGGACTGGTAGTCGCCACCGACCGCCGCGCTCCCGCCCACGGTCCGCAGCGAGGACCGCAGCGCCTCCGGCAGGAACTCCAGCCGCTTGAGGTCGATGCGATAGCCGGTCGCGGCGATCACGTGGTCGGCGGTGACGTCGCGCCCGGCGCCCGCGATCCGCAGCGACACCTTGCCGTCCAGCGGCTTAGCCGAGAGCACGGTCTGCCCGGTCCGGACCGGGAACTGGCCCTCCACCCGCGGCCGCAGCCAGCTGGCCCCGGCCGGGCCGAGCGCGGTGCGCGCGCGGTACACCCTGGTGCTGGCCGGCAGCCGCCGGAAGAGCTCCGGGTGGTTGGAGTAGAACCAGGTGGACCAGCCCGAGCCGAGTCCGGACTCCGGCTCCCTCAGCCGCTGCAGCGGCGGCCGGGCCGGGTTCAGCGGCTGGCCGTTCCACCTGATGACGGGCCTGCGGGCCAGGACCTGGACGGCCGCGCCGTTCTCGTGCAGCAGCGCCGCCGTCTCCAGGGCGGACTGGCCGGCGCCGACGACGACGACCTCCTGGCCGCTGAAAGCGGCTAGGTCCGTGTGGGCCGAGGTGTGCGTGCAGGCCGAGGCGGGCAGTTCGGCGAGCGTTGAGGGCAGGTAGGCGAAATGCTCCACGCCGATCGCGACGACCACCCGGCGCGCGGTAAACCGCTCTCCGTCGGCCAGGGTGAGCTCGAACACCTCACCCCGCCGGACCAGGCCGGCCACGAGAACCTCTTCGACCTTCAGGTCGAGCTGGGAGGCGAACCACTGGCCGTAGTTGACGAAATTCTCCAGCGATACCGGCAGCCCGTAGCTCTTGTAGGGATGGCTCGTCGCCTGGCAGAAGGCCTCCAGCGTGTGGGTGCCGGCCGGGTCGGAAAGGTTGGAGGCGAAGCCCTGGGACTTGAGGTACATCCCCCGCGGCATGGCCGAGCGCCAGAGCCGCATCGGCACGCCGAACTGACGGTAGTTCACGCCCGCCGCGCTCAGGTGCGCGGCCAGCGAAATCCCGTAGGGACCTGCTCCGATGATCGCAACGTCGACATCGCTCATATTCGTGTCTCCTCCTTTTGCGGCCGCGGCCGCGGCGTCGCGGGCCGGCCGGTGAACGCCTGGCCGCGGGCGGATGCGCCGCGGCCAGGTCGGTATCGGATGCGGTCCGGGGCCGTATCTCCCCGGTCCGCGGCGAACGAGCGGCTAGCCAGACGCCAGCCCATCCGCAGGCACATGAGGCCGAACGGCCTCAGGTCATCTCGCGCGAACCATGCGGCTTCGTCAACCGTGCGCAGTGAGGCCAGCCAGGCCCGCGGCGTCAGGCGACCGGCGCGGATGTGAGCGAGGGCGCTGATCGGATCGTAATTTTCCACCACGAACCGACGCCCGTTGACCTGCTCGCCCGGCGGAATCTGCTGATTGGTCAGGTCCAGGTAGGCGGCGAGCGCGACGTCGGTCCCCGCGGTGTCGCGGAACAGCCGGAACTGCGCGCCGAGCCTCGGATTGAAGTCGAGCAGGTTGTACTCGCCGTTACGCTCGTCAAGGCGGATATCGAGATCGAGAAGTCCCCGGTATCCGAGCTTGACCAGCAGCGTGGTGACCTGCTCACGCAGATCTTCGTTGGCGACCGAACGCCCGAGGCTGGTCAGCCCGGCCTCGGCCGGATAGGACCGTTCCTTGACGCCGGTAAAGGCTGGCCGGCAGGTCGAGTCGACGTCACAGTACCCGTGGAAGAACCAGTCGTGGCCCGGCCCGCCCGGGATGAACTCCTGCAGCATCAGCCCGGCACCGGACGCCGCGCAGGTCTGGTAGGCCGCCTCGAGCTCTTCCCGGCTGGCCACGACCGACGTGCTCCGAAGCCCGCTGCCCTTGGTCCACGGCGTGGTCAGCTTGGCGATCAGCGGGTAACCAGCGTCCGACGCGAATGCTCGCGCCGCCGCCAGTGAGCTGGGTATGACCGTCCGCGGGGACGATACGCCGAGCTCGCGGCAGACCTCGAACAGCGAGTACTTGCCCGCGAGCCGCCGGGGCAGATCCTGGGGAGGATCCGGGAAAAGGAACCAACGACGCAGGTCATGACCATGTTCGGCGAGGAAGATGGCCCCCGCGTCATCGGTCGTGAGCAAGACGCTCCGCTGCCCGATGTGCTCCGCGAGCCGTTGCAGGCCCAGCAGCACGCGGTCCACCTCGGCCGGGCTCGGCCGCCAGAAGAAGCGCCCGGACAGGTACCTGGACGTGGCGGCGGGAGCCCACGGTCCCTCGTGCACGCCGTAGACGGGCACGCCCGCCCGTCCCAGGCTACGGATAACGCCCAGCCCGCCGTGATGCATGACGTTCGGATCGAACTTCAGTACGACCGCCGGCGTGCTGGTGTCGACTGGGTCCTTGGCCCTAGTCATCATGAGGCGCTAACCAAAACTAAGTACTGACATGGAGCTTCTCCCCCTTGAGAAACCTCGTAGGTACTTCCCCGACTCCTAAGTCACATTGGTACGAAGCCGCATCTTCAGACAAGATACACAACACGGGTCATTGGGGAAAGGTCTGTTTTTGTGAGGATTGTGCCTGAAAGATCAACTTTTTCCAGCAAAAAACTACACGCCGAAATAGGTCTTCGGCGTCTCCGAAGACCCACGGCACGGCAGAACCAGGGGCTCCAGCCACGTGACGGCCGGCGCCTCCCCAGCCCCATCAGCCTCCTCAGCCGATGGGACGGCGACGTTTTGCCCGCATATAGGCAGACGCGTGGGGAGTTACGGATGGTTGCTCAATGTTGCGAGAAATGTCCAAAAATGTGACGTATGTTACCCACGTGCCAGTCCTTAGGGGTCTTTAGGACAAGGCCACGTAGTTAGCGCCTGGGCAGGGGGTGTCAAGCTCCCGGCACAGCGAGGGTCTTAATGTGGAGGGTGGCTTGTGTAGCTGCGAAGGCGGTCACATGCGCCACCGTCTTCTCATCCGCACCGTTACAGGTAGCGGCAGCTAGCTGGCCAGTCGATGAATGTGACATTATGCCCGATAGAATGGGTAGTATGTTACATTCATCGAATGCCTGAGCGACAGCGTGGGCGGCGGGTGGGGTTGGTGGTGCGACGGGGCCGGGAGGGGCTGGCGGAGGGTGGCGCCCGGACCTTGACCGACCCGCCCAGGCGCTAACTACGTGGCCTTGGTCTTTAGGAGGCCGTCGAGCCGCGTTCCCAGCGGCGCACCAGGTCCAGGTAGCGGCGCGCCGCCGCACGCAGTTCCATCTCAGGGTCACGGTCCGCGGCCCGGGCCGCGGCCACCAGCCGGAAGAGCTCCCCGCCGATGTCGGCTCCGGGGCCCACGTCGGCTCCGGAGCTGATGTCGCCTCCGGAGCTGATGTCGCCTCCGGAGCCGGCAGGTTCACCGGAGCGGGCAGGTTCACCGGAGCGGGCAGGTTCACCGGAGCGGGCAGGTTCACCGGAGCCGACCGGTTCACCGGGGCCGGCCTCGGCCAGGCGGGCCAGTTCTTCGGGCACCCCGGCGCGCGCGGCCCGGCGCTGCAGCTGCGCCGCCAGCGCCAGCGCGGGCTGCCCGAACGGCACGCCATCAAGCGCGGACGGAGCAGCCTGGCCGGACACATCGAGCCCGTGCCGTTCGGCCAAGGCTCTTTTCTCTTCCCGCTTGATCTCGTCCCAGTTGCGCGTGACCTCATCGGCACCGGAGACCGTCACGTCCGCGAACACGTGCGGATGCCGCCGGACCAGCTTGGCGACGATCCCGTCCGCGACGTCATCGATCGTGAACGAGGTGCCATCGTCGCGCTCGGCCGCGATCCGGGCGTGGAAGACGACCTGCAGCAGCACGTCACCGAGTTCGGCGCAGAAAGCCTGCTCATCGCCGGACTCAAGGGCCTCCAGGGCCTCGTACGGCTCTTCCAGCAGGTGCGGTGCGAGTGACGCGTGGGTCTGGCGCGCGTCCCAGGGACACTCCACCCGCAGCCGGTCCATGGTCGCCACCAGGTCCAGCAGGTGCGCGCCCGGCAGGTCGGCCGAGCCGGGCAGCAGCTCGGCACCCGGCGGGACCGGCGGTTCGGCTCCCGGCTCGGGCAGCCAGACCACCACCGCGTCCGCCGCGGCCGGCGGGGCCGACGGGGCGCCGGGCCCGTCCGCCACCTGGTAGGAGATGCCCGCCTCGTCCAGCGCGGGCAGCTGCGGATGGCCCGCGGCCACAAGCACGGCGTCAGCCGACCGCAGGGCCTGCCAGGCCGGCCAGCTGAGCAGGCCAGGCGCCACCCGCGGGCTGGTCGCCAGGACGATCAGCAAGCCGGCGTCAGCCCGGATGTCGATGCCGCCTTGGCTGGCCCCTCCGCCCGCGACACCGTCCCCGCGACCGACACGACTTGGTCGTCCTGACTGTAATTCAGCCGCCCGAACTGCGGGTTAACCTGTATCTGCAGGGTCTTGGCCGCCACGCACTGGGCCCGGTCGAGCTGGGCCGTCAAGGCCGTCTGCGCGGCCGTCGTCGTGGGTATCTTGCCGCCGTTGGCCTGCTCGATGAACTGGGTCTCGATGGCCTCGTAACGGCCGAGCTCGCCGGACAGGTTCCGCGGCACCCCGATATAGGCCAGGATGAAGTCGGGGGTGACGTTCGACAGCCCCTCGGACTCCAGCGCGGACTCCCCCTCCGAGTCGACCTCCGCGAGCGCCGTCTGCACCTGAGCGGCCGAGACGCTGATGCCGTGGGAGCGGGCCAGCTGCTCGTTGATCTGGAACCTGATCAGCCAGCTGAGCGTGGTCTGCGTCTGCTGGGCCGCGGTCAGCGACGCGGGGTTGTGGTACTGCTGGACGTTCCGGCTGAGGTTGGTCACCTCGGTATCGAGGGTGGCGATCGTGATCCGCTGGCTGCCGACGATCGCCGCGGCGCCCATCTCGACCGGTGCGCACGCGGTCGCCACTAGGCCCACGCCGAGCACGGCGGCGGACACCGCGACAAGCCTGCCAAGCACCGGGCTGCGCCCCTTCATCTGAATACCGCTCCTACCGCCAGGTCAGCCAGCACCGAGTGGATAACGAGCATCGTACGCACCGCCGGCTGCAGCACCGTTCCGGGGTGCCTGCGCCACGCCCGTTCCGGCCGGGCTGATGCGGGCGGGTGACCGCGATAGGACGGTGCAAAGCACGAAATTACCCGAACGGACCAGATTCACGCGAACGGTTAGGCAGACTTGCCGCGGGAACCGAGAGGTCCCCGATGGCCGAGCGGCCGGCCCCAGCGACCCAGCGGCTGGCGGCTGGCGTTGCCCCTATGAGGCGAGCCTGTCGTCAACTAGGCTGACAAGCTGGACAATACGACAAAAATGCAGTTGCAGTGGCAGGGGGTGGGCGTGAGCAGGCAGGGAGAGGCCCCGGAGCTCCAGGGCTTCATGGGACCGCAACTCCGCCTCCCCGACCGGCTGGTAGAGCGCCCGGAACTGCTAACCGAAATCGCGGAGGCGCTGCGCGCTCGGTACGGGTTCGTCGCGGTGACCGGCATCGGCGGCGCGGGGAAGTCCTCACTGGCCGCGCTGGCGTGCCTGGATCGCCGGGTGCGGCGGCACTATCGTGATGGCATCGCCTGGCTGGAGGCCGGGCCAGGACAGGACCCGGTGGAGCTGCTGGCCGCTCTGGCTCACCGCCTGGGGGTGCCCGATGCGGCGACCAGCTTCGCCACGGTCGAGCAGGGCCGCAAACTGCTCCAGCCGATGCTCCTGGGTAAGCGGCTGCTGATCGCGGTGGATAACGTGTCCGAGCGTCCGCTCCTCGATGCCGTCCGCGACCTGGGACCCACCTGCACGGTGTTGTTCAGCACTCGCCGGGCCGAACTGGCGGCGATGGTCAAGGCCACCCAGATCGTGGTGGACAGGCTGAGTCACGATCAGTCGCTGGAATTGCTCGGCCGCTGGACCGGCCAGGACCCGGAAACGCTTCCGCCGGAGGCCCGGGAGCTGCGCGCTCAATCCGGCGACATGCCCCTGAGCGTCGCCCTGGCCGGCGCGATGGTGGCCAACGGTAGTTCCTTCATGGTGGCGTTGGACTGGGTTACGCAGTTTCCCGGCCAGCCAGATGCCCGATCGGAATCGTCGTACCAAGTCCAGACAGTGCGCTACGTGATCGAGGCCGGCATAGCGGCGCTATCCAAGACCGCGCAGACCCGGTATCAGGAGCTGGCGATCTTCGCCGGGCGCGGCCCCTTCCCTTTCCACGCCGCGCAAGCGCTGTGGCATCACAATCTGCAGGAATCCATGGTGCGTGGCCTGCTGGCCGAGCTCACCGGCCGGGCCCTGCTCAGCACCCGGGGCGCGGGCTGGTATGTGGCACATGACTTGCAGTACGAGGTCCTGACCGGCCGACTTGACCACGACTGGCTCGCGGTTGCGCACGAGCAGCTGCTTGACGGATATCGCATCCGCTACCCGAAAGGCTGGGCCGAGTCTGCCGGTGACCCTTACCTGGCTGCCAACCTGGCCAGTCACCTGCACGAGGCAAATCTCGGCAGCGAGCTGCACGCTGTTCTCACCGACACCGAGTGGATCCAGGGCCGCCTCAGCCGCGGGCCCATACGCGAGCTCATTGCTGACTACCGGTACGCGGGCGATCCGCTTACCCGGCAGATCATGCGGACCCTGCGGCTGTCGGCCACGTCACTGACCGCAAACCCGGCGCTCATCCGGTCTCACCTCGGCGACCGCCTGCTGAGTCATCCAGATCCCGGTATCACAGCCTGGGCCGCCGGCCTTACTGACAGCGCTGACAGCGCGCCCGCTCACTGGCGGGCGCCGGTGATCGGCCCGGCCGTCGCCCAGGCCGGCCCGCTCAAGCAGATCCGCACCGGCCACACCGGCCCGGTCCGCACGGTCGCGGTCAGCCAGGACGGTGCCCGTGCGGTCAGCGGAAGCGACGACGGGACGGTGCGCGTGTGGGACCTGACCACCGGCCGCCAGCAGGCCGTCCTCACCGGCCACACCGACTGGGTGCGCGCGGTCGCGGTCAGCCAGGACGGTGCCCGCGCGGTCAGCGGAAGCGACGACGGGACCGTGCGGGTCTGGGACCTGGCTACCGGGAACGAGCAGGCCACCCTCACCGGCCATGCCGGCGAGGTCTTCTCCGTGGCGCTCACCCCGGACGGCACCCGCGCCGTCAGCGGCGGGAGTGACCGGACCATACGGGTCTGGGACCTGGCCACCGGGGAGGAGCAGGCCAACCTGGCCGGCCACACCCGTCCGGTGTGGTCGGTGGCCATCACCCCGGACGGCGCCCTGGCGGTCAGCGGCAGCGGCGACGGGACGGTACGGGTGTGGGACCTGGC
>Ga0182030_10010015_pt1 | contig 19337 bp, 14 predicted proteins | sample 812S3MmetaG_FD_121299 | JGI IMG/M metagenome (GOLD analysis project Ga0182030, IMG submission 121299) | Permafrost microbial communities from Stordalen Mire, Sweden - 812S3M metaG (Illumina Assembly) | ecosystem: Environmental > Terrestrial > Soil > Wetlands > Permafrost | place: Sweden... | reverse complement strand
GCCGCCGGTTGCGCCGGCAATGCCGGGGCCACCACCTTCCTCTTCCGGTCCCAGCGAGTTCACACGAATTCTGGATGCGTCGAAGATGCGCGAGCAGGCGATGAAGGGTGGGGCGCCTTCTGCGCCGGCCGGTCCGCCTGCAGCCCCGGCTCAGGGGTTTGCGCCGATGCCGCCGATGCAGATGCCGGCCTTTCAGGCGCCCCCCATGCCGCAGGTCCCTCCGATGCCCCAGGCGCAGCCCATGGGCGGCATGAAGCCCATGCCGCACCCGGGCGGGTTTGCGCCGCCACCCATGCCGGGGGGCTTCGCAGCGCCGCAGATGCCGGCTCCACAATTGCCTGCCGTCCAGGCTCCGCCTGCCGGCAAGTTGCAGCAGATGGTTCCCATGCTGCTGGTGGTCGCGATTGTTCTGCTGGTGGTGGTGCTGGTGACGGTGATATTCCTGCTGAAGAAGTGAGAGGGCGGCGATTGTGTGAGTCGTCCACCGGCTTCACCGACCCGCGGTTGGGTTAAACATCGTCGCACGGTCTTTCTCCCGTAGGGAGACGCGATAATAGCCCAGGACAAGCCCAGCGCAGTCCTGGGTCATAGTTCAATGAAAGGCTTCAGTCCCGTAGGGACGGTGCGAAATCCGTGAAGATGATTTTTCAATAAAATCAATCATTTGCAGCGTTCTCGAAGAGAGTATATTTTTTATGGCACGGCTTCAAGAGCCTGCCCTGACACTTCTCGCCTTTTGAGCTGAGTTCCTTGGCATCCTACGAAGCCCGAGCGTTCGATTTGACCTGTAGCAACATGGCTGAACAGCTTACGGAAAAAGTCTTACCTCCAGTTCAAAATCCCGAGAAGGCCCCGCATTGATATTGCGAGGGTTAACTTACGGGCTAAACAGGCTGCGGAGAAAAGGCCGACTACGGATTTTCTCGGTCATGGCTATTGCAGGGGCTAAAGCCAAGAGTTGATTTGATTATCTTTATCGGCCCGACTGAAGTCGTGCCCTTGTTACAAAGCAGTAGAGAGAACCGGTCGCAATGAGTTTTTCCGCAGACCATCTCAAAGCAATGCTGCCGATTCCTAGACGGCCTGCGCCAGCAGGATCACCAGTTCCATCTGCGGGTTGAGAATGTCCTGCGGGGAGTAGACGGCAAAGTTGCGCGAGCGCAGGACAGATTCCCAGACTGGGCCGCCCTGCTCAATGGAAAAATACTGGTGCCGCAGTTTGACTGGAATGGACCGCGGTGGCGTGGGCACATGCGTCAGCCGCAGACCCGGCAGCGCGTTGCGGATCAGCGTCTCAAGCTGCGTGGCGGAGCAGGCTTTGAGCAGCTTCTGGGAGCGGTCGATCAGGTCGGCGTCGCGGATGTCGGCGGCGATGGCCAGATAGAATCGCGAGTTTTCGAAGTACGCGTCCTTGTCGATGGACGTGGCATAGATGGTGTCGCGCACCATCTTGAGCGGCAGAGATACGAAGTTACTCGGGATCACGGTTTCGAGCATGGCGCGGATCAGGCGGTCAAGCTCGCCGAAGCAAGCGCCGAGTGCTTCGTGGTTATAAGCGGGCAGATCGCGAGGCGCGATTTTATTGGAGAATGCGGTGAGTGCGCCGCCCAGGTCAGATAACTCGCCGAATAACTTCTCCGGCTGGATGTTACTGGACTCAAGATAGTGGCGCAGCACCGGCAGGTGGCTGTTGATGGTGTAGAGCAGCCAGAAGTTGGCAATGTCAGAGGCGGTGAAGTCTGCCAGCGACTGGTTCTTCTGCCGCCGCGACCCGGCGAGCATGCTGCCGCGGGCGACCAGCAGTTCCACCAGGTTGCTCAGGGTGCGCTTGAGCGTGGGGTGGGCATGGATGTCAATGAGCGGGGGAATGTAAGTAGGGTCGATCTGGTACATCCCGGTTTCAGAGCGCAGGATGCGGGTGAAGCCCAGCACCACGGAGCCCTCCCGATTCTCGCCTTCGGCCAGGATCTGCAGATTCTTGCGCGCCACCTGGATGGGTTTTTCGCCGCTGCCGGTGTTCTCGTCGCGCACCATCTGCATCTGCGCCAAAAAACGCGTACTGACTGTCCCGCGATTGACGGCGACGTTCATGCCCCCTTGCAGGTACTCCGGCACGGCGAGGTAGAAGATGCAGCTCGGCCGGCCGCCCTGGAAGCACTCGTCGAGGATGCGCGCCGGGGGCGGGAACTCGCTGGCGGGGATGTCGAGTGGCAGGGCGTCGGGGAAAATTCCCGAGGCCAGGGTGACGGCCAGGCGGCCTTCGGAAAGAGCCTTGGTGTCGATCTGGATCTCGCGGAATCCCCAGGAGCGGGCGTTGAGCGAATCCATGTAAAAACGCGCGCTGTCCTCGACGAAACGCTCCTGGGCTTGGAGATGCTGGGGGGAGAGAAATGTGCCCTTGGACCAGATGACGGGTTGAAGCTGTCGCATGGGGGGAGCGCCCTCGGTAGAAAAATCATGGTAAAGGTTGAAGCGAAATCGTGTCCAAACGAAAAATTCTGCAGTATGATGGCTGCGAACGATCAAGCGGCATGAAACGAAACACCTCATCGTCGCACAACTAGAGTGAACGCACGAATTAATTCCTCTGATTCGCCTCAAAATTGTTCGACGTGCTGCAAGAATTTACTGGACATTCAGCCCACTCTCGTGTTTTCTTTGCTCTTACCCATTGTTGAACCCCCAACCCCCTTTCGAACAAAACGGAGCGTTATGGCCAGAGAGAGTACGCAGCAGAAACTGAGTCGCGTCCGGGCTCCCCGGGTGCAGATCACGTATGACGTAGAAGTGGGAAACGCCATCGAGATGAAGGAATTGCCCTTTGTAATGGGCGTTCTGGGCGATCTTACCGGCCAGCCTGAGACCCCCCTTGCCGCGTTGAAAGATCGCAAGTTCGTCGAGATCAACCCGGATAACTTTGACAGCGTGCTCAAGGGCATGCAGCCGCACCTGAAGTTCTCGGTCGAGAACAAGCTGAGCGGCAAGCAGGGGCAGGTCGCCGTGGATCTGCACTTTGAGAGCTTCGACGATTTCTCGCCGGCGGCGGTCGCCAACCAGGTGGGTCCGATCAAGGAATTGCTCGACCTGAGAACGCGACTCTCCAACCTGCGCGGCAGTCTGCAGGGCAACGATGAACTGGACCAGGCGCTGTTTGACGCCGTCTCAAAGACCGAAGAACTGAACAAGCTGCGCGCCGAGATGGGCGCCGAGGGAGACAAGAAATGAGCAGTCCTTCCAATGCAGTGGCGGCGCAGGCCGCAGAGACGACGACTTCCGAAGTATCAATTCTGGACCAGATCGTAGCCCAGGGCCGTTTTGGCTCAGACACGGTGGCCCAGGAACGCGGCAAGGACATGGTGAAGGAGTTTGTGAACCAGGTTCTTGAGGGCAAGATGACGCTGAGCCGCGACGCCGAGGCAAGCATTGGCGCGCGCGTGGCGGAGATTGACCGGCTGGTATCGCTGCAGTTGAACGAGGTGCTGCATAATCCCGCCTTCCAGAAGCTTGAGGCCACCTGGCGCGGCATCAAGCATCTGCTGGACCAGAGCGAAACCAACGACATGCTGAAGATCAAGCTGCTCAACGTGTCGAAGAAGGACCTGCTCAAGGACCTTCAGAGGGCGCCGGAGTTTGATCAGAGCGCGTTCTTCAAGAAAGTGTATGAAGAGGAGTTCGGCGTCTTTGGCGGCGCTCCGTTCGCGGCGCTGGTGGGCGACTATGAGTTTGGCCGCGGCGGTGAGGATGTGGAATTGCTGGAAAGGGTGTCGCAGGTGGCGTCCGCGGCTCATGCGCCGTTCCTTTCCGCGGCCGCTCCGGAGATGATGAACCTGAGCGAATTCGGCCAGCTTACCGGAATCCGCGACATGTCCAAGGTGTTCGACAGCACCGAATATGCCAAGTGGAAGAGCTTCCGCGCCTCGGACGATTCGCGCTATGTGGCCCTCACCATGCCGCACGTTCTGATGCGCGAGCCCTGGGGCAAGGAAACCCGGCAAATTGAAGAATTCGCCTACGAAGAAGGCGTCGACGGCCGGGATCACTCGAAGTACCTGTGGGGCAATGCCGCGTATGCGCTGGCGGCCCGGCTCACCCAGTCCTTCGCCAAGTTCGGCTGGTGCGCCTCGATTCGCGGCGTGGAGAACGGCGGCCTGGTGGAAGGAATGGCCACGCACAACTTCCGCACCGACGAAGGCGATCTGGCTCTGAAGTGCCCGACGGAGGTCAGCATCACCGACCGGCGCGAGAAGGAACTGGCCGACCAAGGCTTCGTTCCGCTGGTGCATTGCAAGGGGACCGACTATGCCGCGTTCTTCAGCGTGCAGACGGCCAACAAGCCCAAGGTCTACGACAAGCCCGAGGCCAACGCGAATGCCAGGCTCTCTGCGCAGCTACCGTACATGCTGGCCATGTCCCGCTTCGCGCATTACCTCAAGGCGATGATGCGCGACAAGCTGGGCAGCACCATGAGCCGGTCTCAGGCTGAGCTGTTCCTGAACCAGTGGGTGGCCAATTACGTGATCGCGGACGACAATGCGTCGCCGGCGGCCAAGTCCGAGCGTCCGCTGCGCGAGGCTCGCATTGAAGTCATGGAAGTACCCGGAAAGCCGGGCGCTTTGCGTGCCGTTGCCTTCCTGCGCCCTCACTTCCAACTGGATGAGCTCACCGTATCTCTGAGGCTTGTAGCGGATCTGCCCCAGCCGGCTGGCAAGTAGATCGACTACTCGATGGCTCTCGAACCATAACTCCCCAACCGGCCCTTGAATAGGCCAGAATACGAAAGGATTCCAACATGGCAGTCGATTACTATCTGAAGTTAGACGGCATTGAGGGCGAGGCTGTTACCAGCGGCTTCGAGAAGCAAATCCAGATCATGTCTTTCAGTTGGGGTGGCAGCCAGGTCACTTCCGTCGCGGGTACCGGCGGCTCTGGCGCGGGCAAGGTCGACCTTTCCGACATCAGCTTCATGAAGATGTATGACAAGGCAAGTCCACAAGCTTTTAAAGCGATGATTTCCGGAACGCACATCAAGACCGGCGTCCTGAGCGCGACCAAGGCGGGCGGCGGGGGCAAGCCGTTTCTCAAGATCAGTCTTGGCGAGATGTTCGTGACCTCGCAGCAGGTGTCTGCATCGAGCGAGATTCCAACCGAGAGCATCTCGTTCAGCTACAACACAATCAAGGTTGAGTACAGCACGCAAAACGAGCAAGGCATCCTCACGGCTGTCGGCGCGGTGAGCTACGACCTCAAGGCCAACAAGCCTTCCTAAGGGACAATGACACCACTAGCGCTTTACCGCGAAGGAAAGCTGCGGGAGGCCGTCAAGGCGCTTGGCGAAGAGTTGCGATCCAATCCAATGGACGCCAAGCGCCGCACGTTCCTGTTCGAGCTTCTGGTGTTTGCCGGGGAATTTGACCGGGCCGAGAAGCAGCTGGATATTCTGGCGGGAGCGAATGCCGATGCTGCCGCGGGGACCTTGCTTTATCGGAGTGCGCTGCATGCCGAGCGCACGCGGCAGGCCATGTTTGCCAATGGCGAAACCCCGGCCCAAAAGGACGATGCAGTACACGATGGCGCCTGGAATGGGAGCGCCTTCAAGGAGATCAACGATGCCGATCCGCGCATCGGACCCAACCTTGAGGTGTTCATCGCCGGCAGTTATACGTGGATCCCGATTCACTATCTGCGCAAGCTGGAGATTGAGCCTCCAGCGAACTTGCGCGACCTGATGTGGGCGCAGGCGCGCGTCGAGACCAGCTCGGACTTTCGCCTGCAGGATCTGGGCGAGGTGCTGCTGCCGGTGCTCTGTCCGCTGTCCTACCGTCACGCCGACGAGGCGGTGCAGTTGGGCCGCGAATCGGCGTGGGAGCCGGACGAGACTTATGGGCAGTTGCCGTTCGGCGCCAAGATGATGGATATCGATGGCGTCGATGTTCCGCTGCTGGAGATTCGCAGCGTCGTGTGGAATGCCCCGGAGAAGGAGTCTCAAGATGCCTCTGCGTGAGGATCTGCTTACGCCGATTGCAGGTGAGAACCCCTCGGGCGGCAACCTCTACTACGACAAGATCTTCGATCAAATCAAGGAAGCGCGGCGGGAAGATGCAGACGACCTGCCTGAAGGCGCCTGGGAGCGGTCTGCGAAGAAGAAGGCCGACCCCAGGGCCGTTTCCAAACTTGCCGGCGAAGCACTGGCCGCGCGCAGCAAAGACCTGCGCCTGGCCGGCTGGCTGGCCGAAGCACAGATCAAGATGGAAGGCTACGCCGTTCTGGCGCCGTCGATCGTGCTGCTCAAGGATCTGCAGGAAGCTTTCTGGCCCACAATTCATCCCGAGATCGAAGATGGCACGGACTTTGAGCTGCGAATGATCGCGGTAGAGACCGCGGCCAAGCTGATCATCGATGCGCTGCGCCTGGCGCCGCTGACGCGCAGCGGGCTGAGCTACGCGAATTACCTCGAGTCGCGCACTGTCGGCTATGAGAAGGATGCGACTACCGACGCCCGGCAGGAAGCGCGCAAGGACGCCATCGACCACGGCAAGGTTACGGCGGAGGACTTCGACCAGGCGTTTGCCGCCAGCCCCAAGGGCCTGTATGTGCAGGCCAGCGCTGCCTTGAATGCGGCGCTTGAGGCCACGCAGAGCCTGGACGATTACCAGGCCGAAGCATACGGAGACAGTTCCCCGAATTTGGAGCGGTTGCGGACGGGGCTCGAAGAGATTCAGCTTATCGTCGAGGCGCTTTTGAACCAGCGCCGCAAGACGGAGCCTGATGCGGTGGAAGCTGCGCCGAAGCCGCCTTCCCAAGAGGGCGAAGCCGGCGCGGAAGGCGATGCTGACGCAGGCGAAAGCGCCGTTGCCGGCGGGGGCGGGCCACGGCGAACGGCGAGCGCCGGGCCGCTGGGCCGGGTGGAAGACGCATACGCGCTGGTGGTGGAGAGCGCGGAGTTTTTATTCAGCCGCGATCCGCAATCGCCGGTGCCGTACCTGGTGTGCGCCGGGCTGCGGCTGGGCGAGACGCGTATGCAGGGCCAGACGCCGGCGCCGGGGTACGCGGTGGGGCCCAGCCCTGAGGTGCGCCAATCGCTGCGTTTGCTGGCCGGCAGAGGCGCATGGGCTGAGCTGTTGAAAGCGACGCTCCCGATCCTGGCCAGCGAGTGTGCGCGAACCTGGCTTGACCTGCATCGTTACATCTGGCGCGCGGGGCAGGAGACTGACGCTAGCGCGATCTCGGAAGCCGTGGTGGGCACGGTAAAGAGCCTGCTTGCAGTAAAGCCGGAACTGCGGCACTGGACCTTGGAAGACGATACTGGCGCGGCGAACCCGGAGACGCAGCAATGGTTGGACAACACGGTTTTGCAGTAAGGAATTTGTCATCCCAGAACAAGCAGGTCCCCTTCGACTTCGCTCAGGGCAGGCTTTCGGCTCCGCTGAAGTACGCTTCGCTCAGGATGACAGCTCATTTGGCGACACGGAGAAGAGATGGCCAGAGGCAAGTCTGAAGTCCTGATCACGCAATCGCTGGTGGACCGGCTGACGCAGACGGACCAGTGGCCGGAGACGCGCGCGTCTTCGATTACCATGCATCGCGACTCGATGAAGCGCGATCTGGAGTGGCTGCTGAATACGCGCAAGCCGGTGATCCCGGAACTTGAGCGCTTCCCGTTGACTTCGGCATCGGTCGTGAACTACGGGCTGCCTGACCTGCACAGCTTCGACGGCTCGGCCGGCCGGGAGCAGAACGCGCTGACGGCGGCGCTGGAGCGATGCATTCGCACCTACGAGCCGCGCATCAGCCAGCCGCATGTGTTTCTGACGCGTACCGACATTCTGAGTCGCAGCCTGCGCTTCCACATTGAAGGCCAGATCACGTACGAGAACATGGACGAAGAAGTGAAGTTCGATACGGTGCTGGAGATGATCAGCGGCGAGTACGAGGTAAAGTGAGCTCCATGAAATATGAGGTAAAGTAGGCCCCATGCGCGAAGAGCTACTGGAGTACTATGAGCGCGAACTGACCTATCTGCGGCAGATGGGCGGGGAGTTTGCGCGCAAGTATCCCAAGGTGGCTGGGCGCCTGCTGCTTGACCCCGACCGCTGCGACGACCCGCATGTCAACCGGCTGCTCGAGGGTTTCGCGTTTCTGGCCGCGCGCGTGCATCGCCGCATTGACGACGACTTTCCGGAGATCTGCGAGGCGCTCACGCGGATCATTCATCCGGCGTATCTGCGCCCCATTCCTTCCATGACGATTGTGGAGTGCCAACCGGACCCGGCGCAGGGCAAGAAGACGGCCGGAGTGAAAGTGCCGCGCGGCGCCATGCTGGTGACCAAGAATACCGTCGAGGGCCTCGCCTGCCGCTTCCAGACCGCGTATGAAGTGGATCTGTGGCCGTTCACGGTGGCGACTGCCGAGTGGCGCCAGCCGGAGAGAATGCAGCGTCCGCCACGATCGACAGTGGGTGTGCAGGCAGTGGCTGCGGTGCGGCTCAAGCTGCGCTGCCAGAAGGATGTGGTGTTTACCGGCCTGCCCATCAGCAAGCTGCGATTCCATCTGGCCGGCGACGCCAACGTGGTCTTCTCGCTCTATGAACTGCTGTCAGAGAAGTGCATCGAGATTCAGTTGCGCGACCCGAAGGACGAGAAGCGGCTCATCAGCCTGGAACCGGCCCTGCTGAAGCCTGTCGGCTTCGACGCGGATGAAAGCCTGCTGCCGGTGGTGCGCCGGTCGATGGATGGGCACCGGCTGCTGCAGGAGTACTTCGCGCTGCCGGAAAAGTTTTTGTTCTTCGATTTGGAGGGGCTGGAACCTCTGGCCGAAGCCGGCTTTGGAGAAGAGGCAGAGATTGTCTTCCTGTTCTCGAGCTTTGAGCGCACTGAGCGCCAGCAGGTGCTGGAACTGGGCGTGAACGAGCGCACCTTCCGGCTGGGCTGCACGCCGGCCATCAATTTGTTTCCGCAATCTGCCGAGCCGATTCTGCTGAACCAGATCCGCCACGAGTACACGGTGGTGCCCGACAACCGGCATTACGCGTCGATGGAGATCTTCAGCATTGAAGAGGTAATGGCGACCAATCCGCGGCTGCGCCAATCGGTGGTGGTGGAGCCGATGCACGCCTACCGCCACCAGACGCGCAAGCGCGACGACCTGGTGTTCTGGACCGCGACACGCAACATGAACGAGTTTGGCGAGCGCCAGCCATCGACCATGTCGATCTCGGTTGTCGACCTTGCCGGCAGCTTTGCCGAGCCCGAAGCCGATGTGCTGATGGTGCGCACGCTGTGCAGCAACTTCGACCTTCCGTCTCGCTTCCAGACGGGCGCCGAGAGCGGGGACTTCGATGCGGTGGGACACGAGTCGGCGAAGACGATCGTGGCGCTCCGCAGGCCTACGCAGAGCGTGAATCCGCCCGGCGGGCAGGGGCATTTCTGGCGGCTGATCTCGCTGCTGTCGCTCAATTATCTGTCGCTGAACGAAGAGGGCAAGGGCGCCATGCAGGAGATTCTCCGGCTGCACAATATGACCGACTCAACGGCCAATGAGAACCAGGTGGGATCGATTGTAAAGATGGGATCGTCGCCGAAGTTCGCGCTGGTGGAGTCGGCCTATGGGCTCATCCCGGCGCGCGGCACGCAGGTGGAGATGGAGTTTGACGAGCAGCAGTTTGCCGGCAGTGGGCTTTATCTATTCGCCGCGGTGCTCGATCGCTTCCTGGCGAGTTATGCGGCGATGAACAGTTTTGCGCAGCTCACGGCGCGCAGCACGCTGAGAAAGGAGGCGCTGGGGAGATGGCCACCGAGAGCGGGGACGCAGGCGTTGTTGTAAATGCGCCGACTATTGAAGCAAGCGAGCCGGAGACGTTGAGCAGCCCGGAAACGTTCAGCAGCATTGAAAAAATGCTGCGCGACGAGCCGTTCCGCGTGCACTTTTTTCAGGCCGTCCGCATGCTGCAGAAGGTGGAGACCGAGCGCAAGCCAGTGGGCTACTTCATCAACCCGCAGCAGGAGACGATTCGCTTTTCAGCGCGCACCTCGCTCGCGTTTCCGCCCAGTGAGATCTATAGCCTGACGCGCAATGCCGATGCGCCGGCGGAGATGACGGTTGAGTTCATGGGGCTGTGCGCGGCCATCTCCATCATGCCCACGCCGTATACCGAATTTCTGCTGGCGCGGGCGCGGCAAAAAGACTACGCGATGGAGGATTTCCTCAATATTTTCAACCATCGCATGATTTCGTTTTTCTATCGCGGCTGGGAGAAGTATCGTTTCTTTATCGAGTACGAGCGGACGCAGGAGGACAAGATGTCGCTGCGCCTGCTGGACATTTTGGGCCTGGGCACGGAGGGGTTGCGCGGGCGCGGCGGCATCTCAGACGCGGCTTATCTGAATTACGTGGGACTGCTGGGAAAGCACGTGCGGTCGGCCGCCTCCTTGCAGCAGATTCTGGAAGACTATTTCGGCGTGGCGGTGCAGATTGAGCAGTTCGCTGGGGCATGGCGCAAGTTGAGCGAAGAGAACCAGACCTGCTTCACGGGCTTCGGAGGCGCCAGCGAGCGGCTGGGCGTGGGCGTGGTGGCGGGCGATGAAGTCTGGGACCATCACGGCCGCATTCGCATTGCGCTGGGGCCGATGAAGTTTGCGCAGTACGTAAAGTTTTTACCGGGGCAGGATGCTTACCACGAGCTTGTGGCGTGGCTGCGATTCTACTCGAACGGCAGTTATGAGACGGAAGTGAAGCTGGTGCTGGCGCGCGAAGACGCTCCGCCGTGCGAGCTGGGAACGGGCGGCGAGAGGCGGCCGCAACTGGGGCTGGTGAGCTGGCTCAAGACCAGGCCGTTGAATCGCGACCCGGCGGATGCGAGTTACCTGGTGCAGTGATTGTTTGGCAGTGATTGTTTGAATGAGACGTATGGCGGGTTTGGGATTCGGTGCCCCACCCACAATTCGGCAATAAGCAGGTCCTTCGGCTCCGCTGAAGTACGCTGCGCTCAGGATGACAGCTCTAGGGTGAAACGAGTTTGGCGGGCGAAACACTACGGCAGTGATGGTAGTAGAAGTTGCAGTCGCGATAGATAAGACGTGGCAGACATTCATGATTCAGGAAAGAGATGGCGATGAGCACAAATCTAAAGGCACTGATCGGCAAGCTTGACGATGCGACGCGCAAGACTTTGGAAGCGGCGGCTGGGCTTTGCGTCTCGCGGACGCACTACGACATTGAGATTGAGCACTACCTGCTGAAGGCGCTAGATGCGACGGACAACGACATCGCCGCGATCCTGAAGAACTTTGGCGTGGACCGCTCGCGGCTCACCAAGGAGATCGAGCGCAGCCTGGACCTGTTGAAGACCGGCAACGCGCGCTCGCCTGCTTTCAGTCCGACGGTGGTGAAGATGCTGTCGGAGGCCTGGACGGTGGCCAGCATCGACTTCAACGCGGGCGAGATCCGCACCGGCTTCACGCTGCTGGCTCTGCTGGGCCATGACGAGCTTTCGCGGCTCATCAAGGGATTCAGCAAGGAACTGCAGGCGGTCAATCCCGATGGGCTGCGCGCGAACTTCTACGACATTGTGGCAACTTCGCGGGAGACGCAGACGACGCTAGGCTTGGCCGACTCAGGACCCGCAGCGGCGGGTGGAAGCGAGGGCGGCCCTTCGCCTTCCGGCGGCAAGACGCCGCATCTTGACCAGTACACGGTGAACCTGACGGCGAACGCCAAGGCCGGCAAGATTGATCCGGTGCTGGGGCGCGACGCCGAGGTTCGGCAGATGATCGACATTCTCATGCGGCGCCGCCAGAACAACCCCATCCTGACCGGCGAGGCGGGCGTGGGCAAGACGGCAGTCGTCGAGGGTTTTGCCAACCGCGTGGCGGAAGGCGATGTGCCGCCGGCATTGCAGGGCGTGCACCTGCACAGCCTCGATCTGGCGCTGCTGCAGGCGGGCGCGGGCGTGAAGGGCGAGTTCGAGAACCGCCTCAAGGGCCTGATCAACGAGGTCAAATCATCGACCGAAAAGATCATCCTCTTCATCGACGAAGCGCACACCATGATCGGCGCGGGCGGCACGGCGGGGCAGAACGATGCGGCCAATCTGCTGAAGCCAGCCTTGGCGCGCGGCGAGCTGCGCACGATTGCCGCGACCACATGGTCGGAGTACAAGAAGTACTTCGAGAAGGACCCGGCGCTGGCGCGGCGCTTCCAGGTGGTCAAGGTCGAAGAACCGACGGAAGAAGTCGCATGCACCATGCTGCGCGGCATCGTCAAATCTCTTGAGAAGCACCACAACCTGCGCATTCTGGACGAAGCGATTACCGCGACGGTGAAGCTCTCGCATCGCTACATTGCCGGGCGTCAGTTGCCGGACAAGGCTGTCTCGGTGCTCGACACGGCCTGCGCGCGCCTGGCGCTGGGGCAGAACTCGACGCCGCCGCGGCTGGAAGACGTGCAGCGGCACATCGATTCACTCGAAGTGCAGAAGCGGGTGCTGACGCGCGAAGAGGCGATCGGCACCAATCACAAGGAGAAGCTGGAGCAGATCGAGGCTGAGATGGCTGCGGCGCGCGAAGAGCAGGGAGTTCTCAACGCGCAGTGGGAGAAGGAAAAGGGCTTCGTCGAGAAGATTCGCGCGTTGCATGAAAAGCTGGAAGGCCCCTTGCCCAAGGACGGCGCCAAGGGCGCGGCCAAGGCGGAAGCGGTAAAGCTGACGGACGCCGAAAAGGCGGAGACGCTGGTGGAACTGGCAAAGATGGAGAGCGATCTGGCCGAGTTGCAGGGCGAGCGCGGCATGATGCGCGTGGCCGTGGACGGGCAGCTTGTGGGCGAGGTGATCTCGGCGTGGACTGGCATTCCGCTGGGCAAGATGGTGCGCAACGAGATCGAGACGGTGCTCACGCTCGACGAGCATTTGAAGAAGCGTGTCATCGGCCAGGACAACGCGCTGGCTGCCATTGCGCAGCGCATTCTCACTTCGCGCGCCAACCTCGACGATCCGGTCAAGCCGGTGGGCGTGTTTCTGCTGGTCGGGCCCAGCGGTGTGGGCAAGACAGAAACGGCGATCGCGCTGGCCGACGTGCTGTACGGCGGCGAGCGCAACATGATCACCATCAACATGTCGGAGTTCCAGGAGGCGCATACGGTCTCCACGCTGAAGGGCTCGCCTCCGGGCTATGTAGGCTACGGCGAGGGCGGCGTGTTGACGGAAGCAGTCCGCCGGCGGCCTTACTCTGTTGTCCTGCTGGATGAGGTGGAGAAGGCGCATCCCGATGTGCTGGAGCTGTTCTTCCAGGTCTTCGACAAGGGCCGCATGGAAGACGGCGAGGGCCGCGAGATCGACTTCCGCAATACCATCATTCTGCTTACCAGCAACGCGGCCACCGAGACGCTGATGAAGCTGACGGCGGATCCGGAGACGACGCCTAACACCGAAGGCATGGTGAAGGCGCTGAAGCCGGAGCTGGACAAGGTCTTCAAGCCGGCATTCCTGGGCCGCCTGATGATTGTGCCGTACTTCCCGGTGCGCGACGAGGCGCTGAAGCAGATCATCCGCTTGAAGCTCGGCAAGATTCAGCGGCGGCTGGCGGAGACGCACAAGGTGAAGCTGACCTACGACGATGTGCTGCTGAACGAGGTGGCGGCGCGTTGCACGGAGGTGGAGAGCGGCGCTCGCAACGTGGACAACATTCTGTCCAACACCATGCTGCCGGATCTTTCGCGGCAGATCCTTTCGCAGATTGCCAGCGGCGAGGCTTCGACGGCCGTGCTGGTGACGGTGAAGGATGGGAAGCTGGCGTATGAGTGGGAGGCGGTTCCGGCTTTGGTTGGTTGAGAGGAACGGTTTCCCAGGTCTCTGAGATGAGAACTGGGGAACCCGATTTAGAGGTGCGGTTTACCAGGCCCCAGAAGCGGGATCTGTGGCACCCGAGGTCTTTTGGCGGGATGGAAGCAGGTCCTTCGACTCCGCTGAAGTACGCTTCGCTCAGGATGACCGCCGTTGTGACGGGTCGGGTGCTGGGTGAGGGATCGTGTTGAAGGTCCGTTGCTTTCCCACCCTGGCCGCAAATGCGCGGCGAGGATGGGGCAACCAGAATTTTGTGGATGGTTTGATGTATGGGCTTAAGCCCGTACTCTTCTTGTGGGATTGGCGAGGTTGGCATGGCAAGTCTGAAGCAGGCAGACCGGTTGATGCAGTTTACGAGTCCCCTGGGCAAGGACGAGCTGCTGATTGAGTCCATCGAAGGCGCGGAGGGAATCTCCCGGCTCTTCGAGTACAACGTGGATCTGCTGGCGACGGTGGCTACGACGATCGACCCGAAAAAGATGATCGGCGCCAAGGTCTCGGTGGCCATCAGGCTCAGCGATGCTGTTGGCTCGCGTTACGTGAATGGCATCGTGGCCTCGTTTGAGCAGCGCCCTGGCGATACGGAGTTCAATGTCTACCGCGCGCGGATTGTGCCGGCGCTGTGGCAGCTCACGTTGAGCGCGAACTGTAAAGTCTTCCAGAACAAGTCGGTACTGGACATTGTGAAAGACGTACTGAATGTTTACGGGCTGACGGCGCAGGACAATACCGACGGCGATTATCCGCTGCTCGATTACTGCACGCAATACTCGGAGACCGACTTCCACTTCTTCTCGCGGATTCTGGAAGAGAGCGGCATCTTCTACTGGTTTGAGCATTCCGATTCAGACAACAAGATTGTTCTGGGCGACAGCAGAACCGCTTACGAGGATTGCGCGGTGGTGGATACGGTTCCGTTTGCGCTGAACCTGAAGGGCGCTGAGGGCGCTTATGGCTCGGTGGTGACAGACTTCAGCTCGCGGGCCACCATGGTCTCTGGCAAGCATGCGCTCAGTGACTATAACTACCGCACCTATGCCCGCGCCGACGCGCCGGAAGGGACCAGCGCCAGCGACTACGGCAAGAATGCCTTTGAGCAGTATCGCTACCCGGCCGGGGCCGAGGGCTACGCGAACGACACGACGGACACGATCACGGATCTGCAGAAGATCTACATCGAGACGCGTGGCCAAGCTTCAGACGCAGTGGCGGAGATCTTCAGCGGCGTCTCCAGCGCGCGTTCGCTCTGCGCCGGCTATACATTTACGCTCGAAGACAATCCGCGCGATGAGTTCAATCGCAAGTATCTGCTGACGGCGGTCTCGTTCAGCGCCGAGCAGGTTCCTCCCTATCGCGCCACAGACCAGGGCAAAAACACCGAATACCAGAACCAGTTCACGGCAGTCTCGTCCGACATTACCTACAAGGCGCCGATTACCTGCGAGAAGCCGCGCATCTATGGGCCGCAGACGGCCACGGTGGTGGGGGCGAGCGGGGAAGAGATCTATCTCGACGACCTGGGCCGCGCCAAGGTGCAGTTCTTCTGGGACAAGCTGGACAGCAAGGGTTCCACCGACAACACCACCTGGGTGCGCGTGGCGCAGGGCTGGGCGGGCAACGGCTGGGGTACGTACTTCTGGCCGCGCGTGAACGACGAGGTGGTGGTGCAGTTTCTTAATGGGGACCCCGACAACCCGGTGATTACCGGCTCGGTCTACAACGGCAAAAACTCGCCGCCGTATGCGCTTCCGGCCAATGGCACGCGCTCCGGAATCATGACGCGCAGTAGCAACGTCGGGTCTGCTTCGACGGCCAACGAGCTGCGCTTTGAAGACAAGAAGGGCAGCGAGCAGATTTACATTCATGCGGAAAAGGATGTGGATATTTCCATCGAGAACGATCGCCGCGGGCTGGTGAAGAACAACGACTCACTGACCGTGACGCAGAACCAGACGGAAAAAATCGGGGGCAACTTCAACCGGCAGATCGGCTCGAACCTGGCGGAAAAGATCGGCTCGAACTCGGATCTCTCCGTAGGTTCCAATCTGACCGAATCAGTTGGGTCAAATCACGCGCTGAAGGTGGGGTCGAACCAGGCCATCTCGGTGGGGTCGGCGTATTCACTGAACGCCAACAGCACGGTGTACATCAACGCCGGGCAGAGCGTGGTGATCCAGGCAGGGATGGAACTGACGCTGCTGGCGGGCGGCAACTTCGTGAACATCGGCCCGTCGGGCGTGGCCATCTCCGGGACCATGGTGTTGATCAATTCGGGCGGTGCTCCGGGGTCGGGATCGGCAGGCCAGGTCGGCAGTCCGGCTTCTCCCACAAGCCCAGACGCAGCGGAGGATACGGACGGCAGCGGCGGGCCGTCGGCCGTCGGTCAAGGCAGTTCCGGCCCAGCAGCTTCTTCGGCGCCGGCGGGCGCACCATCTTCTTCAAGCGCGCCGAGCGCTCCTTCGCTTCCCTCCAACCCGGCGGCAGCACTGGGGGGGGCAGCGGCGGGAGCATTGGGCCAGGCAGGGCAGGCCGGCCAGCAGGCAGTGAATCAGGCCATGCAGCAGGTGCAGCAGACAGCCAACCAGGCAGCGCAGGCTGCTCAACAGGCCGCCCAGGCAGCAAAGGCGGCCGTAGAGCAAGCGGCGGCGCAGGCGCAGGGGATGGCCGACCAGGTGATGGCACAGGCACGGGCAGCTTACCAGCAGGCAGCAGCAGCGGCGGCGCAGGCGCAGCAGGCGGCAGCCGCCGCAGTTGGGCAGGCAAAGGCTGCGGCGGAGCAGGCAGCCGCGCAGGCGCAGGCAGCCGCGCAACAGTGTGCGCAGGCCGGCGCGGCAGCGGCGCAGCAGGCGCAACAGGAAGCGAACCAGGTGAAGCAGCAGGCCCAGGCAGCAGCGGCGCAGGCGCAGCAGGCAGCCCAACAGGCGCAGCAGCAGGCGCAGCAAGCCGTCAACCAGGCCAAGCAAGCCGCGCAGCAGGCGGCGTCACAAGGGCAGGCGGCAGCGGCGCAAGCTGAGACGGCTGCCAAGCAGGCGGCGGCCCAGGCGCAACAATCCGCTGCTCAGGCTCAGCAGGCAGCCAAGAGCGCGGAGCAGCAGGCTCAAGGCGCGGCTAGTCAGGTGAAGAACGCGGCCAGTGGAGCAGCGAACCAGGCACAGCAGGCTGCACAGGGAGCGCAGCAGGCAGCCAGCCAGGCGACGAAGGGGCTTCCCGGACTCTAGGCAGAGCTGAAGTTGAGGGCTCCTATCGTTTCGGCAAAAAGCGCGGAAAGGATGGAGCGCCCGGCGGAAGCGGTGGGCTCCCAGCGGGGATGGCTGACGGTCCGGCCGGAACATTTGTGGCGCAATTGGGTGACGCTTGACGCAGGTGATGACACAATCCGGCGCGGTGACCTCGTTCCCGTCGATCGGGCGGTGGAGCGTGACGGCGATGCCTGCGAACTGGATCTATGTGGCCGGATTCGGGATCAAGCAGATGATCGCCGCCTACGGACAGATTGCGGCCAGTGTGGGCGTGGGCGAGGATACGCTCGACGCCGAAGACGGCCTGCTGGCCTATCTCGAGAAACAGATGAAGATGATTGAAGGCTCTCTGCAAGACGTGAAGTGCGCCGGACCGAAGCCCACCTCATTCCCCGGCGCCGACGAGGCGCATCTGATGTTCGTGCGGCACACGCTGGAGTCGACGGGGCAGATGCTTCATGCCCAGACTTACGCGCGCGTGGGGCTGTGGGTTGGGATTGTCACGCTGACCACGCTCGAATCCCAATTAAGCGTGGTGCGGGCGGATTACGATGCTTTCGTGCGCGGCCTGCACATTGGGCCGGCGGGTGCCGACGTGGTTGCCGGGAGTTGATGGAATGAGGCAGGGCGTTATGAAAATGGTCGAGGAGAGAGACTGATGCCGCCGGCAGCGCGAGTCACCGACATGCACGTGTGTCCCATGATCACGGTTCTTGTGCCGCACGTCGGCGGCCCCATTCTGCCGCCGGGCGCGCCGACAGTGCTGATTGGCTTCTTGCCGGCTGCGACTGTGTCGAATATGGCAACCTGCGTTGGTCCGCCGGATGTGATCGTCATGGGGTCGATGGGGGTGATGATCAACTTTCTCCCCGCGGCGCGCATGGGCGACCCGACGGCGCACGGTGGGGTGATTGTTCTGGGCGAGCCGACGGTCATGATCGGCGAGGTGGGAACGCCATCGCCGGGGATGGCCGGCCTGGGCGGCGTGATGGGGGGATTGGCGGCGAGCGGCGTCAGTCCCGCGGCTTTGACCTCAGCGGCGGCAGGCGCGGCCTCGGCGGCGGCTCCGCCTGCGACAAGCACGGTTCCATCGATTCCATCGGTCGATCCGGCGAGTGCCTTGCAGGGAGCAGCGGGGGCGCTCTCGAATGCGGCAAGTCAGGCAGGACAAGCTGCGCAGCAGGCCCAGCAATCAGTCCAGCAGCTGGCGCAGCAGGCACAGGACTCAGCGCAACAGGCTCAACAGGCCGCGCAGCAGGTAGCGCAGCAGGCACAGCAGGCCGTCAACCAGGTGGCACAGATGGCCAATCAAGCCGTGCAGCAGGGGCAGCAGGCCTTGCAACAGGCGCAGCAGGCGGTGAGCCACGCCGCAGCGCAAGGGCAAGCTGCCGCGCAACAGGCTCTCAGCCAGACCCAGCAACAAGTGGACCAATGCAAGCAGGCGGCGGCGCAGGCCGTACAGCAGGCGCAGCAGACGGCTGGCCAGGTAGAGCAACAGGCGCAACAGACGGCCAATCAGGCGCAGCAGGCCGCGCAGCAAGCGCAGCAACAGGCGCAGCAGGCCGTCCAGCAAGGGCAGCAGGCAGCGCAACAGGCGCAACAGCAGGTTCAGCAGGCGGCCACGCAGGCGCAACAGGCGGCACAGCAGGCCCAGCAGCGAGCGCAGCAGGCGGCGGGGCAGGTACAGCAGGCGGCGAGCAATGGGCAACAACAGGCGCAGCAGGCGTCGCAAGGCGCGCAACAAGCGGCCAGCAATGCTGTCAGCCAGGCGACAAAGATGTTTTAGCGTGAATGACTCACGGACTGTGCGGCACCGTGGAAGTCAAGGAGTGGGAAAGTCTCTGAGGGCCAGAAGACCCTCAGGACAACCGGCCTGGAGACCGGCGCTTCTGACCTTCGGCTGAAGAGGGCGCCGAAGCGATCTTACTGTCCGGCGGTCGAGTCCCAGACCTTGAGCAGCGCCGGCGAGACGTATGTGCGCACCGGATTGTAATTGGCCTTGCGGGCCGACTTGAAGGCGTTGAGAGCATCTTCGGATGGGCCCTTCCACTGGCCGGCGGGAGTGCGCAGGATGGCGCGCTGGATCAGCGTCGCTCCCAGGTAGAAGTTCGCTGCGCCGGGGTTTTGAGCAGTCTCCGGCGATTCCAGATAATCCATCAGCGCGCGGCGAGCTTCTTCAAATTGTGCCTCGTAGAAGGAGCGGATGGCGCCCTTGAGTTCGCTCAAAGCGGCGGTCGGGTCGCTCTTCATGGCCTGCTGCAGGCGGG
>Ga0182030_10010014_pt1 | contig 19337 bp, 16 predicted proteins | sample 812S3MmetaG_FD_121299 | JGI IMG/M metagenome (GOLD analysis project Ga0182030, IMG submission 121299) | Permafrost microbial communities from Stordalen Mire, Sweden - 812S3M metaG (Illumina Assembly) | ecosystem: Environmental > Terrestrial > Soil > Wetlands > Permafrost | place: Sweden... | reverse complement strand
GGGCTGAAGCCCGCCGCAGACTGAAGTCTGCCCCACCTTCGAAACGCTCGCCAGCGAGTGGCGGCCCGAAGTGGCTCACCTTATTTCCCCGGGCCAACCGAAATTGCGGGCGACATCAGGAGTTCTGAAAGTCGGATGGGGACTGCGGGGCGGGCGCCTCTTACTTCAGAGGGTATCCGCGCGTCAGCCGGAATGTCCGCGACCATCGCGTCTTGGTGAAAAAGTGCGCCACCACGTCGACAATGTGGTCCAGTCCGATATTTCCATTGGTGAGATCCGCGGTGGGCGCGTCGTACGACCAGTAAATCACCACTGGCGTCCCCACGATGTTCTCGCGCGGCACAAGGCCCCAGTAGCGGCTGTCCGAGGAATCGTCGCGGTTGTCTCCCATGGCGAATATGAAGCCCGACGGCACCACCAGTTCGCCATTCACCACGTGATTCTCCAGCATATCGATGGCCGGCGCCTGCATGGGCGTGTTGGGAGGCGCCGGGAAATTGTCGCGATAGGAATCGATCATGGTCGACGAATGAATCGCGTAAGGCTCGTCCACGGGATGCCCATTGAGCCACAATTGCTTGTCCACCAGCCTGATATGGTCGCCGGGGACGCCGATGGCGCGCTTGACGTAGTCCTCTTTAATGTTGAGCGGATAACGGAACACGATGATGTCGCCGCGCCGCACGTCGCGATAGGGCAGAGCCAGGCGCGATGCCGGGCCGGAGGGAGCGTAGGTCAGCTTGTCCACCAGCACGTGGTCGCCGATGAGCAGCGTGCCCACCATGGAAGCGCTGGGGATCACGAACGCCTGCACCAGGCTGGTAGTAGCGAAGAGCAGCAGAACGATGGTGACGGTCCATTCTCCGACGAATCCCCGGTTCACCTCCCGCGACATCTCCTTGTAGCGGTCCCACAGGGCGCGCATTCTGCTTTTCTCAATAGTTTCCACAGCAGCCATTGTAACGGATGACGGGGATTCCTTGGATTACAGTGCCGTCTCCAACCGTTTCTCAAAAGAGCGCTTGTCCGGACCGGACACTCCAACACCGGTTGATCACTCACTCGCGGGTGCGAATCGGGTTATCGGAGGTCGCCGGTTCAATCCGGCGCCGGCGTGGCCCGCCCGCCTCTGGTACAATCGCCAGCAGAGGGGGGCTTGCTTGTCTAAAATCAGTCAGGAATTACCCCGCACCCTGGGCGCGCTCCGCAAAAGTTCTTTCCCCGAAGACCGGCTTGCCGGCCGAACGGTAAAGGACGAACTCCGTAACAATCTCATCTGCAAGATTCAACGCGGCGACGAGCTTTTTCCCGGCATCCTCGGATTCGAGGATACCGTGGTGCCGCAGGTGATCAACGCCGTACTTTCACGCCACAACTTCATTCTGTTGGGGCTGCGCGGCCAGGCCAAAACCCGGCTCATCCGCATGCTGACCACGCTGCTGGATGAGGTCACGCCGTACATCGAAGGCTGCGAGATCCACGATAATCCCTACCGGCCGATCTGCCGGCGCTGCCGCGACCTGGTGGCCGAACTCGGCGACGACGCGCCCATCGCGTGGCTCACCCGCGACCACCGCTACGTAGAGAAACTGGCCACGCCCGACGTCACCATCGCCGACATGATCGGCGACATCGACCCCATCAAAGCGGCGCGCCGCGGGCAGGACATCTCCGACGAATTGACCGTTCACTACGGCCTGTTGCCGCGCGCCAACCGCGGCATTTTCGCCATCAACGAGTTGCCCGACCTGGCTGGAAAAATCCAGGTGGGCCTGTTCAACATCATGCAGGAAGGCGACGTACAGATTAAGGGTTACCCCGTGCGTCTGCCGCTCGACCTGATGCTGGTCTTCACCGCCAACCCCGAAGACTATACCGCGCGCGGCAAAATCATCACACCGCTCAAAGACCGCATCGGCAGCGAAATCCGCACCCACTACCCCGCCGCGCTGGAGCAGGGGATCGCCATCACCGCGCAGGAGGCCTGGCTCGACCGGCCGTCGCCCATCGAACTGCGCGTGCCCGATTACATCCGCGAAATTGTGGAGACGCTGGCCTTTGTGGCGCGCGAAGACAAGCGTGTCGACAAGCGCTCCGGCGTCTCGCAGCGCCTGCCCATCTCGGTGCTGGAGAACGTGCTGTCCAACGCCGAGCGCCGCGCTCTGAAGACCGGCGAGGATCTGGCCGTTCCGCGCGTTCTGGATATCTACTCCGCTCTGCCCTCCATGACCGGCAAGCTGGAACTGGAATACGAAGGCGAATTGAAGGGCGGCGATGCGGTGGCGCACGAGTTGATCCGGCTGGCCGTGGGCAAGGTTTATAACCACTACTTCGAAGGCTCCAACATGGCGCAGATCGTGCAATGGTTCGATTTGGGCGGCTCGCTGAAACTGGATGACGGCGTGGATTCGGCCGCCATGGTGCGGCAACTCGGCGGGATCCAGGGGCTGATGGAGAAGACGCGTGCGTTCGGTCTGACGTCCAACGAACCGGACGCGGTGCGCGCCGCGGCGGCTGAGTTTGTGCTGGAAGGGCTGCACGCCCATCGCCGCATCAGCCGCAGCGAAGAGCGGGGCTACGCGGCGGAAGAGAAGAAGCGCGAAGGCCGCGAAGAAGCCAAGCCCGAAAGGCCGAACGTCCGGCGGCAATACAACTAGCAAGGGGCGTCATCCATGAAATCGGTTCGCTACTCCCGCTACACCGGCGAAGATCTGGGGATCGACGCCGAAGAGTTGCTGCAGGCGCTGGCCGATTTCCTGTTGGGCAGCGGTTTCAACAGCCAGTACATGCCCTTCAGCGAATTGAACGAGCACACTCTGGAAGACCTCAAGAACGCCATCCAACGGGCACTGGAACAAGGCGATCTGTTCGACAACAATGCGCTCCAGGAAATGATGGAGCGGATCCGAAACATGAGCCCGGAGCAAATGGACCAGCTTCTCGACCGGCTGGTGCAGAAGCTGGTCGACGAAGGCCACATCACGGTCGACGAGGCCGGACAGCAGGCGCCCGGCGCCGGGGATGGCCGCGATAGTAAGGCGCGCTTCGAGGTCACCGATAAGTCGCTCGATTTTTTGGGGTTCAAAACTCTCAAGGACCTGCTCGGGTCGCTGGGAAAATCGAGTTTCGGCCGCCATGACACCCGCGACCTGGCCACCGGCGTGGAGGCTTCGGGCTCGTCCAAAACCTACGAGTTCGGCGACACGTTGAATCTGGATATCAGTGCGACGCTTTTTTCCGCCATCCGCCGGGAGGGCGCCAAAGTGCCGCTCAATATGGAGTACGAAGACCTGCACGTCCACCAATGCGAGTATCAAAGCTCCTGCGCCACGGTGCTGATGCTCGATTGCAGCCACAGCATGATTCTCTATGGCGAAGACCGCTTCACGCCCGCCAAAAAGGTGGCCATGGCGTTGGCGCATCTGATCCGCACGCAGTATCCCGGCGACAGCTTGCGCTGCGTGCTGTTCCACGACTCCGCCGAAGAGTTAGCCATCAGCCAGTTAGCGCGCGTACAAGTGGGGCCCTATTACACGAATACCCGCGACGGCCTGATTCTGGCGCAAAAGCTGCTTAGTCAGGAGCGCAAAGACATGCGCCAGATCGTGATGATCACCGACGGCAAACCGAGCTGTCTTACTCTCGAAGACGGGCGTATTTATAAGAACGCCTTCGGCCTCGATCCGCTGGTAATCAGTAAGACGCTGGAAGAAGTGAATCGCTGTAAGAAGCAGGGCATCCTGATCAACACTTTCATGCTGGCCAGCGATTACGGCCTGGTAAATTTCGTCCGGAAAGTGACCGAGATGTGCCGCGGTAAGGCTTACTTCACCACTCCCTATACGTTGGGCCAGTATCTGCTGATGGACTACATGAATCGCAAGACGAAGACGATTCACTAGCCAGTTTCTACTGTCCGCCGCTTGCCACGCCCGCCCTGGCCGCCACGCTGCGCGACGCCGTGATGTCGAACCCCTGAGGTCGCCCGGCAGTTTCGGGTGGCTTGGGAAAATGCGTTGACCCATTCCTTGCCCGGTGGGGCAGGCGGTGCTCGCCTGCCCTCTATCCTGTTTAGGCAGCGGGCTTGCTTCGGGCTCACCGCAAATTCCACGACATCGGGAGTCCAGAGTCTCGACGCAAGGGGAAGAGAGAAGATCCGGGCGGCCACGACTAATGGCGTACCGCCGCGCGCCGTGCCAGTTCATGGCGCAACATGGCCACCAACCGTGTCAGCCCCTCGACCCAGTCGGGGAACAGGTCCACATACTGCAACTCACGCTGTATGGAGCGCGGCACCCGGCACTGGCTTAACCGCACCGGCACGATGAAAATGTCTTCAAGCGGTACCTGGCGCGCGCAATCCAGAGCATAACGGACTTCCGCCTGGAAGCCGCCCTTTTTGTTGACCGAGTGCTCGGAGTAACAGGCCAGAAAAAAGTCCGAAGTCTCGATGGCGGAGTCGATGGCGCGCGGCCAGTTCTGGCCGGGAAGCAGCTTGCGCTCGTCCATCCACGGGTTGAACCCCACCGCCTCCAGGGCGTCGCACAGACGCCGCACGATGGCGGCATCTTCCTTCCCATATGCCACGAAGACCTGCGGCAGTTGGCGCGGTTCGAAGCGGCAACCGTGCACCGCATCCGGCACAAACGAACCCAATCCGTCGATCTCCACCACCTTGCCGGCGGCCAGTCCCCGGATGACGATTTGCGCCACCTGTTCCACGGAAGAGGGTTCAATCATGGCGCTTTCGAGCCTCCGGTTCAAACGCCACGCGGCCATCGGGGCCGTGTTTGAACTTTCCCAAACCCGGCAACGCGGCTTCCTTGCCCTGGCGCAGATCGGAGAGAATCCTGTGGAGCACAAGGTCCAGGCGGTCGGCAGCCTCGGCTTGGCTTACTCGCGACCGGCGGGCCAGTTGTTTTGCGATGTCCGGCTTCCTCATTTCGCCATCACGGTATCAGGTGTTTTGTGGCCGGCGAGGGCTGGAGAGGCGCGGCCACTTCCGTAAAGCGTTGAAACTAAGACTATTGGAAGATTGTGCGAGCTGCTAAAGTTCCTGTGAACGGAAAAACGCCTTATTTTCCGGAGATGAAATGATTTTAATAGGAGTTTAAGGGACTGTTCATGTGCTATTCGCTACCATGAACACCAGGACGACATAGTTCGTCGCAATCCAAAGGAGAACCGCAAAATGAAGAAACTGATCCCGCTGATGTTCGCCATGGCTCTGACGTTCGGTGCTGTCACCGCGTTTTCCAGCCCCGCCCCCCAGGGGAAGTCCACCAAAGCAAAGTCGACCAAAGTAAAGGCCACCAAGCCCCCGGTCAAGTAAGACCTTTTTCACGAACAAGTTACTGAATGCCGCGTAGTGTTCTTACACCTACGCGGCATTCTTTTTTTGTCCCGTCAAATGTGGACCGGATTGTCCAAAACGAAGGTCAGACGGGTTTCCGAAGGCACCCTCACACGCTGACCGCTGGTGGCCAATTCCACGGCCGCCCCGCCCGCGCCGCCGGCTCCGGCCCCGATGGCCGCGCCTTTTCCGCCGCCGAGAATTCCACCTAATATCGCACCGCCCACGGCGCCTCCGCCGATGGTACCGGCCGACCGCCCGGCGCGATTGCTGCTCTTCTCCGACACCGTCTGGGTGTTGATGTCCACCATTTGGCCGTTCACCCGTATCTGCATCAGGGAAAGCGCCAGTTCCGTGCGGCCCGAGATCTTGCCCGACTGCTTGGAATCCACCAGCTTGACCACCACGTCGGCGCCCCGCGGGATGATGGAGCCGCCGTTCGGATCGGTCACCGGAGCATCCAGACTGGCGGCAAAGGTCTGCCCCGTGCGGGCGGTTTGCGAATCCACCGCGTCAATCATACGGATGGTGAAGTTCGTTCCCGCAGGTAAAGTGATACCGAGCACTGGCGGAGCAGGCGGACGCGCCATGACTTCCTCGCGTGGTGGCGCCTGCGGAGGAGGGCCACCAAACTCGATGCGGGCGATCTCTCCGACGTCAAAGGTCTGAACCTGGTCGCCCAGGTCGACTCGCACCTGGCGCGCCGTACCGCCTAAGTAGGTGCCGTTCACCACTTGCCCGTTTTTGAGCGTGATGGTGTCCCCAAACCCAATCGTGGCTACCGCGAGTGCCATGCCAATCTGCAAAAGGCGCATGCGTAATCCCCTTTCGGTCCTCGTCACGTTATTGTACGCTGCGTTGGACGGCAATCAGCTCACGGGAGCTTTGGCGACCGCCGCGGCAACCTCGCGGCCGCGGTCCAGAGCTTCGCGGTAAACGGTCCGGCGCTGCGCCTTGGTGAGCGAGCCGTCTCCGCGATAGAAAAGCTCCAGGCTCTTGCCGACGGCGTACGTTCCGGCATAGGCGATGGCGCCTTTGGGAATCAGGCCGCCGCCCAGCGGGATCTTGCCCACCAGTTCGCGGGCCAATGCCCGCCAGCCAAACGCTCCGGCGGCGATGGAGAGAAGGGCGCCCTTCTGGTCGCCGAATCCCACGTCCTTTCCATAAGCGGCGGCGATCAGAAACGCCATGCGGATCTGGTTGCCGGTGAGGAAAACCGTGTCGGAGGCAAACTCGCCGAAAGCCCAGGGCAGTTCGAGGAGGCTGGGCACAATATCAGGCAGCGCGGTAGCCAAGGCGAAGAGCGCATTTTCGCGCGCCACCGCATGGATGGTCCGCTCCACCACCGGCGCCCGGAAGACGGGAAACTGCCGCGCCAGGGGCAAGGCGATGTCCTCATTGCCGTGCAGAATTTCCGCCGTGGTGGCGGCCGGATTCCCGCGCCGGTAAGTGTAGGTGCCCTTGGTGGACGGTATCCCTTGTTCGAACAGGATCAGGTCGACCGACTCCGGCACGCTGGGGTCGCCCACGCGGTGCATCTGGTCCAAGAGGTAGGTGCGTTCCTCCAGCGGAAGGGAGGCGGGCAGCAGATAGTCCTCCATCTCCGCGTATGCGGCCGCGGTGGAGGCCACCAGTCCGATGTGCAGCGGCCGGCGCGCATTCTTCAGGATTTCATCGGGGTTCAGCAACGACATTGCCGCGCGGGCCTGCTTCAAGGCTTTGAGCATGGAATTTTGACCGGGGACTCTCTTTTCAACGGGGCGGCTCGGCGCCAGTGAGGCGGAACATCACCTTTAGCCCCTTCCGCCATTCTACCGCCAGCCCGATTCTTTCCACAGCAATGCTGGGGGCGAAGTAGCACAGTATGGTCTCCGAGCTGGGATGGAATTCGAGCGCGGGACAGACCAGCAGCAGCCGTGGCGGCTCGGGCCGCAGCTCGATGCCCGGAAAATAACCGCTGGACGTGAACTCGCCGCGGTCCAGATGCCACTTGACGCGAATCCAGTAGTCCAGCGCCTGCAAGGGGAGTTGCAGGTCGGCGGACGCTTTGAGCTCCACCACGGCCAGGCGGCCGGAATGGTCCACAGCCAGCAGGTCGAGAATGCCGCGTTCGCCACCGGCGAAAGCCGGCACCTGTCCATAGATGGGATCGCAGCGCAGAGAGGCGTCCAGAGTTTCGATTTGCGCGCGGGCCTGCGATTCCAGCCACGCTTCGGGGTACTGGCGGTAGAGCGGATGCTCGCGGTCGGTAGCGTTGGGCGAGCGGGCGCGGTCCAGTTCTTCCACCAGGCGTTCGATTTCGGCGGTGTGGTGCTGGCGGGCGGGGCGCCGTTCGGCCATTCCGAAGAAAAGATCGGCGCCCGCCAGTTGGGCGAATTCGATACCGCGGACACGCAGGCTGGTGCGGCCATCGTGGCGCGGGATGCGCTCCACACCGGCGAGCGACGCGATGGCTCGCCAGGCATCGGGCTGATTCGGGTCGGGGCGGCTGCAGGGTTCCAGGCGGGTGTCCAGGTTGCCGTGGTCGCGCGGGTCTACGGCGGCGATGAAGTCTTCCTCGGAGTACGTGAAGAGTTCGAAGCGGGCGGCGGCGGGGTTGAGGCAGAGCAGTCGCAGGGCGGTAGAGCGCTCATGTCCCACGGGGAGGTAGAGTGCCAGCCCTTCCACGGTGAGGCGGCGTTCGCGGGCGCGCAGGTAGGAAAGCCAGATGAGCCCGAAGGCCAGCAGCGCGGAGGAATCGCCCTCGGGCGGACAGGCGATGGCGGCCCATCCGTGCTGTCCATGGCGCAGGAAGGCGCGCGGGAAGGCGGGGGAGAGGCTGAATTCCAGGTTGGCTTCGGCGCTGAGTTCGGCCAGTTTCCATTCGGGGAACTGGCGGCGCAGAAAGAGGCGAAAGCGCTCGCGGAAGACCAGTTTCCCGCTACGGCGGCCGAGGTCGGCGCCGGCGCGGCGGCCCAAGTCGAGGAGGTAAAGCTTTCCTTCGCGGCGCGGAAATCGTTCCACGGCGAGCTCGATGCGGGCGTTGGTGGCTTCTTTGATGCCGGTGACGCGGCGGGCGAGGTTGCGGGTGCGGTCCCATGCCTGGAAGGTGAGGCGTTCGCCGCGGAGATCGAGGGCGAAGTTATCGGGAGTGAGGGCGAGCAGTTCCTCGCCGGGTTCGAGCAGGGCGGGTTGGCGGGAATTCTTGAGGAAAGCTTCAATTTCCGTGCGGGTCTGCTCGGCGGTCCGCTGCACGGGGGGCATGAAATCGCATTGTAGCGCGCGGCGAGGGGCTATTTCGGGGACAGGCTACATAACCTCGAAACTCCCTCCCGATCGCCGATTGTATTTCGAGGTTATGTAGCCTGTCCCCGAAATAGCCCCCTAAAATAGGGAGTATGCCGCTCGAGGAGTATGCCGCCAAACGCCGCTTCGAAAAGACGCCGGAACCCGCGCCCACGGCCGGCAAGCCCGAGTCCGCGGGCAACTACTTCTGCGTGCAGCGCCACGACGCCACCCGCCTGCATTACGACTTCCGCCTGGAGATCGACGGCGTCCTGAAATCCTGGGCCGTCCCCAAAGGCCCCACGCTCGACCCGGCGCTCAAACATTTCGCCGCCCACGTGGAAGACCATCCCATCGAGTACGGCGGTTTCGAGGGCACCATCCCCAAGTGAAATTACGGCGCGGGCAGCGTGATGCTGTGGGACCGCGGCACATTCTCGCTTATCGGCGACGCCAGCGGGCCAGACCAGATGGCGCGCGGCGACCTGAAGTTTCAGCTTCACGGCGAAAAGCTCAAGGGCGATTTCGCGCTGGTCCTCATGAAGGGCCGCGGCAAGGGGAACGAGTGGCTCTTGCTCAAGAAGCGCGACGCGTTTGCCGTGCCCGGGTGGGACGTGGAAGCTCACGCCTACAGCGTTCTTTCCGGCCGCACGCAGGCGGAAATCGCCGGCAACCTGCCGGCCCGCCAGACCAAGCAGGAGACCGCCGGCGATACCGAGCGCGTCTGGGCCACCAGTCCGCCCGCCAAACGCGGAGCCAAAGCCGCCGCCGCGCCCGCCGTCCCTACGCCGGCCAGGAAGAAGACCAAGCTCGACCTCGCCGGACTCAAGGGCGCTCGCCGGGCCGCTATGCCTACCGCCGTGGAGCCGATGCTGGCGACGCTGGTCGACAAGCCGCCGCGCGGCGACCAGTGGCTCTACGAGGTGAAATGGGACGGCATCCGCGCCATCGCCTTTCTGGAGCGCGAGGAGGTCCGCATCGCTTCGCGCAGCGGTCTGCGATGCGAACGCCAGTATCCCGAACTGGCGGTAATGCCGCACCAGGTGGGTGCGCAACAGGCCATCCTCGACGGCGAAATTGCCGTGCTCGACGAGAAAGGCGTCTCGCGCTTTCACCTGATTCAGCCGCGCATCGCCAACGCCGATCCCAATTCCATCGCTCACCTGGAGCGCTCCACACCGGTGGTCTATTTCGCTTTCGACGTGCTGTACCTGGATGGGTACGATCTGCGCGGCGTCAGCCTGGCCCAACGGCGCGAGCTATTGCAGGCGGTGGTGTCGCCCGGCGGCGTGCTGCGCATTTCCGAAGTCTTTCCGGGCGCGGGCGAAGAGTTGTTGGAAGCCGCGCGGACCATGGGCCTGGAAGGCGTGGTGGCCAAGCATGCTTCCAGCACTTACGAATCGCGCCGCAGCCGCGAATGGGTCAAAATCAAGATCGTCGGCGAGCAGGAGTTCGTGATCGGCGGCTTCACCGCCCCGCAGGGCGAGCGGGACTACTTCGGAGCGCTGGTGCTGGGCCTGTACGATGCCGGCGAGTTACTTTGGGTGGGCAACGTGGGCACCGGTTTCGACCAGAAACTGCTGGCCAGCCTGCATGCCGCGCTGCAGCCGCTGATCGTCGATAAGTGCCCGTTTTCCGAGCGGCCCAAGCCCGATAAAGGAATCACGTGGGTCAAGCCCGAGTTAGTCTGCCAGGTGAAATACGCCAACTGGACGCCCGATCGCCGATTGCGCGCGCCGGTGTTTCTGGGGCTGCGCAACGACGTGGCCGCATCGCAGGTGGCGCGCGAAGATCCAGCGGCCCCGCGGACGGAGTTACTGGCCGACGTGAAAGAGGCGTCCTTGCGCATCGGCACTCAGACGCTGAAATTCACAAATCTCAAGAAGGTTTACTATCCCGACGACGGTTACACCAAGCGCGACGTTCTCAACTACTATGACGGTGTGGCCGACCTGATTCTGCCGCACCTGAAGGACCGCCCGCTCTCTCTCAAGCGTTATCCCAACGGCATCAAACAGGATTACTTCTTCCAGAAGGACGCCGCCGACAGCTTTGCGCCCTGGCTGCGCACCGAGCGCATCGACGACATCCATTACGTTTTCGCGGAGGATCGCGCCAGCCTGCTGTACCTGGTGAACCTGGGCTGCATCGATCACAATCCCTGGATGAGCCGTTCGCCCTCGCTCGACCATCCCGATTTCATCCTGATCGATCTCGACCCGCAGGAGTGTCTCTTCGATAAGATTGTCGACGCGGCTTTGTTAGTCAAGCGCGTGCTGGACCGTATCGGCCTGGTGGGTTACCCCAAGACTACCGGCGGGGATGGCATGCATGTGTATGTGCCGGTGGAGCCGATCTACACTTACGAGGAGACTCGCACGTTTGCCGATCTCATCTCGCGCCTTGCCATCGCGGAAGATCCCAACTTGTTTACCACTCCCCGCGCCGTCGCCAAGCGCCAGAAGAATCGCGTGTATTTCGACTATCTGCAGAACGGCCGGTCGAAGACCATCGCTGCGCCTTATGTGTTGCGCGCCTACTCCGGGGCGCCGGTGGCGACGCCGCTGGAGTGGTCCGAGGTGCGCCGCGGCTTGCACCCTGCGCAATTCAATATTACGAATGCGCTCGATCGGTTCGCCGCGCGTGGAGACTTGTTCGCCGGGGTTTTGAATCAGCCACAGGAGTTAGAGGCGGCATTGGTGAAAGTTGAGAAGCTGCTGCGGTACGGGCACGCTAACTAACGCTCCCTCGCGGTCGCGGCTCTGAACCAGTATACAGAGCCGCGACCGTAAGGGAGCGATCGCGGACGATCTTCTCTACATCATCACAATCTGCGCGGCGTTCGCCGCCACGCCGTTCGCGGTGAGTTGAACCTCCACCGTGCCCTTGCCCGCGAGCGATGCCGGCAACAGGACGTTGATTTGATCCAGCCCCGTGTACAGCCCCTGCGAGCCGGTGTACAGCACCGTGGCGGCCACTCCTCCAATCGTCACTTGCACGTTGGACAAGGTAGCGGCATCCATTCCCGTGGCGTAGAGCACCAGGTACACCTGACCGCTCGACACATTGATCGGAGCGGCGGCCAACGAGGCGCCGCTGGTGGTCTGATAGGTTGACCCATATGTCACCGTACCGGTTGGCGAAACGGTGACGGTTTCGGCGGCCGCCAAGCTGCTTCCGTTCAGCGTAAACACAGTGGGAGACACCCCCGCTACCTGAATGTTGCCGGCCGTCTGCGTTCCGCCGGTACTCGTGAAGTTCACCGTGGCTGTTCCCGCTGCCACTCCCGAGGGCACCAGAAAGGTCACCTGGTCGGGAGCGACGAACGCCAGAGGCGCCGGCCATGTCTTGCTGGCCGAGTCCACAATGGAAACCGAGTTGCCGTAATAGAGCGTCGGCAGCGGGCCAAAGATCTCGTTGGGAGTGCTCGGCGCCAGATTCTGCCCGAACGCCGTGACCAGTTCGCCGGGCGCGATGGAGGCCGTGCTCCACGTGGCCGTGGAGACAATCGACGGAACGTTGCTCAGGGAAGTAGTGCCCCCAGTGGGAGCGAAAGTTACGCCGCGCAGAACTTCACCGGCGTTGGCGCTGCGCACAATGGTGAACTTCTCATTGGCAGCGCTGGCGGCAGTGGTGTTGGCCAGCGTGTCGGTGATCGAGACCAAGAAGTTGGGGTCGGCGCCCTGGTCGCCATTGGAGCTTACCGTGGAGGTGACCGCCCAGATGGTCACGGTTCCATCGCCATTCACTTTGCCGGCGATGTTGCGCAGGCCATCGGTTGCCGGATTGAGGGACGTGGGGTAGTTCGAGACGCTGTACGGCACACCCAGGTTCAGGCCGTTTTGCAGCACGTAGGCCATCTGCCAGGTGCCGTTGACGAGGGTCCACTTCTGCAAACCGGCGGTCGTGCTGCCGGCCGCGTCGGCGGCGGTGCCGTCGCCTTCATCGGCCACATAGAGCGTGTTGGCGTTGGCAAACCAGATGCCGAACGGATAGTCCGATGCCGCAGTGGCGCTCTTGGCAAGACTGGTGGGGAAGCCGGGCAGAACGGTGACGGGCGCGCTGGCTGCCGTGGCGAGGGTCGGCAGGGCGCCGGCGTTGCCCACCTGGTAGACCGTGTCGATGCCGTTGCTGCCGCTGCCCTTGGTGACGTACAGTGTGTTATTGAAGACCGTCAGGCCGCGGAAATTGTTGTCTTTGCCCAGCTTGTCGGCGGCGTAAGGCTGACCCGTCGCGGGGTTGGTAATTTGAGTGATGGAGAAGTTGCCCACCTGCGCCGGCGCCGTAATGGCGGCCTGCCCGGGTGTGGTGACCTGTACGCCTCCGGCTGCCACGACATTCGCCGGGGTCCCGGCGCCGTTGTTCGAATTGCCGGCGATGTAATAGAGGCCGTTGGCCAGGATAGCGGACCGGCCATTGTTGCCGTTGTAGGCGTTGGTCTTGGTAATCTGGATGGCCCCGTTGGCTCCCACCTGCGCCACCGCGCGGAAGTAGCTTCCACCCGCTGGATTGGTGGGGTCGTAGACCATCGGTGTGTTGGAGTTGGAAACGTCCAGGGTGTTGGCCGGCGCTACATAGCCCATGAACGTAATCGCCGTCCCGTCGGTGGAGAGATTCAGCGAGAGCTCCGATTTTGAGCTGAAGCTCGACACGATCAGGCCGGTAGGGACTGGAAGGCTGTTCACCAGCGTGCCGGTGGGGGTTATCTGGTCCAGAAAGATGGGCGCGGTGACCCCGAAGCTGCCGTCCGCCTTATCGTTGTTCCAAACGTTATTGGTGTTGGTGGTGGACGGGTAGGCGCCGTTATCGCTGGCGACTCCCGTACCGCACGCAGCGGTGGAGGGGCAGACTGGCGGCAGCGCCTGGCCTTTGACGACGGTGGTGGCGTCGCCGGTGTACACGCTTCGCGAAAGCACCAGGTTTCCGGCAGTGAATCCGGGAAAGCTGGTTTGGCCGTAGGCCGCCGCGCACAGCAATGCGGTGGCTGCCATTACAGACAGAATGGAGCGAGAGAAAGTAGGCATGTTTTGGTGGTTCCTCAAGGTGTGATTTCAGTCCAAAGACCACGAGTATATCAGCGGATTGTCAGCGCTACGCAAATAAGTAGTTACAATTGAGTGACAGTCTTACGCGCCAAACCGCCCTCTTCCGCCCCACCCCCTCTTTTGCCCCGCCGATACGTGTTTTTCACTGTAGCGAAATAAAGCTGTAACATTCCGCGGGTACTCTAAGAGCCTCAGGGCCAAATTCTCGACCGGAGGGAACTTAACAAATATAGTGTGTCAAGAGCGGTGGTGTTCGTGTGTCTGCCGTGCCTGCTCTTGGCTCCTTAGTTCCTTAACGGTCCCGTTACACTAATGTTGCACTTAGCATTTACCATACTGGAGAGGTTAAAAAACTAACAATGTGGAGTTCAACCAGGAGATTCGGTGTATTTGTCGCCGGCATACTACTCTGCGCTGCCGGATTGAGCCAACTTTACGCACAACAGAGCGGAACGATTTCCGGGACGGTTTTGGACCAAACCGGAAAGCCGATCCAAGATGCCACGGTGGAAGTCAAGAACGACTCCACGGGGACCTCTCGCAGTTTGAAATGCGATACCGAAGGAAAGTTCAGCGCTTCGGATCTCGCGGCAGGGACCTACTCCATTGGAGTGTCAGCGCCCGGGTTTGCGTTAACCACGCGCTCCGGCGGACTGGTCACCGCCGGTGCGACACTGGACATGCCCGTTACCATGACCGTTGAATCGTTGTCGCAGTCGGTCACGGTGGAGGAGAGTATTTCGCTGGCGGCGACTACAGCGCCCTCGGGCAACCTGCTCGAAGCGACCTCGGCCAAAACCGAAGTCAGTTCGGACTTCATCAACAATTTCATGTCGCCGGTGGCCGACTACTCCGAATACGTGAATTATTCGCCGGGCACGTTCAGCCTGAATCCCAACGGAATCGGACTGGGCCAGGGAAAGACCTTCTTTCGCGGTTTCGCGGACGGACAATACACTATGACTTTCGATGGGATTCCGTTCGAAGATACCAATTCGCCGACGCACCATTCCTGGGCGAACTTTCCGAGCGGCTGGACCGACTCCGTCGATTTCGACCGCAGTCCGGGCCTCGCGTCGACCTTTGGCCCCACCAACTTCGGCGGATCGATCAACATGAAGTCGCCGCCACTATTCCCGGACCCGAGCATCCGCGCGACGTTCGACTACGGCTCGTTTAATACGCGTGTTTTGCAATTAGACGCCGACAGCGGCTTTTTTGGAAAAGGCAGTAAGAACAGCTTCCTGACGGACATCCAGCAATTGTTGTCCGACGGATACCAAACCTACAACCGTCAGAAGCGCGTAGCGGGATACGGCAAGTACCAATACCGGATCTCGGACCGCAGTTCGTTCACGTTGTACGGCGGGCTGGTCGACATCTGGACGAATACTCCGAACACAACTAACCCCACGCGCGCGCAGGTGGCCCAGTTTGGCGATAACTACCTGCTCGACGGCACGCCACTCCTTTCGACGGGTACTCCCGATCCGTATTATTACGGTTACAACACCTATCACGTGCAGACCGATTTCGAGTACGCCGCCTACAATGCCGATCTGGGGGGCGGGTGGAAGTTCGACACGAAACTATACACCACGCGCTATTGGAACAAACAGTTTTACCAGAATGGAGCTACGGTCAGCCTCAGTTCCGCCAAACCGAGCGGCGTGGACAAGCTGAACGGCTACCGGCACGCCGGGGATACGGCCATCTTGACCAATGAGTCCAAGTGGGGTGTCTTCCGGACAGGCATCTGGTACGACTGGGCCTATACGGACCGTTATCAGGTCCCGTCCAACATTATCACTCAGCAAGACACGCCCTTAGGGAACTTCCACGAGCATTTCATTACTCAGTCCACGCAGCCGTTTGCCGAATTCGAATGGCACGCGGCGCCGAAATTCGTACTCACGGTTGGCGTGAAGGCCGCCAATTACGCCATGACCCTCAATCAATACCAGGACAATGGAAAGACGGTCGGCTGCCTGGGCGGAGTGGCTTCGACTTATCCCGGCATCGGCGCTCCCGCCTGCATCGGCGGCGCCCAGTTTGTGACGCACTCGATCGACTACAACAACTGGTTGCCGAATATCGCGGCCCGTTATAGCCTGCGGAGCACCTGGTCGGTTTATGCCCAGTGGGCCGAGGGCAGTATTATTCCCCTGAGCAGCGTTTTCGACGTTCCCGGCGCGAATGTTCTGGTTCCCCCCAATCCCACCCTGGCCAAGACCTATCAGGTGGGCTCCGTGATGAAGTACCGCCGCTGGACTCTGGATGCCGACGCCTACTACATCCATTTCCAGAACGGCTACGATACTTACACCGATCCGACTACCGGCGAACCCGTGTATGTCGCGACAGGGCCCAGCAATACCAAGGGTATCGAAGCGGAAACTACCGTCTTACTGGGACATGGACTCTCGCTGTACGCCAACGGCACAATGGGTTCGGCGAAATATCAGACGGGTCCCAACTATCCCAACGGCGGCCTCTGGGTGGCCGACGCGCCCAAGAACGTCGAAACCGCGAGCCTGTTGTGGCGCCACAGCGACTGGAGTCTGGGTCTGGTCGACAAGCGAGTCGGCACGCTGTACAATGACAACGCTTCGCTCAACTACCTGGTAAACGGAGTCAGTATCCCCTTCCCGGTTGATGAGGCATACAAGATCGATCCGTTCAATATTGTGAACGTCTTCGCGGATTACACAGTCAAGGGCGCATCCTGGCTGCGTGGAAGCAAAATCGGCCTGTCGGTCAATAATCTCGCCAACAGCCACAACCTTGTTGGCATCACGCCTGGTATCGCCCCGACGTTGAGTGCGCATTACGTGGAGAGTCCGAACGATTTGCTGAATCTACTGCCCGGACGCAGCATCATGGTGTCGATCACCGCGGGCTGGGCGCCTCGGCGCTAGAATGGTGGGGCGGGTCTTCGGGCCTGTGCCCGGTGGCCGAATCCGGAGCCTCTGCCGGCGTCAACACCGGCGGAATTGCTGCTGTTCTAAACCGGTGCTAACACCCTCATCGACGCCGAATGGCTCCTCCGCCGCTTCCGCATCGTCGAAGCCCTACTCTGGGAGGAAGGCTCGCTCTCCGCCTTCAAACCCAACGACGAAATCACTCTCGGCCAGTCCTACTGTGAAAACTCCAACCAGTTCACCCGCCTCCAGCGCCTCCAGGCCGAAAGCCCCCAGCCCCAGCCCCAGCCCGCTCCCCAACCGGACCCGCCCGCCCCACGGAATCAATCGGGTACCCCCGCAAATGGCTTCGTTCTTCACACCTCCCCTAAAAACCCCATTGACACCCCGCCTGCCCATCCGGTAAAAATATAGTTAAGGCGAATAAAAAGCGAAACCGATGCCCGCCGCAGCCCTCAAGACCCAATTCGAATCCCTCCTCGGCGGCCACCTCGGCTGGCAATCCCGCCCCGCGCCCGAGTGCGTCCCCTCCGGCGTCCCCGCCCTCGACGCGGCCACCGGCGGACTCCCTCGCGGCTGCCTCACCGAGATCTTCGGCCCCCCTTCCTCCGGCCGCACCAGTCTCCTGCTCTCCATCCTCGCCCAAGCCACCCATCGCCAGGAAGTCTGCGCCCTCATCGACGCCGAAGATGCCTTCGACCCCGCTTCCGCCCATGCCGCCGGCGTCCACCTCGACCGTATCCTTTGGGTTCGTTCCGCCAACAACGCCGAGCACGCCCTCAAAGCCGCCGACCTGCTGATCCACGGCGGCGGATTCGGCCTCGTCGTCCTCGACCTCGGCGATACCCCGCCCGCCACCGCCCGCCGCATCTCGCTCACGTCCTGGTTCCGTCTCCGCCGCGCCGTCGAAAGCACCCCCACCGTGCTGATCTCCGTGGCCTGCCAGTCCAACGCCAAAACCTGCGCCACCCTGCAACTGGAATGCGCCCGCGAGCGCGCCGCATGGTCCGGCGCTCTCCATTCCTCGCGACTTCTGCGCGCCATCGCCGCGCGCGCCACTTCCACCCAACGGAGCAAGACATGTTCGCCTGTCTTCACGGCAACGGCCCTCTAACCGCCCTTGCCTTCGAATTCTCGCCCACGGTGGAGCAGACCGCTCCCGGCACCGTCACTTTCGACGCGTCCGGTCTCGACCGCCTCTTCGGATTCCCGCAAGACATCGCCGCCGCTCTCGCCCGCCGCGCCTCCGAGCTCCAGGTCAAAGCCGCCATCGCCATCGCCGCCAACCCCGATGCGGCCATTTGCGCCGCCCGCGGATTCTCCGGCTCGAGCATCATCCCTTATGGCGACGAGGCCAAATTCCTCGCCCCGTTGCCCGTCGCGCTGCTCTCTCCGTCCCCCGAATTGCAGGAAACCCTCGACCGTTGGGGCATCCGCCGTTTCCAGGATCTCGCCGCCCTGCCGCCTCTGGGCATCGCCGAGCGCCTCGGTCCCGAAGGTCTGCGCCTGCGCCAACTGGCTCGCGGAGAAGTGGAGCGCAAACTCCTCGCGCTCGTAGATCCGCTCCGTTTTGAAGACCGGATCGAGCTCGATTACCCCGTGGAACTGCTGGAGCCGCTAGCTTTCGTGCTGGCCCGTCTGGTGAACGGCCTGGCCACCAGCCTCGCCACTCGCGCCCTCGCGACGAACGAACTCCGCCTGCACCTCAAGCTCGAAAACCGCACCACGCACGAGCGCACCCTGCGTCTCCCCGTGCCCACGCTCGATACCAAAGCTTTCCTGAAGCTCCTGCAGCTCGATCTCTCCGCGCACCCGCCCATCGCGCCCGTCCTCGAAGTCCGGATGGCGATGAACCCCGTAAAGCCGCAGTCCGCGCAATCCGGCCTCTTCGTCCCCGCCACACCCGAACCCATCGAACTGGAGCTGACCATCGCCCGTCTGAAAGCCCTAGTCGGCCCCGACCGGGTCGGCACCCCCGCCCTGCTCGACACTCACCGCCCCGGCAGTTTCCATGTGGCGCAGGCACTCGTGCCTGCCGCGTCGGCACTCATGCCGACGCGTTTCGGCACCCTCCGTCTTTCCATCCGACTCTTCCGCCCCCCGCGCCCCGCGCGCGTAGCGCTCACCTCCGGCCATCCCAGTTTCGTGACCGCCGGCGCCATCCGCGGCAAGATCCTGGACCTTGCCGGCCCCTGGCGCACCTCCGGCGACTGGTGGACGGCCGACCCCTGGCTCCGCGACGAATGGGACATCGCTCTTTCCGACGGAGCTCTCTACCGTCTCTACTGCGCCCCTCACGGCTGGTTCGTAGAAGGCAGTTATGACTGAAGCAAAGAAATTCACCACAGAGACACAGAGACACAGAGAGAGCCCAATAATCTCCGCGTTCTCAGCCCTCAGGACGACGCGCCGGCCCCATTTGCCTGAACCGATTCTGAGCCGTGACCGTGAGGGAGTGTTAACACAAACCCAAGAGTTCACCACAGAGACACAGAGACACAGAGAAAGCCCAATAATCTCCGCGTTCTCAGCCCTCAGGACAACGCGCCGGCCCCACTTGCCTGAACCGATTCTGAGCCGTGACCGTAAGAGAGCGTTAACACACACAAAATTCACCACAGAGACACAGAGGCACAGAGAAAGCCCAATAATCTCCGCGTTCTCAGCCCTCAGGACGCGCCAGCCCCATTCGCCATCATCTTTCTTAAGCGCATCCTCCACGCCCGCACTTCAAAAGGTTTTCTCTGTGCTCTC
>Ga0182030_10010013_pt1 | contig 19339 bp, 20 predicted proteins | sample 812S3MmetaG_FD_121299 | JGI IMG/M metagenome (GOLD analysis project Ga0182030, IMG submission 121299) | Permafrost microbial communities from Stordalen Mire, Sweden - 812S3M metaG (Illumina Assembly) | ecosystem: Environmental > Terrestrial > Soil > Wetlands > Permafrost | place: Sweden... | reverse complement strand
TCTCCCTCCCCGTCGAATCGTAAACCCGCTGTCACCATTGATTTCACTGGCAGTGCCCCGCAGGTTTCAGGCGCCGTCAACGCCGTCGAAGCCATCACCTACTCCGCGTGCTTTTATGTCTTCCGTTGTCTGCTTCGCGAGGACGTGCCCGCCACCGCCGGACTCATGCGGCCCATTCAAGTGATCGCGCCGTCTGGCACTGTCGTCAATGCAATACCACCAGCTGCCGTCGCCGGAGGCAATGTCGAAACTTCCCAGCGCATCGTCGACGTTCTGCTGCGCGCGCTCGCGCATGCGATTCCCGACCGCATTCCCGCCGCCGCTGCAGGCACAATGAACAACCTCACCATCGGTGGGATCGATCCGCGCACCCACCAGCCCTTCGCCTACTACGAGACCATTGCCGGAGGCATGGGCGCGCGGCCTACGAAAGATGGCGTCTCCGGCGTGCACACACACATGACCAATTCGCTCAACACCCCAGCCGAGGCGCTCGAAAACGCGTATCCTGTGCGCCTGCGCCAATACTCATTGCGCGCCAATAGCGGCGGTCGCGGCCTTCACACTGGCGGCGATGGCATCGTCCGCGAAATCGAGGTTCTCACGGATGCTCAGGTTACACTCCTCGCCGATCGCCGAACTCGCGGACCCTATGGCCTGGCAGGCGGGGAAGATGGCGCTCCGGGCCGCACCACCATCATTCGCCAAGACGGGTCGGAGGAAGAGATCGAAGGCAAAACCAGCGTCCGCCTGCGCTCCGGCGAAAGAGTGAGGATCGAATCCCCTGGCGGCGGCGGCTGGGGAATAGTCAAACAGTCTGACGTGTGATCGACATATGAGAGGGCATTTTTCAACTCGAATTCTGATCTGCATCGTATTTCTGGCGATCCCTGTTTGTTCCCAGACTCCTCGGGGTGACGCCAGCCATCGAATTCGGCTCGGTCTCCTCGATGATGCGCGCGAGGAAATGGTCAACTGGAAACCGGGGGTTGCTCAACAACGCATTGTCAGACCCGCTTTTGAGAAGACTGCAACGGGATGGAAGAAAGTGAACGCCTCATCCTTGCCTGCTCACATGACTTGGACAGTAGCGTTTGACGGTAAGAACCTCGGAACGTTGGAGACGCAGGCAAGGTCAGAAGACGGACTCACGCCACTCCAAGCGCCTCTGACACCACAATCTGCGCTTCCCTTAGTCGGATCGTCGTCGGAGCAATTTGCTGGCCTGCTGGCCGATGGCGGGCAAACCAAAGTTCGTCGCCCCTTAATAGTCGTCTCGCAACCCTATTTTCACAACCCTGACGGCTGGAGGAGAACGAAACTGCCAGATGAAATTGGTGCCTTAGTCCGCACCGCATTCCGTCGCGAGTATCCGCACGTCGATCGCTGCAAGGACGAGGAGATCGTGAAGCGTAACTGGAAGTTCCCCGATTCTGCGCTATCTTTCCCCTCCGTGTATGGCTCCAAAAAGCATTCCTTTCTCGTTGAGGCCGACTTGGACGCAGGGGATTGCGGCTACATTAGTGAGCCTGATGACCCAGAATCAGTGCCGTGGTTCTTCGTGGCTCCAGATGGGAGTGTGCGGCGGATAGGCTCTTTCATGACTCTCCTCGACGCTGGCGACTACGACAACGACGGCAGGTCGGAAGTAGTGTTCTTTCTCAGCCAAGGGGAGAATACCGACGGTTTTGTCTTGTTTGACAGTACCTTCAAGAAACCTGTGACTCTCGCTTGGCACTATCACTGACGTGCCCACGCCCCACCCTGCTTTTCGCTAAAATCGTAGGGGGCAATTTCACGGAGCCATATTCATGAGAATCCTGCGTCCTTTTCTATTCGGCGTTGTCCTCGCCGCAGCCTTTTTTTACTTCACCACCTACCGCAACAACGGCAATAGCCCGAATCTCACCAGTTGGCTGAGCCGCCCCCAGCACGTTGAAGTCACGGAGGCAGCCGGCGGCGAATCTCTCGACGCCGAAGAGCAGAACAACATCAGCGTCTACCGCAGAAACATCTCGGGCGTGGTCAACATCACCTCCCGCGCCATGACGTTCGACTTTTTCTACGGCCTCGTCCCGCAGGAAGGCCAGGGCTCCGGCTTTATCATCGACAAGCAGGGCCACATCCTTACTAATTTTCACGTGATCGAAAACGCGCGCCAGGTCGAGGTCACGCTGCACGACCGCAAGAAATATAAAGCCACAATCGTCGGCACCGACCAGGCACACGATCTCGCTGTCATCCAAATCAAGGCCTCCGACCTTCAGCCCATGACGCTCGGCGACTCTACCAACCTACAGGTCGGCCAAAAAGTCTATGCCATCGGCAATCCCTTTGGCTTTTCCGGTACGCTTACGCGCGGCATCGTCAGCTCAATCCGAGGTGTACAAGAACCGGATGGCATGCAGATTGAAGAAGCCATTCAGACCGATGCCGCCATCAACCCCGGCAACTCTGGAGGCCCGCTGCTCAACTGGCACGGCGAAGTCATCGGCATCAATACCATGATTGCGTCGAGCGCCGGCCAAAGCGCCGGCATCGGTTTCGCCATTCCCATCAATACGGCCAAAGCCGTCCTCAACGATCTGGTCACGCTCGGCCGTGTTCGCCGTCCGGCGCTCGGCGTGCGCACCATTCCCATCGATCCCGAACTGGCCGGCGAACTCGGCCTCGCCTCCGACTACGGACTGCTGATAGTTCAGGCTGTGCAAGGCGGAGCGGCCGACCGCGCAGGCCTGCGCGGAGGCACAGAGCGCGCCTACCTCGGCAACACGCCAATCATGGTCGGCGGCGACCTGATCGTCGAGATCGATGGAGGAAAAATCGAAACTCAGCAAGATCTCGCCCAGGTCATGAACAAACATCGCGCCGGCGACACCGTAAAAATCACAATCTATCGTGGCAAGAAAAAGGCGGTAGTAGATGTGGTGCTGGGCGAGTCGCGCGAGCAGGTGTGATTTGTGTGGCGCGGGCACTCTTGCCCGCGGGCGCTCTTGTCTGTATGGTGCGGACCTGCCCCGAGCGAAGTCGACCGCAGCCCGCGTGCACTTGGGTGTGCCTGTTGAGATGTTGGGTTTTCTCCGCGTCCTCGGCGTCTCGGCGGTGAAAAGCCATGAGTTGGCTGATCAAGCCTCTTGCAATCTTCCCTGCTATATAGCACGATATATAGCAGAGGCGAGTCGCCATGGCGCCAAGATCCAAGGCCAAAGTCTTCTACAGCGGCAGAAGCCAAGCCGTGCGCATCCCGGCCGAGTTCCGCTTCTCGACCGACGAGGTCTACATCCGCCGCGACCCGCAGAGTGGAGATCTGATTCTCTCGGAGTCTCCGGCAAAGACCTGGAAGGAAATCTTCGCCGCCCTCGACAAGGCTGGCGTTCCCGACGATTTCCTGGCCGATCGCGACACCAGACCGCCGCAGAAGCGGGACTTCGATGATTGACCTCTGATGGCTTACTTCTAATGGTCCGCACCTGGATGCTCGACACCAATACCGTGAGCTACATCGTTCGCGGAATCTCTCCCGCTGCCAGAGATCGTTTGGACGGGTTGAAGATCAACGAAGTCGGATGCATCTCGGTCGTCACCGAGGCGGAAATTCGTTATGGGCTGGCCAGAAAGCCTCCGAGTCTTGCTTTTCGGACCGTCCTTAACGACTTTCTGGCCAAGATACAAATTCTGCCCTGGGGCAGCGCGGAAGCTCTTATTTATGGAGACCTGCGGGCCAAACTGGAACGAGCCGGAAAAGCCCTGGGCAATCTGGATATGCTGATCGCCGCCCATGCCATCAGTGCAAACGCCACCCTGGTCACACGCGATAAGGCCTTTGCTCAGGTCGAGGACCTGCGTCCCCCAGTGAACTGGGCCGTGGATTTATAGGGCCCGTGTGGCGCGGGCACTCTTGCCCGCGGGCACTTGCTTTTTTCGATGAATTGTCGGACACATCCGCCCCGAGAGAATCAACCCTTCGCATTCAGGGCTTGATTTCGATGGGGGTACCCACGCGAACCAGTTTCCAGATTTCGTCCATCTCTTCATCAGCAACCGCAACGCAGCCGTCTGTCCAATCATGCAGGGAATGGGCCTTCCCTATCCACGCATACTCTTTCGGAAGTCCGTGCAGCATGATATCTCCCCCAGGACTGACGCCTAGCTTCTTGGCGGCCTCACTGTCGTGTGCGTTTGGATACGAGATGTGAAAGGCCTTGTAGTAATGGCTGTTAGGATTCCGCGAATCGAGCACGTAAAGCCCTTCAGGCGTTCGATGGTCGCCCTGCCGAGCCTTCGGCCCGACCGGTTCACCTCCTAAGGCAATTTTGTACGACCGTAGCTCCTTGCCGTGTGACAAAAGAACGAGCTTTCGTTCTCGTTTATAAACTACGACGCGATCCACACTTTCGCTAGTGTTCTGCGCAAAGGTGAAAGGCCACGATGTAAGCAATACGATAGCTGTCAGGAAAAGGCGCATGCGGGGTAATTTTATCCGCAACGGCCGACCGAGTGCCGTCGGGAGCAGGGCATGTTGGCCCTCCTTTCCCGCGCTATCATCTTCCCATGCCCGACCTCGATTCCATCCGCTCTCTCTGCCGCTCTTTCCCCGGCGTCACCGAGGACATGCCCTGGCCCGATGATCTCTGCTTCAAAGTAGGCGGCAAAATCTTCGTTAGCATGGTTCTCTCAGACGGACGCTACCCGCGCATCACGCTGAAAGCGTCGCCGGAGGCATTTCACGACCTCCTCGAAATCGAAGGCATCGCGCCAGCAGCCTACGTGGGACGCTATAAGTGGGTTACTCTCGCCAATTGCAACGTAGTGCCCGCACGCGAACTCGAGGACCTCATTCGCCAGTCATATGCGTTGGTTTCAGCCAAAGCACCAAAGAAGAAAGTGCCCAGCCGAAAAAAGAAGAAGGCGTCGAGGTCCCGAGTCTGACTCATGCATTTCTCGGCGCACTCGGCGTCTCGGCGGTGAATCATTCGGGTTTGACTCGTGCCACGCGCTGCGCTAGCCTCGTAGGTCGGCTCTTGCGGCAAGCGTATTCGGTATGAATTCGTATGGGTGCGATGGATTTGGGCGGAACATCCAGCAGGTAGCCAGCGCCCCCAGTTCATCATCAGTGGCTCCCCGACGAGATTCGTGTCGAAGATCGCCTTTCTCCCGATACAATGAACCTGCTGCGATCCAAAGGCCACAAGTTGGATGTTCACCGCTTTTGGGGAGATGGCGAGTGCATCATGATCGATCCCAGGACAGGCGAGCGGATGGGCGCGAGCGACGGACGCAATAATGGGAAGACGGTAGGCTTCTGATGCTGAAGGCAGTGTCTACGTACATCTACGTGAAGGAAAGGCTGCACCCCGGCCTGCTCGACGAACTCGTTCGCTCGGGAGCGCAAGCCATCGAGATTTTCGCGGCGCGCCAGCACTTCGACTACGCTAATCGCAAGCAGCACGTGCGCGAAATCGCGGAATGGTTCCATTCGAGCGGCATTCCGCTGAACTCTCTCCATGCGCCCTTATATTCCGATTACGAGTGGGGGCGCACCGGTACCCCGCCGGTCAATATCGCCTCCACCGACCGCGCCCACCGCGTCGAGGCCATGGACGAAATCAAGCGCTCGCTCGAAGTCGCCGAGCTCATCCCATTTCGTTTTCTCGTACAGCACATTGGCAACCCCAACGAGGATTTCGACGAGAAGAAATTTGAAGCCGCAATGACCTCTGTCGAGCACCTTCGTGCCTTCGCCCGGCCGCTCGGGGTGCGCATTCTGGTCGAGAACATCCCCAACGAACTTTCCACTCCCGGCCGCCTCGTCGAATTCATCCACACTATGCACTTCGACGACATCGGCGTCTGCTTCGATTGCGGCCATGCCCACATGATGGGCGGGATCCCCGAGTCCTTCGAGACTCTGAAGAAGCACATTTGCTCGACTCACATACACGACAACAATAAAGACAAAGATTCGCACCTCTGGCCGGGCAACGGATCGGTCGATTGGAAACAAACAATGGAATTGCTGCGTACCGCTCCGCAGGCCCCGCCGCTGCTGCTCGAAATCGAAGGCGAAGAAAAGAAGAGTCCCCGCGAAGAGGTCAGCACAACCTTCCGCAAACTGGAAAGTTCATAGTTCACCGCCGAGACGCCGAGTGCGCCGAGAAATGCAGGAAATCGACAGGCTTGATCAGATTTCTCGCCGCATCATCGGGGCCGCGATCGAGGTTCACAGACATCTCGGACCCGGCCTTCTGGAATCGGCCTATCAATCGTGCTTAGCGTTTGAGCTTAGGCAACTCGGCTTGGGAGTCGAAGAACAAAAGCCCCTAGCGGTGGTTTACAAAGATGTAAAACTCGATTGCGGATATCGCCTGGATTTGGTCGTCGAAAACGAAATTGTCGTGGAAATCAAGGCCGTCGAGAAACTGCTTCCAATTCACGAAGCGCAGCTTCTCTCATACCTGCGCCTAGCTCACAAGAAAGTGGGGCTCCTGATAAACTTTCATGTTCCAATGCTGAAGAGCGGCCTCAAACGAATTGTGAACGAGTTCCCGGATGAGCGTCGCAAAGACGCTCCATCAGATGCTCCTCAATAAGAAAACTGATTGGGTTTTCTCGGCGCCCTCGGCGTCTCGGCGGTGAAAAGGTCTTATGTCAATCAGCACTATCGCAGAAATAGGCAAACACGAAGGCCAGTCCGTCACCATCCGCGGATGGCTTTACAACCTCCGCGAAAACGGTAAGCTTCTTTTTCCGCAGTTCCGCGACGGCAGCGGCATCATTCAAGGCGTCGTTCCCAAAAACGCCGTCCCGCCCGAAGTCTTCGACGCCATCAAAGGCCTGACGCAGGAGTCGAGTGTCATCGTGGAAGGCAAAGTCCGCGCCGATAAGCGCGCCCCCGGCGGCTTCGAACTGGACGTTTCGAACGTGCAGGTTATTCAGCGCGTACCCGAATCCGATCCTTATCCGATCACGCCCAAAGATCACGGCACCGACTTCCTTATGGAGCACCGCCATCTCTGGGTCCGTTCTCAGCGCCAGGCGGCCATTCTCCGCGTGCGCGCCGAAATCATCAAAGCCGCCCGCGACTACTTCGACTCCAACGGATTCACCCTCACCGATCCTCCCATCATCACGCCGGCCGCCTGCGAAGGCACCACTACTCTATTTCCCGTCGACTATTTCGAAGAGCAAGCCTACCTCACTCAATCCGGCCAGCTCTACATCGAAGCCACGGCGATGGCGCTCGGCAAGGTGTATTCGTTTGGCCCAACATTTCGCGCGGAGAAATCAAAGACTCGCCGTCACCTCACCGAATTCTGGATGGTCGAGCCCGAAATCGCTTACGGCACACTCGACGATCTCATGAATCTTGCCGAAGGCTTCCTGACTTTCATCGTCAAGCGCTGCCTGGAACACCGCCGCCCCGACTTACAAACCATTGGCCGCGACGTAACGAAGTTAGAAAAAATCGAACCCCCGTTCCCGCGCGTGAGTTACGACGATGCTGTCAAGAACCTGCAGGAAGGCCACGCGGAAGGTGTGCTGGAAAACAAGTTCGAATGGGGAGGAGATCTAGGCTCGCCCGATGAAACTTATCTCTCTTCACAGTACGACAAACCGGTGATGGTGCATCGTTATCCGGCAAGCGTGAAAGCGTTCTACATGGAGCCCGATCCCCAACGCCCCGAACTCGCGCTCTGCGTCGACGTCCTAGCCCCCGAAGGTTACGGAGAAATCATCGGAGGCTCGCAGCGTACCGCTTCGCACGAATTGCTGCTACAGCGCATCAAGGAACACAATCTCCCCGAAGAAGCCTTCAAATGGTATCTAGACCTGCGCAAGTACGGCAGCGTCCCCCACGCCGGCTTCGGCATGGGTATAGAAAGAGCGGTAGCCTGGATCTGCGGACTAGAGCACGTCCGCGAAACGATTCCCTTCCCGCGCATGCTCTACCGCCTGTACCCGTAGCCTTCAACGGCGGAGAAATTGCTTCAACAATCGATTGAGCCTAACTTCATCGGTTGTTTCACAATCCCATACGACAAGGCTCTCCCATCCAAGTCTTGTCAGTCGTGTTCGATTGCTCTTGTCGCGCTTCTTGTTGCGTTCAAGTTTTGGTAACCAGTACGACGAGTTGGACTTTGGCAGTCGCCCATCAATGCAGCCCCGGTGCTGATGCCAAAAGCAGCCGTGGACAAATATGATTTTGCTGAGAGAGGGCAGAACGATGTCGGGCCGACCCGGTAGGTCACGACGGTGAAGTCTGAATCGGTAACCCATGCGGTGAACCAGCGACCTTACGCGAATCTCGGGCTTTGTGTCTTCGCTCCGAATTCGCCGCATGTTCTCGCTACGGCGGGCTATCGTCAGGCGATCCATAGTGGCCTGCGAGACTTACACGGCAAGATCAAGGGGAAGGTCTGCGATGTCCTTGAGACGTTTTCCGTCGACAATCTTCTTCAGGTCTTTCTGCTCTTCAATGAGTTTCTGAAGTTGTCCACCCGTTCGGGTGTCCGCTCCCTCGGTTGACTTGAGAGTTGCGACTATCAACTTGTTCTCGTCAATCTTAACGCGGATTTGACGGGCAATTTCCGCGCATTTCGCCTTCGCCTCGGAATCCTTTTGTTGACGTAGGAATTTCTTATCGCGTCTCAGCGCGATCAGTTCCTGTTTATTTTTTTCCACCAGCTCACGCTGCGGTTTTGAGGATTCCCGCCTCTGTTCGAATTCTATTTTCAGGCTTTCGACGGCATCAAGAAGCTCGTCCAAAGCAAAGTGATATACGCAATCTATGTCACCGGTACTCAAGGCAACAGACGCTAACCGTGCGGGAAGCGGCTCTCCCGTCACGACCACGATGTGCGGCTGATTCCCCTTTCGATTCCTACTCAAGTTTTGCGCTTCGAGACGTGTGTTCTGAGATCGGTCGCTACGGATAGTCCATTTGCAAGAAATAGTCGCATGCAGCAAGTCTCTTTTGGACTCTTCTCCGGTCGTCCCTTTCGGAGTCCGCAGACAGCTCCGTGTGCCTACCGTATCGTCGACTACTGGAGTGCGTTCGGTCGGGCCAGGAATGTTGTTGATCTGTTCATCCGACAAAGTCTTGCGGGTAACGATTACATCGGACGAAACCAAGTAGTCTGATCCTAAGGCGGCGGCGAGCTCAGGATAATTCTGTGCATATTTATCTATTATCTTGAGGTGAGCGTATTGCTCATTTTTGGCAAGGGCCAAGCGGTCCCGTCGGGATATTTTCCTAACTTCCCACTCTCCAGGGCGCAAGTGCCGTAGGAGCTTGAATGTCGCTTCTACAAATGAACAGACGTGTTTTTCGAAATTATCACCAGCAGTCTGCGGGGCTAATCTCCTGTCTCGGGCTGGAACGTTCCGGATCCTGTCAGCGATGGCCTGCGCAATAAGAACGCTCGTCGTGTTTGCTTCATCTGCATTGGACACGACCTGCTTGCCTTGTTTTTGGGAGTCTGGAACAAAGCATAGTGGATCGCCCCTAAGATCCTGATGGAACTTCTCTCGCAGTTCTCTGAGCTTTGAGGGCGGCACGGTGGTTAACCTGCCCAAGAATACCCTACCCGGCAGCAATAACAAGTCCGCGCGCAAGAAGTGCAGTGCTCAACTGGTTACCGAGCGCTCGCGCGACGGGAGGGGGAAAAGCATTGCCAACTTGCCTATACGCCGCGGTCTTTTTTCCCGCGAAGCGCCAATCGTCAGGAAAGCCCTGTAGACGAGCAACCATGCGGACAGTTAATTTCGGCATTCCCACGAAGTCCCTCGGCGGCGGCGCGTCCGCGACTCCGTGGCCATCGACGTCTAGCGTCGCCCAAGCGCGCTTTGCGCGGGTTGGGCCCAGGTCCGGCCCTCCGTGTTTGAGACTGCCGCCGACAATTGTCGGGGCGATCTCATTGGCTCGCGCCTTCCAAAGCTTGGCCCCTTTCCACCCACCGGCAGCAATAAGGTCATGCAAAACCTCGCCAACAGTCGGAGGAAGGCAGAGATTCCCAGTCGGCCAACTGAAATCGTCAAACAAGTCCTTGCGCACCGCGACAAACACAACTCTCGGCCGCAACTGTGGAACCCCGAAATCTGACGCATTGAAAAGATGCCAATCACAGCGATAGCCCATCTTAGTCAGTTGCTTCTCAACGTATAGGCGGTAGTCGCAGAACACAGCGTCGAGTATGCCTCTGACGTTTTCAATCATCACGGCTCTGGGCTTGGCTTCCGAGATAATTCTGATGGCCGCTGGAAACAGGTTCCTTTCGTCTTTGTCGCCCAATTGCTTCCCGGCAACGGAAAACGGCGGGCATGGGAGCCCACCCGAAACGATGTCAACCCCCTCGTATCGAGTCGCATCGAAATTGTGGATATCGGTTTGAACAACGTTCCATTTCGGGCGGTTCAGTCGGAGGGTCGCACAAGCATGGCGATCCCATTCCACAAGGGCTACATGGTCAATACCAGCCTGTTCCAGGCCCAGTGCTTGACCCCCACCGCCAGCACACAGTTCAAGCGTCGTCAGTCTTTTCATTTTCAAGATGCTCCGTATATTACCCGATCAACCAGTGCAAACCGATATCCAATCTCCCTGGCGAAGACACACCAAGGGACGTATTTCCCACTAGCGGCCCATTCAAGCCCGGTTTTGGCTTCAGTGGGAACGTTCGAATCAATCCAGGCTTCCGCCGCATTTGCCTTTGGGTGGCGCAGCGCTTTCCGCGCTGCGATTAAAACCTTGCCTTTGAATCCGGCTTTACGCCGCTGAGGGACGCACTTCATCGGATTCCGTGTCATTGGCTGGGCTTAATCAGACGTTCCCTAAAAGCAATTCTCGGCGCCCTCGGCGTCTCGGCGGTGAACAAAAATCACCCGATGCCCTGCCCGCCCGCTTCCCCGATTCATCACAAATTCACTGTGATGGCCGTCCTAGCTCCTGCACCAAAATCTGTGCAATCCTCGCTCTTGAACTGCGTTCGTGACTGGGCGACTGTTAACTAGAAAAATAATATGAACATTTCATCAATTTTCGATTTTCTTGTGAATTTTTCGGACGCTCGAACCTCAAAAAATCAGCCAAATTCACGACTCGCGTCCGCTAAATCCAATGTTTGGAAGCCTTTACAATTATCTACTTTGCAATGAATAACTTAACTGTTTTCGAGGGGAGGGGGGAGGGTTATTTTTCTAGTAATCTCGCCGCGCCTCGAAATGCACTAGCAATTCGAAACGCAAGCAGAGCACTCATTCATATCAGCAGCCAACTTCATTCATAAAGGAGCAACCATCATGTCATCATCTTCCTCCACTCCATCCAAAAAATACCCCTACGGACTTTGTCAAATGCGAAGCGCCAATGGCGATCCCTGCAGAATGCCGGCTCTCCATAGCGAAACGTGTTGCCACTACCACAAAGTCATGGGCAAAACTCCTATCATAGGCGGCGATGAATTCCTTCCTTATCAACACTTCTACCTTCCGCGCCTCGAAGATGCTACGTCCATCCAGACTGCAATTTCCGAAGTTTGCGAGCTGATGTTGCATCGCCGCATCGAGCCCAAGGAGGCTTCCGCGCTCTTCTATGCCATGCAGGTCGCCTCCCAGAATTTGGAGCCGCAGGCCTTGCCGCCGGCAACCATTCAGGCCTGTGCCCAGCAGCCTCGGCGTCGCGGACCTGGCCGTCCCCGCAAGGTAGCGCCCGATTCTGCGATACTGGCATAGCCGTGGAAAGCCGGTGCGTGGGGTTGCACTCCCAAAGTCTGAGATCGAGATAACCCGAGTCTTGAAGGTTCTCTCGGCGTCTCGGCGGTGAAAAACCGCATCCAGCGGCGAAAAAACTTATGCCAAATCGCCCAACCTACAGCAGCATCACTCCCCGCCAGATTCGCGTCATTGGCGTTCCACTTGACCTTGGCCAATCTCGCCGTGGCGTTGACATGGGTCCATCCGCCGTCCGCGTTGCCGGCCTCGAAGCTCGTCTCGAGGGCATTGGCCACGTCGTCGAAGATGCTGGCAACGTCGCCGTCGCTTTTCCCGAGCAGAAGAAAGAAGGCGATGCGTCCGCAAAATATCTGAAGGAAATCACCGCCACATGCACCAAGAGCGCCGAGCTCGTCCTGAAAACACTCGAAGCCGGCAAAGTTCCGCTCGTGCTTGGCGGAGATCACTCTGTCGCGGCGGGAACCGTCTCCGGCGTGTCCGAATTTTATCGGCGGCAAGGGCAGAAAATCGGGCTGCTCTGGATCGACGCACACGCCGATATAAACACGCCCGAGTCATCGCCCAGCGGCAATGTGCATGGCATGCCGCTCGCCGCGATCATGGGATTGCCTCCGCATGAACTGGGCAGGATTTACGACTTCTCGCCAAAGGTTGCGCCGGAGAATTGCGTGCTCATCGGCGTTCGCGACGTGGATAACTTCGAAAAAGAAAACATTCGCAAGGCGGGCGTCGAAGTCTTCACCATGCGCGACATCGACGAGCGCGGCATGCGCGCCGTGATGGAAGAAGCGTTGCGCATGGCTAGCCGCGGCACTGCTGGTTATCATGTTTCGCTCGACATGGATTGGATCGACCCGGAAGACGCGCCTGGCGTGGGAACTCCGGTGTGGGGAGGCGCGACTTACCGCGAGGCGCATCTTGCCATGGAAATCATCTCCGATCACGGGCGCATGTTAAGCATGGAAATCGTGGAAGTGAATCCCGTGATCGACGAGCGGAATCAGACTGCCGACCTCGCGGTCGAGCTAGCGCTCTCGGCGTTCGGAAAGAAGATTCTGTAGGATTTCTGTCGCTTCGCGCGAGAAGGCCGATTTTACCTAATTAGGAGGACAGCGTCGGCGCCACTGCTTGCAAATCCCTATTCGGGATTTGCATTCCCAAAATCACCGATGCTGATCTCTATTCTTTTGGACTCCGTCGCCAGATCGGGAGTGCAGGGTTCCAGGTGTGCACTTCCTTTTGAAAATCAAAAGCCTTGCTTTTCACGCCGGCGCCCACTGGCACACAGCTCTCTGCAATCTCTGCGATTCTGGCATCGAGCCGCTTACGCAGCTCCGGATTCGAAAACTGCTCGACGATCGCCGAGGGCAATAGTTCACCTCTGCCTTCGCAAAGCGGACACTTCACCTTTGCTTCCTGTTCCAACATGAGAACTCCCCCGCGCATTCCAGCAGGATAAAGCTTGTGCATTCCGATTAAACGCCGCAGACAGGGCTATTACAGTGACTTTTGCCTGTGCGGTGGGTGACGCGCCTCACAGGGGTGAGTAGTGATCTAGGTGAAACGTTCTGAAGAAAATAGCCTGAAACTTACGCCGCGCGTCCAGTCATGGGCGCATCCATCTCCCGTGTCCGCTGCCACGTATAGATAATGCGGTGGACAACTGTAATCGTCGACAACGCGGCGATCACCCACAATGCCGGCGCCATCACATTAAACAACGCTCCGATGATCAGCAGCACCAAGCGCTCTGGGCGTTCCATGAAACCAACGCGGCAAGTTCCGATGAGCGACTCGGCGCGGGCGCGCGCATAGCTCACCATGATGGCGCTGATCATGGCAATCGCGGCCAGCACGACATAGAAGAAGCGGCTGCCACGGCCGTAAAACACCAGCAATCCCAGAAACAACGACGCATCGCTATAGCGGTCTACCACCGAGTCGAAAAAACCGCCAAAGCGCGTGACGCGGTTGCTGGCGCGCGCCACTCGTCCATCCACCAGATCGAAAAATCCGCTGCCGATAATGACCAATCCGGCGTAGAAGAACAGCCGCCGCTGGTTCTCGCCGTTGGCATAGCCAAACAAAAACGCGGCGTAAGTATTCACCACGAGTCCCATCAGCGTCAAAACATTTGGATTGATACGAGAAAGCGCCAGCAGGCGCACGATGGCGTCCAGCAGAACTCCGCAAGCGCGGCCAACGCCGCTTGTCCAACTCATAAAGCCCAACTCATATGCAGCAACCGCATCCGCACTCACTCATTTCGATTCCGCTTCCGGCCCGGCTTGGGCCAGATCGTGCATGGTAGAAAGCTTTAGGATCTCCATTTCGCGATTTCCACCCGGCGTCACTACCACCGCGCTGTCGCCGACTTTCTTGTTGAGCAGCGCGCGCCCGATCGGCGATGTGGTCGAGATCTTGCCCGCCGCCACGTCCGACTCCTCGCTGGTCACCAACTGATACTCCATTTCCGTTTCTTTGAAGTTGTCGTAGACGGTCACCGTTGAACCCAGTCCCACCTTGTCCTTGGGAATGTTGTTCATGTTGATCATCGACAGCTCGCCCAGCCGCTGGCCGAGTTGCCGCACCCGCGCCTTCAGAAACTCCTGGCGCTGCTTGGCCATGTGATATTCGGCGTTTTCGCTGAGGTCGCCCAGAGCGGCTGCTTTTTTCAGCTCGCGTGGAATGTCATAGGAGAGCTCGCGCTCAAGCGTGTTCAACTCTTCCTGTAGCTTCTTCTTGATTTGTTCGGTCATGAAATCCAGAGATAGGCGCGAGGGCTATTATACCGCTCAAATGTAGCGCGAGCGCTTGCGCGCGTTTTCTTATCGCTGCTGGCTCTCGGCAGCATCGCAGTCCGCCTCTTCGATTGCTCGTCGTTTCGCCCTTTCATTCGCTTTCTATGGGATGCTCTCTGCTCTACTCGTGCTTGCCATCGCTGCGGTGTGTTCCCGGCCTAGTCTGTCAGTGATGCTCTCGGTGTAAAGCGTAACGGGGGCACCCCCCTCCCCCGGGTCTATTGGAATCAAGACTTTGGCGATGCGGTGGGCGGAATGCGTCTTTAGCTGTGCCGCTCGATTCCGGTCGCAGTGCTAAGTCATTTTTTCCTTTGTTTGGTTGAGTTGTCTATGACGTGGGACACATTGAATTTGTGACGAATCGAGTTCCGAAAGGGGATCCCGACGCACGCGTACCGACCTGCAAGCCGCGAGGCATGACGAGCCAGGCTATCAGCAGCATCGCAGTCGAGAGACTGCCCACCCAAGCCAAAACAGGGCTTGAGTGGGCTACCTGTGGGGTACAGCAACGCTGAAACCGCTCCGATCCGAGTTTATTTTCTGCCCGCCTCAATTTCATCGACGATGCGGTCGATGTGGTAGACGTGCCGCATTGCCTCAAGCAGGGCGCGGCTGTCGACTGCGACAGCGCGGTTCTTTGCCGCCTCGTAGCCGTAGTCGCCGCCGAGCGAGAAGATGTTTCCATCAAAGATCAGGCCGACGACATTTGCGTTTTTGTCGATCAGCGGACTTCCGGAATTGCCGCCGATAATGTCGTTGGTGGTGGAGAGGTTCATCGGCGTCGAAAGATTGAGAGACCCCTTCGCCTTGAGCCAGCTCTCGGGCAGTTTATAAGGGTCTGCTCCGGTGGCGCGCTCGAAAAGGCCGCCGATAGTCGTGTACGGTTCGACCATCTTGCCCTCGCCATTTTCAAAACCTTTTACCGCGCCAAAGCTGAGGCGGGGAGTAAAGGTCGCATCCGGATCGACGCTGGTTCCATAGATCGCAAACCGCGCTTTGGCGATCCTTTCCGCAGCGGTTCGGGTGGGGGCGTCTACACGCGCCTCGTTGTCTTTGCGCACGGCCAGCAATTCGTCATTGATGGAAGCGGCGAAACGAATCATGGGATCGGTCGAGGCCGCGACTGCGCTTGCGCCGCCTTTGTAGAGTTCTTCGCGCAGCTTCGCATCTTCCAGATGCGTGCCGCTGACCAGCCTGTGCGCGAGTTGCTCCGGCGATTCCTTGCCCAGCATTTTGCGGACGAACGCGTCGTCTGTTCCGAGGTCGCGCCGAATAGTGCTGAATAGGAACGACAGCTCCAGTTCTTCAAGATCCTTGTACACGGGAACAGGAGCCGACAGTCCCTCCTGCACCTCGACCAATGCCTGGTCGGTAAACTCTGGGAGGCGATCGCGGTTCGGTTTGGCGCGCTCGGCTGCCGCCCGTACCAGGGTGATTGCATCGCCGAGTAAACCGCCGCGGAAGCCACGGCTGCTCAATGAATTGCTGCGGACGAAAAGCTTCGTGCGGACGTCTTGAATTTGCTTGATGTCATCCCAGGCGGAAGCGTATTCGGCGAGCTTGGGATCCTTAGCCGTGGCGGCACGCAGCTCCTGTTCTTCCTTTACTTTGGTGCCAAAGAATTGCGGATCGATCAAGGCCTGCTGGCGGCCGATATAGACCTTGAAACTGTTTTCGAGGATGAACAAGTCCTCCTTTGCCTCGCGGGCCGGTTCGGGTCCTTTCGTCATGAACTCTTCGAGCAGACCACGGCGCTCCGCCAGGTACGGGGTTCTGGAAGGAAAAAATATGTCGCGCTCAAACGCCAGCTGCGAAATAGTCAGGCCACGGCTGGTGCCGCCGGGGTTGCCGGCTACGAAAACCAGATCGCCATCTTTGGTACCGTTAGCGCTCCAGTGGAGATAATGCGGAGTGGCTGCCGGCTTGCCATCTTCGTAGGCTCGAACCACCCCGATATCGAAATCGAAGCGCGGGAAATTGAAATTGTCGGGATCGCCGCCGAATTGCGCGACCGAAAACTCGGGCGCAAACACGAGGCGCACGTCGTTGTAGCGTTTGTAGTGGTAGAGATCGTAGATGCCGCCGTGGTAGAGCGAAACCAAGTCGCAGCGCACGCTCTTATCGGATCCGCAGCTCTGCTGCAGCTCGGCTCGTTTGGCGTTCAGCGCCTTGTTGGCGTCGTCGCCGGTTTTGCCGGCGACCGCATCCTGCACGTCCTTGGTGACGTCACGAATTTCGACGAGCTGATCAAGTTCGAAATCCGGGCACTTGCGCTCTTCGGCGGGCATTTTCGCAGCAAAGCCTTCTTCCTGGAAGTTCTTTTCCTTCGTCGACAACTGCGCTACGCATTCGACTACACAATGGTGATTGGTCATCACCAGTCCCTGCGGAGAAATAAACGAGGCCGAGCATCCGCCGGCGATGCGCAGAGAGGATAAGCGGACATGGTCGAGCCAGTCCTGCGAAGGCGAGAAGCCGTAGGTTGCCGCCACCTTTGCGGATGGGAAATTGTCGAAGGTCCACATGCCTTCGTCGGCATGGGCGGCCTGGGAAAAGGTCAGGCACACGAATAATAGCGCCGCGACCAGTGCCGCGGACTTGCATTGAATTTTTGTCATGATTGCGTTCCTTTGAGATGTTGTGTTGCGACTCTTGGCTGGAAGCCAGGAGAGCAGGCCACGATTGCGGCCGCTTACGATCACCGGCTGGCCGTTTTCTTGCCAAAACTATCATCTGCTGCGCAAGCAAGGATCGTCAAGCGCAACAATACGAAAGACCGTGAAATTTGAGCGAATTGACGGCGCGTCAGCGGTAGGCTTCGCTGCGATGACGAACGAGATGAATATGGAGAGTGTCGTCAGGTTCTTCGGTAAAGCGTACGCGGCAATCGCCAACGCGAAGCCGGAAGTTACCGGACTCGATTTCAAGCAAAACGCGGGAAGGATTGCTCCCTCCCGCGCGTATTCATGCTAACTAGCTGCTAGTCGCGGACAAGAGTGTCCGCGCCACCGCAAACTTACACAAGTCCCTGATCGAGCATTGCATTCGCGACCTTCAGGAAGCCAGCGATGTTGGCGCCATTCACATAGTTGCCCGGCGTGCCGTACTTCTCGGCCGCTTCCAGGCAGCTCTTGTGAATCGAGATCATGATCTTGTGCAGACGATCATCGACCTCTTCACGCGTCCAGGAAATGCGCGCGCTGTTCTGCGCCATTTCGAGTCCGGATGTGGCCACGCCGCCGGCGTTCGCAGCCTTAGCTGGACCATAAAGCACCTTGTGCTCCAGGAACAGCTTGGTTGCGTCGAGCGTGCTCGGCATGTTCGCGCCTTCGCTGACGACCTTGACGCCATTCTTAATGAGATTGGCCGCGTCTTTTGCGTTGATCTCATTCTGTGTGGCGCTCGGGAACGCGCAATCGGCCTTGATGTTCCACAGCCAGTTGTGGTCGAGCTTCTTGTCGGTCGGGTTGTACACGGCTTTCTTGAATTTGTCCGCATACTCCTTGATCCGGCCGCGCTGGTTGTTCTTCAGGTCGATTACGTATGCCAGTTTCTCGCGGTCGATGCCGTCGGCGTCGTAAATCGCGCCGTCGGAATCGGACCAGGTCACCGGCTTCGCGCCCAGATCGATCAGCTTCTCAACCGTGTATTGCGACACGTTGCCGCTGCCCGAAACCAGACACACCTTGCCTTCCAGCTTGTCTTTCTTCGTCTTCAGCATTTCCTGCGCGAAGTAGACGCAGCCGTAGCCGGTCGCTTCCGGACGAATCAGCGAACCGCCCCATCCCAGGCCCTTGCCTGTGAGGACGCCTGTGAATTCATTCCGCAGCCGCTTGTACTGGCCAAACAGGAAACCGATTTCGCGTCCGCCCACGCCGATGTCGCCGGCGGGAACGTCCGTGTCCGGCCCGATGTGCCGGCACAGCTCGGTCATAAAGCTCTGGCAGAACCGCATGACTTCGTTGTCGCTCTTGCCTTTGGGATCGAAATCGCTTCCGCCCTTGCCGCCGCCCATGGGCAGCGTGGTGAGCGAGTTCTTGAATACCTGTTCAAACGCCAGGAACTTCAGGATGCCCAGGTTCACCGATGGGTGAAAACGCAGTCCGCCCTTATATGGCCCAATCGCGCTGTTCATCTCAATGCGGAACCCGCGATTTACCTGCACTTTGCCCTTGTCGTCAAACCAGGGCACACGGAACATCAACAGTCTTTCGGGCTCGGTAATACGTTCCAGAATTTTGGCTTCCTGGTACTCGGGGTGGCGCTCCAACACGAGCCGCAAGGACTCGAGTACTTCGAGCACGGCTTGGTGAAATTCCGGCTCGGCTGGGTTTTTAGCTTTTACAAGGTTGAGAATCTGACTAATATAGTCGCCCGCCGCGTGCTTCTTTGGCGGTTCCATCACTGCAGTCATAGGCTTGCCTCCGAAATGTTTAAAACTGAACGAATTTGTCGATTGTGAATCGTAGAAGTAATTTTGATTGCCGCTGAGTGCGGCCATAGCTATTGGATGCCAGGGGGTGATGCTCTGCCGTGACTTCTGTCACCGGATTGGGTGATCATTGGGCGCACGCTCTGTGCGTTGAACACGGAAACGCCGCGAACTGACAGTCGCGGCAGTCTTTAGGTTACGTCCCGGACTCTGGTTTTACAACCGTACCTTCCGCGGTAACAGGGAATTCTCGTTAGTAGATCCGATTAGTCTGTGCTCCACGTCATCTCAATACGCACCGGAATGTCATTCTTTACTGGCATAGTCAAAAGCGAGGGCGGATCGATCTTGAAGTCGGTAAGTGTGGAGGGAATCG
>Ga0182030_10010011_pt1 | contig 19341 bp, 18 predicted proteins | sample 812S3MmetaG_FD_121299 | JGI IMG/M metagenome (GOLD analysis project Ga0182030, IMG submission 121299) | Permafrost microbial communities from Stordalen Mire, Sweden - 812S3M metaG (Illumina Assembly) | ecosystem: Environmental > Terrestrial > Soil > Wetlands > Permafrost | place: Sweden... | reverse complement strand
CTTCTTACGAGGAGTCCCCGATCCCGGCTCATTATTAGCAACACTGAGCCGTGCCAGTTCATTTCGGAAACCCACGAAGGGACTCGTACACTGTCAGCTTTTCTAATTGAGTGGCGCGGAATCTGGAGTATCGGAATTTGCCGAAGTGAATAGATTGGAAAATATCTTCTTAAGCATTGAGGCAGCTTGATCGGAGAACAGGCCGACCAAACCGGCAATGGCAGCCATTCCGTATGGACTCAAAGCCTGCGAACTTGCTTGCGAGGAGATAAGTCCCCCACGAAGCACCAAGTAAGAGATCATCGCCATAAGACTTGCGACGATGGGTAGGCATGCGTAGTAGAGGATCCAGGACCATTGCAACTTTCTTTCTCCCACGAAGAACGCAATCGAGCGCAGTGAATGGATGGCACCACCAAGTGCGCCGGCCAAGACGACAATGAGGAAGTAGTTCGATTCCAACTCAAGATTGACGTGAATCCACATGACAACGTAATGAGTTCCGTGAACGCTCGTCGAACTTGAAGACAGTGGCCACAACTGAACCAATGCCACGACGACGGCTACGGAAAGTACCAAGAGAAGAATGGAAATAATGATGATCGGAACAGTTCCAACGGCATTCTTCCCTATGTCGGACCGAGATTCGACCCATCTCTTGTCGTGCGCTGCCTTTGTCGCATCCTTCGCGGATTGACTCGTTTGATCAGCATCTGGATCTGCCATATATTCCCCCCCCGGGCAACGCATATCTATATTCCAGCAACTCTGCGCTCATGGTACTCCTTGAGCGCAGAGTTATTTGGGGGTGCGACCAGGGCCCGCGCGACCACGTACTTCACGATGCCATGGAGACGCTTGAGGTTCGAAAGGGGAGAATGAACGAACAAACCGAAGCCCTAACTGACAAACGAAATCAGGTGGGGCGTCGCAAAAAGACGCTCCATTCGTAATGCTTGTTAAGGAAGCATGTAGGTGTTGAGCATGTGAAGGGCATTACGCACCGCAGTCTCCATGACGGCATCATTCAACTGACGCGTCAATTCTGGACTGGTTCTCAAAACGTCCGAAGCCATTTCGAACAACGCGACGCACCGCCCAGGGCCGTAGACGGAAGACGAGTAGGCCAGACCCTCAATGGAGGTGATGTGCGCATCGTAGATTGCTCGCGTCCATTCACGGGAATCCTTACGCGGACCCGTACGAATACTTTGGTTGCCCTTGGCGCGCGTTACCCAGGAGCTGTTGAGGTCGAGAACATTCACAGTCCTCTTCAGGACAGCCTTCGTTATTGTCGGGTTCCCAGTGACGCCATTCACTGGGCTAACGCCGGCTCCTGACTCAGCCTGAAATGCTTCGGCGATCGCCGTCGTAAATGCCTCTGAGCCGAATGCAAAATACGCGATTCCCCTCGCCTGCATTCGCTTTGGAAGTAGGTGATGATCGAAGCGAGAATTTAACGGTCCGAAGTGTCTCCACTCATTCCATGCGGTGGGAAACTGGCCAGCCGTCCTATGAAGCCGCACGAGCACCGTTCCCGGTGCAAGTACAAGAATCTCCGACCCTGATGGTGCGGTAGTCCCTATTAGCGCAAGGTCAGGAATTGGTAATCGTTCGCTCACGTAACTGGAACTAGTTCTACGACACGCTCCACTGGACCGCCGCTGCGCAGCCACACCAAAGGCGATACGGGATCTCCAGCAATCTCGAGATCGACACTCGTCGTATTGATCCAATAATCAATTGAAAGAGGGTGTGCATTTCGTGTAAATGCGCCGAGGATCTCCTTTATGCCATCCACGGTCTTGCCGCCTTCGATTTGCCAATCAGGAAAATACCGCTCACCGCCAAGTTCAAAGTACATCAGACTTCTTTCTGAGACGCGCTGACTGATCCTCGAGCGATCAACTTCCAATTTCGCCGCCATCGCGATGTCTCCCCTGATGCTTCCATTAACGAGGGACACGAGAGCCTGCAATTTAAGTTGTTCACATTCCGCCGCGGCATTGCGATCAGTAAAGTCAGCACCGATTTCTTCCCAGTTCGATTGCTCTTCTTGAGACATCAGTGTCGCTGGTCGAAACTCTTCGGCTTCTATCACCACGAAACTCATGAGCGACCTCACAAAACTCTCTTGTTGAGGACTGCGACTCGCAATCTCCTGAATTCGCTCAAATGCCGTCGGCAGAAGCTGATCCTTATCGTCCTCATAACTACTAAAATATTTAGGCATGGTTAATATGATACCACGATGCCCAGAAAATGCAACCTTCCGTTTTCCAGTCTTTTCCCGACTTCATTGCTCCATTGGCCAACAAACCCTCCTGGTCAATTGGCCCCCACAACGGACCAGGAGTGCCGTTGCCTGACAACCTAGAAATCCTTTGGCGTCGAGCACATCCACTTCGGTGTTGGGGTGAGTCCAGGATCGAGATCTGGAAGCCGGGCAGACAACCGGAAGACCCCTTGCAATTATGGAAGAGGGTCGGGTCGGAGGGGTTGCCATTTCGGCTTCGTACCGACATCAAAAGCATTAGATAGTAGGGAATCTTGGCAACGGCCATGCAAGAGGTCACAGGCCAAAAACGTTGTTTCCCACTTTTCGACGGTTGTTGAACAAGTCCGAGGGGCGTCGAAGAATGTGATCGCTCTACTTAACCAGAATGTCGGAGCTAGAGGTTGCGCGTCACTCGTGGGATTCGTGCCTCAATCCCGTCCAGCACACAATCAAGACCGAACTGGAATCGTTCATCTCGGGTCTCCGCAGCGTCTGCATCGACGCCGTCTTGCAATATCCGAAGGACACGAACGAACCTTCCGGACTGATCGAGCAACTCCATCCAACGTTCCATAGTGGCTTGGTAAGCCGAATTCGTTTGCGTCGCTTCGATCTGGGCCTTTTCGACTCGAATCTCTCGGAGTTCATTTAGTGCCGAACCAGTCAGGTACGTATCGAGGGTCATCAAGATCCCGAGCTTCAATGTCGTTCCTAAGTCGAAGTCGTCAAGCGCCGCCAGGGCCCGTTCGATCTGCAAGAGCGAATTGGGGCCAAATGCCGGCCGCTCGTCAAAGAAACTCACGACCCAGGGATGACGCAACAACGACTGTCGCTTCTGCAGCGCAATCTGGGTCAACTTTGTCCGCCAATCTCCTCCCTCAGCGATCGGCTCGATCTCGCCCTCTAACGCATCAAGCATGAATTCCAAGAGTTGTTGTTTGTCCGCCACGTGCCAATACAGGGACATGGTGCTGACGTCAAGTTCTTTGGCGATGTGGCGCATGTTGACGGCGCCCTCGCCGCCAGCATCGGCCAAGGCGATGGCGGCCTGGACGATCTCGTTACGGGTGAGTGTCGTTTGGCGTCGGGACTGTTCGGGTCGCGTCGAATCCCTTTGCCGGCGCATGGTCGGCGAGGAAGGGGGCCAAAGGTTATCGATGTCGCTCAAGGATCCCACTTTCATTTCTCATCACGTACAGTGTATGGTACTATACGTCGTATGGCTACAGACGTACAACGTACAAATACAAAGCAAAAGTGTTCTGCTTTCGCTATTGAGGCGATCGGACTCGGGAAGTCGTTTGGGAAGACGAAGGCCCTGGTTGGTCTCGATGTTGAAGCATCCGCGGGAACGATACTCGCTGTTCTGGGACCCAACGGAGCCGGCAAAACCACCGCGGTGAGGGTGTTCACGACGTTGCTTAAGCCAAATCGAGGAAGTGCCAGGGTCGCCGGTTATGACGTCGTGACCCAAGCTCCGCAGGTCCGACGCTGCATTGGTTTGGCGGGGCAGTCTGCGTCACTGGATGAGTCGTTGACGGGTGCGGCCAACCTCGTGATGATCGCTCAACTCTGTCGGATCCCGCGACAACGGGCCAAACAGCGAGCCGCCGAACTGTTGGAGCGATTTGATTTGGCCGACGCTGCCGACCGTGGAGTCAAGACGTACTCGGGTGGAATGCGGCGACGCCTGGACTTGGCGGCCAGTCTGGTGACGAGCCCCCCGGTGTTGTTTCTTGATGAACCCACCACGGGCCTCGATCCTCGAAGTCGCCTCGTCATGTGGGACATCATTCGGACCCTCGTCGCTGATGGAACGACCGTACTGTTGACGACGCAGTATCTGGAGGAAGCCGACCAATTGGCCGATCAGATAATCGTTATCGACGACGGCGTGCTCATCGCCAGGGGATCCTCAAAGGAATTGAAGGACCGCCTCGGCGGAGATCGCGTGCACGTGACCGTGGCTCCCGGTTCCGACATCGCTGCGGCCCGAGAGGTTTTAGCTCGACACTCCGATGGAGACGTTCACGTCGACCTCGATCATCGGGTCATCGACGCACCAGTGAAAGCGGGGGCCCGGTCCCTCGCGGTCATTGTCAGCGAACTCACTTCGGCCAACGTCTTGATCGACGATCTCGGCGTCGTACGGCCCACTCTCGACGATGTCTTTATGAACCTGACCGGACACCAATCCGACGACGTCGATACGGCCACGAAAGGTCTCGAACTCGTATGACCACGACCATGATCTCACCAGATATCGACACTACCGAATCAGTATTTCTTCGACTGTGGTGGTCGTTTCGAAACGCTCTCGTTATCACGCGACGAGGAATAGTGCGCATCATGAGAGAGCCCTCGCAGCTGTTGGACGTCACGGTGCAGCCGGTCATATTCATCCTTCTGTTCGTTTATATCTTTGGCTCGGCGATCCACCTCGGTGGGGGCGGCAGTTACGCCGCATATCTCGTCGGAGGAATGTTCGGTATGGCCATGGTCCAGACGGCGTCTGGCACGGCCGTCGGCGTCGCCACCGATATGGCCACCGGACTTATCGACCGGTTCCGATCGCTGCCCATGGCCCGTTCCGCGGTACTCGCCGGTCGAGTCATGACGGATCTTCTTACTCAGGTCATTGGCCTCACGGTGCTGGTCGTCACTGGTTTGGCGGTTGGCTGGGGTATCCACAACGGCGTGGGTGACGCACTTGCGGCGTTCGGGTTGATCCTGCTGATTGCTTTTGCCATGACGTGGGTGGGTGCCTGGGCCGGAATGCTGGTGAAGGATCCCGAAGCGGCTCAAGCCATTGGGTTCATCGTGTTTCTGCCCATTTCCTTCATTTCCAACACGTTCGTCCCTACGCAGGCCATGCCGGTCTGGATCCGCGCGATTGCCGAGTGGAACCCGGTCAGCGCGGTCGCGTCATCGTGTCGCGCACTCTTCGGTAATCCCAATCCGTCGGCATTAATCCATGTTTGGCCGATGCAACATCCGGAGCTAGCCACCGTGGCGTGGTCCCTCGGGCTCATTGCAATTTTCGCACCGCTGGCCGTGCACATCTACGGTCGCAAGTCGTCGCGATAGCCAGGACCCAAATGAGTCACGTATTCAGATTGTCCCTCATAATCAAAGGAGAAGGAAGTTGATTGAAGTAAGAGCCGTAACTAAAAATTACCAAGACAAGAGAGCGGTCGACGACTTGTCGTTCGACATCCAACCGGGACAAGTCACGGGCTTTTTAGGCCCCAATGGCTCGGGCAAGTCGACCACGATGCGAATGATCATGGGTCTCGATGCTCCCGACAGCGGCTCAATTCGTATCAACGGAGAACCCTACCGAAATCTTCCGCTTCCACTCAGAGAAGTCGGAGCACTTCTCGAGGCGAAGGCGATCCACCCCGGGCGAAGTGCGTTCAACCATTTGTGGTATCTGGCTCGATCGAATGACATTTCACGCTCGAGAGTCTCCGAGGTCCTGGATCTCGTGGGCCTGGAGGATGTTGGAAACAAGCGAGCGGGAACGTTCTCACTCGGTATGGGCCAGCGTCTCGGCATCGCCGCGGCGCTGCTCGGCGACCCCGCAGTGCTCCTCTTCGACGAGCCGGTCAATGGTTTGGACCCGGAGGGGATTCTCTGGGTCCGCAACCTCCTGCGAGGTCTCGCGGCAGAAGGTCGAACGGTCTTCGTGTCGAGTCACCTGATGAGCGAAATGGCCTTGACCGCTGATCACTTGGTCGTAATCGGTCGCGGCAAATTGATCTCTACCGGAACCGTGGCGGACTTCATCGCCAAGAGCTCAGGACAGTTCGTTCGGGTGCGTTCTACACAACCCGATGAGCTCAATGCTTTGATCGCAGAACACGGTGGCCACGTCGCGAAGGAAGACGATGGTGCATTCGCCGTCAAGGACATGAAGGCATCGGCAATTGGGGAGTTGGCAGGTCATGCCGGGATCTTCTTGCACGAGCTGTCACCGCAAGCCGCCTCTCTGGAAGAAGCGTTCATGGAACTGACCCGCGACAGCGTGGAATATCACGGTTCTGCTGTCGACACTGTATTGGCAAGCCACATCAATCCATTAGAAGAAAGTAGAAAGCAATGACAACCGCGACCTCCACTGCTCGCCCCGCGGCACTTCACCACTATCGAGTGTCAAGCGTCATGGGTGCCGAATGGATCAAGATGCGCTCGGTTCGCTCGACCCTCTGGACACTCTTCACCATGGTGGTGATTACTTTCGGCGTGGCCATTATTGCTGGCGCCGTCATCCCTGGCCAGTGGCACACATTTACCGCCGAGCAGCACGCCACCTTCGATCCGACGAGAATCAGTTTGGAGGGCCTGCTCTTCGGACAACTCGTCATTGGAGTGCTGGGCGTGATGGTGATGAGCGCGGAGTACGGCACGGGAACGATTCGAGCCACACTGGCGGCCATCCCCAACCGGCCGTTGATTGTGGCGACGAAGGCCGCTGTCTTCGCAATCGTCGCAACGGTGGCGGGACAAGTGCTCTCGTTCGGGGCGTTTTTCATCACCCAGTTACTGCTGCGCAGTCCCGCGTCGCACGCAACTCTGGCTCAGCCGGGCGTACTTCGAGCAGTAGTGGGTGGGGGGTTAATCATTCCAGTGCTCGGGCTCTTCGCCATGGGGCTCGCCAGCATTATCCGCCATACCGCGGGAGCGATCACCGCCTACGTCGGAACCCTGCTGGTGCTTCCACTTACCATCGACGCCTTGCCTTCATCCATTAGTCAACCAATTCTCAAATGTCTACCTCTGCAGATTGGAGACAAGATGACGACGGTGGTCAACGCGCACCAGAGTGGCAGTTCGCTCAGCCCGTGGGTCGGGTTCGGGTTGCTGTGCGTCTACGCACTCGCGGCGTTAGTGATAGGTGCTGGGCTGATGGTCCGGCGCGACGCGTAGTACGGGTCGTTCTATGGCTATTTGCGGTACGAGTAGAAGCCCTGACCCGACTTGCGCCCCATAAGTCCGGCTTGGGTCATACGCGACAGGAGCGGAGGAGGTGCGAGGTGGGGCTCTTTAAACTCTGCGTAAAGCGACTCGGCGACCGCCAGTGTCGTGTCGAGACCGATGAGGTCAGCGAGCGCGAGCGGTCCCATCGGGTGCGCACAGCCGACGACCATGCCGATGTCGATGCCCTCGGCGCTCGCAAAGCCGGACTCGAGCATGCGAATTGCGGAGAGAAGATACGGGATGAGCAAAGCGTTCACGACGAAGCCCGCACGGTCGGGCGACGTGATTACCTTTTTGTGGAGCGATTCGCTGACGTAGGCTGACGCTCGTTCGGCGGTCTCGGGACTGGTCAGTAGCGATGAGATGAGTTCGACGAGTCGTAGCACCGGCACCGGGTTAAAGAAGTGCATGCCGATGACCTGCTCGGGACGTCCGGTGACGGTGGCGAGTTTGATGATCGGAATTGACGACGTGTTGGTGGCGAGAATTGCATGAGGGTCCTTGACTGATGCGTCGATCAGTCGAAAGACCTCAAGCTTTATCACCTCGTTCTCGGCCACCGCCTCAATGATCAGGTCGCAGTCGGCGAGGTCGGAGAACTCGGTCGAATACGAGAGCTGCTTGCAGATCCGATTGACTTCAACCTCGGTCATCTTGCCCGATCCGATTGCGCGAGTCAGTGAACGTTCTACCCGTTCGTGGCCCGCCGTCAGCGCTGCGTCGTCTCGTTCGATGACGGTGACCTCAGCCCCTGCGCGCGCGGCGACTTCGGCGATGCCCGAGCCCATTAGACCGCAACCTACAACGCCCACTCGTTCCATTAGTCCTCCGCTTCATGGCGGCATTCATCACATTGGTGAATGCCGCGATTAGACACTGCTCGTGATTGATTTGCCAAGTCGAGGGAGTCGACGTTCGAAACGACCGGTGTCGCGATTGCAAATCATCGCGACGCCTAATTGACGATCCGGGTCGGCCCAACCGCCAGATCCACCGAAGCCGTAGTGGCCGAAAGCGCCATCGATGTTGCCTCTCTTGTCAAATATTCTGTGGTAGCCGAGGCGCCAGTGCATGGGGAGGATCATCACGCGGTCTCGGCGGAAACCTTGCACAGCGGAAGCCTGTCCTAACGTCCCGCGATCGATGAACTCGTGGCCCCTCCATTGGCCGTTGTTGGCGAGCATCGAGTACATGGCTGCGAGAGAACGGGCGGTGAAGAAACCATTGAGGGCCGGTATCTGGACGTCCACCATTGCGGGGCTGTTGACGAGGTCCAACACGTTCTTTGGGAGAGTGCTACTGGCCAGCGGCTTTTTTCGCAACCTGATCGGTGCAATTCGCGAACGTTCTTCCGGCGGGCAGCCAATGTACAGCCCGTCGAGCTCCATGGGAGTGGCCAGTTGGTCCCGAATGAAGGCTTCAAATGACTGGCCAGAAAGACGCCTCACGAGTTCTCCCGCGAGCCAGCCGAAGGTCAGGGCGTGATAGCCGGCGTCGGTTCCGGGGGAATACGCAGGGCGTGCGCCGGCGAGGGCTTCGACCATGTAGTCCCAGTCGAGGACCTGCTGCCACGTGTCGATGAGTGGTCTGATGCGATGAAGTCCGGCGGAGTGGCTTAGCACGTGTCGTATGGTCAGGGACTCCTTGCCATTGGCAGCAAACTCCGGCCAATAGTTGGCGACGGGTGTGTCGTAATCGATGAGTCCGCGAGCCGCCAGGAGGTGTACCGCGGTCGCTGTCACCCCTTTGGTGGCGCTATTGCACATCGTGATGGTGTCGCGCTCCCATGGCTCGCCGCTGTCATCGCGTGAGCCTCCCCAGAGGTCGAGCACCAACACGTCGCCTCTATAGATGGCGAGCGCGGCACCGCCTTCACTCCGAGCGAGTTGCTCGCGGAAGGCATCAGCAACGCCCTGGAAGCTGGGCTCCGCGTACCCGAACATTTCAATTGGGGAACGCACTTTGTTCGTCACGTTCACTATTCCTTCGCGGACGCGCAATGGACGAGATCGAGCGCGTAGCCAGCGAAGGCATCGCCAACCTCATCAATGGTGAACTGCTTTGGCATCCACTCTCCGACCTCACCCGCGTAGCCTTCGGAGCCTCCGTCGAGTTGATGGCCCGGCGGGCGATACCATGCAGCGACACGGATACCCATGCCTGCGATAGCTGCTACAGCTAGCCATGGTTGAGCACAGTTAAAGACGTCCATCTCGTTGCCTCGAGTGATGACGGCGAGGACAAGTTCAACGGCTTCCTTGCGGGTCTGCGTGACTTTATGAAGGGTTGCACCGGAAAGCACGTGCAAGTCATTGTGTCCAATGGTGGCTAGTAAGGGATATTCGGCGTGGAAAGTGACGTAACTTTGCACCGTCGCTCGCAGTTGATCCTCTGGATGTGCACTAGAAGTGAGGAGAGCGCCCCGCAACCTGTGACTGATTTCTTCATTGGCTAGGTATGCCAGGTGGCTAAACAGTTCCATCTTCGAGGGGTAGTGCGCGTACAGCGAACTGGGCTTGACTCCCATGGCTGAGGAAATGTCGCGCACCGAGACTCCGTGGTAACCCCGCGCGGAGAAAAGTTCGATCGCCGTCGTGAGCAAGCGGCCCAGTGTGCCGTCGGTCGCGATTCGTGGGGGCAACAGGCCGGCGTTTTCTAATTGAATGCGGACAGCCTCAGGCACCCGTTCCCCCTTTTGTAACGAACGCTCCTTATCTTAGTATGGACATTCTGCTTGACATTACCTAAGACTTGGGCTATCTTGTAACGAGCGTTACAGTCCGAGGGGGAACTTAGTGCCGTACCTTAGTCGCGAAGATGTCGATATTTGGTGGCACGAAGAAGGCGAGGGCGACGCCATCTTGCTGATCAATGGACTTAGTTCGCCGTCGGACACTTGGTTTCGGCTTACCCCTCACTTGCGTCCCCATTTTCGGGTACTCATGTTCGACAATCGAGGAGTCGGACGTACCGGAGTGCCGGAGGGTCCCTATTCGGTGGCGGCGATGGCTGCCGATGCCGCCGCGGTGCTGGAGGCGGCCGACGCATCGAGTGCGCACGTGCTGGGCCTCTCGATGGGAGGTTTCATCGCGCAGGAGCTGACACTAAATGAGCCGGATCGGGTCAGGAGCCTCGTTCTCGCGAGCACGCACGTCGGTATTCCGCACGCGGCTGGCGCGGACCCAGCGGTGGCCGCGATCTTGGCGAAGGCTGCCCAATTGCCGACCCGGGAGCGCATGGTGGTATTAGAGCCGCTGCTCTACGCGGAGGGGACTTCACGAGCGGACATCCAACTGGATCATGACGTCCGCGAATCGAGGCCGACTGACGAGTCCGGCTATTTGAACCAGCTGCTGGGAACTTCGACGTGGGAAAGATTGGCCGACCTAAAGCAGATTGACGTGCCGACACTCGTACTGCATGGTGCATTGGATCGACTCGTGCCACCCATGTACGCGCGGGTACTCGTCGACGCGATTCCATCCGCTCGTCTTGAGTTGCTCGAAGGTGCCGGTCACGAGATCTTCACTGACCGCGAGAACGACGCCGCACGCGCGGTGATCGAGTTTTTCTCCGACGTCTCTCGTTCGGATGCTGTGGAAGTCGAAGTCAACAAGTTCTAACGACGTCTCAAGGTGCCGCCGCAGGACGGCCAATAAATAGGGGGAGTGAGCAATGAAGTTTCATAAGTTCGGCAGATTGACGTTGGCAGGAGTGATCGCGTGTGGGGTTCTCGTCGCGTTCAGCTCATCAGCCATCGCTTCATCAAAGAGCAAGAAAGCTGGCAACGAGATCAACATCGGTGCCATCGGCTCGTTCTCGGGTCCCTTCGCCTCCAGCACAGGCGGGATCCCGAAAGTACTCGCAGCATGGCAGGCCACCGTGAACGCCGGCGGAGGGATCAACGGGCACAAAGTGCGCGTGATAACTGACGACGCCGGACTTGTCGCGGGCACGGACCTCACCGAGGCTAAGACACTGATCGGTCAAGATCATGTCGTCGCCATCATCGACATGGACTCGAGTGACTCAGTGTGGCTTCCTTATGCCAAAACACAGGGGGTGCCCGTCATCGTCGGACTTCCCGGTGTGAGTAATCTCACCGACGCTGACTCATTTCCGATCATGGGTTCGGCAGTCACAATCGGATACGCGGTTCTGAGGGTGGCGAAGACCTATGGGACAAAATTGGGACTCGTCTACTGCGCTGAGGGTTGCTCCCCAATTGCCTCAGTGTTGGGGTTGATAGCCACGCCGCTTGGGATGACCATCCCCGTATCAGTGTCGGCTTCCTCGACCGCGCCCGATTACACGGCGACGTGTCAGAGTCTCATCAGCGGTGGTGTGAACAGTTACCTGCTCCAGTTCGCCGCTGCTGCCGCGACCGAGATCACTGACCAGTGCAGTCAGCAGGGTCTATCAATACCAACCATCTTGGAGGGCCCGAACTCGGTACCGTCGTGGAAGAGCGACCCGGCCTTCAATAATGACCCGGTCATCGATGCGGTAACTCCATACTTTGAAAACAAGACTCCCGCTCAGAAGTTGTATCGCTCGTCGCTCAAGAAGTACGCCGCGAGCATCGTGGGCTCTCCGACGGATAACTCGTATTCCCTGTATGCGTGGCTGTGCGCTCAGTTGATCGCCGCGGCCGTTCAGAACGTCAAGGGTACGATTACGGCTGCTCGACTCACCAACGGCATGTATTCGCTGAAGAACGAGACATTGGGTGGCATGACGCAGCGGCTGAACTTTGTCAAGGGCCAGGCGACGTCACTGGATTGCTATTTCACGTGGAAGATCAGTGGCGGCAAGTTCGTCACTGGACCGAAAGGAAATTCGCCCATTTGCGCAAGCGCAGCGGTGCTCGCTCCGATCATCTCAATCTTGACTACCCCCGCAGGAGGTTGAGTCAGTTCAGTGCCGGACAGTAGAGCCGCATTGTCAGTCTCGCTTCTCGTAGTCGAAAGAGTTGAAGACTTGGTTGCAGCGGTGACCGCCGACGTTCGCGATAGTGAACGTCGGCGGTGTGTCCGTCGGAGCGTTAGTCACCAGGCGAGCCACTGCCGGAATTTTCGATATGCGTCCTCGATCGTCTCGGGGTCGCATATCTTGGAGGCGCGTCAGATGTTCTCCCAGGTGCGCCAGCAGTTTCGAGTAGTCAGACCACCGCAGTGTTGATTTACATTGTCGCCGGTTTGACGACTGGCTCGATTTTCGCGCTTGCCGCGGTCGGTTTGGTTCTCACCTACAAAACTTCAGGAATTTTCAACTTTGCTCACGGTGCGTTGCTCAGTGTCTCCGCGTTCCTGTTCTACTTTCTCCACGTCCAACGTGGCATGGCGTGGCCCATTGCGGCGGCGATATGTGTTTTGATCGGCGGACCAGTTGCAGGATTCTTCTTAGAGGTAGTGGCTCGTCGTCTCGCAACGGTGACGCTCGCGACGAAGGTTCTTGGCACTGTCGGAATTCTGTTGGCCCTTCAGGGGGGCATGGAATTGCTTTATGCCCCGGGACCATATCGAGAGGTTCCGCAGTTCCTGCCGGTCAGCTACTTCGTCGTTGACGGAACACGCGTCGAGTATTTCCGCGTCATCATCTTTGCGATCGGTTTGTTTGCGGTAGTGGGGTTGACGCTCTTCTTGCGATGGAGCAAAACTGGTTTGGCGATGAGGGCGGTGGTCGACGATCCTCAGTTACTAGATGTAATGGGAATCAGTCCGATTCGCGTTCGTCGATTCGCGTGGTATATCGGCACCTCGACTGCGGCAGCCTCGGGAGTGTTGTTAGCGCCCTTGCTGCCCTTGGACGCAACGGCATTGACCTCGCTCGTCGTGACCGCTTTTGGCGCGGCGGCAATCGGTGCATTTACGAACTTGCCATTGACCTACCTCGGGGGTCTGGCCATCGGGATCGGCCAGGCACTGCTCGAGAAATACTTCATCAGTTCAGCAGGATGGGCCGGCGGCCTTTCGGCAAGTTTGCCGTTTCTGGTGCTCTTCATTGTTCTACTGGTTGCGCCGAAATTGCGTCGGCCGAGTACCACGACGCATCTGCAACGAACCAGTCTCAGTACCTGGCGTCCGCCATGGACCGTGCAGGTGGGCGGCCTCGTCTGCCTTTTAGCGGCATTGGTCTTAGTACCTACATTCGGTGAGCTGTACATCGCAGATTGGACCAGCTTCCTGGCTTATATTGTGCTCTTCCTTTCGCTGGGTTTGCTGGTTCGAATGTCGGGTCAGGTGTCGTTGGCTCATATCAGTTTCATGGCAATTGGTGTCGCTGCGTTCTCGCATTTGGCGGTTGAGTACCACTGGCCATGGCTCGTTGCTTTACTGGTCGCGGGCCTGATTGCTGCGCCGATCGGCGCGCTGTTGGCGATACCGGCGATCCGGTTCCCAGGCCTTTACTTGGCGCTCGCAACGTTGGGGTTCGGCATTCTTCTTCAGCAGATGTTCTATTCGCAGACCTACATGTTCGGAAATTTTGGAGCCGGAATCACGATTCCGCGACCACACGTAAGTTGGCTGGACTTAGGTAGCGACAATGGCTACTACTACCTCGTCCTCGTCATAACTATCGCCGTCACTGGGATCGTTGTCTTGATCAATCGCAGCAGGCTGGGCAGGTTGTTACGGGCGATGTCCGATAGTCCGGCTGGTCTGAGCGCTTGCGGGACGTCAATCAATGTCAGCCGGGTGCTCGTCTTTTGCCTCTCGGCGTCGTTGGCGGCGATTGCTGGCGTCTTGGATGGAGGTTCGCTCGGCATCGTGAGCGCCAACAGCTATCAGCCGCTCTTATCTCTACAACTCTTCGCGCTCATCATGATCACGGTTGGCAGGGCCCCATGGTACGCGGTTGCTGCTGCGGCCGCTGAAGTACTGGCCCCCGCATACATTTCGACGAACGCCTCGGTCGGCTACGGGTTGACTGCACTCTTCGGCGTAGGAGCGATCCTGTTCGCCGTGTCGCCCGCGTCCTCGCGGGAACTTCCCGCAGCAGTCCGTAGAGCGATCGATCATTTGGCACTTCGTAGGGGCCACTGGCTTCGAAACCATATCACGCGGTCAACTGACCGTCCTTTCGTCTCTTCACATCGAATCGTCACGTCGATACCTTCTGTTGGTGCCGGAATGAGCGTCAACAAGGTTTCGGTGCGCTACGGAGGAGTTCTGGCTGCGGATGACATTTCACTTGTTGCCGCTGGAGGAAAGATCACGGGCCTGATCGGTCCAAACGGCGCGGGAAAGACGACAATTTTCAACGCCTGCTCCGGATCGGTGCATCTGAGTTCGGGCGAAGTGAAACTCAATCAACGGAAAATGGATCGGATCGGGACACCTGCTCGTGCCCGACGGGGTCTCGGCCGAACCTTCCAACAGATGGAACTGTTCGATTCGCTTTCGGCGCGAGACAACGTGGCACTGGGCTGCGAAGGAGGCTATGCGGGGTGGAATCCACTTAGCCACCTCGTCGCACGCCAAAGCCAACGAATCGAAGTGCGCCAAAGGACCTCGGAGTCGATCGAACTTTGTGGCATCGGAGGCTTTGCCAACGAGCTCGCGGGAACGTTGTCCACTGGACAGCGTCGCCTCGTTGAGTTGGGACGCTGTGTCGCTGGGAGATTCAATTTATTGCTCCTCGACGAGCCATCTTCGGGGCTGGACCGCAATGAGACAGAGCGCTTTGGCGACATTCTGACCCGAATCGTCGCTGAGCGAAATGTTGGGGTTTTGTTGATCGAACACGATATGGCTCTTGTCAATCGGGTCTGTGACTACATATATGTCCTCGACTTTGGGAAGCAAATTTTTCAAGGAACGTCCCACGAGGTTGGTGCGTCGTCAGTTGTGCGTGCTGCCTACCTCGGTGGCGAGGGCGGGACGACAATCCCAGGCTTCGAGACTGAGGGCGTTCTGTCATGACGGCACCAGAAACGGCAGCTGAGCCAACAACGGGGCCCAACGTCTCGCCCGACAGCCCTCGAAGCATGCCACAAGAGCTCAAGCAAGGGAGTGGACGACGAGGCGCGCCGGTGTTGAAACTTGATCGCGTGGTGGCTGGGTATGGAACGACCACCGTGCTGCAGGGGGTCACATTTCAGGTTTGTCCTGGTGAGGTCGTCGCTCTCCTGGGGCCTAACGGGGCCGGCAAAACCACCGCTTTGCGAACAGCCAGTGGCCTAGTGACCCCAACTTCGGGCACCGTGAGTATTAGCGGGGTGGACGTCAGGAAGGAGGCGCCACATCGACGCTCTGACCGTGGTTTGTGTCTGATACCCGAGGGCCGCGGCGTCTTCAAAAGTTTGAGCGTCCGTGAGAATCTTCGCCTACAGATTCCGCGAGGCGAGTCCAGTCCCGAAGACGCCATCGAGCGGGCGTTGGCGGTGTTCCCAGCGTTGGGAACTCGCATGAAACTGGCAGCTGGCCACCTCTCGGGCGGACAGCAACAGATGCTCTCTTTAGCTCGTGCGTATATCACGCGACCAAAAGTGATCCTGCTCGATGAAGTCTCTCTGGGACTCGCACCAATCGTGGTCGATGAGATGTTCCAGGCATTGCGGAGCCTCTCAACGACCGGCGTAGGGATGTTGATTGTCGAGCAGTACGTCACGCGCGCGATGGAGATGGCCGACGTCGTTGTACTGCTCAGCAAGGGAGTCGTGTCGTATGACGGCCCGCCTTCCGGACTTGACGAGCAAGCCGTTCTACAGGGCTACCTCGGTGTGGAGAGAGGATCGAACCTTGAGTGAAATTCCAGAAGTTCTGTGGACTCCATCACCGTCACAAATCGAGCATGCCGCAATAACGCAGTTTGCACGTCGCTACGGACTGCCGGAGGATTATTCAAAGTTATGGCGATGGTCGGTGGACAATCTCGAGGAGTTTTGGGCAACGATTTGGAACAACTTCGACATGGAGGGCGGATACCGCGAAGTTCTTTCAAGTCGGAACATGCCGGGCGCGCATTGGTTCCCCGGCGCACGACTCAATTACGCCGAGCGCCTCTTTCGATCCAAACCTTCTGAGCGCGTGGCAATACGACATGCGTCAGAAAGCCGAGCGCTAGGGGAGTGGACTTGGGGACGGCTGCAAGCAGAAGTCGCGCGAATCTCCGCGGGATTGGTGAAACTCGGTGTAGTTGAGGGCGATCGGGTCGCAGCATTTATGCCAAATATCCCAGAAACAGTCGCGGCATTCTTGGCCACGGTGAGCCTCGGAGCAATTTGGGCAAGTGCTCCACCCGAGTTTGGCGTGCGTTCGGTGATGGATCGATTCGCCCAAATAAGTCCGAAGGTGCTGCTGGCAGTAGATGGTTATCGCTACGGGGATCGTGAATTTGACTGTTCAAAAAAGCTCACTCAAATTGTTGCTGGCTTGGATGTCTCACACCTCGTGGAATTCGGGTATCTGTCCGAATCAGGCTGGGAGAACGGATTTCTTGCAGGTGATGATCAGGAACTGAGATTTACAACAGTGCCGTTCGATCACCCGCTCTGGGTCCTCTTCACTTCGGGAACGACTGGACTACCTAAGGCGCTCGTACATAGTCATGGAGGTATCGTTCTCGAGCAATTAAAGACGACACACCTTCACCTAGATGCTCAAGAGAGTGACCGTATTTTCTGGTTTACCACGACTGGTTGGATGATGTGGAACTATCTGGTGGGCGTGCTGATGACCGATGCTTCGATCGTGCTCTACGACGGTAACCCCAGTGGAGAAGTTCTCTGGAATCTCGCAGCCGATGCAGGGATAACGGTCTTTGGTACGAGTGCAGCCTTCATAGAAGCATCAATGAAGGCCGGCATTGAACCGCGATGCGAAGGTCGGGATCTAAATGCTTTGCGCGCAGTTGGTTCGACTGGTTCGCCTTTGACGTCCGAAGATTTCACTTGGGTCTACAAGCAACTCGGGAAAGAAATTTGGCTCTTCTCCGTAAGTGGCGGAACTGATGTTGCGACGGCCTTTGTCGGAGGCGTGCCGACGCTTCCCGTCTTCAAGGGCGAAATTCAAGCTCCTGCCCTCGGCGTAAGCGTTCAAGCCTGGGACGAAGAAGGCCATTCCGTAGTTGGGCAGGTAGGTGAACTCGTGATTACGGAGCCCATGCCTTCGATGCCGATTCGTCTTTGGAATGATCCTGACGGAAGCAGGCTTCGAGAGAGTTACTTCGAAACGTACCCCGGAGTATGGCGTCACGGTGACTGGATTGAGATCACCGACAGGGGCACGGTGATCATTCGAGGGAGAAGCGATGCCACCATCAACCGTGGTGGAATCCGTATGGGAACAAGTGAGATCTACCGTTCTGTGTTGCACGATGACGATGTTATGGACGCCCTCGTCGTGGACATCCCGGTAGGCGACGACGAAAACTGGATGGTTCTCTTCGTGGTACTCCGAGATGGAGTCACACTGGAGGATCAACTAGTGATGCGGTTACGGAACAGGGTGCGATCCGATTGTTCACCTCGCCATATGCCTGATGAAGTTGTGCAGATCGGTGAAGTTCCGCGCACACTGAGTGGCAAGGCGCTGGAGGTGCCGGTGAAACGGATACTGATGGGCGCCCCCGTCGAGAAGGTCGCGAGCCGAGACAGTTTGAGCAATCCCGCCGCTCTGGATTGGTTCGTCGACTTTGCGGCTCGACGTCGGGTGCAAGCCGGAGATGCCGATGGCGCCGATCGCAAACACGTCAGTTAGGCGATTTGAACTCATGATTCTCGACGACCGAACCGAAGGAGTTTCGAATTGAGCACGACTTTTGAGTACACCGGCTACCAGGTCCCGCCGGAGTTCGACGACATGCGGGCGATAGTTCGGCAGATCGCACAGGAGCGCGTCGCGCCACGAGCCCGAGAAATCGATGAGAAGTCTGAATACCCGCAAGACATCCGCAATTTGCTCGCAGACAACGGCATCTTCGAGTTGCCATTCGCCGAGAAATACGGCGGCACCGGCACTGGGACTCTGATGCTGCAAATCGCCGTGGAGGAAATCGCGAAGGCGGACGTTTCATGTGCGTTGATGCTGATGTTGCAGGAACTAGGAACGCTGCCGATCGCGCTCTACGGATCAGATGAGCTAAAGCAGAGATTCTTGCCCAAATGCGCCGCGGGAGAATGGGCACCGGCATTCGCGCTGTCGGAAGCCGAGGCAGGCTCGAACGCCGCCGCGATGAGAACTAACGCTGTCCGCGAAGGTGACGAATGGGTCATAAACGGCACGAAGAGCTGGATCAGTAACGCTGGCGTGGCTGACTTTTACGTCGTGTTCGCCATCACCGACCGGGAAGCGAAGCGGGTGACAGCCTTCGTTGTCGAGGCTGACCGACCGGGCTTCTCGATCGGCGGCTACGAGCGCAAGCTAGGCATCAAGGGCTCGCCAACGGGGTCACCAGTGTTCAAAGATGTCAGGGTGCCGCATCGGAACGTAATCGGAGAGGTGGGACACGGGATGCGCGTAGCGCTCGCCACCCTCGAGCGGACGCGTCTTGGCGCCGCCGCGCAAGCGGTCGGCATCGCTCAAGGTGCGACGGATTACGCCGTTCAGTACGCAAAGGAACGTATGGCATTTGACAAGCCGATCATCGAGTTACAAGGGATCGCGTTCAAACTCGCCGACATGCAAACCGGCACGGCCGCAGCACGCGAATTGCTCTATCGCGCCTGCACCCTCGCCGACCAGAGCCCGGCGCCCACGGATCTCGGAATGTGGACATCGATGGCGAAGGTCTTTGCCTCAGACAACGCGATGAAGGTCACCGTCGAAGGCGTCCAGGTCCTCGGAGGCTACGGGTACGTCAATGACTATCCGTTAGAACGGATGATGCGCGATGCAAAGATCACCCAGATCTACGAAGGCACCAATGAGATTCAACGGGTCGTGATCGCCAAGCACCTCGCTCTATAGCGGTGGGGGCCGTGCTCGAACCCACGACGTCAACGTCGGCGCTCAGCACCGTCGGTCCGGCGCTCGGGTGGGGAACTACTCGTCGACGTCAGCTCGCCTCAGCTGAGTTCATCTTGCCCCACAAAATGCTCCACAAATCGCGTCGCGCGCAGTTTTCTCGTGTCGTGTCGT
>Ga0182030_10010008_pt1 | contig 19344 bp, 15 predicted proteins | sample 812S3MmetaG_FD_121299 | JGI IMG/M metagenome (GOLD analysis project Ga0182030, IMG submission 121299) | Permafrost microbial communities from Stordalen Mire, Sweden - 812S3M metaG (Illumina Assembly) | ecosystem: Environmental > Terrestrial > Soil > Wetlands > Permafrost | place: Sweden... | reverse complement strand
TTTCAGAAGCCGTTTTAAGACAACAACTTTGTGTCGTCTCCAAGAAATGTGATGCCTGGACGTTGAGAGACGTTGGTGGATTTCCAGATCGAACCCTTGTGACCTTCGGGCTGCCGGGCGCTATGCGCCCGACGCCCGGTCAGGGCGAGTAACAGAGACTCTGTAATACCACTTTTCGGTAACTCTTCTATACGTTCTCAAGAGCACACCTGTTACACTCCGGACTGCATCGAGGGACTAAACGAAAGCACTGAGGCCTGATGCCAGAATCCTTCAAATCAAATCCCTCGCTCCTCAGAGAACTCTTCCTCAAGCCAGGACTTGGATTTTATGTTCCGGTCTATCAGCGGGAATTCACCTGGGGCGAAGACGAAATTGACAGACTATTTGAAGACGTAGAGAACGGCATCTCCCGATATGCGGAGGGTCAGAATCCGTCGACGTTTCTCGGTAGCGTAATCTTCTTTAGCGACCGCGAAGCCGTTAGTCCGAAGCAGATAGATGCTTTGCCTACGGACGTCTTACACGTAGTTGACGGTCAACAACGACTCACTACTCTTCTCATTACCTTTTCGATTCTCTCGAGATTCATTTCCGAAAGAATGATTCAACTCAATGCGATAGTCATTGCAGGGTCCACGTTGCCACTTCATTCTTGGCTTTTGAATAATCTGGGCGACCAGCAAAAGGAACTCCTTGACGCCTTGTCATTGGAAACCTACTCGGGAACTGGCGAGTACAAGCACAAGCCAAGGCTTATTCGCCAAGCATCGGATACTTGGGGTAACGATGCAGCTCGTGCCTTATACGCAAGCGATATCGCATGGTTTCTAATGGAGACAACTCGCATGCGTCTGGCCGGGAAGTCTGAACAGACCGTTGCGGCATCGCTTCCGAGGGCTCACCTCAATGAGATTGTTCGCAAAATTACAGAGCACATTGCGATGATGTCCGAAGAAAGCAGTAGCTGTCCAACGCTAAACGATCTCACGTTTCTGTCAAACACCGGGGAAGCCAGTTCATTCGTTGGTTCTTCAACCGAAGCCGTTGCAGATCCAAGCTCACTTGATGACAACACCAAAGCTGCCGCGAGGCTTTTAATATTGAGTTCATTTTTACTAAAGGGCGTGTTAGTTATTGAAGTACGTGCGCCAAGCGAGGATTACGCCTTCGCACTGTTCGAACCTTTGAACACCACGGGGCAATTGTTGAATGCTATTGAGACTCTAAAGCCTTTGGTTGTTCAAAGCGAAGGCGGCGTCACGACTTACACCGGCACTCAATCAGAGGTTGCGTTTTCCCGAATTGAAGCTCACCTCCCAACTTCACTGAAGGCTGAGGAGCGAGCACGAAAAACCTCCGAACTACTAATCGCATTTGCGCTTGCTGAGACTGGTACTCAAATCGCGAGGACGCTCGCATCACAACGTCAATACTTGAGAAAAGAGTTCAATAGCCTTTCCGACGGAGGTGGCGGAGACATATCACAAACACGAGATTTCGTGAGACACATTGCTGAAACGGCCGACTTCATATCCGACGTTTGGAACGAACCAAAGTCCCTTCTCATCTCGGGAGGTTCCGATTTAGATCAACTATGCATCGAAGTACTTCGATCCACTAAGCACACAATTGTCATCCCAATTCTCGCGCGTTTCTACGATCAATGGAAACAAAACCCAACAGATCACAACAGGGACGAATTTCTAAGCGCTCTTAGAGCAATTACAGCCTTTTGGACACTTTGGCGAACGTCACGTACGACTACCAAGGGCATCGACGACGTTCACCGGAGACTCATGCTGAGTGGTGACTCCGCGACCGGCCTTCCGGCCCTCGCTTGGCGATCGACTTCTGCATCGACGAGCCTTGCTACCGCTGGAGACATCAAGAAGACTCTTCGAAACATTCTGACGACTAGAGCTGACATTGCGAAAGAGGTTGATTGGGTTTCGAAGGTCACAATCCAGCCGCTGTTTTCGACAAGCCAACAACTCGCGAAGTTCGTTCTCCTGGCCGCAAATGAAGATCGCATTCAGGATCCAACCAAACCGGGCCTAGTCAAACGAGGTGTTGCCGCCGCATTCCCTTGTCTAAACAAACGCTCATGGGAGGCGAATTACTCGGTCGAACACATTGCACCACAAAATCCAGGTTCCGGAGACCGTAGCTACGAAGGCGCCATTTACGACCGCGGTCTTGTCGATCGACTGGGAAATCTCACTCTCATGCCAGCTGACCTCAACTCTCTTCTTGGAAATAGAAATTGGCCTCTCAAACGAGGAATTTATGAAGCTCTTGCTTTGGTCAGCGTAAGTGCACGGACGACAAGTCTTAAGGCCTCAATTCCTGGGCTCGCCCCAGCGACTCTCGCAATTATTCAGTCCGGCGAATATCTTCCCTTCTGTGAATTCATATCGGATGCTTCACCTACAACGCTCACGGCCAATTTCATTATTGAAAGAGGTCAGCGACTTGCGGAACTTGCCTTTGCAAAACTCTGGCCGATGCTCAACTAGTGGATGTGTCGCACTTATTGGGGATCACCCTGCGCGTTTCGCTTCAATTGATGTCCCGCCACTCTTAGTCCAGCCGACGAAAGCGCCGACATCCAACCATCAACGGTACCGATAGCGCTCGTATCCTTGAATAGGCCGGCAGTCTCTTCCTTACGAGTTAAATTCGCAAACTTCACTCTCGAAGGATGATCATTTGGAACAAAGAGCTCTTTTCGATGGAGCACCGGTACATTGAGACGACCTCGAAAGTCCGTCCACTTGATGTGACAGGTGCGCAAGTCAGCTCTCAGTGATGTGGCGAGTACGGGGTGACCGTGACTCTCAAAACACGGATACCACAGGTAGGAAACACGGTGCTTGACTCGAGACATTTTCACCAAGGTAACGTCGCCAGGATCGCCGATCAGTGCCCGACCTGCACCTTCGTAGACTCTCAGAAGCGCGTCAAGCCGATAAACATAGTCGACGTGAACGTAAATCGCGTCGGGGAGAATCTTTCCAAATTGAGTTTTTAGAAGAGCCGCTGACAATCGGTCGTTGTCGGCAAGAGCAAACAATAATCCATCAGCTATTTCACACGCATTTTTGTAGCTGCCGAAATGAGCTCGCACGTCGAGAATTACGTCCGAAGGCAACTCACTTAGGCGAGGGCGGCCTCGAAATGATTCTAAGGCTAAGAATACTTGCAGATTTACTGCGGCTCGTTTACGTGATTCCTCGAACCGAGACTCACCGAGAACCTTTCTCAAAAATCTTACTGCGGTCTTTAAGGATCCAATGGTTGACTCGATCTTTGCCACCTCATCAAGTTCCGATCGATCCGGAATCCGTCCTCGTTCGTCCCAGAAAGCAGCAAGTGGCTCCAACATTTCCCGATGCGAGTCCCACACTAGATCGGCCTTGCGAGCTCTGGGTTCGCCCGGTACTCGATTCCGGAATCGTCTGGCCCTAATGCCTGCCGCCTCACTTTGATTACGAAAGACGTAGAAGATCCCGGGGGCGGCGGCGATTGGTTCCACACCCAGACATCCCTGTATCCAGACCTTGAGCTCTTCTTGCTCGAAGAATTTTTGGAAAGTACCTGTTGAAGTAATTATCCCGTCGCCACGTTGCATGCCTCGAACCTGTGGCGCTTCCCAGTCCGGTCTTGCTGCGATCACCAATACTGCATTTGCAAGCTCCCATGCCGTCTTAAGTGCCAGCGTTCTTTCAGTTGGATCCTCAATGACATTGACGACATAGCCGAGATTCACGACATCGGCATCCTCTTTGCTGGCGTTAGGGCGGTGGAGCGGATCCCAGCCAGACGCCCGGAAGCCATCTTCTACGAGTCGATTGACGTCACCTCCTCTACCACACCCATAATCGAAGAAACTTCGATTAGAAGTGAGTACGCCGTCAGCCACAGCTCTTTGGACTGGACGCGAAAGGGTTGTCCGGCTCATCGCGGTCCGCGCGGACTTTGGGTCCATCACTGCGAACTAATCACTAGAACTGACGAAGAAGAAAACACTTCAAACAGATTCGGTCGACTCATCAATAAAATTTATGAACTGTTTGGTCAAGCTCGCGATAGAAGTTTGAACTCCCCCATCCAGCCACTCCATCAATATTGGCAAACCGCCAGCGGCGTAGGAATCAGCAAAGTCGACAACCTTCCTTGGCTCCTTGACTATAAACGGATCACCCGAACGCCCGATAGCGATCAGTTGAAGAAACTCAATTCTTGTCAAATCACCTTGAAGGACAGCTCCTTGAATAAACCGGTACTTCTCAAAATTGGAGACGAATTGATCCTCTTGTGCGCCAATGGCAACAGCCGCAGCCCACAAATCGACCATTCTCACGAACGGCGTCGTCTCGACGGAAGTATCACCATCGCCGCCTTGGGATGTTGTGTACCGCTTCACATCATCCCGATAGGCAACGGGAAAATGCAAGTCAATATTCGAAAAGGGGTTGTAGTCACGATTCACGACGCCACCCGCGCTTTCTCAACGTAGTCAAGCGAAGCTCGGCGTCGACAGAGTTGGCAAGTGTGCCGATGGTCACAATTGCAAACCAGCGTCTCAATACGATCAGTCATGGGATCGTTTACTAACTTTGACGGATAGTGAGCTGAGTTTGTAAACGTGTAAACGCGCCCTGCATATTCATCGATCAAATTCTCAACACCAAGTATTTCCGAGCCCGTGAGAAACATGATGAGTTGGCTCGAATTCTCGGCAGCATATTTAAGTACTGCTTGTCGAACTTCAATTCCCATCATCCCGAGGGGCGTGTCGATTATATTTGGCGCGTTCACGCCACTGACTTTGACGAGCGCGAGAATGAAGGCAAGCGTCAACGCACGGCGTGAAGCACCATTCAGATCGATGTCAGGGTCAATGGTTCGACCGCCCGGTCCCTCTACGACAATGTCATTCTCGCGAGTAAGAATCGCCTTCCGAACGACAGAGCCAGCATCCGCATCGGCAATTATCATTGAGAGGAAAATCTCATTCATCTTCTCACTTACTTCATCAATCGTTTCTCCTTGGAGAACGCCGATTGTCGTCCTAATCACATCCAAAATATCTTTGGCTGCCGTTTCGTTCATGACCCCGGAACGGACCTTCGCGTTCGTCTTTTCGGCAGTCTGTCTGTCCCGGTCTACTTCCTTTATCTTTGCTTCTAGTTCTCGAAGTTGCTGATCATTTCGGCCTTTCTCCAAATGAAGTCGCTTGATTTCGCGCTCTTCCTGGGTAACGCTCCTTTCCAACTCTTCGAGACTCGTCGACTCAGTTCCCCGAATCCGCGCTCGAAGGTCTGCAACCTCATCTTCCAAATCACCCTGTCGTTTCTCGCTGCGAAGAACGTTTGCCTGCGATTTTCGTAGTCTTTCGGTCCAGTTTTCTTCAACACCAAATTCGCGCTGAGTTCGCTTCACGGAGTCATTTAGGGATCTAAGCAAATCCTTCGACTCGTCGATATCGCGCGATTCTTCAAGTAACTTCTCCAGCCGCGTACGCGCCGCTGTTCCGTGCGCAAGCGAATTTCCGCAAATGCATTCCTCGCGCATGAGTCGATCTTCGATGACGTTGGGAAGAGTGCTGGGAATCACTTTCCGTTCTTCAAGATCGGCTAATAACCCGGCAGCCAATTGAATTGGCGTCGGGGCTAGCGCAATCACCAATGACGAAGAATTTAAAAGCCTTCGGTGACCCTCAAGTAGCTGTTTGTGTTCTTCTCTTTCGGATTTGAGAGACTTCTCGGCAGTCTCCAATTTGACACCCATCTCTCGATGTTCGCCAGCGCCAGCAGCCAAAGCATCCTTGAGGCGCTTGTCTGCTTTGCGGTGCCGACCCTCAGTGGCATCTAAATCATTTCGGCACTGTGTTTGAAAGTCCCGAAGTTTTTGCTCCTCCTCTTCGAACTTTTGACGAGCCGCCGCTAACCGCTCGACGTCAGTGCCCACGCCGAGCCTCCTGATCGTGCTCACTGCTTCCTGACGCGCCTTATCCACATGACGCTCTGAGTCTTCAAGGAGGTCTAGACCGAGGAGAGATCGAACTGCACGGGCAACTCTTTCTCGTTTCACTCTTTGCTCATCAGTTGCTTCAATGAATGCGAGCGCCCGATCGCCGTCAATGAAGAAAACGTCTCGCAAGCTCGCAGGAAGTATGGACTCAATGGTTGCAGTTGGATTCTCGATTGGTGTGATACCAGCACCCGTATGTTTGAAGAGCGACAGGGACGATTGTTCAGTTGAGAAATTAATGTCGTCTGTCAATCTCTCAGTGCAAGATCGCTCAAGCTCATAGATAGCTTCGGCGCCCGTCTCTTCATCTGATGTTGCGAACTCGATGCTCACGGTGATTTTGACATCTCGATCATCGTTGTCTGTATCCCAATCGATTGGGTGGAGCCGGAATGAAGATCGCCCTCCCGGAAGGGCTGGGTCCCCGAAGAGCCCCCAGTTCAGTGCATTTAGTAGGGTGGTTTTTCCCGTATCGTTTTCTGCCCTAACCACCGTCAATGGTTTCGAAGGATCAGTCGAGAATTCAATATCGATATCCCTGAGTAGACGGAAATTTTTGAAACTGGCGCGACGAAGCTGAATCACTCGACCGATTCCTCGCGCTTGGCGATGAGGATGCCCAGGGCCTCGACCTTGTCGCTCACTTTCTTTTGGATTTGCGTCGCACGACGTTCATGTTCGCGTTCGAGCATCACGATCTGTGCAACATGATCGAGTAAATCCTTCCGGTAGCCGCTGTAGCGCTCAATCCTTTTATCAACGGCGTCATGAAGTACAGCAATGAGCTTGCGTTGGTCGACTGCCATTGCGCACGTCCTCCAGTTTCCGGATTTGATCAGACTATATAATCATTCCGAATTTCGCTAATGAGACCAAAAGGCCCATCCTTGCTAGCCCGATTTCTCGCTAGTCGCGCGAATTCGTCGCACCGAACCAATTCGCTTTTGACCAGTTTGCGTTCATCTTCATCGGAATGCTCCGAAATAGGCGGAAGCACTACGAAGTCATGGATCACCGCGTGAGTTTTACCGGTCTCTGGCGAGGGTCTGAGTACTCGACCACGTCGTTGCGTCCATTGCTTCTTGACAGTCGTACTCGCAAGTATGTAAGCAGTGTCTATCTGGGGTACATTCAGACCTTCATCGAGCACCCGCTTTGCTGTTAGAGCGTGTAACTTGCCTTCGGAAAACGCCGCCAACGTCGCAGACAGCAGACGACCACTACTCGTCTCAGCTTCAGTGATTTGATGAGCCCGAATCCTTCGCGCTCGAAGCATTTCATTTATCTGCTTAAGTTGGGCCGGATCCTTGTCCGTGGCATAGAACAGTGAGCGTTTTACCGATCCGAGAGGAAGTTGATCGAGAATACGTTCGAGAGTTCTTAATTTTCCCGAAGCTGTCTCAAGAACTAGTCGACGTTGATTCAAAAGAATTGTCAACTGTAAATCATCGCCGCCAAAACCGCCTCCCGCAATAGCTATCCTTTTTCGGATCCTCTCACTCAGCTCTGCATACCGCTCGAATTCAGCAGCGGTCAAGTCAACCTTGTGGAGAAAATAATCGTATGGAACGAGACAAACTCCTATTGCCTGTTCAAGCGAAAATTCGAAGACTGTCTCTCCAAAATAATCAATCAGCGATTCAGAGCCGTCAGCGTCATATTGCCGATCCGGCGTTGCTGAAAGTCCAAGTCTCGCTTTGGGCCATTTCGGAGGCGACTGGAGAAATGACTTCACGCCCCCAAGGTTGTGCACTTCGTCGGCAACAAGCAAAGATGGTCCATCAAAAGAGGCAAACACTTTTTCGAGCTCTGGATCGACTAGCCCGTCATTGGTAACGATTATCGATTCAACTTCACTGACTCCGAAGGTCAGGTTGTCTACCGCCTGTTGGATCACTCGAAGTCGTTTCGTTCGCTGTAACGAAGGTGCCACGATCGGGCGCAATCCAAAATCCGCGCATTCCGCTGCCCATTGATTCACCAACGGCTTCGTCGGCACTGCGATGACAAGCATCAGTTTGCCCTGATCTGAGTAGAGCCGTTGTGCTGCGGAAAGCGCGCTAATAGTCTTCCCGGAACCGGTTGCCATTGCCAAAATGCCTCGCCGTTGCGCAGCCTCCCAAGCGTCGATCGCTTCTCCTTGATGCGAATAGGCACCCGTCCAGATTTCGAGCATTGAAGGAATGGCGAATATGACATCTGAATCCGGGCGTTCCATCTCCTCCGAATGCTTAGTGAATGCAAGTTCGAAGTCTGCTTCTGTAGGCATCAAACCGTCGCCATACGTTCTGATTAGGTCGTCCCTTACGGCTGTGGGAAGATCCACTGTTCGGGTATTTTGTTTATTTCCATTCCACAGAATTTCGAACTCTGCCAACGATTCGGTGCAAGTGTTCAAATTGTCTAGGTCTCGCCAACTCCTGTGAAGGTAAAGAGATTCAATATTTTGAGTCATTGCTCGTCCCGTAAAATTGGCGGACCCTGCGAGCACTGCAATATCCTCCCCGCATCCAAAAATCCATTCCTTTACGTGAAAGATTCCGTGTTCAACGAGAACTACTTTCATATCGAGTCTCTCAGCAGCGAGCAAGTAAGCGAGGCAGTGCAACGTATGGTTCACGAGAGCATCTTCTAAAGCTTCTGCGTCCGCGAGCGTCGCTCCGATAGCGTCTGAAAGCACTTCCTCGGTGGACGAGAGTCCCAGGCGGATTCCTGCTAAATCTTCATCGCTCAGTAATGGCGAGACGAGGAGTCGCATGACATGGTCTCCATCGCAAATAAAAGCTGCCAGACCCGGTGCGAGTTGCCTTAAAGCCTGACCTCCAAAGAATCCCACCATGCAATCGAAGCGATCGGCTTCACGCAGCGCCGGAATTACGACCTCGGCACCAACGTCGTCCTGGGGCAACCTCCACTTCAGTTTCGCCGAGTCAAGCACGCGAAGATTTTTCGAACCTGCCGGATAAGGCTGCACTGAAGAATCGTTCATGGAGTGCCCGTTAGTGTTTCACTTCTGAAGGTCCAAGCAAATGGAGTCGACCATTGACATGGATCAAAGGGAGCAAACTTGACAGGGGCTGGCGTCATCATCATCGTCGAGGGCCTGGGAAAGTACTTCAAACAGGGGAATGTTGCGACGATTCTTCCTGGCACGTTCCAACGATGCATCGTGCTTCTCCATGATTTCTGAAGACCGTGCACGTAGTTCAACCAACGTTTCGCCTTGTGACCACGTGTATGTGCGACCTTTCATCGCGGTTGAAGCGAAACTCACGTCGCCATCTGAATCAGCCAATGGCAGCATTTTCTTCTCGATCGCAATCGCGCGTTCGAACAGCTCCGGGTGCCTCTCAGAGAGACCCACCCACTCAGCTTTACGCTGGTAGAAGCAGAAGTAACATCCCGAACGCGTGCGCCACTCGTAATAGTCGGGCAGACCAATCGCCGCAGTTTCCAGTATTTGCATCACTCCGTCACGATCGATGCCATCTTCGACAAACGGAAATACTGAGCGAATGTTGGACTTCGTCGAGATATAGCCCTTTCTCGACGATTCATCTGCCCGAATTGCAACATAAGAGGTAGTCGGAATGTCCCCAATCCACGCTTCGAGCGGTGCAATCTTCATCATTCGTGTACACCATCTCACCTGTGGAGATGGCAGCATCCCTCGATACACTTCAAAATAGTGATCGAAACCCCTTTCGGCGTTCAGTCGCGCAATGGGCTTACCGAGAACCGTCTCCAGCCGGGTCAAGTACTCGTAGGTTTCGGGCAACTCAGCACCGGTGTCACAAAAGAAGTATTCGATGTCAAGGTCTGGTCGGACTTTTCCCAGGTACACGGCAAGTGCCGACGAGTCTTTACCTCCTGATATTCCGCAAACGTGCCTCATTTTTGAGTTTGGCTCCTTTTCTTGGTTCTCGACCCTGTCGGCAGGCTACGCCCATGCAGTAACACTTGATCATTATCCGCAGTCAACATCCGGTTACTGAGCGCAGCCAATAGATATTCGGTAGCGATCGTCGTATCGCCGACTTTCTCCACAATCTTTTCAAGTAATTCATCTAGTTGAGGATTCAATAGCGCAAGCATTCGTTCGTCAAGTCCCACTACCCTCGCAATCTCAGTTCCATTGGGTCTAGTCACCGTCAGACGAAGGGCATCGAACGCAACTTCGTCGATGGCAAGTCGATCAAAATAAATTGCTTCTATTCGTCGGAGCGTTCCGCCAAGTTCCCTGACCGACGCCAAATAACGCAAGCGATCGTCATCAGCCCAGCTTCCAGAAGGCGGGCCAACAATTGTCATCGCCACATATTCAGCCCACCCAATTTCATCTTTCGCTTCATCCAGTAGCGCTGATAGTAAACCCTTCAATCGTAAATCCAGAACCTTGTCATTCATTCGCTCTGCTCGCTCTGCCAATTCCGACCGATAGCGGGATGGTCGAGCACCAGTCGCGGTCACGAGCTCATCGACTATTTCAGTCAGGAGGCGCTCATGAACTGAGCCGAGTTCATCAAGTACGCCTGAAAGTGCCGCCGAGTAAGAACGAATGTCTAATGCTCGATTCCGTTTCTCTTCATTGCCGTTACCTTCACCAATTCCTAGTGCTGTCGGGATCGCGTTGAAGAGCAGCACGTCCGGCTCCGTTGCGTCAAAAAGAGCCCCTCGAACCGCCAACGCCTTCTGAGAGAGGTTTTTCGTTCGCTTTGAATAATCGGGTAGGCCGGACACGAACGACACTAGATAACCAACTACCGAAAGTACGGTGGCAGGAGTACCACGCCAAGTCTTGATACCCAACGCATCTGCGAGGCTCGCCACCATATCGCGACGGTACCCTCGATTGGAAGCGAAGTGTTTTACCTGAAAGTGCGAAGGATTTCGCAATAACCTTTCGGCTATCTCAATAGTTAGTTTCGGTCTATACGTGCCGTGTTCGTAAAGCGCAACATCACTTTTATAGGCAACAATTCCTGCAATCACCAGAACCGACGCAGCGGATGCTTTCATTCCAATCGGCGGCGCCTTAAGGTCTTCAATGACGTGGTCAACGGAAACGCGGTAACTCTTCGAGTCCTCGAATGCTTTGACGATAAGTTGCCACGAGTCTGACCAGTCAGCTGCGGAGGGACCGCAAATTCTGTAACCGTCAGTTGACTTCCGATGAATTCCCGTTACGCCAAACAAGGCGTCATACATGGCGCGCTCCGGAGGAAATCCTTCTATCCCAAAGTATTCGAAATCTTGATTTGTTAGTAGTGCTTCTATGAGGTTGCGGCGGGCCTTGGCTCCTTGCGACGTGAGCTCGTGGCGATTTAGCATTTCGCTCGCCACTCTCGGCGATTTGCAGTACACCTCATCGCAAACCTGGGAAAGCGCCGCAGTGAGTGAAGTAGGGCGCTTCATTTGACGAGGCTTACCCTGATCACTATTAAGCAACCACCACTCAGTCGCAGTTGCAACGTGACCCACGGCAGATTCAAACGCAACATCAAAGTGAGCAAGAGCCTCCGCTTCACGTTCTGCAAGCTCCCTGCGAGCAACCCAATCGTCCCCCAGCACGGTCGAATCATCGAGAACGGAGCGTATCGACGCGAGCTCCAACGCGGTCTTCAGCAACTCATCTGTATTCTTCGGGCGGATCGCCAAAATGGGGCGCGTACTCATTGATTCTTTGATTGCCGGCAAATTCTTCCCGACGACGTAAACCAAGACGCCATCGGCGTCGTCAGATGCCTCCTCCAAGTCCAAGATTCCGTCGGAGTCCCAAATCCTATGAAAGACGCGGAGCGTTCCTGACATCGTGGAGTGCCGGGCCGCCACAACCGGAAGCATCATACGGGTGCTGTTGAGAATCGCCTCAATCGGTTGTTGGCGGAGACGGCGTCGTGACGACTCCACCGTCGCACGCAAATCCAAGTCCGATCCTCTCCACAAACGATATTCATCAGCGAATTCTCGATACGTAACCCTTCCGGCGTTTTCCAAAGCGCGGAGCGCTATTTCGACCTTCGATTCGTCTTCAGTTCCCTCTCGTCCGTCCGCGCAAGCCCACGTCAAAATTCGCTTGGACGCCCGAACGGATCCGCCGGCAGAAACGAGATTCAGTAATCCGACTGCCTTTAGCACGCGTCCTTCTGCCTCGGTTAGACCGCTCGCGTCTCGAATGGAGGTTTCAATTTCGACCCAGCGAGACGCAGTTTGAGATGTCGCAGCCATGCTCGCCGCTGAATCGACAAAGTAGTCGTAGACGCGATCAAGGCGAACATCTCTCAATACCTTTCCAATTGGTTCATTTATCAACCAAGTTGGAATGGCGAGCGGTTCGGCTGACGCCAGAAATGAGAATAGCGTTCGCTCGTTTTGGCCGTAACGTGAACACAGATCTGGCAGGACTAACAAGGCGCACGGGTGAAGAGGCCAAGCACGCTCCGCAATTGCTTGATCAACTTCGTGCGCAAGCCCCGCTATGCGCAACTGAATCACCGCACTTTCTGCCCAACTTGACCGTTTACGAATGAAACTTCTGTCTCTGGGCTCTTCGTGAACTTGAGCGATCAGGTGTCGCGTTTGTGCTGATGTGTCAATGAACGGAATATCTTCAAAGCGCCCCTGCACCTTGGCCCATTCTCTGCGCAGAGCAAGTGACACCGAGTCCAAGTACTCCTCAAACGAAAGGTGCTGCATTGTGATCGTAAATACCGGATAAACCCCGACAGTCGACTTATATGACCACTCCACGAGTTCTTGGAGGAGATAAAGATCGGCTTCGGATCGCGATTCCGCGAACGCTTCAAGATTTTTTCCGAATTCGTCGATGACAATAACTATCGGCGCCATCGAAGCGATGTCCTCAAGTAAGTCCAGGAGAAACTTCGTCGTTGGAAGCGATCGACTTCGACCTTGCGCTTCAGAAAGTGCGTTACTCGTCCGGTTGAGCACACTTCGCCAAAGAACCTTTTTCCTTGAAACTTCAAATCGATGGATTCCCTGAGATATTGCCCGGAGAAGTGTCAACGATATTGGCTCTTGAGTTGCTGTGACGACTGCGCGCACGAATCCATCGTCACCGAACCGCGATTTGCCACGATGAAGTGCATCGGCGGTCGAAGCGTCGACAGCAGAAAGTACGCTCAACGCGTTCCTAGTAACTATTTCCTTTGTTGGACCAAGAAGGGCGTCAATAAATACTGCGAGGCTGGATTTTCCAGTTCCGTAGGGACCGGTTATCGAAAACGCTCGAGATCCGTTTTCATCTTCGATTGCCCGAGTCAGTCGAGAAACGACATCTAACGCCCGACCCGTCGGAAGGTAAGTCTCAATGCTATTGGTTCCAGCATCCCTTTCAACATTTGATGAGCGGGCGAATCGACCCTTCGGGCTGACATATTCAATTGCGTAATTCATTTCGCGAACGCCCCTATACCTTTATTCGCCGGCTCATCCGCAAGGCGGCCCGCAATGGCGCCATTTTTTGGTCCGCTCCCAAGACCGCGACGTCGATAAAACCTTCGCAACGACTCAAGAGCAACATCAACTGGATCGGCATTGAAAACCAGCTGTACCGCCCCTGCCGGACGTGCTATATCAAGCAACTTGAAGTCGCGGGATACCGTTTCGAGTGAACTGACAAGATCAGACTCGGACAGCTTGAATACTCGGCCAGGACCGCCAGACTCAGTCGCCAATCGCGAGACAGTTACGGTTCGCCCCTTTGTGTCGGTACGGGCAAGAAAATCAGCACACGCGTATAGAACCACTTCAGCTGGCAATGTGGACTTTCCTCCGACGACGAACCGAAATCGGCGGTTGCTTGCATCTACACATCGGAGCAGACCGAGCTCGCGCATCGGACAATCGACTAAATCGTCAAAAGCTTGACGACGACCGATCTCATTCGAAGGGGCGTACGTTCGAAGCAGGCAGGACACATCCTTTTCTATTGAAGAATTCTGAGGCGCCGGAGACCAACTCGAAACCGTGGCGACCTGATCTATTACGAAATCAGTGAGTTGCTGCTGTGTAAATTCAACTGCGCCGAACTCGCAGAAGGCTGACCACCAGACCGGCATACGCGACTTGGGAGCAAACAGCAGCCAGTGAAGCAACCACAATGTTCCGACATCCTCTGTATATGGATCCCATCCGGAAACTCCAAAGATTGCTTCGCCAATCGCAGACGGGACAGAGATTCCAATCCTTGATTTCTCAGGGTCCGATACGTCTGCAAGTGCGCGAAACGCATGGCCCCAAAAGCGGATCGAGCGAACCATGTTCTTACCCACTCCAAGTTTCAAAGTGGCGTCATCGGCATTAAACACCCGCGGAGATTCAGATGAGGCATCGTATGCCTTTTTGACCCATCCCCACCTTGGATGAAACGTCTCATGTCGAGCGAAGGTATTCATGCATGCTTCATCCAACCTCATCGTTCGAAGACCTCGCCTTCACGAAATTCGTGCTCGAGCTCTCGCACTCGAATCACTGCGCGAGAAATGACCTCCGCCGCACGTTTGGCATTATCACTATCGATTCCACGACCGACCGATATGCGCAGAGTTTCATAGGCCGCCGAAGTTGAAATTCCCATCGCTCTCAGAACGTGTGAGGGCTCGGGAGTCATGGACGTGCAGGCAGATCCAGTTGATATTGCAACCTCCGGTGCATTTGCAATTACGGCTTCGGCGTCAGCTCCGATGAATCGAATACTGAGCGTATTAGGGAGTCCCGCATTATGGTCCGAGAACACTTCAAAGGGACCTGAGCCCTTTAGGTGTGTCAATATCAGATCCACGATTCGACGAGATCTCTCAGAATCCTCTTCAAGAGCGATCGTCTGGGCGGCAATGCCAAAACCAACAATCCCCGCAATGTTGAGCGTCCCAGATCGAATTCCTCCTTCATGACCTCCGCCGGTGATCATGGGGGAAATGTTTACGCCACGCTTTATCCAGAGTGCACCAATGCCCTGAGGGCCATAAATCTTGTGAGACGAAATGGAGACCATATCGACATCCAAATGGTCAAGCTGTAAAGGAATTTTCCCAAAGGCCTGAGTGGCGTCGGTGTGGACGAGAACTTCATGACTCCGCGCCATCTCGACGATTGTGGATAGATTCTGTACGACGCCCGTCTCATTATTCGCTAACATCACGGAGACGAGAGCAGCGCCGCCAATTCGGTCCTCTAAGTAATCTTCGTCGATTTTCCCATCTCTGTCGACGGGCACAATAACGTGTTCCAGTTTCCGTGCCGTATCTAGAACCGCCTTGTGCTCAGTCGCAGCCACGATCACGCGGCCGTTAGCGCCTCGAAGGGCCAAATTGTCCGACTCGGTTGCACCGGAAGTAAAGACCAAACCATTTGCCGGGAGGCCAAGGGCACTCGCAATTATTTCGCGAGATTGCTGAACCTTCGCAGCCGCTCGTCGACCGTATGCATGATTCGAGGATGCATTCCCGTGCACCCCTTGGAGCCAGGGCAACATGCCCTCGAAAACTCGATGATCGACAGGTGTCGTGGCGTTGTAGTCGAGATAGATTTCGGTGTCATTTTTCATTGTCAAAAGTCCATCAACTCAATGGGTTCGAACAGTGACGGAAGGTGGAGCATGGAACTTCATGCTCTTAGTCTGCCGCGCTGAACGGAGTATTGGCGGAAGGCTTCATGCTCAAAAAGCCTCTTTCCGCAATGAATTTCCAATTCGGAACTGTGAAAGTTCTTCCTTGAGGTCTAAATAGGGTTCAAGGGCTTCAACTTGAACCTTTGCAAACCACGGCTGGCGAACTCCTATTAGATGACTCCAGTCCACCAAAGTTCCCTTTTGGATCATGCAATCTCCTCTTCCCATGATCGGACAGTCTTGAAGGCCCCTCGAGCGACTCGCTGCCGATGCTTCGATAGGACCTCACCCACTTCGACCAAATTTCAACACTACGAGTTAGGTGCGACATCTCGCGTCTTGACGACTCGGGATATCGGAGATTGCCTCTCCCATTGCAGAGACTTTCTATCCGTTGGTTGGATGAGCTCGATCGCCAGGTCGAGCCGTTCCACTAGATCTTCAACTTCAAATATCCATAGTTGGCACACTCCCAGTAGCAGTATTCGCAAATCGTCCGCGACTAATTCTGTAATTCGACTCGCTTGGTAAAGGCGCTGTTGATCATTGGGCACCAATAGCAACGGTCGCCAAGACGACCTTCTGGAGCCCGATTATTGGAACCGCATCTCTCCAATATTGTCGACGTGATTCTCCTATCTTGACCAGAGCTATCGAGAGCCTCAAAATGGCGTCTAGCACCGTATGGCAGGAGCTTGTCACACGCGCGTCGTATCCTCACATTTGATGAACGAAAATGAAGCCGCCCTGAGGGAGACAATTCTCACGTACGACAACGGAGCTCGCGCGTACGGACAGATTTTTCAAAACGTCGACATGAGCAAATACATGAATGACTTCGTCGACCACCTCCCTCGCGCTGGGATTGTTCTCGATAATGGATGTGGTACAGGACGGGACCTCGAACAATTTCTTCGGCGAGGCATCCGAACTGTTGGACTCGATCGTTCGGCATCGATGCTAGCTGAGTGCCCTCGGGACTCTTCAATTGCACTTGTACAGGGCGACCTTCGAAACCTACCCTTCGCAGAAGAGAGCCTTTCGGGTGTTTGGCAATGCGCTTCACTACTTCATCTTTCACCAACAGATGCGCAACTCTCACTTTGTCAAGTCCGTTGGGTCCTCGAGATTGGTGGCGTCCTGTTCCTTTCTACAGCTGCCGGAATAGGATCCGAATGGAAGTCGGGTCGACTGGGTGGCCGGAGACGATTTCATTACTACACGAAAGACGATGTGTTACAAATGTTGTGCAATGCCGGATTGCAAACTGCTTGGATTCAAGAAGAGCCGGGAGTAGTGCAAGGTAAGTGGATAAATGCTCTAGCAATGAGGAGCTAAATGCTAGCTTCAACAGATTTTTGGCGAAATCCAGTCACCACCACGGTTATCGCGGCGATCATTGGTTCAGCCGGCGCAGTCGCAGGTAATTGGATTCAGAGTAGATCTAACGACAAGGCGCTGAACCAGTTGCGAGGACAAAAAGAGTTAGACAAAATTAGTTTGCAGCTTAGCGAATTTTATAGTCCATTTTTTATGCTTCGTACTCAAAGCTTGGCGCTCTGGCGTCAATTGGCGGACCCAGGTGCGACGCCCGGATCTGGGCAATGGAGTCTCATTGATCACATTGAAGAGATTCGCGCAGAGGTGTCGGAGGATCGCAGACTAATTGTCAACAACATCATTGGAATTAATTCGAGTCTCGTCGATTTACTTGAAAAGAAAGGCGGGCTATTGGATCAATTTCCGCCGCCTGAACCGTTGTTGATTTTTCTCAGTCATGCTGCAGCCTTGAAGCGCTATTGGGAATTGGGCACGAATATTGATCCTGGGAAATCCGCTTATGTCAAATTTCCAAAAGGCGTTGATGAGTCCATAAGTGACTCGATCGTCAAACTCCGGGACCAGCTCGGAATCATTTCGTCAACGGCATGAGTTCAGGATCTTTAAGGAGGTCAGACTTGGAATCGAAGACCTGCAGGAATGAAATTCTGATCTCGATGAAGGCCCTGGAAGCTCGTCTTGGACGTGAAGTATTCCGACTGGATGAGATTGTCAATGAAGTGCTCGCAATCGGACATCATCGTGAATCCACGATCAGGACTCACGTAATTTCCCGCATGTGCGCTCAGTCACCCAAGAACCATGGAATCGTGTACGCAGATCTCGACCGTGTTGGCAGGGGGCTATACCGACAGCGTCGTGAAGACTGACTTCGCTCGCGTCCTAAGCGGAGGCCGAGGACAATTGCAGTAAGTACCATTTAACATTTCACTTTTGAGCCGTGTTCGAGGTCGTTGCTCGAATTGCTGCGCTACCCGCTGTCAGAGGTCATCAATATTCATCGGACTCAGTTCCAAAGTGCTTGGTCCATGGCTTCGGCAGCAGCTTCGCGATCTGGCGCGAGGATGTGTCCATATACGTCAGCCGTCATTCGTATGGATGCGTGTCCGAGGACTTCACTAACCACCTGGAGTTTGACGCCGCTCGCGAGCATCAAGCTTGCCGCGGAATGACGCAGTTCGTGCGGATGCCAGTGGTCAAGTCCAGCTCGCTGGCATATGATTGCGAAGTCTCGATTGAGGTTTCTTGGATCAATTGGCGTACCAAATTTCGTCGTAAAGATGAAGCCAGTATCAGTCCAGAGTTCGTCCATGACGATTCGCTCTTCCTCATGTCGACCGCGGTGCTCCACGAGCAAATTCACCAGACCCCGAGGGAGGTTCACCGACCGCCGACTCCTCGCCGTCTTCGTGTCGGCAGTCACGAGAGCCCCGCCTTCACGCTTTAGTTGTCGACGCACCGAAACGACTCTCATCGTCTCGTCAAAGTCTTGCCACTTCAGACCTAAGGCCTCGCCCCGACGTAGGCCCGTGGAGAGCATCAGCGAATACAACGCTTCATGGCGATGTCCTTCGAGTTCCTTCAAGAGTCTTCGCGCCTGTTCGTAGGTGAGCGTTCGGCCCTCACGTCGTTGCTGCTTGGGCGACCTTGAGAGTCGTGCCACGTTTCTGTTGACGCAACCCCACCGAATCCCTTGATCGATGGCCTGACCCAAGACGCCGCGAATACGTTGGACCGTGGAGACTGAAAGTCCGCTGTCCATTTTCGATGACAGCAGTCGGTCGACGTCGACTGTCGTAAGGTTCACAAGTCTCTTACTGCCCAAGATCGGAATGATGTGATGTTTCGCGATCGTCCAATAGCTGAGCGCGGCGCTGGCGGCGACCTGGTGTCGCAGGACGTCGTCGTGCCATTGATTGAGCAGTTGAGCCACCGTCATCTTCATATCGGGAGCAGGTAGCCCGTCGTCGAGTTGTCGCTGGAGCTTCTTCAGTTTCAAAACAACCTCGGCCCGGGTCTTCGCCGAGACGGTCCTGCGAACCACCCGTCCACTGGCATCGCGCCCGACTGTCACGACGCCGAGCCAGCGTCTATCGGAGGACCTCTGGTAAATCGATCCTTCGCCGTTGCCTCTAGAACTCGCCACAATGCCCCGTTTTCTCGTTGCTGACGCAACTGCTGACAACGGTCGCTCGAGGCGGGTTTTTGACTAAAAGTGGTCTGAGGTCACTGCCTCTCACCAGGTATTTTGTTAGTGGGCCGTGCAGGACTTGAACCTGCGACCCCTTGCGTGTCATGCAAGTGCGCTACCAGACTGCGCCAACGGCCCCTCA
>Ga0182030_10010007_pt1 | contig 19346 bp, 18 predicted proteins | sample 812S3MmetaG_FD_121299 | JGI IMG/M metagenome (GOLD analysis project Ga0182030, IMG submission 121299) | Permafrost microbial communities from Stordalen Mire, Sweden - 812S3M metaG (Illumina Assembly) | ecosystem: Environmental > Terrestrial > Soil > Wetlands > Permafrost | place: Sweden... | reverse complement strand
AGGGGGTCGGCCGCGGACGAGGGCGTCCGCCCCACTATTTGTGCAATTGCCCGGAAACGGAAAAAGTATGTTGCAGTAGGCTGAAAGCCCGCCTGTAGCCACGATTGGCTGCCACACAACTGGGCCTACTGCTTCTTTAACGTATACACGTAATCGCTCAGCGCGAATTCGGCTGTGTTCGGGTCGACGAAATGGAAGTCGAGCTCGTTGGCGCATCCGGTCTGCAACGACTTCGATGTCTTGCCCGTAAAACCGAGCTTAGCCGCCAACTTCGCCGGGTCCACCGACTTGTCGGCACGCAGCATCTCTTCGAAGGCGCCCTGGAATAATCCCTCGGGGGGAATGGTGACCACCTTATATTTGGGCCCCTTGCACCCCATGATTCCCGGTCCGAGAATCGCCGTCGGCGTGATCGTGATGGTCTTGCCGACGAGCGTCTTACTCTGCGATGCATCCGGCTTGCCAGGCGAATTCCACCAGGGGCCGACCACCGCCGAGTCGATTTTCCATGTGCCCAGATAGAAAGGATCGGCGGCCAGCGCCACGACGGCGAAGACGACTGCCAGGACTGTGTACTTCATCGATTCTCCTTCAGGCTGGCCAACAGACTGAGCATCCGCTGGCGGTCGGGTGAGTCCTGATATGCATGAACGGACGTCTCGATCGCCGCAATGCCTTCGCTGCAGTTGCAGCCGTGCGCCGTGAACCAGCGAACCCCATGCAAAGACGACTCCATGTATTTGTTCGTCTGATAAGGATGGGGATCCTTGTCCGCGATCCGTAGCCCGTCCTCCGTCTTTCGCAGAAAAACCTGCGCCGCCTGGCACAATTCCGGCGTGTATTTCAGATCGAGTTCCGGGACCAATTCCATGATCGCCTGAATGCCGTAGTTGAGCCCTTCTTCCACGTCACGCTGACGGCGTTCCACACTCTTCAATGCCTCCAGAGCTTCCGGCCGCACTCCGCTATCGGGTTCGAGCAAGGGATACCAATCGGTGAGATGCTGGTCGGGCCTCATGGCCTTCAGTTTTTCCAGGTTTGCCACACGCTTCTCGGCGTTCTGCGTCGCGGCTGCTGCTGCCGATTCCTTTTCACGGATCGTGCGCCGCTGCGCGTTCTCATTCACACGCCGCGACACCGTAGGCCATACCACGATGGACAGAATCAGCACCGCGCCCCATACCACTCCACTCACCACTGGGGATGTCGCCGCGGCGCGCAGCGACGGCAGGTACAGCAATACGACGTATCCGGCGACCAGCACCGGCACCGACATCGCCACATGCATGGGCCAGCGGACGCCGAGTTGCGAACCCAGATACAGTCCGCCGAATGCCGAAGCCGCAGAAGCCGGAACCAGAATCGCCGCGGCGATCCCCACCCACGCCGGCATCATGCCCGCCCCGCCGGCCATCAACAGCAGGCCGGCCACCCAGGCCCACAGTGCCACGATCAGCACACCTGCCAAAATCCACCACAGGCCGTTGAAGATATCGCGATCCCCGGTGGCGTCGACGCCGATCACGCTGGTCAAAACGCCGAATAGCATCAACCAGGTCACGATCGCCAGAACCAGCAGGACTACACCCGTCGAACTCATTCGGGTGTCTCGTTGATAGCGACCGGGACGGCGGCGAAGAAAAGCCGTATCCAGGCACTCGCGATGTCATCGCCTTCGAAAATCTCGACGGCGAGTTTTCTGCTAGCGCATCTGGGAACCGGGCCCCGCTCGCCGCTCCTCGCAAGCCACTCCTGGCAGTCCGCGATGTCACCGCGCAGCTCGTCGATGCTCTCCTGCCAAGCGTCCGCACCCTCGTCGTCGTCATCCTCGAAATTGCCGTTTTCCTCGGCGACTTCCAGGCGGCGATCGATGAGATCCGCGAGATCTTCCAGGCAACCTACAGTAGGCACCGGTTGAAACCAGGCATTCCTGGCATTTTCGAGGATTGCGGCGTGGCCCTCCACCGCAGGACTCAGAGGGACCGTGCGCTCCAGAAAACTGAGGGTGAAGCCCTCGCCGTCTTTCTCGATGGCGAATAGCTTCAGGAGATCCTGCTCGCACACCGCCCGACCATGAATATCGCGGAAATCACGCCCCACGCGGACCGCGAGCCCAGGGAAAAAGCACCGCACCGGCAGATGCGGCAACTGCGGCGGAGCCTCCTCCATGTAGTGATCGTCGTCGTCTTCCTCTTCCACGCCGTCTGACGGAGGGGGCGGCAGAGCTACTTCAACAGCCTTATCGTATTGCACCGGAGCGGCAGCGCATGGCCGCCCCGCCTCCACATCGCCTGCAGCGCGCATCAGCCACTCGCGCCGCGCGGGATTCGAACAACTGGAACCCGTATCCCGCAGCAGCTGAGCGGCCGGCGCGCGCTGCGATGCATCCGAAACTTGCACCGCCGAATCGAACGCGAAGAGGAGACCTTCCACGGACTCGTCCGGTAGCGTGGCCAGCATCTGCGCGAGCGGAGCAAGAGCGTCGCTGGCCATTTGCACTACGCCAGACAGCTCTTCACGTACGCGAAACACTTCTTGGTTTCGTCGACGATGTTGTCCGCCGTGAGACCCTGATACTCCAGCTCCATATTGGCCGGGATCGGGTACTTTTCCTTCTTGAGGAGTTGCAGCACATCCCTCATGGGGGTATCGCCCGTGCCCCATTCGGCGACGTTGGGACCGTGGTCCTTCTTGCGATCCTTGAGGTGCAGGTTGGTGATGCGGTCGTGGTGCTGTTTGATGAACGCCACGGCGTCGTAGTTGGCGGCGGTGAAGTGGCCGATGTCGAGATTGATGCCGTTGTAGCCGCCGTACCCCATCAGGGTGTCGTAGCTTTCGAGCGTGGCGGTCTGATTGGGGTCGTTAGTCTGGTCGTGGCCGTGATAGCCCACCATCAGCTTGTGCGCATTGGCGATGGGCGCGATGCGCTTCGCCATGGTGAGCGTAGTGCTGGTGCTGATGGCCTTCACGCCGAGACCCTGCGCCATCGCGAACCCGTACTCGATCTCCTCATCCTTCATGGCGTCCTGCATGTTGTAGCAGAGGAGTGCGACCTCCACGCCGGCATCGTTGAACTTCTTGCGGACCGCTTTCCAGGTAGCGGGACCGGTCGACGTGCGCCACGCCGCCAGCTTCTCCCGAGCGGCCTGCATTTCGGCCTGTTGCTCGGGCGTGAGCGGAGCGCGTCCGCCTTTCTTCGGCGGCGGTGCGGGAGCGCCATCGGGTGGCCCGCCAGCGGCGTTCGCCTGACCGGCGGGAGGAGTTGGTGGAGGTCCGCCGGGGCCAGGCCCACGGCCGGCGCCGCCCCCGCCGCGTCCAAAGTTCGGCATCGCAGGCGCGCCTGCCAGACCTTCGCAATGGTTCGACATCAACTCCGCTTCGCTCAGTCCGATGGCGACGTACGCATCGATGATCTTCTGCGGATCCGGGCTGGCGATGGTATTAAAGCTGTAACTGATGGCGCCGATCTGCACGCCGCCGATTTTCGAATCGATCGTCTTCGCGCCAAACGCCCTACTGAGTGGGAGGGTCAACAGCGCGAACTTCCCCACGTCTCGTCTCGTGTATTCCATGCTTTTCCTCTCAGGCCTTCGTGGGCCCCGAGGCGGGCGGTAAGCGTCGCCGCCTCATCTGCAATCCAATTGATAGTATCCTACCTGATGGTGCTGTAGGAACGGAGCAGCCTCCGCCGCGGCCTCGTCGCGATTGTGGCGGAGGGCCCAGCCGCCTCCCCCTATCGCCAGACCCAAACCTGACGAGTACCAAACTGAAGACCATCCGCTTTACATCGGCGCAACACTCTGGGATATTGTCTTACAACGGGTGGCGGCAACCCCCAGCGCAGCATTGCTGAGGCCAACCCGCCGGGTGCGGCGATGCGTGCTGGACTTTCTGTGCGCAGAGAGTAGACAGTAGAAGCTGGGTAACCGGTTTAGATGGACCCTTCCGGTAGGCGGCTCCGTTCCCGGGTGTAGACTAATCAGACGGCATTCTTATGATTCAACCCTCTTCGGCAAGAACCATTCTCTTTCCCGGTTTGCTGGTCGCGCTATTGCTGAATAGCGCGTCCGTCTCCTTCGGCCAAAGCGGAGGCCGGTTCGAGGATCTCAAGCGAATCGCTCAACAATACCTCGATAGTAACCAGTTCGATAAAGCCGCCGGCAAGCTGGAGGAAGTCTGGGAGCAGGACAAGACCGACCCCACCGTCGCCGAGAATCTGGGTCTCGCCTACTTGAACGGGGATGACCGCCGCTATAGTCCCGCCGTTGCCGAGAAGGCTGCCAAGATTATGGAGGAATCGCTAAAACTGGGAGGCAGGGCGACCTTCCTGGTTCAACACGCGCACGAAGGCAAAGTAGTGAAGCTCGTGACCGGTGGCGACTCCTTAAAGTATTGTGACGGAAAGCTCTCGATCTCGCACGGCAAGGTAGTCTTCGTGATGAAGCCCCTGAAAGGCGCTGAGGACCACTCCTTTGAAGCCACCGCGGATCAAATCAAAGTCTCCGGTCCGACCCCGGCGGGCTCGTTTAAGATCTCGCGGAAGGTCGATGCCAAATGGAAAGACTATACGATGTCACCGCGCAATGGTGACAAGACAGACGCCAGTCTGATTGTGTCTATCTTGCACGAACAGTTGGGCGCAAACTAGCAGTTAAAAGGAGGGCAAAGTTATGCGATTCCGTTCCGCATCGTTGGCTACTCTCGTGGTAGCGTTATCCCTGCCGGCATTCGGGCAGCTTGGGAAGATCAAGGATAAGATCTCCGGAAAGCAGCCGGCGGAAGATCCAGCCAAGAACCAGCTTCGATACGAGGCATTGAAGCAGTACGCCACCGACAAATATCAGAAGGATCTCAACTTTCGCGACGACGTCGACCAGGCATACGAGGAGGTGATGCGCCAGCACAGCCAGCGGGCGTACGACCGCAACACCAGCGTCTCATCTTACATCGCAACAGTGCGCGAAGATCGCTGGCGGATTCACGAGAACCTTTACGACAATCTGGTGGTCCAGGACCATATCAACCGGATCGGCCAAAAACTGGTGCCCCCGGAATCCGAACGCGCGCTGGCATTCAAGGTGATTCCCGACCCCACTCCGCTCGCTGAAACGCTTTCCACCGGCACCGTCTACGTTTCCACCGGCCTGATCTCGATAGTGGATTCAGAATCGCAGTTGGCCTATGTGCTGGCGCACGAAATGGCTCACGTGATGTTGGACCATTGGAAAGAACGCGTGATTCTGGATGCCGGACAGAAGGTCTACGCCGACGAACAGGCGGCGAAGCAGGCGCGCTTCACCTTTATTGCCGGTCTCATGGGCGCTGGATTAGGCGCGGCGACAGGACTGCCGGGGAGCGGTATCGGTGGGCGCATTATATCGGCCAACCAAGGGTCTGAGTTAGGCCAGTCGATCGGCAATGCGGTGGGCTTCTTCCTCTACAAGCCGCTCATCGTGAACTGGGACCAGGTGGAAGAAGATGCCGCCGATGACATGGCGTTCAAAGCAGTCCTGAACGCTAACTACGACGTTCGGGAAGTGCCGACTCTGTACACCACCATGCTGAAAGTCGCTACCCGCGACGCCCGCGTGGGGTTGGGATTCCTGGGAAGCCGCCGCCGTGTGGAGCAGCGCATGGAGAAAGCCAAAGACTTAATTGCCGGCGCCTATAAAGCCGAAATCGATGCCAAGCTCAAAGATGGCTTTCTATCGAGCAGCGCGGAACACCGCAACCTGATGGCCGAGTTGAAGCGCGACAACGGCATCATGGCCTATTACAGCGACATGTTCGAAATGGCGCGAAAGAATCTCGCCGACGCAGTCGCCATCCGCGACAATGACCCCGCGGCGCATTACTATTACGCCAAGGTGCTCAAGCTGGTGGGGCGGACCGCCGACGACGAGAAACTGGCTCGCGATGAGTTCTACAAGGCGGTGAAGGCCGATACGCGCGACGAGAACTTCGGATCGCACTTGCATCTGGCCCTCATGATGGCGCGCGACCGCGGCGCGGACAAAAATCAAATCACTCAGGAACTCGATGCCTATGTTACCGACTACGCCAAGCTGGCGGTCGAGGACCGGATCATGCGCTCGTTTCCTCCCAACCTGGAGACTATCTACGAATACATGACCCTGTTCGGGGATAGCGGCTGGCGGCCCAAACCACCAGACATGCGCGCTATAGAAGCGGAATACAATTTGGTGAACACCGCTGCCACCACCAACGCCCCTCCGCCGTTGCCCCCCCCGTCGTCGGCTGCCGGGTCGAAAGGAACGCCCGCTTCTGCTGCCGCGCCGAAGGGAACGACGGCCACTCCCGCGAAGCTTCCCCCCATACCGGTGATCGTCAAAAAACAATGATCAAGCGCGCCGTAGTCCACCTCCCGCTGCTTCTCTTTTTCACCGGGGCCTTCGCACAGGAGGCCCCCATCCGGATTCAGTTATTGCTCCCGGAGTTCTTTGAGACGCCCTTCAGCGGTGATCGTTCCTTGATCGAAGTCCCCGAGCGTCCCATCAACAGGATGAAGATCCGCTTGCTGAACAGTGCCGAGCGGAACCTCAGCACCGGCACGATCAACGTGTGGGTGAACGGCAGTGCAATCAGCAACATTTTCGACAGCCGGAACGTAGCCGACGGCACCGAGTTGAGCATGGATGCCGCCACCATGGGGAAGCGGCCGGACCAGTTGTTCGACCCTCGTGAAAATGCCCTGGAAGTCCTCGCTACCGACAACCGCGGACGCAAATATTACCAAAGCTGGATCCTGCGCACCACCGGCACCCACAATCCGTATTTCGCCTACCAAGGGACCATCTCGCCCGAGGACCCGAAGGGCGTTCCTCCGGACATTCTGCTGACTTCGCCCCTGGCTCCTCCGGTCCTCAAGGCCGGGCAGGCTTCGGCTCGCATCGCCGTGAAGGGAACCTGTACTTCATCGAATCCCGCTGTCGCCCTGAAGATCGGTGCGCAAACCCTTACCATCCAATCCCGATCGGAGGGCTTTGAGCAGGCCGTCGATATTCGCCGGGACATGAAGGAGCTCGTAATCGAAGCCACCGATGGGAAGCAGAACCGCCGCACCATCGTCATCCCCATCGTAGTGCAGGGCAATAATGCGCCGAAGCCCCATGCCTCCGGTGCGAAATACGCCCTGGTGGTGGGCATCTCCAATTACGGTGATGCTAAAGGCGCCCTTCCTCCTTTGCCCCAAGCAGCCGCCGACGCCGGAACTCTGGCGCGGGACCTGGAGACAAAGGCCGGATTCCGCAAGGACAACATCCGGCTCCTGCGCGACGATGCAGCCACCCGTGACGCCCTCCGCATCGGGTTCTCCGACTTCGCCGCCAAGGCGCAAGCTGACGATCTGCTCGTGATTTACGTGGCTGGCCGCGCGGTGCACGATCCGCAGCCCGGCAACAACGAGAAGATGTACCTCGCACCCTACGGCACGCAAATGAAGGCGATGGGCTCCACTGCGGTGAGCTTCCTCGACCTCGAAATGTGGCTCAATCAAAGCATCCGCTGCAACCACACCTTCATCATCTTCGACGTGGGCCACGAAGTGGAAGGCGATTGGAAGTTCCCCGGACCGAGCCTGGTCAACAATCATCTGTTGAGCCTGTTCTCGGACCAGAAAGGCAGGGCGGTGCTGACATCCGGATCGGCGGGTGAAGTCTCCCTGGCCCGCCCCGACGGTCAATCGTCGTTCACATATTGGTTGACGCGCGGCATCGCCGGAGAGGCAGACCTCAACCAGGACCACGTAGTAACCGCCGATGAACTTTTCCGGTTTGTGGAGGAAAAGGTTCGCGAAGAGAGCGGGGGCAGGCAGGTTCCCAATTTCAAACTCCCTTCCCGCAACGCCGAGCAGGCGGTGGGAGACAGTGTCGCGCCGGCGAGGTAGTACCTTTTCGTGTGGCAGGCAATCCTGCCTGCAGGCGGCCTTTCAGACCGCCGTTTTCGATACGCGACGAATTTCGAAGAGAGTCAGTCAATGTCGCGCAGGTCTGTGAGTTTCCCGTCCGATGTGGCGCAGACACTCGTGTCTGCTGGCGCCGAGACTTTCTCGGCGCGGGCGAGCGGAAGCTCGCCTGGACAAGCTGAAGCATGTCCTACATCAGGAGTCACAGCGGCAGCGCTGACTTCCGATAGTCCCGCGAGGGGCCGTCAGACTTCGCCGGTCCCGCGGGGACCCTTCTGCCTCCCAAATCCCGGCAGGGATCCCAAGGTCGACGCCCTCGTTTCCCTCTCAGCGAATCGAGAGTCGCTTCCTCACCCGATCCAAGTCCTGCTTCGCCGCAGTCAAAGTCGAATTCCTCTCTAACGCAGCTGCGAAATCGTCCGCCGCCTCCGCGTAGTGCCCTTGCCTCTCACGCACCTGGCCGCGGCCGTAAAAGGCATCCGCACCTCCGGGATTGAGCTCGATCCCGCGATTGAAATCCGCCAGCGCCTCCTCATACTTCCGAAGCTGGAAGTTGGCCTGTCCGCGACGAGTAAAGAACACCGGATTCCACGGCTCCGCCTCCACCGCCCAATCGAAATTCTCCACTGCCAGGTCGTACTGGCCCTCGGTAGAATACGCCGCGCCGCGATTCATATACGCCTCGGCAAAGCTGGGTCTTAGACGAATCGCCATGTCGAATCGCGGAATCGCCAGGCTGTATTGCTTCAGGCAAACATACGCTACGCCGGTGGCGTTCTGTGCGAACGGATCCTGGGGAGACTCGCGAATGGCACGGTCGAAGAGCTTCAGAGCAGCCTCGCAATTACCCTCGCGATAAAGCCGCAGGCCTTCCTCCATAGGAGCCTGAGGCGCGGGAGCGGCTTCCGGGGGTGGGGCAGTCGCGGCGGGAGCAGTCTGAGCCAGCGAGCGGAAATTGAAATCGCCGGTTACCTGGTCTACCAGGTACGGCCTCTGCACCTTGCCCGAAGCTTCGTAAACGTTGTCGCGCACCTCTCGAAATACCTGCGAGAGGGGTGGCGGCGCCCCCAATTCGTGAAGCAGGAACTTGGTAAATAGTCCGTTCCGCTCATTGGAGTTGTCATCCGCTGTCTGGCCGGGGCTGGCGGCGAACGCGATATAGGCCCCCAACGCGGCATCGACAGGCGCCATGCCCTGATCCCACGCCCGTGTGACGCGGCGATACGGGTTGGTGCGGCAAGCATCCATCACGAGGATGCTGAGGCGCGCCTTGGATTTTTCCAGAGACCGTTGCACATCCTCCAGCGGGAAACTGGCGGCTTTGGCTTCGTTCGGCGGTGGCATCGCCGACGGAAAATCTGTCGGTACCAGCAGGTTCTCGCCATCGATTTCCATGCCATGTCCCGAGAAATAAAATAATGCCACATCCCCCTCGCGCAAATCCCCAAGGAACTTGGCGACCTGGTCTTGCATCGCCCGCTTGGAGAGGTCCTTGCCTAGGTTGACGGTGAACCCCACGCGTTCCAGCGCCGCCTTCATATCGTCGGCGTCATGGACCGGGTTTATAAGTTTATGGCCGGGATAGTTCGCGTTTCCGATCACCAGCGCGATCCGCCGGCCGTCGGGAATTCTCTCCACCGAGAGATCGCGGTGCGTCTGTGCCACGCCGGGGCCGCCCTGACACAGCAATCCGATGATTATAGCGGTCACTCCGCGCGGAAGAAAATGACGCCTCGAGAATGCGTTCATCACGCCTATCATACGCCGGTTCGGGCCGATTTGACTGCGGCGATGCCTGGGGTGTCGCGTACTGAGTACCAGCAATACGCCGGTTCGCGCAGACTTGACTGCGGCGATGCCTGGGGTGTCGCGCACTGAGTACCAGCCGTTTCTTCGGCCGGGATACACTTGAACAGGAGACACGAATGAAAGCCCGAAACTTGCTGGTCCTCGCCTGTCTGGGGAGGGCTGCGCTTTACGCCGCCAGCACGCCCGCCAATGCGCTCCTCGTCCTCGAGAAAGAACAGAACACCCTGGTGATTGTCGATCCCGCGACATTGACCATCGTGGCGCGAGTTCCCGCTGGGGCCGATCCCCATGAAGTCGCGGTTTCGGACGACGGGAAGATCGCCTACATTTCGAATTACAGCAATGGCAACACCGTCTCCGTAGTCGATCTGGTGGCGCAAAAGCCGCTGGCGCCGATCGATCTCGGAGCTTTGCGGCAACCGCACGGGCTGGAGTTCGACGGCGGCAAATTGTATTTCACCGCCGAAGGGGCAAAAGTCGTAGGCCGCTACGATCCCGCCACGCAGAAGATCGACTGGGTGATCGGCACCGGCCAGAATCGCACCCATATGGTGACGGTATCGAAGGACCTCAAGACGGTCCTCACCTCCAATGTCAGTTCGGGCACCATCAGCATCATCGCGCAGGGCAGCGCCCAACCAGCGCCGCCGATGCGCGGGCCCGGCCCTCCCATGCGCGGCCCCGGCCCAGGCGGTCGACCCGGCGGCCCTCCCATGCGCGGGCCCACGATGGATTGGATCGTCACCAACGTCCCGGTGGGCCACGGCTCGGAGGGGTTCGACACCACTCCCGACGGCAAAGAGTTGTGGGTGGCGAACGCGCAGGATCAGACGATTTCGATCATCGATATCGCCGGCAAGCAGGTGTTGGCGACCATCCCCTCCACGCAGGCAGCCAATCGCCTGAAGATCACGCTCGATGGCAAGTACGCCTTCGTCTCGGACATGAACGGCAACGATCTTCTGGTCATCGACGTCGCCACGCGCAAGGAATACAAGAAGATCGCGCTGCCGGCTAGTTCGGAAGGCCTGCTGATGGCGCCCGGCGGGAAGATCGCGTACACCACCCTCAATACCCGCGATGCGGTGGCGGTGATCGATCTGGAGACTATGAAAATGATCGGCGAAGTGAAAACCGGACGCGGTCCGGATGGCTTGGCATGGGCGGCGCGAAAGTGAGGCCGCTCCTGTTGTTGGCTTGCGCAGCGCTGGCGAGCCCTACCTTGGCCAGCGCTGCCGACGCGCACATCACCGGTGTCGCGCACATGTCGATCTTCGTCCACGACATGGAGAAATCGCGCGCGTTTTATCACGACTTGCTGGGATACGAAGAGCCCTACCATCTCGACAATCCCGACGGCAGCCTGTCGATGACGTTCTTCAAAGTGAACGAACGCCAGTACATCGAGGTCGTTCCCGAAAAGGCCGCCGGCACCGACCGGCTGAACCACATCGCCCTCGAAACCGACGACATCGAAACTCTGCGCCGCTCGCTAGCCGCGAAGGGCGTCAAGGTGCCCGAGAAGGCCAGCGTGGGCCGCATCAGGAATCAGAATTTCAACGTCGCCGATCCCGACGGCCATACCGTGGAGATGGTGCAATACATGCCCGACAGTTGGTCGGTACGCGAGAAGGGTAAGCACATGCCCGATCGCGTGTCCACGAGGATGATGCACGTCGGCATCCTGGTGGGCAGCCTGGAACCGGCGCTGCAGTTCTATCGCGGCATCCTGGGCTTTCAGGAATTCTGGCGCGGCAGCCGTGACGGCAAAGTCCTCAACTGGGTCAACGTGAGGGTGCCCGATGGCGACACCTACGTCGAGTTCATGCTCTACGACCAGTTGCCCGAGCCCACCGCGCGCGGCACCGCGCACCACATGTGCCTCGAAGTGCCCGACATCGAAAAGGCGAAAGCGTGGCTGGAGGCGCGCCCCGCGATGAAACAGTACACCCGCCCGCTCCAGATCAACACCGGCACCAATCGCAAACGCCAGCTGAATCTCTACGACCCCGACGGCACGCGCCTGGAGTTGATGGAGCCCAATACCGTGGACGGCAAACCCACGCCCTCGGCGACAGCCGCACCACCGCGGTAGAATACCGCATGACCTTCCCACGAAGCGCCACCCTCCTGCTGCTGACCGTTTTCGCGGCCGCCGCGCAGGAGCCGAAGTACTCGATTGTCGATGGCCACCTCCACTTCCTCAACTTTGTGCAGGAGACGGACGGCATGGCGAAATTCCTGAAGGCCATGGACGACACCGGCGTGGCCGAATCTTCGGTGATCGGCATGGCCGTTGTGAAGCAGTGGGACGAGGGTGACGCTAAACGGCCCACCTATTATCTCGACAACGATTCGCGCACCTATTGGTACAGTGCCACCGACTTCCTGGTGGCGAAGGCCATACTGGACTTGCCCAAGGAACAGCAGGCGCGCCTGCACCCTTTTATCTGCGGCATCAACAGCGCCGACCGCAACGCTGTCGATCACGTGAAGCGCATGCTGGCGATCTATCCCAACTTCTGGCAGGGCATCGGCGAAATTTTTCTGCGGCACGACGATCTTACCGCGCTCACCTACGGCGCGACGCCGCGCGGTACCTCAGACGCCTTCAGCCGCATCCTGGACCTGGGTGCGGAGCGCGGTCTGCCGGTCCTGGTGCATAGCGACATCGGCGCGGCGTTCCTCGAAAAGCCCGACTTTCTCGACGAGATCGAGACCGCGATTCGCACCCATCCGAAGACCCACATCATCTGGGCGCATGCCGGCATCAGCCGCCGCATCGTCATCCCCGGCCACACGGACATCCTCCGCCGCATGCTGTCGCAATATGCCAATCTCACCGTCGATCTGTCGTGGGTAATCTTCGATCAGGAGATCGCGCCGGCGGGAGTGTTGGACAAGAAGTGGGCCACGCTGCTCGATGAGTTCCCCACGCGTTTTGTGATCGGCTCGGATACCGTCGGCGTCTTCGATCAGTACAAGCAGACATTGCAGCGGTATTATTTGCTGCTGGATGCGCTCAAGCCGGACACCGCCCGCAAAGTGGCGCACGATAATTTTCTGGCACTGCTACCGGCGCGGCAGTAACGCACGTGGGGCAGGCTTCAGCCTGCGGCGGACTTTAGTCCGCCTGCCGAAGCTCTCACATCGCTAGCGAGACGGCGGGTTGAAGCCTGTCGCAGACTGAAGTCTTGCCCCACAAACTCCAGCAATTCCGCCGGAGCGTCATCGCTCACGATCATCGCCACCCTAACCCCTTCGGCGGGACAGTTCGGCGCCACCAGAACTTCCTTTCCCACGAGCGCCGCCGTCAAGTCGCCCACCTCAAAGGCGACATGCGGCACCGTCTTGATGACTTCGGGGAAAGGGGAGTCTTCCTCGAATCGCATCCACTGCACCCCGTACGGGCTCGACTCGAATCCCGAGACGAACATCTTCAACCCCGGCAAATAAATCTCGCCGGGGCGCGCCACCGTCGTGGGAACGCCGATATGGTGGTAGCGCCAACCATCCCGCGCCACCGCCGGCGGGGGCTCACGATCGCGCCGCATCTTCACGCCGACGACAGTAGCATGTGGCATTCCCGACGGCATACCATTCTTACTATGCGTAAGACTGTGTCCGTCTACCCCACCCGCCAGGAAGCCGGCGTGGCCGCCGCGGCGGAAGCGTCCACCATCATCCGCGCCTCCATCGAGAAGGACGGCCGCGCCGCGGTAGTCTTCGCCGCCGCGCCTTCCCAGAACGAATTCCTCGCCGCTCTGCGCGCCGACTCTTCCATCGACTGGCCCCGCGTCACGGCCTTCCATCTCGATGAATATGCCGGACTGCCCGCCAGCCACCCCGCCTCCTTCCGCCGCTTTCTGCGCGAGCGCCTGACGGATCGCGTGCCCCTCGCAGCCTTCCACGAACTGGCCGGCGATGCGCCCGATCTCGACACAGAGGCCGACCGCTACCAGCGCCTTTTGGCCGACCGGCCGCCGGTGCTGGTTGCGTTGGGCATCGGAGAGAACGGCCATCTGGCCTTCATCGACCCCGGAGAGTGCGATTTCGACGACCCGCGAGACGTGCGCATCGTCAACCTTGACGACGTCTGCCGCGAGCAGCAAGTCCATGACGGTTGTTTCGAGCGCGTGGAAGACGTGCCGCATCGCGCCCTGTCGCTCACCATTCCGTTTTTCTTGCGCACTCCTCACGCCGTGGTCACCGTGCCCGGACCGGCCAAAGCCCGCGCCGTTCGCGATGCGCTCGAAGGCCCGATCGACCCGCGCTGCCCGGCGTCCATTCTCCGGCGGCATCCCGGCGCGGTGCTCTTCCTGGATGCCGATTCGGGCGCGCTACTCAGTCGGATATACTGAAGCACCCGACATCGTCCCCTTCGATGAGCGTGACGTGCCCCACGCGCACACCGGCGACATCGGTAATGGCGTTGAGGTTGTCGAGCAGCACGAATTCGGCCCCGGAGAATACACTCCCTGCGTCAGCCCCAGATCTCGCGCACGCGGACGGGTCATCTGGGCGGCGGCCAACACCACGGTCGGGGCAACCATCGGGTAACGTCTCATCACTGCGAAGGTATCGCGTTATCCGCTAGAATCGGTCTCATGCCGGAAGCGCGCATCGATAACCAAAACTTACAGGCGACCAGAGAGATTTTGCGAGCCGCCCACTTTGCGGCATCCCGGCATAGCGGGCAGCGTCGCAAGGGCGCCGTCGGCGAGCCATACGTCAACCATCTGTTGGAAGTCGCGGAGTTGGTAGCGGGCGCGTTGGCGGAGCCCGATCCACATCTGGTGATGGCCGCTCTTCTGCATGACACCGTGGAGGATGTCGGCGTCACCAGGGACGAACTGGTCGACACTTTCGGCGAGGATGTGGCGAGCCTTGTAATGGAAGTGACCGACGACAAGTCCCTGCCGAAAAAGGAGCGCAAGCGCCTGCAGGTCGTCAACGCGCCGCACAAAACGGTGCGCGCGCAAGTCATCAAGCTCGCCGACAAGATCTCCAACCTCCGCGCGGTCCTGGCCAGCCCGCCGGTCGATTGGAGCGCGGAGCGGCAGCGCGAGTATTTCGAATGGGCCAAGCAGGTAGTCGACGCGCTGAGTGCCCCCGATCCGGGCCTGAAGGCGGAATTCGAGCGCGTGCACGCAAGATTTCCGTGGTAAGATCGTTCCCCATGGCGACTGCGCATCCCGAATCAGCACCCAATCCCGGACTCATTTTCGAAACCCTGACGGCCTTCCAACGGACCGCCGCTTTACGCACCGCAATCGAGCTCGACGTGTTCGCGGCCATCGGCGAAGGCGCCGGCGATGTTGCGTCGCTGGCTCTCCGCTGTTCTGCTTCGGAGCGCGGCATTCGCATCCTTTGCGACTATCTGACCGTGATCGGGCTGCTGACCAAGCACGACGGCCGGTATCGTCATTCGCCCACCAGTGCCCTCTTCCTCGATCCGCGCTCGCCCGCGTGCATGGCGTCCATCTCGCGCTTCATGGGCAACCCCGCCATGACCGAGCCGTGCATGCACCTCACCGAAATCGTGCGCAGCGGGCACACCACGCTCACCGGGCAGGGCTCGGTGGAGCCGGAGAATCCCGTGTGGGTGGAGTTCGCGCACAGTATGGCGCCCATGATGGCTCCCATGACCGGTCCGCTCGGGCAAATCGTCTTGGAAGGTCTCGCCGGTCCCGTACGAGTGCTCGATCTCGCCGCGGGCCACGGCCTGTTCGGCATCGCGGTCGCCAAGCAACATCCACAAGCCCACATTGTCGCCGTCGACTGGGCGGCCGTGCTGCAAGTCGCCCAGGCCAACGCGCAAAAGGCAGGGGTCGCCGACCGTTACGAAACTCTGCCCGGGAGCGCGTTCGACGTGGAGTTCGGCGAACCCTACGACATTGTCCTGCTCACCAACTTTCTGCACCATTTCGATCGCGCCACGTGCGTCGGGCTGCTGAAGAAGGTTCGCGCCGCATTGAAGCCCGGCGGCCGCGCCTGCACGTTCGACTTCGTGCCCAATGAGGACCGCGTCTCGCCGCCTGCGCCGGCCGCCTTCGGTATGGTGATGCTGACCACCACGGCATCGGGCGATGTCTATACGTTCCGCGACCTGGAAGCAATGTATCGCGAGGCCGGCTACGGTCGGGTGGTCGCGCACCCCGTGCCGCTGGGTCCGCACACCGTGGTGACCGGCTTCGCGGACTGAGGCGCCGCGATGCGCTTCGTTTTCGTGTGGCAGGCAATCTTGCCTGCAGGCGGCCTTTCAGGCCGCCGTATTCGATATGCAAAGAATGGTTTGGGCTTCAGCACTGCCCCCTGGCTGTTTAACGAAGCCGCGGAAGGTCAGGCTGAAGCCCTCCGCAGGCTGAAGCCCTCCGCAGGCTGAAGCCCGCCCCACGTCGCGGTTTACCGAACGCCGAGAATGGCCAAACTCCAGAGCGGGCTGAAAACCCGCCTGCACGGTCGAAAACCCTCCCGACCGGACCAGAACTTTGGTGGCGCGAAGCGCCATGAGAAGCCGCGATGCTGCCACATTTACTTCGCCCAGCCCTAACATCCGCCAGGCATCCCGGAGTTCCCGCCCTTACGTCAGGCAGCCCTTGACGTAGGCGACGCACTTGGCGATTTCCGCCATGCGGTTCGAGCCCTCCGGAATGGGGTACTCGAATTCGATGGTCGCCTGGAATTTCCACTTCTCCTTCTGCATCAATTGAAGGATTTCCTTGATCGGGGTGTCGCCCTGGCCGAAGGGAACGTTGGGACCGTTGTTCATCTTGCGATCCTTCACGTGGATGTGGGTAACGCGGTCGTGGTGCTTGGTGAGAAACTCCGCGGGAGACACATTATTGGCGGCGATGAAGTGGCCGATATCGAGATTGATCCCGTTGTACTTCGCGTAGGTCATGGCGGTCTCCCAACTCGCCGGTTTGCCGAACGCCTCGGGGTTGGTGATGTCCGTGTGGCCGTGGTAACCCACCATCATCTTGTGCTTGTCGGCGATCGCTCCCAGCCACTTCGTGCGGCTGAGCGGGATCTCGCAGGAGATGGCGTGCGCGCCCACCGCTTTGGCCAGGTTGAAACAGTAATCCACCACTTCGTCATCCATATTGTTGATGGTGTCAACCTTCATGATTTGGATGGCGATGCCGGCGTCCTCGAATTTCTTGCGAGCTTCCTTGAACTGTGCGGGCGTGAGCGAAAGCCGCCATTTCCGCACCTCCGCGGCGAGCGCGGCCTGTTCAGCCTGCTGCTCGGGAGTCAGCGGCGCCCGCCCGCGGCCCGTCGGCGGAGGAGTCTTTCCCGCAGCGGGCGAGCCCATGCACTGTTCGATAGGCTGCGTGCGGCACTCCACGGCGCTGATGCCGAGCTCGACCGTCTTGGCGATGGTCTCGTCGGCGCTCATGTTGTTGTTGCCGTAGCTGTACGGCACATTGACGCCGACCTGCACGCCACCCCAATTCGAATCCGGTTTCGCCAACAGTCTCGCTGCGGGTAGAGCGGCAATCGCCAGCTTTCCCAAGTCACGTCTGGTAATAGTCATTTGAGCCCCCTGAAATCAATTTAAAGCCACGTAGGACATGCTTTAGCTTGTCCCGGCGAGCGGAGCTCGCCCGCGCTGCGTCCCCCGCGCTCACAGCTTCAATTCCCAACCCTTACGCACACGAGGCTTGACGTAATTATTCGCCTCGCGATTATTCGTGAACCGCAAGTTCCGGCTATCCCATGCGAGCTTTCCGGGCACGCGCCAGGCGATCGTCACCAGCGCCAGCCATTCGGCGAACGGAGCCGTGACGCGGAAGTCGGCGCACGCTGCGTCGCCGCCCTTCGAGGCGCGCACCCAGTCCGCCATGTGGCCTGGGGAGCGCGTCAACAACTGCGGCGGGAGCACATACTCGGCCCAGCGCGCCGCGGGCAGCAGTTGCACGCCTTCGCCGCGGTCGCAGGTGGCGATCGCGCCTTTCGTGCCGATGAAGACCGCGCCGTTGCCGGAGAGAATTCCAGGGCGAGCGGGGCTGAGCGGCGGTCCAAACACTTTGACGCCGCGGCCGCCCGCGCTAGTCCGCTGGCGGGGAGCGCCTCCGCTCGGCAGTACCGGAGGCGGCGCGGGAGCAGCGCCCGCGGCATTGGCCCGGCCAGTAGCGGCGGCGCCTTCGAGCCGGCCTTTGTCCGTCAGATTATTCTCGCGGGGCAGGATGACTTCGTTGTCCATGCCGGGCACGTGGTACGCGTCGGGGTCGTCGGATTGCGCGGAATCGTGATAGTAGACCGTGACGGGCGGCATGTTTTCCCGCGCGGGGAATTCCAGCCGCACCACGCCCCGATTGGGGAACGTGATATTGCTCTTGCCGTCCTGGCTGACGCATTCCACGCTCGTGGGCGCGGTGAGCAGCAGCGCGAATTGCACGGGGGACGCGCAGTGCGTGGCCCAGTTGCCGATCTGTCCGGTGCCGTAGTCCAGGAAGCCGCGCCAGTTGTAGGGCACGTATTCGTCGCTGAAGGGGCGCGGTTCGGCGCGGCCTTGCCACAGGTCCCAATCGAGGCCCGCCGGCACGGGCGATTCCGGCGGCGGCGATTGCAAGCCCGTGGGATGCGTGCCGGGTGTGGTCGAGATGTGGGCCTCGGTCACGTCGCCGATCGCGCCCGACCAGATCATCTCCGCGGCCACTCGAATCGACTCGTGGGAGAAGCCCTGATTGCCCATCTGTGTGGCGACTTTGTATTTCACTGCCGCGTCGCGCAGCAGCCGCGCTTCCCAGGGAGTCGTGGTGAGCGGTTTCTCCACGTAGACGTGCTGGCCGCGCTCCATGCAAGCGAGAGCGACGGTGGCGTGCATGAAATCCGGCACGCCGATGACAACCGCGTCGATGTTCTTGCCTTCCTTGTCGAGCATCGCGCGGTAGTCTTTGTACTGCGTGGCCTTCTCGAAGCGCTTGTGCGCGGCCGCGGCGCGGTTCTCATCCACGTCGCAGACCGCCACGATGTTCTCGGTACGAGACGCGGCCACCATGTCCGCCGTGCCCTGCGGGCCGCAGCCAATCACCGCGACGTTCAACTTCTCGCTGAAAGGTTTGTGCCCCAGAGCGGGCACGGAAGGGACGCTGCCGAAACCGCCTGACGGAACCGCTCCCGCGAGGAGTGTGCCGAAAAAGAAATACCGTCTGGAGAACTCGTGTTCCGACATGGAACCCACCTTTCATTTCCCCGTTGGCCAGACTGTAACACGCGTTTCGCGGGCGTTGCAACCTCAGCGGTATCGCTCTACAAAGAGCAGCCGAGCTTCAGCGTCGCATTGAGCACGATCTGCAGGTCCACCGCATTGACCACGCCATCCTGATTGAGATCGTCGAGCGCCCGCGCGATTCCCAGAACCTCGTTGGTAATCTTCTGCACGTCCGCCACACCCACGGTCGTGTCCGCGGTGAGGGCGCAGGCGGAAATGATTGCCGTCGTATCGGTGGCGTTGGGCGACGTCCATCCAGCGTACGAAACGTTCACCTGATTGACCGCCGACGTCGGTGCGTTGTTAGCTAGAGCTCGTCCCGTACGTCGCCCGATCAATCGCTGTCGATTGACCAGGATGGTCAGACTCAAAACATAAAGGGACGATTTTGTT
>Ga0182030_10010006_pt1 | contig 19346 bp, 15 predicted proteins | sample 812S3MmetaG_FD_121299 | JGI IMG/M metagenome (GOLD analysis project Ga0182030, IMG submission 121299) | Permafrost microbial communities from Stordalen Mire, Sweden - 812S3M metaG (Illumina Assembly) | ecosystem: Environmental > Terrestrial > Soil > Wetlands > Permafrost | place: Sweden... | reverse complement strand
TCTTCTCTCTCAGTCCAATCACACGAGCTTCGTTATTGCAGTGTCGTTTGCCGCTGGGCATGCTGGCGCAGCTGCAGGGATACGCCTCGATGAAGCCTCTTGAAGAATTAGAGGAGAATCCGCTGACGCAAGCAAACAGCGGAGCGCTAAACCCGGCCGTGCACATTCTAGCAGAGCTTGAACATGCCGCCGTAGGAGTTAATGCAGGCGCCTCTTCAGTTTCTAAGGCAGGCGCCGCTCTGGCCAGCATTCCGCCCGAACAATCCATTGTGCAGACAACGGCAAATTTCGCGATTTCGTCCGCTTATTATGCAAGTGGAGGCGCCGCTTCACAGATGTCTGGCGGCAACCTAAATGAAGTAAATTACCCAGAGGACGCTCCACAGGCAGTACTACCAGAATTAGGGCTTGGTAGCGTTGCTAACTTTGCTTTTCTAGAACATAGTGTCCCCGGTGAAGCAAGCGCCCAGCCCGCAGCACGTATGTCTATGCCTAATCATCAGGTGAGCAAGACTATCGCCCAGATGCCGGCAGCTGCGCAGCAAACCGTTGCGCCACGAAGAAATGCCGCTGAGGCCGCAAATCAAGCAGCGCCTAACAAGCAGGCATCGCCGACGGTGCTGATGATGAAACAAACTTTGCGCTCTGGTCAAAGCGTGACGCATCGCGGTCACCTGGTAATCATCGGTGACGTAAATCCCGGCGCCGAGTTGGTGGCAGATGGCGACATTACCGTCTGGGGAGCTCTAAGAGGCTTCGCCCATGCTGGCGCCAGCGGTAACGCCAACGCCGAAATCCGCGCTCTGAAATTTGATGCGATTCAATTGCGTATTGCAAACGCAATTGCTCGCTCTCCCGATCGCCATAAAGCCGGCAGTTCAGTTCCTGCCGGACCCGAGACAGCGCGAGTGATCGACGGTAAGATCCGTCTTTCCGTCAGCGATCCCGAGTAGACAATGAGTTCATCAAGATCTCCAGATGAGGAAAAACAATGAGTGGTAGAGTGGTCGTAGTTACTTCAGGCAAAGGCGGCGTCGGCAAGACGACTGCCTCAGCCAACATAGGTCTTGCTCTTGCAGCAAGCGGACCTTCAGTCGCGCTTGTTGATATGGACATCGGGTTGCGCAATCTCGATATTCTGATGGGGCTCGAGAATCGCGTTGTCTACAATTTAATTGATGTTGTCGAAGAAAAATGCAAGTTGCGCCAGGCTCTGGTCAAAGACAAGCGTCTGCCCAATCTTTGCTTGCTTCCAGCAGCTCAAACACGGGACAAAACAGCAATCAACGCCGATCAGATGAAAGTGCTTACCACAGAGCTGAAAAGCATGTTCGATTATGTGGTGATTGATAGCCCAGCAGGTATTGAAAGCGGATTTCAGAACGCCATTGCAGGCGCTGAGGAAGCAATCGTTATTTGTACACCTGAAATGTCAGCGGTGCGCGACGCCGATCGCGTTATCGGATTGCTTGAAGCTCGCAAAGAAGAAATTAGCCAATACCGGCTGATCATCAATCGCATTCGCCCGGCAATGGTGAAGAGCAACGATATGATGAGCGTCGACGATGTGCTCGAAATTCTTTCAGTCAAACTTCTTGGTGTTGTGCCTGAAGATGATGACGTAATAGTTTCTACCAATAAAGGTGAACCATTGTCTGGTTCATCAGACAACCAGAAAGCTGGTCAAGCTTACCGGAATATCGCCAAGCGCTTGCACGGCGATGAAGTGCCTTTCCTTGATTTGGACTCGCTCAACCCAACCTGGTTCTCGAAAGTTGTTAAGTTTTTCAATCCAGCAGCAATGCGAGTTTAAGGGGCGGAGGAATAAATTGTGCAAATTTTGAATTGGCTTTTCCGCCGAAGAGACGAGGAGCAAAATGTAAGAGTTCAGGCTAAAGACCGAATGCGCAAGATGCTCATTCACGATCGCCTTGAACTTCCGCCCGACAGCCTGGTCAGCCTCGAAGAAGAACTTATTGCAGTTGTCTGTAGATACTTCGAAATCGACCGAGACACAACGCGCTTTGATCTGCAACAATATGAAAGAAAGGCAGCGCTGGTCGCTAACTTCCCATTACTGAGGTCAAAGACGTAATCTGACGTTCGGGTCACAGTTGATATCAGAAGGTCGTCAAACATCACCCATACCGGCCTTGTTCCGCAGCGTTATTTCCCTTTTGGGAAGCGTTGATTGGCTACTTTTGACCGCCACTGGTTTTTTGCTTTATGTCGGTTTGCTTACTCTGACAACTACAGGGTCAGAATTTCACGACAAGCAGCAAGAATTCCTGATTGCCGGCTCACTGGCTGCGGTGGTTTTTTGGCGCATACCGTACAGATTTTGGACGAACAAATATGTTCTTCCGGTGCTGTATGTGGTTAATATCGGGCTTTTGTTGGCTGTCATGGTTGCCGGGCATTCTGCGCTCGGCGCTCAACGCTGGCTTTCGTTGGGGCCAATTAAGCTGCAGCCTTCGGAAATCGCCAAACTCGTTGTCATCTTCACATTGTCAAGCTGGCTTGCCTGGCGACCGATCAAGAAATTTTGGGACAACTTTCTGGCGATTATTATTATTGCTGTTCCGGCCGTATTGGTCTTTAAGCAGCCTGACCTTGGCACATCGCTAGTCTTTGGCGCAGTATTTCTGGGCACGGTTTTCTGGGCCGGTGCTTCATTGTGCGATTTGCTGATTCTGGCCAGTCCTGTGGTCACTCTCATTCTGAACGCAGTGGATCGTCCTCTTCTTGCCTGGATCTACCACAATGTGCCGATGGGGACTGATCTGACCGATATTCCTCTTACTGGATATGAAGGATATATTTGGCTCGGTTTTCTGGCATTCCTGGGTGTTTTTCTGGCAATTTTCTGGCGCCATAAAGACTTTAATGTCTTTGTGCGCCTCTTCTTAATCAGTTGTATTCTCGCCGTGAATTTAGTGGCGGCAGATGCTCGTCCTAAATTGTGGAATGTGCTTAAGCCTTATCAGCAAAAAAGATTGACGAGCTTCGTCAATCCTTATTCTGACCCGCGCGGATCTGGCTACCACATATTGCAAAGCCTGATCGCCATCGGCTCTGGTGGTGTAACGGGGACGGGGTTGGGGAAAGGCAATCAGACGCAGGGTAACTTCATTCCAGAACGCCATACTGACTTTATTTTCGCTGTGGTCGGGGAGGAGTTAGGATTTAAGACCTGTATTCTAGTGATTCTCGCCTATTTTATGATCTGCTTGCGCGCAATTCTCATCGCTTTCCAGAGTCGCGAAGAACCAGTCGGTAGCTTAATGTGCATTGGCATCATGTGCATGTTTGTTTTTCACGCGTTCCTGAATATCGGTATGACTATGGGGATTATGCCAGTAGCCGGCGTGCCCTTGCCGTTTCTCAGCTATGGTGGCACGGCGCTTATTATCGATCTGGTGGCGATCGGATTGCTGATGTCGGTAAGAACATACAATCCGCCGCCAAAGAAAAAAGATAATTGGTGGTAGTAGAGAAAAAAGAGGGCGACACATGGTGTCGCCCCTACAAATCTGGAAATTGAGCCTTAGCGTAGGTCAGGACGCGACGATTGTGGACGAAGCAAGCTTGCTGCTTCCTGGCTTTCGAATTTGCTGAGTTCCGCTTCGGAAATCGACATGGCTGAAAGACGATTTGATTGTCCAAGAGTCGCCATACGATCGAGTGTGGCAAATAGCTCTTCAAGATGACGTGCAAGAGCTCTGGCTTGCGGCGCGATCTTATCGACAGTGGCGCCAAGAATAAATTGCGATTCGATACCGCTAATCGCTGCCTTATCGTTGACAATTCCATCGCGCCAGGCAGTGGTGATGCGCATTCTCAAAGGTTGTCCCACGGCGGTATAAAGCGTGACAGTTCGATTAAAGCCTTGCGTATTAATTGTAATTTCGCCACGAAGCTGATCAAAACTGGAAGGACCGTTCGGCAAAAGTCCTTGAATTTTACCGGCAGTGGTGCCCAACTCTTGTGCGAGAATTTCGACCAGGCTGGCAAAAGAGGCGACGCCCTGCAAATCGACTGTATGTCCGGCAGTTTGCTGTTGTTCAAAATTGAATTTTTCGTTGCCTGTCATAATTTTCAAGAACCTCTGACTCGCCGCATACAAAGGCTATCTTGACAGGGACGACGCTAAGATTCAAGTAGCTAATGCTCATTGGTAACACTTGGAATCTGCGTTGTGGGGAATTCTTGCGAATCTTTTAGCAAAATAAAACATCTGAATTCCTGCAAAGGTACGTTCTGCGCTGCCCCTTATAATGAGGGTCAGCAAGAACTGAATTTGCTGCGAGCAAATAAATACTCCCCTTTACAAATCTAAGTAGCTGAATGCCAACTGTTGAAACCAACGCCGAAGCCTCAAGTGGACCGCCGCCAAAACAAGGAGATGCGGGTTTGTTTGCCCAGATAAAAGAATGGGCCGAGATGATCAAAATCGAACACACTGTGTTCGCGTTACCTTTTGCGCTTTCAGGGCTCCTTCTCGGGGCAGATAAAGTCCCTCCGCCTCTGGTCTGGCTCTGGACAATTCTGGCATTTGCCGGTGCTCGTGCTGCTGCCATGACGCTTAATCGATTGATCGATGCAGGCCTTGACGCTCTTAATCCCCGCACGAAGACCAGGGCTATTCCTGCTGGAAAAATCAGCACGAGTAAGGCCTTGCTCTTCTCGATTATTGCGTTTGGAATCATGATTGGAGCGGCGACGCAGCTGCCACCAATTTGCCTCATGCTTTCTCCGATCGCCGTATTCTGGCTTAGCCTTTATTCTTTTACAAAAAGGTTTACCTGGCTCTGTCATCTAGTCCTTGGTATCGCCCTTGGTGGCGCGGCACTGGGCGGATGGATTGCTGCCGGCGGACAGTTGAACCAGCTTCCTCCCTGGCTATTGGCTATTTCTGTGAGTTGCTGGGTAGCCGGCTTCGATATCATTTATGCCTTGCAGGACGTCGATTTTGATCGCGAGCATCGTTTGCATAGCATTCCATCAAAGTTTGGTATTGCAAATGCGCTTGTGATTTCCTCTGTCTTGCATATAGTCACAGTCGCCATGCTCATTATTCTTGGCGTGAAGATGAACCTGGGCCCGGCGTTTTGGCTCGGCGCCAGCGCGGTGGGCATTATGCTCAAGTATGAACATTCGCTCGTAAAGCCTGATGATTTGTCAAAAGTAAATGCGGCGTTTTTCAATATTAATGGAGCTGTGAGCATCCTCACCTTTGTGGCGATTTTCATCGACAGAGCGTTTCTACGCTGATTCTAGCAACGATACCCGCGATCTTGTAAATGGCGGGCGACGCACGGCGTTGCCCGGTTGACTATTTGGCTCGAATCGGCGCAGCAAAGGCGTGTAAGTCACCATTGACGGTGCCCTGATAGATAATAGACGTTGTCACAAGCGGCGCCGACTCAAGCAGGCTGTCCAGCGCCATATACCAATTGAGTTCGCCGGTTTTCACGTTGAAAGAATGCATCACACCGTTTCGGCTGGAAACATATAGCGCTCCGCCAACGCTGGTAATCCCGCCAAGAACCGGACCAGCTGCGTCCGCGCGCCAGAGCGAGTTGCCTTTGAATTTGTCGAGACAGTGCACGTTGCCATCTTTTGTGCAGTAATTCAATGATGTAAATTCAAGATTCCCGCGGCAAACAAACGCCGAAGAAGTGGAAAATTCCCAGGTTTTGTTGCCTGTTTCGATTTCCACAGACATGACTTTACCATCGATGGTGGCACAATAGACGCTGTCTGTTGAGGCCAGCACATTAGCAAATAACGCCGCGCTCGATTGGGTGAGCCACTTGCGATAGCCTTTGCTCATTTCGACAGCGTGGAGTCCCTTGTCTTTGCTTCCCACAAAGGCTACGTTGTCGACAACCTGAGCACTGCAAATTATCGGTTTGTCGCAACGATAGATCCAGTTGACCGAACCATCAGCTCGCGATAGGGCTTTCAAGCTGCCATCAAGCGCGGTGATCAGAATTTGATCGCCGGCAGCCACTGGATTGGAAACAATTGGACTTGCACCCTGAAATTTCCAATGGTTCTTTCCATCCGCCGCCGAAAGACAATGCAAAGATCCGTCAGCCGAAGGGCAAAGTATTTCCTCACCGTCGACTAACACCCCAGCCAGCAGCGGTGCACCGGTTTGATAATGCCATACAAGTGCTCCGGTCAACATATCTAAAGCATAGAGAATGCCGTCGGCAGAAGAAACATAAATGTGCTTCTTGCCACGATTAGGAACCGGACTAGCGGCCCAACCGATCGGTCCGAAAGTTTTGTAAGTCCAGAGCAGATCGAGACTGCGTTCTCGATCAGGGTCGAGTGGCCTACGCTCTGCCGGAGCGGTGTCCTTAACGCTAATCCACTGAGAGATTTCGCCTCTGGCAGCATTTAGCGCCGGACTGAAATCCATTGTATCTGATGTCTTTCGCGGCACTGCTGCAGCTTCGTTTTTGCCCGCTTCCGCTTGAGTCTCTGGTGCTGCACCGGCGGGAGCTTCCGCCTTATCTTTGGGAAAATTTAGTTCTTGAGTCGGCTGAGAGAATGTGACACCAAGTCTGGCCACCTTCAGCTCAAGTAAGAGCTTCTCAAGGGTCGGTAACAAATCGCCTAATGATTGTAAGCGCTCGTCAGGTTGCTTTGTCATCATATATTTGAGAACTTTATCCAGCACCACTGGGATCTCCGGACGCAATTTCGCTGCCGATGGAACCGGTGCTGTAGCATGTTTGAGAGCCATTTCAATCATGCCATTGGCTTTAAATGGTCGCTCGCCTGTGAGCATTTCGAAAAATACTGACCCCAATGAATAAATATCAGAGCGATGATCACGCGGCTCACCACGACACAACTCCGGTGACATATAAGCTGGTGTACCCTTTCCCTGGGCGTGCCTTTCAAAAGCTGGTCCTGTGGCTATAAGCGCTAGACCAAAATCACCGATTTTGAGATTACCATCTTGCGTTATGAAGATATTGTCTGGCTTGATGTCTTGGTGTACAACGCCTCGTTTATGCGCATAGTTGAGCGCGGACGAGAGCTGCTTCATCCATTCCAGAGCCTGTTCCATTTGAACCGGCTCTTTACCGATGCGGTCGCGCAAGCTACCACCTGGTAAAAACTCCATCGCAATATAGTGGTGCGTTTTACCTTCGCGATTTTCCACCCCGATATTGTGGATGGTGACAATATTTGGATGCTCCAGTTGAGCTGCCAGTCTGGCCTCCTGGCGGAATATTTCGGCGGTGTCAGTTTCAGCCATCAACTCTGGCAGCATCATTTTAATGGCAATTTCGCGTTGTAGAAATTCGTCGCGGCAATGAAACACAATTCCCATTCCGCCGGAGCCCAATTCGCGGAGTATTGTGTAATGACCGAACTCTAGTTTGTCGCCTGGGGTGAACATTATGTAGTGCCGCTCCGTTCGCTTTGCTCACTCCGAACATATTGGCGCTTCACGGCGCAGCATTCTTTGATTCGCCTTTTTGTTCTTGCTAAACTTGGCGATATATTGCGCACATGGGTGTCGGAATTTGTTGTCGTTGGATGCACCGCTGGGGGCCTTTTGGTTCTGGGATTAGATAGAAAAATGCTCATCTGCGATCTGCTTTGGCTGCCATAGCAGCGTTCTGCGGCTACTGGCTTTGTTCCACATCTTAGAGAGATATCATCTTGAACTGTTCTCAAGTATAACGAGGTTTCTATAGGTAGAATAATTCCAGTTTATGAAAGACGAGCCAACCATGACTGAATTTTCGCAGAATTTGACCAGCTTTGACCCATTGACAGCGGGTATTCCGATAAACTCTCTAGCGGAAGCCCAGGCTATGCTGGAAGATGCCCGAAGAGTCCTGGAAATGGAGTCAGAGGCTGTGCATGCCCTGACACGAAAACTCGGAGACGGCTTCGTCCGGGCTATACAGCTCTTAACAAATTGTGGCGGCAAGGTTGTAGTCACGGGGATGGGCAAGTCTGGACATATCGGAAATAAAATTGCCGCGACACTGGCAAGCACTGGCACACCTGCGTTTTTTGTTCACCCAGCTGAACTTCGTCATGGTGATTTTGGCATGCTCGATCGCAAAGATGTGGTTCTGGCCTTATCGGCCACAGGTGAAACGCAAGAGATCAAGCTAGTGCTCGATCCTATTAAGCGATTAGGTTTACCGATTATCGCTTTCACCGGTAATCTAAATTCGACTCTGGCTCGCTTCAGTGATGTTGTTGTGGATGTAAGCGTAGAGCGCGAAGCTTGTCCGCTAAATCTTGCGCCAACATCTTCAACTACAGCAGCCCTGGCGATGGGCGACGCATTGGCTGTGGCTTTGATGATCAGAAAAGGGATAAAGGCTGAAGATTTTGCGCGCTCGCATCCTGGTGGCAGTCTGGGACGTCAACTCGTTACTGTGGAAGATCTGATGCGCTCAGGTGTCAGTGTGCCGCAAGTGACCAAAGATGAAACATACGAAAATGTTCTGGAAGAAATAGACAAGAAGCGGCTCGGTTTTACCGTAGTAATCAAAGAGGATCGCACCGTCGCTGGTATCATCACTGACGGTGACGTCAGACGCGCGCTTGTTCGATTCGGTTCGCGCGCATTTACGCTGAAAGCTCACGAATTCATGAGTCTCAATCCTAAAACGATCATGTCCGGCTCGCTTGCTGTGGAAGCGTTGAAAGTAATGGAGACGCACTCAATCTCAGATCTACTTATTCTTGATGATCATGGTCGTCCAACCGGCGCTATCCATCTAAAAGATTTGCTTCACGCCGGGGTCGTTTAATTAATCGTTGTCGGCATTTAATTTTTCGCTGCCAGCAAACGTTGGCTTTCCATCCGGGCGTTTGAAACGAGTGGATTGTCGTGCCCGAGGACGTTGGCTCGCACATTGACCTCTTCTTCCAGAAGAGGCTTGGCTTCCTGATAACGAGACTGTTGTAGGAGACAAAGAGCCAGGCAATGAGCACTTTCGGCCACGCTTAAATGATTCTCGCCGAACAAATCTTTGCGCATTGAAAGAGCCTCGCGCAAGACCTGTTCAGCCTCGCTTGCATTATTTAGAGCAGTTAGCATGGCACCGGCGCTGTTCATCGACTCAAGCGTATCGGGATGGTGTTCGCCGAGCGAAGCCTTGCGGATGTTGAACGATTTCTCAAGAAGCGGCATGCCTTCGGCAAGCTGCTCATCTTCGCCAAGCGTGCCCCGGCGCCAGCACAAGCGACCGAAATCATGCATTGAAGCTGCGGTGTCAGGATGATTTTCACCCAGAGCAGTTTTGCGAATATACAAAGCCTGGCTCAAGTTACGTTTTGCATCTTCAAAACTGTCCATGTTCAAATACAACACGCCCAATTGATTGAAACTAGCGGCGGTATCAGGATGACGTTCGCCCAGGCTCTTCTTGCGCACCGCCAGTGCATGCTCCAGAAGAGGCTGTGCTTCAGCGTAGCGGCCAAGACGGGTTAGATAATTACCGTAATGCAATAACGATTCGGCATAGTCCGGATGATCTTCTCCCAATTTTTCTTTGCGCCAGCCAAGGGCCTGTGATAGAAGCATCTCGGACTCGGCAAGCTTATCGAGCAAGAGACAGAAGTGTCCCATATCGCTTTTGCTCTGTACCGAATCTTGATGATCTTCGCCAAATATTTGCTTGCGAATAGCAAAGGCTCTTTCCATCATTATGCCGGCATCTGCATACGAGCCCAGTGCCATGTAGAGCAAACCTAGATCGTGACAGGTTTGCGCGGTCGCTCGATGCTCATCTCCAAAAACCTGGCGTCGCAGTTCAAGAGCTTCTGTCAAAACCCTTTTTGCTTCGCTGAAATTAGCTCGTTTGGTATAAAGCTGTCCGAGGTCGTTTAGTGTGGTGACCGTGTCGGGGTGATTGCCACCAAGAGCCATGACACGTCTCACCAGTGCTTGCTGGAAAGTTTCTTCAGCATCGCTGTATTTGCCACGACGCAATGAAATGGTACCGAGTTTGTGCAGGATTTCTACTACTGCCAGATGCTCACGTCCCATAACTTCTTCAAGAGTTGGCAAAGCTGCACGGTAATGTTTTTCCGCTTCTGCATATTTACCCTGGTCGTAGAGTCGGTTGCCATCGGCAGTGAAAGCTTCGGAAAAGGGCTGTTCGACTGTCGCCTGGGTATCGAATGAAGGCCCGGCTGGTAAGCCGCGAGCTTGATTAGCCAGCAAGCGTTCGGTAGCGGCATCGAGCGGCTCTTGTGGTCGCTGGCGTTCGGATGCTTCTAGCAGCTGTTGTGCTTCGGCATCGCGCTGTTCTTCATATTGTTTTTGCTGTTCATCATTTGCTCTACCGCCCGACAACGCTGCCAGTCGTCTTTCAGCGGCATCCATCGCGACTTGCTTGCTGGATGGTGGCGCAGCTGGTGCTGAAGGCGCCGGCTTGCTGGACTCAGCACTGGCCTTAGCCATTTCCTGAACCAGGCGCTTTTGCTCAGCCTCCGAGGCGAGCCGTTTCTTCTCGGCTAGTTCCGCCTGTTTTTTCTCAGCCTCGGCGTTGAGCCGTTTTTGTTCGGCTTCTGCAGCTTTCTTTTGTTCGACTTCCTCGGCTTGCCGTTTCTTCTCTGCTTCGATAGCGAGGCGCTTCTTCTCAGCTTCCTCGATCATTCGTTTCTTTTCGGTTTCGGAAGCCAGCCGTTTCTTCTCTGCTTCAGCTGCCAGGCGTTTCTTTTCGGCATCTTCGCCCAGGCGTTTTTTCTCAGCCTCAACTGCTAATTTCTTTTCTGCTGCCTCAGCCACCAGGCGTTCTTGATCTTCTTCCTCTTGCCGTTTCTTTTCGTCACCAAATAAATGTCCGAAGAGCCGCGCTTCCGCTTCTTTTGCAGCAAGAACTCTTGCCGCTTCTTCTTCGGCGGCTTTGCGCTCTTCATCAGACAGTGCCGCCATTCGGGCTGCTTCTTCCTCAAGCATTTGCAGCTCTTGTTCTTCGGCAATGCGCTTGGAGTCGGCCAGTTCGATCAGTCGGCGTATTTCTTCTTCCTCTTCCTGCTGGCGCTGCAGTTCGATTTCTTCCAGCGCCAATTTAGCGACCTCTGCTTCTTTCTCTAGCGCCAGGGCTCCTTCCTGGGCTTTCTGCATGTCGGCGTCGCTCAGCGCTTTGAGACGTTCTTCTTCCGCTTCTGTAGCTGCTCTTTCCACTTCTGTAGCTGCTCTGTCGGCTTCTTGTTGCGCTGCTAAAACTTTAGCTTCTTCATCTTTCCTTTGCAGTTGCTCAGCGGCATCTTGTGCTTCGATGCGGCGAATCTCTTCATCTTGAGAAACCCATTCAGCTTCTTGAATTTGTTGTGATACTTCGCTTGAGCCAACCCAATCGGCTCCAGTTGTAGCCGTGGCCGCAGAAAGAGGCACACCGAAGGCTATGTCAGGTGCACTCTCTGGTCTTGCAGCAGAATTTCCGGGTAAAAAGGATGCCACTGTCTGTGGTGGCGGTACAGTATGAGCACCAGAAGGGGCGCCCACAAGTGGTGCTGAGGTGGACTTCATTAAACCTTTGATGCCCTGGATAATATCGTGGTTGTGCAAGAAAGACATAGCAAACTCGATTGCTCTGTTCGCTTCAGGATTATGTCCGACCAATGGCAGGAGCTGCGTAATAACTTGCACCTCCGCAACTTTGGAAGTGTGTTCGACCAGATATCTGATCGACTCTAAATCAAGGTTTGATTGCAGTTCAGCGATCGTTTTCTGCTGTCGCAAAGCTTCAGAATGATTGCGTTTGGTCAACTCAATTTGCTCATCCATAAGCTCTTTATGCCGAGCCCATAAAAGTTCGGTTTGAGCATTGAGCATCTCACGGGCTGCTTCAATCGAATTATGTTGCTGAGCTTCAGCAAACTCTTTGTATTGAGCGAAGCCTTTGTATAAGAAAAAGCAAAGCCCAGCTATCGCAAGAACAATTATCGCTGCTGCCAAAAGTTCCATTATCGGACGTTCCCTGCTAGTTGAGATCGAGGCGCCAAAAGCTGCTGACCCAAGAATATTTGACCATTAGCGATCTCCTACCCGGCAGGCTTAGCGCTTAATCCTTGTTTCCTCTGCTTTTGTTCAATTTGGCGGTTTGCAAGTAGCTCTTGGCGCTCAAGAGAAAAGCCTGGGTCGCGATAAGGAACGCCCGAACTGCCGGCCATCCGGAGCATTTCGTCTTCGGAAAGATCTGTGCAAATAAATTCTTCCGACTTTGAGGAAATCATGCCTATTGTTCCTCCTGACTTGCCGCCAAGCGCTGCGGTACGTTTTACTGTAAAACCGACTTCTGATAAACCTGCCCTGATGGCCGATGCGGAGCTGTAGGTAAGAATTGCGCCTTTCTTGGCCTGCAGCATCGCATGATATTGTCGAAAAATGTCCACAGTCCAGAGCTCCGGCATTCGATGCGGTGAGAACGGGTCATGATAAATAAAGTCGACGCTGCCCTCAGACCAAAGTTGTGGCCCTCTTAGCGAATTGACTAATAATCGCATCTCAAGTTCAAGTCCCTCATAAATAAAGTGACAGCGCCTTTGTTCTTGGAGTTGCTTAATGTCGAGATGCTTTTTCAATTCGCTAAAGGTTTCAGTTTCAAAAATTGCAGGCAGAAGCTCCAGCAAGCCAGCGTCTGAGTCGATGCCTCTTATGTGGATTCGTCCAAGCAATTTCTGTTGCAAGGCTTGTTCGATCAAAACAAAGCTGTTATATCCGAGGCCAAAACAAGCATCTAGAACGCTGATTTCTTTCTGTCGAAGCAGGCGTGGCAAGGCAGCAGATGGCTCTACGTAATTGAGCCAGGCCTCGCTATAGGCGCCTGCCCGATTATGGTAGAGCTCACCGCTTATCTCATCTTTGAGGCTGAGAGAGCCGTCTAGCGTGGGCAATAGTACGCGCTGAGGCCTACTGCTCGCCTCACTCGTTTCGCCGGAGGCACGATTCATGCCCCTATTTTGAAATTTCCAGAACGAGCTTGCCAAAGTTCTGGTTGTTGTCCATGAGTTCATGCGCTTCGGAAGCGGCCGACAGAGCAAAAACTTTATCTATGACCGGCTTAAGTAAGCCTTTCTCGAAGAGAGGAACAATATGATTTTGCAAAATGCGAGCAGCTAAGATTTTCTCTTCAAGAGGACGCGCTCTCAGTGTTGTCCCTTTCAAGGTGAGGCGTTTTCTCAAAACCTGACCAAAATCAATCTCTGAGTGCAATCCTGCGACTAAGCCTACAACAATTATGCGACCGCCAAGCCCCGTGCAATGTATGTCTTCGCCGACGTAGTTGCCGCCGACAAGTTCGAGCACTAGATCGACACCAGCACCACCGGCGATGTCTTTCACCTGCTCGGCAAACTTGCCATCGCGCACCACAATGCCGTGGTCAAGGCCGTATTTGCGAGCGGCTTCCACTTTATCTTCACTACGTGCAGTTCCAATGACAGTACATCCGAGCATCTTAGCCAACTGCAACGCAGCGACACCGACGCCACTACCCACGGCATGTAGAAGCAAGGTTTCACCACAAGCAAGATTGCATTGAGAGATCAGCGCATCATATGCCGTCGTAAAAACTTCAGGTATGGAAGCGGCTTCAGCGAACGATAGATTTACTGGCATTCGTGATAGTACACGTGAATGCACAACGACAAAATCTGCATAAGTGCCGCCACCAGCCAGACCGAATACTTTGTCGCCGACGGCGAAGTTATGTACTCCTGGTCCAAGTGCTTCGACTAATCCGGCAAACTCAAGGCCGGGAATGTCCGGCGGTGCATCGGCTGGAGAAGGATAATGCCCCATGCGCTGCAATATGTCGGCTCTGTTAACCGCCGTCGCTTTGATGCGAACCTTGACTTCGCCTTTACCTGGTTCTGGATCTTCAACCTGCTCTAACGACAAGACTTCCGGTCCGCCAGGTTGCTTGATAACGATGGCACGCATTGCTTATAAGCTCCTTCTTTTCAAATATTCCGTATCATATAAACTCCTGTATCCTGCCTACAAGCACCGGCGCATACCGGCTCTTGCAGCAGGAAACATCAGGAATTTTCTTTCAGGAAGAATAGTAGAGAATCAAGACTATTGCTTAGGAGCAGCAGCGTCGCTTGTATCTTTATCTTTCTTCTTGCCTTTACCTACCATGTGTTCAGCGCCTTCGCCGAGTTTTTCAGTACCTTTCACGGTATCTTTACCAACAGCTTCGGTGCCTTTTACCAGGTCTTTTCCACCGGTTTTGACAGCTTTGGCGCTGTCTTTCACGACGGCTTCAGAACCATGTACAACGGCGTGGGTGCCTTTCTTGAGCTCATTTCCCATTCTCTTGACCAAGCCAGGCTTCTTTTCCGTGGTGGTAGTTGTCGTTGTTGTGGTTGTGTCGTCGGCCAAAACAGCTGTTGTGCTTGCAATAGCAGAAACGGCAGCCAGGGCGAAAAACTTCTTCAGCATTAATGTTCCTCCAGAATTTCTTTCTCATGCGAGAAATAACCAGACAAGTATAACGGCTCATTGAGGCATTATCCGCAGGGCGTATATGCATAGTTTCCTTTGTTTGCAGAAATGGTGGCAGATCGGACCATTCAAGTCGGCAGACAAGAGGGAAGATATTCTAATTTCGTCTTGATTAGTTGCGCCTGACAAGCTTTATCACTTGACGATCTTGTTATTGCCTGCTTGCTATAGACAAGCAAATAGAAGCAGAATAACCTTGGTTGCTGCGCAGCCGGAGGCTCAATGACTCGCAAAGCGACTGGCAAGTTTTACAAGTTGGGGCAGTCCAACAAAGACACAACTGGTCCAATTGACCTGAGGATTTTGGCTGGTTCAGAGCTGAGCCTCGATTGTCTAAGTTATGGCCCTGATACATTTTCAGATACAAGCCTCAAAACAATTCCTGAGCTGAACCAGGCCATACAGGCCAATCCAGTCACCTGGATCAATGTCAAAAACACGACAGATACGAGTAGCCTTCAACCGCTCGTCGATTTTTTCAATTTGCATGAATTAGCCATTGAAGATGCTCTGAAGTTTCACCAACGCTCCAAAGTGGATACTTACGGCGATCATCTTTTTATCGTAATGCGCGTTCCAAGCACGAAAGATGCTTCCAAAATTGATACTGAACAGCTTGCTCTTTTTCTTGGTAAGAATTATGTGATCAGCTTTCAAGAACAAGACGGCGGCGCCTCTTTGGAAGCTGTGCGCGAAAGAATTCGTAAAGACGTCGGCACGATAAGAAAGCGAGGGGCAGATTATCTTGCTTACGTGATTATCGACCTGGGCATTGATGCCTTTTTCCCTATCCTGGAAGAAATTGGTGAAAAGATCGAGACACTTGAAGAGAAGATAATTTCCGAGTCGCCTGAAAAAATTCCGCCAAATATCCATTCACTGAAACTTGAAATTCTTGCAGTCAGGCGTTCCGTATGGCCTATGCGAGATTCGATCAATTCCTTATGCCGAGACGTAAGCCCTTACATAGGCGAAAACACGCGATTTTATTTCCGCGATTGCTACGATCATCTTTCTCGAATAATCGACCTGGTCGAAATGTACAGAGAACTATCGACAGATTTGCTCAATATTCATTTGAGCTCAGTGAATAATCGCATGAACGAGATCATCAAGGTTTTGACGATCATCACAACCTTGTTTATCCCGCCGACGATGATAGCTGGCATCTACGGTATGAATTTCAAACCTGAAAAGAGCCCTTTCAACATGCCTGAACTGAGCTGGTATTACGGATATCCATTAGCTTTGTTTTTAATGATGCTCACTTCTGGGGCAGTGTTAATTTTCCTGCGCCACCGGAAGTGGTTGTGACTGAGCGAGGCACAGCCAGACGTTCTGGCTTGTTGGCTAAACGACGATCAAAATCTTGCACCTCTCGAACTTCCAAAAGTTCTGTGGTTAGCAATGTCACTCTACTTTCGAGTGCTTGAATTTTTGCTTTCATCTCGGCCAGCTCGGCTGAGCTTTTGGCTGGAGCATTTAGAATGCGCTCTTTAATCGCTCCGCGAAAAATCAACAAAATTGCGCAGAGCCAAAAGCCACTTGTAGCTAAAACATCTTCCAGACCGTTCATGATTATCTCCGTCCGCTTGTCAACTCCGATTCTAAGCAGAATTCTCAGCTAATGGTACTAAGAAGTTTCCAAGAATATAAAAAAGTACCTTAAGAGGGAGCAATTGCTTGAGTTTTGATGGTATCTCTTTAAATAGGTTTTAGCTTTTACAGTTGCGAGGGTAGATTTATGAAAGGCAAATCAATCTTACTGGCGCTGAGCGGCTCGCAACAATCGAGGCAGGCTACTGAAGTATGTTGGCGCTTGGCGCGACAGCTAGGGGCGACCATAACAGCCCATCATGTAGTCGATTCTCATAGCGCCTGGCAATTCCTCGGGCACGAGAATCCTGGCTTTCTCAGTTCATCGCTATATCTTGAGGCTTATCAGGTTTTGTTGAGCGATCTCTTCAAGCTGGGCGAACTTCTGGCAGACTCGTACGCAGCTGACGCACGCCTGGTTGGAGTTGACAATGTTTGCCTTATTGACGAAGGCAACCCGATTACCGAAATCTGCCGCAGAGCAGCAAGTCATAAGCTTGTAGTCATAGGTCATCGGGGCAACAAGAGCAGGCAGCCCCGCAGTCAGTTTCAGCGCTTATCTGTGGCTGAGGCCCTTTCGCACGATTGCCCGCGTCCACTTCTGGTTGTGCAAGCTGAATGCAAGTCGTGGACATCGCTGTCCATTATGATCTCACTGGATCACATCAACGAAATTTATATCAATTCCTGTTTGGATATGGCCGAAGTACTCGGACTCAAGCCGGCGTTGATTTGTCTTACGGGCGGTGCCCATGAAGAAACAGCAGAGGATTTCGTGCAAAACATCAGGCGCTCGAATCCGCGGCTTAATGAAGTGACGATTGCGATGGCGCCGGCCCAGCAGGACATCTCCGTAAGCATCGAGAACTGCTATAAGCCCGAAAATGAAGTTCAGAAATTCGATCCTGCTTTCTGGTGCAACACACTAATTGTTATACCGACGAGAATGGTGGCTGGTGAACGTCTTACTGTAGTTGACAGTTCTCCATCTCTATTTGTACGTTATTTATCTCTGCCTTCAATATTGCTCTGGCCCGAGGAATATACTTTTGCGCCCATCGAACAAACTCTGCAAGAAGAGCAGAGCCTTGTTAGTGTTGGATAAGGCGCATCATTCTTGCCAGACCAAGAGACTACATTTATTGACCCCGGATAGCTCAAGAAATTGACCCAGTTCGATAAACTCGTAGGCTGCTTTGCCTGTCACCATGTTAGCTAGAAGAACCTCGAAGAACTTCGACTCATGAACGTCGTTCGAGAATTTTTCTAGCTTCTCCGGTTCGACCAGCACCATATGCAGTGTTGCATATGTAATCCACCAGGGCTGAACTTCGTCTTGCTCATCGATAGACTCGAGACCTCGAAGGAACTGCAAACAGGTGCGAAGTAAGCGCAAATCGGGCAGTGCCTCTGCCCAACCATCGAAGATGGGCTTGTCAGGAATTGAGAGGTTTCCCGAGAACTTAGTTATTTGACAATCTTCGATACAACATTGCAGAAGATGATCGGCAGCTTCAATCTGCTGCTCTATCGGAGCATTGCTGAAAGAGTTCGGCACTGCATAGAATCTTGAGCGAAATTGCTCATTGTCGAGAGCCACTACGTACAGTGTCATGTTTCTAGCCCCGTGGCTTTGCGAAGTTTATCGGCTAGATGCTTTCGTTTTGTCGCTTCGTAAACCCGGATAAGCGCGTTGCTGGCGCGACGTGACTCAGGATCATAGGGGGCGCTATGAGAAACAATATCGTGAAGCATGCTCTCCGCCAATTGAAACTGCTTAAGTTCAAAAGCCTTAGTCGCAATAATCTCTCTGGCCGAATTAGGATCTTCAACCCAGTCTATTTCCCAGACAAGACGCCGCTCGTACGACTGTGCTTGAGTTTCGTTCGCCAACTTTTTGTGTATGGCAATGAGATTTATGAAAGTGTCAAATAGATCGATGTCTCTTGCGACGGCTTCCTGGAAATTACGCAACCTTTCGTAAACGCTAAGTGCAGTGGATAGATCGCCCATTTGATTAGTACATTCAGCCAGCGAACGTAGAATCGCCACAAACTCAGCGCGACTGACTGCATCGTTTGAATCGGCCATTTTTACAGCTTCTTTCAATGTCTCTTTCGCTGTGCTGAAATCACCTTTGGCCATTAAGACCATGGCGAGATTTGTTCGACACCTGATGCGCGTGAGTTCATCAATCTCTGGATGATCCTTAAACGCCAGCAAGCAGATGCGAAAACTCATTTCGGCAAACTCGATGTCATAACAACCGAAGATCTCCTGGGCATATATATGCGCTAGGCGATATAGACTCTGCAGCGTATCGACATGCAGCGGTCCCAATTGGAATGCCCGGCGCAAACAAGCATAGATCGAGCTTATTTCCAGCGGGTACGTTTGGGCTGTCCCATCATACGCTGCGTACACTGGCGCCAGGTCTTTCAATATATTCCAATCGAGGTAGCGGCATTCCATTCGCCGAGCTGATGCCAGAAAGGGATGTTCTAAATCGACCGGTTTTAAGCCCTTAGCTTCGCTGAGAAATCTGGAAAGACTGCCCAATGTAGCGCGCGAACCGGCGTTTGAGTTTTGCTTTAAGAGCTTGACCAGTTTTTGCGTAATTTGGTTGCAAAAAGGCTCCCAGTAGGCGATCAGTTCTTGCAGACTTGACTCCAGCGCAATTTGTTGGAGCAGAGTACCAGGCGCTTCAGCGCTCGGGTCATAATCCTGAGACTTTGCTGCGGGATAATTCTCAGGAGTGAGAAGTGCATCAAGCAGAAAAAGTGTATTTGACTTTTTTTTGGCTTTTCTTCGCGCAGCAATCCGCTTCTCGGTCGCTTCAGAATCGGTCGTCGGGGAATCGGGATCCGGCTTCGAATTGTTGTCGTTTAGGTTCTCTTTCTCCAATTCGATGTCTTGGTGAATAGAGCTCTCTTTTGCTGTGCCGCCGAATTCTTCACAGGGTGTCAGTTCCGCTGCTTCTGCTTCTGATTGGGATACTTTCGTTTCGGCTTCCGGCTTCGCTTTGGTTTGCGATACTTCTGTTTCGGCTTGGGGTTTTGCTTTGAGGTCGGCTTCTTGTTGTAGCACTGGCGCTTCTACTGGAGCTGCTGCTGCTTCTGCTTCTGGCTCTTCTGCTTCTTCTGGCGCTTGTTGTACTTCTTCTTCTTCTTCTTCCTGTGCTGCCTTTTCTTGTTCGGCTTCTGCTTTTAGCGCCAACGCAGCATTCGGTTCGCCG
>Ga0182030_10010005_pt1 | contig 19347 bp, 11 predicted proteins | sample 812S3MmetaG_FD_121299 | JGI IMG/M metagenome (GOLD analysis project Ga0182030, IMG submission 121299) | Permafrost microbial communities from Stordalen Mire, Sweden - 812S3M metaG (Illumina Assembly) | ecosystem: Environmental > Terrestrial > Soil > Wetlands > Permafrost | place: Sweden... | reverse complement strand
TCTACCAGTCGCTGCATACCTCGGTGGTGGGTCCGCAGGGGCAGACGTTCGAAGTGCAGATCCGCACCGAAGAGATGCACCGCAGCTCCGAGGAAGGCATCGCGGCGCAGTGGAAATATAAGGAAGGCCGTAAGGGCCCGGCGGCCGACGACCAGCGCATCGCCTGGCTGCGCCACCTGGTGGAATGGCAGCGCGACGTGCAGGATCCGGGCGAGTTCATGTCCACCCTCAAGGTGGATCTCTACCCGGAAGAGGTCTACACCTTCACGCCGCGCGGCAAGGTGCTGGTGCTGCCCCGCGACGCCACCCCCATCGACTTCGCCTACGCCATCCACTCCGACGTGGGCCACACCTGCATGGGCGCCAAGGTGAACGGGCGCATCGTGCCGCTGCGCTCCACCTTGCGCAACGGCGACATCGTGGAGATCATGACGCAGGCCGGCCACGAGCCCAGCAAAGACTGGCTGGCCTTCGTCAAAACGTCGCGCGCGCGCAACAAGATCAAGCACGTTATCAACGCCAGCGAGCGGCTGAAGGCCATCGACATCGGCCAGAAGTACCTCGAAAAGGAATCGCGGCGGCTGGGCGTGCAGCTCAACAAGGTGGCGCGGGCGGAACTGGAAAATGTGGCCTCCGAGTATGGCTACAGCAAGATGGAAGACCTGTACGCGGCGCTCGGGTACGGGCGCTTTTCGGCGCGCCAGATCCTCAGCAAGGTGGCGCCCGGCGTGGTCAGGGAAGAGCCCGACGAGAAGGCCGCGCCGGAGCCGAGCTACGCCGGGGTGGCAGCGGCGGCGCCCATGCCCGGCCGCCCGCGCGATGGCGAGGGCGTCATCAAGGTCCGCGGCGTAGACGACCTGCTGGTGTATCGCGCCAAGTGCTGCAACCCCATCCGCGGCGAAGCCATCGTGGGCTACGTCACGCGCGGCAAGGGCGTGGCGGTGCACTCCCGCATGTGCCCCAACGTGCAGAACCTGATGTACGACGTGGAGCGCAAGATCGAAGTGGAATGGGCGCGCGCGGCCGAAGATGCCTTCCCGGTGCGCATCGTGATCCATACCGACGACCGCCCGGGCATGCTCATGCAGCTCACCTCCGTGCTCTCCGACGAGAACTCCAACATCCGCAGCCTGGAAGCCAAAACCGAAATCGACCACGATGGCGGCATCGTCGAAATGACCGTGGATGTCCGCGACAAGAAGCAGCTCGAAAAACTGGTGGCGGCCATGCGCAGGATCTCCGGCGTGCGCGACGTGGAACGGCAATTCAATTGAAAATGTCTCCTGCAACCGACCCCGAACACATCGCCATTTCCAAGTCCAAGGGCATCAAGATCGATTGGAAAGACGGCCACCACAGCGAGTACGGTCTGGCGTACCTGCGCGACAAGTGCCCCTGCGCCGCGTGCACCGGCGCGCACGGCACACCGCCCCGCCCGCAGGGCGCCCAGCCACAAGCCGGCAACCCGTTCCCGATGTTCCAGCCGGCGCTGAAAATGCTGGCCGTGGAACCGGTGGGCAATTACGCCATCCGCATCAACTGGAGCGACGGCCACAGCTCCGGCATTTACTCCTACGATCATTTCCGGGAAATCTGCCCGTGCGACGAGTGCCAGGCGGCGCGCTGATACGGATATCTCCCGCTAGGTTGTCCGATTTGGCGACAGGGGTTGAACTGCGCACCTGTTGCGAAGGCATCGTTGGGGGCCCGTCCGGCTGCATTTCGCTGATCGCCTTGGCGAACGAACTTGAATCCGGCATCGGTGCGAGTCTGGCGATCTTACAGGTTGAGCAGCTTTTCGAGAATCTCGACCTGGCGTTCGGCCTTGTCGGCGTACTCTCTGACCGAGGCCAGGTCCGACTGATTCAGAGCTTCGTTGCCCAATCGCAGATAGGTGTCCATCAGGCCCGCGGGCTGGGTGAACTTGGCGTTCAGCGCGACCCCCTGGGCCTGCATCGAGCTCTGCAAGTTGGCGAGACTGTCATGGATGGAGCTGGCGCGGACCTGGAGCTTGGCCAAGTGGTCGCGGGCTGCGAGAACTTCGGCGCGGCTCGGGCCGACTGGTTGCTGTTGCGGCTGCGCGGGCGGTGCCAGAGACGGCGTGGTTTGTGGTTGCACCGGCTGCGGCGCGGACGCCGCGGGTACGACCGGCGGCGGTGAAGCTACCTTCGGCAGACTGCGCGCCGGCGGTTTGGAAGCCGCGACCGGCGCTGACACGGCCGGTATCGTAGCCCCTGGCGCGGAATCCGGCAGCGGAATGCTCGGCGCCGTAGTCACCTCTGCCGGCAGCGCAGGCTGCTGCGCCTGGGCGGTGGACGTCTGCGGTGGGGGCGCCGCTGCCTTAGTCGGTTTCCAGGGTGCGAATTCGATGGCGCCCACCAGCGCCACAGCGACAGCCACTCCGCCCATAGCCATCCATAACCAGCGCTTGCTCTTGGGATGCGCGGCGGCGGCCGGCGGTGGTATCGCGCCCGCCGAAACCGCCGGCGCTGCCACAGGCGTCGGCGCCACAACGGGTGCCGTGGGAGCTTGCATTTGTGCCGCCACGCCCAGCAGCGCGTTACGAAACGCCGCACCCGATTGGAAGCGGCCGTTCGGGTCCTTCGCCACAGACATCAGGATCGCGTCGTTGAGCGCCTGCGGCAGCCGCGGGTCGAGAGTCATGGGCGGTATCGGGGTTTTCTCCAGGTGCGCCGCCATGATGGAGTACTGGCTGTCGCCATCGAAGGGCCGTTTGCCCGTCACCAGTTCGTAGAGGGTCACGCCCACCGAATAGAGATCCGCCCGCGCATCCAGTGTGGACGCGCCCTGAATCTGTTCGGGCGACATGTAGTACACCGACCCCATGGTCGTCCCAGTCATGGTCAGCTTCTGGTCGGCCGCCGCTTTGGCGATTCCGAAATCCATCAGTTTCACCACGCCCGACGGGGCCAGCATCATGTTAGCCGGCTTGATATCGCGGTGGACCACGCCGTGGGCATGGGCGAAATCCAACGCGGACAGCACTTGCCCGATATAATCCAGCGCCTGGGCCAAGGGCAGCGGACCCTGTCGAAGCCGATGCTCCAGCGTCTCCCCATCGATGAACTCCATCACCATCAAAAGCTGATTGCCGGCGCGCACGGCGGTGTGGAGTTGCGCGATGTTGGGGTGGTCCAGGGTGGCTAGCACTTTGATCTCCCGCAGGAACCGGTCAGCCAGTTCCGGCATGCTCGCCAAGTCGGGCAGCAGAACCTTCATCGCCTCAATGCGGTCGGAAATCGTGTTGCGGACTTTGTAGACCGCACCCATGCCGCCTGCGCCCAGGATGCCGACGACCTGGTAGTCGCCGATTGTGGACCCGATTGCGAGTTCCATGGCCCCTCCCCTACTTGCTGGTGACGATGTCTCGGACCTGTGGCGTGCCGGGCCCGCTGAACTTGCCCACCGCGGATCCGGCTTCCACCTCGGTGATGGTGAGAGTCCCGACGGGATCTTCAATGGTGCGGATTACCCGGTCGGTGTCGGGGTCGCGCACCACGCGGCCAGTGCGCTTTACGTTCAGCACGGCGCCCACTTTGACACCGTTGCTGGAGCCGACATTGACGATCACCGCGCCGAGGTCCGAGGCGTCGGCCACCAGTCCGTCGACCTCCGGTACCGCGGTCGGCAGGCTGGCCGCCCTGGCGTCCAACTCCGCCGCCGCCTGCGTTACCGCCTTGTTGGTGGCTTCGCCCAGGATGGTGTTGCGAAAACCGCTGGCCTTCATGTCGATGTCCGTGCCGGCCGCCGGCCCGTAAACTTTGCCGCCCCCTCCCAGGAGTCCCACTCCGCTGCGCGAGGCCTCGCCCTTGCCTTGGCAGCTTGCCAGAATCTCGGCCGTGTTGGTGCTGATTACGCGGACGGTAATCTGCACTACGGCAGTGGACTTGGATTTCTCCACCCCGCCGAGGCCAAACCGGCCGGTTAGCGAACCCATGATTCCGGCGCCCGTGTTGGTCGTGGAATTGTCGTTGCCGAATTGCGTAATGCTGCCGATGATTATGCCATCGACGCCCAGAATGCGGGCGATTTTAGCCGCGCTGGACGAATCGGCTCGGTTGCTGTTGGAAAAATTCTGTTCGGCGACGACCTTGTCGATCTCTTTCCGCTCGACCACCGAATACGTACCGTCGTTCACCAGGCGATCGACCAGAATGTCGGCAATGCCCTTGCCGACGTCCTTATCGCTCCCGAAAATCTGGGCGACACTGGATTGCACCGTGCCGTAGTCGAAATCCATGACGGCGACGCGTTTTTTTTGGGCCCCCGCACAGAACTGTGCGGTGAAGAATAATACAAATAGGATCAACGTCTTGCGCTGCATCGATCACCCTCCCTGAGGACAAACATAGGTCACGGCCGCGCCGGAGTCAACGGCATACGCGCCAGCGTGGTCACTGCACCCCGGCGGGCGGGCGCACATTGGAGTAGTCGTAGCGTATCGACGCGTGCGTTTTGGCCGGGTCCCCGGTGTCGTAGTCCCCTTCGGTACGCAGCGGCAAACCTCTGCTCTTGGAAATCCAAACGGTTGCGTCCGATTTGATGTCCTCCGTTTCGCTATGGTTGGCATAAACGGCGGCGGTCTCGCCGTTGACTGTTTCCTCGCGAAGGTAACGGCAACTGTACTTCGCCGTGCGGCGGTTTTCTTCCTCTTGCTTCAACATCGCGGCCGCCGTCATTGTGCTGCGAGTCCATTTTTCGCCGAGCTTCAGGTAGATGGCGCCGCCGGCATAGATCATCTCGCTGTTTTGTGGTTTGTTCTTGCCAACGGCGGCGCCTCCGGTCACGTATAGGCGCGTAGGCGTCGCGAGGACCTTGGTCATGGCGTCGAATACCGGTTGGCAACCGTTGTCGGCCGCGCGAACGGGAACCGTGAAGCCCGTCGCCAGCAGAAAGACCCCGGCCACAAATCTTACGTTGTCGTTAGTTTGAGGCATGGTTTTCATCTCCCTAAAGCTTCTTCAGCGCGGCGCGCGCCACGGCGATGGTCTTGGCATCGGCGTCCGGCAGTGGTCCGGGCATGATGCGCAGGAGAACCCCGCCTTTTAGCACGTTGAGACCCATTTTCGGCATGCGAATTGCCCGATCCCCCAATCCGGGAATCTCAGTGCTGATGTTCAGGCCCTTTGCTCCGCTGGCATCGAAGATTCCTTGGAAGAGGGCCTTAGAGGCTGTCAGCGCGGTCATTTGCGCCGCGCCGTCCGGGTCCACCGCGAGTATCAGCAGAGGCAGTTCGGCGCCATTGCCGTTGATCTCCTCGCCCGCGCCCATGGTAGTGGCCATCTGATGCAGCGCAGCCTGCATGTTCTCTCCATTGGCGCCCGGTGTCTGCATGCTCTTGGTAAAGCCGGCTGCCTGTTGGTCTGCGAGTTTCGCGCTCAGGCCGGCAGGGCCATAGTACAAACAGGCTTCCGACTGCTGCTCGGTGCGTTCGATGGGTTCCCCCAGCAGGGTCGCCGCATCCTCCTTCGACAGCAGATCGCAAGTCTTGGGAAGCCGGACCGGCGCTGCGGAAGTGTGCGCCGGCAAGTCTGTGGGCAATTCCACCCCGTATGCCTTGGCTTTTTCGACGACCGCTTCCTTTACCCGATGGCCGACGTACCAGACTCCAGCCACAGCGGCTACGCCCACCACCGCAAGTACGCCAACTATGACCAGCAAGACCGTAAGGCCGGAACCGGACTTGGCCGGGGCTGCCGGCGCCGGCGCGGGCTGACGCACAGGCGAAGGCGCCGGCGCGGAACTAGCCGCCGCCTGCGTCCGCGCGCCGCAATTCGGGCAAAACGCTACGTTCGCTGCCAGGGGAAATCCGCAACCGCTGCAAAAACTTGCCATGATCGGTCCTCCATTCGAGCGGCTTTCAGTCCGCTATGAGGTATTGCGAAAACGCCGGGCGAAAGCGCTCAAATGTGCGATGCCGCACGGTACGTTCATTTGACCGCCCCCGCCAGAAAGCTCTCCAGCCCATGCGCCAGTTCGTCGTGCAGGCCCCCTTTGGCATCGCCCGGCAGCAGGCGCAGCGCTTCGCGCTCGGTCTCGACGGCTTTGGGCGTGTTGCCGGTCCGAAAGTAGGCCCAGGCCAAGGTATCGAGGAAAAACGGATTTTGCCGCTGGCTCGACGCCACGGCATTCCCGGCGAGTGCCAGCGCTTTGGCCGGCGCTCGCAGGTCGGGCCAATCGACTTTGAGCAACGCGTCGGCGTACTCGTTCCACTCCACTGCGCCCGCGCCGGGCTTTTGCGATGTCTGTTCGAGCAGTTGCAGGGCTTGCCGCGCCGCGTCGTGGGCGCGGATTTTTTCGGCCCCCTGTCCCAACTGCCGCGAGAAAGCCAGCAGGGTTCCGGCCAGGCGCAGAGGCGAACCGAGGTCCGAGGGATCTATTTCGACGGCGATGTCCATCGAACGTATGGCGCGGCCGAAGGCATCCAGGCTGGCGGGAATATCGCCGCTCGCCGCCAGGCTGCCCGCCAGGATGGTCTCTGTGGATGCAGCCAGGCGCCGGTATTCGGCGTTGCTGGGCGCCAGCGCTTGCAGCTTTTCGAGCGATTCCAGAGCCAGCCCGGCTTGCGTGGCGGCATCCCGCGGTTTGCCGGACAGACGCAGCGCATTGGCATAGGAGGCTTGGGTGGTGGCGATGAGACGCTGCACCTCGACGTTGCCAGTCAGAGTCCGCGCCAGGGGAGACAAGGTGGCGATGCCCTCGCGGCACGATTCCATAGCGCCGGCGTTATCGCCCGCCGCCAGCAGAACGATGCAGAGGCGTTCGTCCACGGTTCCCAAGGCGCGCGGCATGGAGGGGTCCGCGGGCTGCGAGCGCAACAGGCGTTGCGCCATGCTGTGCGCATTCTGATAATCCGCCAGGGCCTGCCTGGCGTCGCCGGCCAAAAATTCTCCGTCGCCTAGTTTTGCCAGGCTGAGGGCCAGATCGCTCTGGTCGCGCGGCAACGCGCCCGCGCTCCCGGCGATCCGCCGGCGGAGACTCACGGCGTGCCGGTAAGCCTCGACGGCCGCTGCGGCGTCATTTTTGTCGGGCCGGTGCGGGTCTACGCGCAGTTCCCCCATGCGCTCGTAAGAGGCGGCTAAGTCGCGCTGCAGTCCGATATCCTCGCCGGCATCGGCGTTCAGCAGTTCCAACTGGTGTTGCGCCTTGGCGACAATCAGACGGCGCGCCGTGGCCGACCCGGCAAGATCCCGCACGCCATCGTAAAGGTCGAACAACAGAGAAGACGCCAGCGTCCTTACTTCCCGGTAGCGCTCCTGCGCCCGCTGCCGTTCGCTTTCGGCTTCCTTGGTGCGCGCCTCGGCGAGCATTCGTTGCCCGGTGGCGAACAGTTGCGCCTGTTCGGCGAGACGTCTCTGCCCCTCGGCGGCAGCCCGCTCGCGCTCGGCCTGTGCCCGCGCCATGTCGGCCAGCCGAGCCTGCCTGGCGGTGACCAGGATGCCGCCAATCAAGAGCAGGATCAGAGCGGCCATGGCGGCCAACGCGAGCCACTGCCGGCGGGCGAATTTCCGCAGCCGGTAGGGCAGGCTGTTGCCCGTTGCCAGAACCGGCCAGCCCTGCCGGTAGCGCCCGATATCGTCCGCCAGTTGCTCCACGGAGGGATAGCGCCACGCGGGTTGTTTCCGCAAGGTCGTAAGGATTATGGCGTCGAGCTCGCCGCGGATTTGCCGGCAGTCCCGGCGGGCGACGGAACTGGGCGCCGGAGGATCGTCTTCGCAAATGGCGCGCATCACCTCATGGGGCAGGCGGCCCTTTCGTTCGAAGGGATGCTCGCCGGCCAGCAGCTCATACAGCAGAATGCCAAGCTGGAAAATATCGCCCGAAGTGGAAGCCGGTTCGCGGCGAATCTGCTCCGGGCTGGTGTAGGCCGGCGTGAAGAGGGCTTCGGTGGCCGGAGCGTCGGCCGCCGTGGCCGCTTCCGGCTCCATCAGTTTGGCGACTCCGAAGTCGAGAAGCTTCACGGCGCCCGCTTCCGTCACCAGAATGTTGCCGGGTTTCAAATCGCGGTGAACAGTGAGATTGCGGTGGGCATATTGCACCGCATCGCATACTTGCAGAAAGAGATCCAGCCGCTGCGCTATCGTCAGCCCGTGCGCCTCGGCGTACCTGGTGATGGGCACGCCATCGACGTAGTCCATGACGAAGTAGGGGTCACCCTCCGGGGTTTCGCCGCCATCCAGGATAGACGCGATATGGGGATGCTCCAGGCGGGCCAGAATCTGCCGCTCCCGGCCGAAACGGGCGAGGAATGAACGGGAGTTGAGGTCGCGGCGCAGGATCTTGATGGCCACCCGCTTGCGGAAACTCCCGTCCATCCGCATGGCCGCATACACCACCCCCATGCCTCCGCTGCCGATTTCGCGCTCGATGGAATAGGGGCCAAGCTGTCGGCGCTGCTCGTTCCCAAGCCCGAAAACCTCCAGCGGCGAGCGGTCCAGCAAAGCCGTGGCGCGTCCCTGTTCCGTCAACAGGCGCGCTAATTCGGTTCCGAACGCCCGATCGCGCCGCGAGATTTCTACCAGCGCCTGGGCGCGCTCCTGCGGGCCGAGTGCCAGCAGTTGCTCGAACGAGCGGCGGAGCTCCTGGTATCTCTCGGGTGTCATGGCAGCACGATCCGGTCTGAGGACGGGGTTATGATATCACTGGAGGGGCGATGATTCCGAGCGATTCCTCACACGTCACCGCCCTGCTGTCGGACTGGCGCGGGGGCGATGAAGAGGCCGGGCGGCAGCTCGTGGAGGTGGTTTACCGGGAGTTGCGGCGGGTGGCGTCGGCGCATCTCCGCCGGGAGGCAAGCGCGATGACGCTCCAGCCCACCGCGCTGGTGAACGAGCTCTGCGTCAAGCTGCTGTCCGGCCCCCCGGTGAGCTGCGAGAACCGGCTGCACTTCCTGCATCTGGCGGCCCGGCAGATGCGGCGCATCCTCGTGGATCACGTTCGGCGCAAGACAGGGCTGAAGCGCGGCGGCGTGCAGCAACCTCTTTCCCTGGACGAAGCGCGCGATCGCCCGATTGTGCTCGACCAGCGCCTCGCCGACGTGAACGAGTCGCTCATTCGCCTGGAAGTGCTGGATGCCCGGGCGGCAGCCGTGGTCGAGATGCGTTTTTTCGGCGGGCTTACCGAGGCGGAGATCGCCGATGTCCTGCTGGTCTCTCCGGCGACGGTCCGGCGCGACTGGGAGTTCGCCCGCTCCTGGCTCCTCGCCCAATTGGGGCCCGCAGCCGGGGGGTGACCGGCAGGCCGCGAAGTCCGCCTCACCATGGGCACAGATTCTGGTGCGCCGCGCCTGCCAGAATCATCGCCCCGGGGAGCCAAGCACCTCTCTCACCTTGACTGCCAGTTCCGCGGCGGAAAAAGGCTTGGCGAGGTATGCGCCGTCCAGCGCCTGCCGGTCGAACGCGGCTCGCTCACTGTAGCCGGACATGAAGAGGATTGCCATATCCGGGCGCAGCGCCTTCAGCCGGCCGGCCAGCTCGCCACCCGAGAGGCCGGGCATCACCATATCGGTCAGCAACAAGTGAATGGCGCCGGCATCCTGTTCGGCGCGCGCCAGCGCTTCCCCGGCGTTGGCCGCTTCGAGCACCGTGTAGCCGCGACTTCGCAGCGCTTGCGCCACCATCCTGCGAAGCTGTTCCTGGTCCTCCACCACCAGGATGGTTTCCGTTCCCCGCAAGGCCGGCGCATCCAGTTGTGGTTCCTCCACTTTGGCCCCCTCGGATTCGATGCGGGGCAGGTGTATCCTGAAGCGCGTACCGAGACCCGGCTCGCTATACACCCAGATAGATCCGCCGCATTGTTTGACGATGCCGTAGACCGTCGCCAGGCCCAACCCGGTGCCTTCGCCCGCTTTTTTGGTGGTGAAGAAGGGCTCGAAAACATGAGAGACCACTTCTTTCGTCATGCCGGTACCGGTATCGCTGACTTCCAGTTGCACGTACGGCCCCGGCTTCAAGTCCGGGTGGTGTTCCGCGGATTCGCCCTGGAGCTGCACATTGCCGGTTTCGATAAGCAGTGTTCCGCCGCGCGGCATGGCATCGCGTGCGTTCACCGCGAGATTCATGAGAACCTGGTGCAACTGCCCCGGATCGGCCCGCACGCACCCTGGATCGGGGCTAAGGACGGATTGCAGCCGGATGTCTTCGCCGATCACGCGCGCCAGCATCTTCTGCACTTCCATGATCGCGTCGTTCAGGTTGACGACCTTGGGCTGCACCGCCTGCTTCCGGCTGAGCATCAACAATTGGGCGGTGAGCGCCGCCGCGCGTTCCCCGGCGGTGGCGATCTCGGCGACGCTTTCGCGGGCCCGATCGCCCGGCGGCAGCTCGCGGAGCAGCATGTCGCTGTACCCGTTGATCACCGTGAGGAGATTGTTGAAATCGTGCGCCACGCCTCCCGCCAGGCGGCCAACGGACTCCAGTTTCTGGGCCTGCATCAAGCGCGCCTCCACTTGTACCCGGTCGGTAACGTCGCGGGTCACGCCCAGTATTTCGCAGGCGCGCCCGGGGCGATGAGGCAACAACGTGGTAGCCACCTCGGTATGGACGATGGCCCCATCCTTGCGCACCTGGTCCACTTGTTGAACCAGGGTCGGCACGCTCTCGTCCCTTTGATGCGCCGCCCGGGCTTCCGCCAGGCGGCGTTCCGCGAGCTCGGAGGATTCCGGGGTCAGGGTGAGCCACAGTCCGCCCGCCATGGCCTCTTCCGGGGAGTAGCCCAGGACGTGTTTCACGGATGGGCTCACAAAAGTGAGCCGGCCGGAATCGGCATTCAGCAACCAAATGATGTCGGCCGTGTTCTCGGAAATCAGCCGATAGCGCTCCTCACTGGCGCGCAGCGCTTCCTGCGTCCGCCGCTGCTCCAGAGCGATCGCCAGGCTGGCCGCCGCCCGTTCCATGCGGGCGATCCCTTCCGGAGTAAAACGGTCCGGGCGTTTATCGCCGAACTGCAACAAGCCCAGCGTCCCGCCGGTACTGCGCAGCGGAATCAGCGCCAGCGACTGGAATTCCCCCGCGAAGCAACGGTTGCGCGTGGGGCCAGGGCGGCCCATTTCGGGCCTTTCCGCCACCAGTTTCGCGATGTCGTTCGACCAGAAACTTCCGCCCGGACTGAAATATGGCAGCCGCGGGCCGATGCGTTCGGACAGTATGTCGCCGCACAGGCATTCGAGCACCGGAATTCCCTGGCCGTCGCGACTCGGTTCGCGGTCCGCGGTTCGCGAGCAGAGGTGGTTCTCGGCCTCGACGAATTCCGCGGTCAACCCCCTGGTTTCGAAGAATGGGTAGTCGTCGCCGTCGCGCAGCCGGACGCCTGCCGCGGCGCAACCCGACCACTCCTGCAGCAGGGCGGTGACGGTGCGGATGAGTTCGCGGGTATCGTTGGGCGAATTAAGCAAAGGCAAAAGCGCCACCATGGCTTCGCGGTCGGCTTCATGCCGCTTACGTTCGGTGATGTCGCGGCAGATGGTAACGGCGCCCGCGAGGGCGCCGGCATGATCGCGAATCGGCGCGGCGGAAGTTTCCACGGCGCGCCCGCCGGCGGTGTGCTCCGCGCCGACGACGGTTTCGCCGCCCATGGCGCGGCAGGTGGCGCACGACTCGATGCCGGGGGCGATTTGGAACTTCTCCACCACCTCGGCGATGTGCATACCGGTCGGATCGGCGCCGAAAAAGGCGGCCGCCGCCGGATTGGTCCGGATGACCGATCCGCTGGCATCGCACACGAATACGCCTTCGGTTTGAGCCGAGAAAACCGCGTCCAGGAGCCGCTGGCGTTCTTCCGTGGCGGCCAGCGCCGACCTGAGCTCCTGCTCCGCCCGCTGCCGTTCCCTGCGCACCTGCGCATCTTGGATTTCGCGCTTCACCGCAGGCGCCAGGCGCGCCAGGTGGTCCTTCATGATGTAATCGTGCGCGCCCGCCTTCATCATGGCCACGGCTACGTCTTCGCCGATGGTGCCGGAAACCACCAGGAACGGAAGATCGAGGCCGGACTGGCGCAGCACTTCGAGCGCGGCCCGGGCGTCCCACTGCGGCAGACGGTAGTCCGCGATGATCGCGTCCCAGGTCTTGCCGGCCAGGGCGGCGCGCATGGCGGCGGCGTCTTCCACCCGCTCTGCCTGCACCTCGTAGCCGCCTTTTTCGAGAAGGCGGACGATCAGGGCGGCATCGCTCTCGGAATCCTCCACCTGCAGGATGCGTAACACGTCACTCATGCGGTTCTCCCTGGTTGTTTGGCGGCGTTTCATTCAGCACCAGCCAGTACAAGCCCAGGTGCTCGACAGAGGCGGCGAACTGCCGGAAGTCGACCGGCTTGCGGACATAGCTGTTCACCCCGAGATCGTAGCTGGCGGCGAGATCCTGCTCTTCCCGGGACGTAGTGAGAATCACCACGGGCAGCCGCCGGGTGCGCGCATCCCCGCGGATCCGCCGTAGCACTTCCAGGCCGGGCAGCCCAGGCAGTTTCAGGTCGAGCAGCACCAGGGCTGGCAACTGGGAGACGTCCCGTCCGGCGTAAGCGCCGGCGCCCCAGAGATAATCCAAGGCCTTCTGGCCGTCCTCGGCTACCACGAGCTCGTTGGCGATGTGGCTTTTTTCGAGCGCCCGCTGGGTGAGAGCGATGTCGCTGGGATTGTCTTCGACCAGAAGAATCGTTTTGGAAGTTAACATGATGCCGTACCGAGAGTGAAGTAAAATGTCGCGCCCTGGCCAGCCTGGGCCTCCGCCCAGATACGCCCGCCATGGCGATGAATAATGCGCTGCACGGTCGCCAGTCCGATGCCCGTGCCCGGAAACTCGGATGCCCGGTGCAGGCGCTGAAACGCTCCAAACAGCGTACTGGCGAATGCCATGTCGAACCCGACGCCATTGTCGCGGATATAAAAAACGCGTTGGCCCTGGTGCTCCTGCCAGCCGACTTCGATTTGCGCGCCGGCCCGCGGGCCGGTGAACTTCACCGCGTTGTCGAGCAGGTTGGTCAATGCCACTTCCAACAACCGGGCGTCGCCGGCGACCCGCAATCCTGGGGCGATGACGAACTCGATCCGGCGCGCGGCATGCTCCTCGCGGAGGCGGTCGGCGACGGCGTGCGCCAGCGCGGTCAGGTCGACTTCGCCGCGGCTCATGACGGACCGCCCAATGCGCGAAAGCTGCAACAGGTCGTCGATCAACTGCCCCATGCGCTGGGTCTCCGAACGGACGCGATCGAGGTACTTATGGGCTCTGCCGTCAAGCTGGCTGGCGTAGTCTTCCATCAGCGCCAGGCTCCATCCGTCGATGCCGCGCAGGGGCGCGCGCAGATCGTGCGACACGGAATAGGCGAAGGCTTCCAGTTCTTTGTTGGCGGCCTCCAGTTGCGCCGTCCGCTGGCGCACCCGCTGATCGAGGTCGGCGTTCAGTTGGCGGATTTCCTCTTCCGCCCGCTTACGTTCCGAGATGTCGGTAACCAGCCGCACAAATTGCGCCGGACCGCCGGTTTCGTTGGGCAGAACGGAGACGAATTTGTGTACCCAGACCGCCTGTCCGTCTTTGCGGATGTAGCGGCTTTCGTTTTGGAAAGACGGCGCCTCGCCGGTTCGCAGCCGCTCGGTAAGCGCCAGGTTGGCTTCCTGGTCTTCCGGGGGAATGAGCGAGGCGAACCAGACCCCGCGGAGTTCCTCCCCGGTGTATCCGAGGAGATCGCAGAAGGCGGGGTTGCACTGCGCCAGGCGTTCGTCCCAACCCACGATGGCAATGCCGGTAGGCGCATTCTCGAAAATCTTGCGGAAGCGCAGTTCGCTCGCCCGCAACTCTTCCTGCGCACGCTTCCAGCCGGTAATGTCGCGGGCCACCACCACCGACCCGACGATCGCGCCGGCTTTATCGCGAATGGGGCCGAAACTGTAGCTTCCGACCCAGGTTTCACCCGTGTCCTTGCGCCGCAACCGGTATTCGGTATTGGCGACGGTCTCGCCGCGCAAGGCCCGCGGCACGGCCCACATCCCGGTCGGGGCAGGGGAGCCGTCGGGAAAGGAAATGTCGAGGAGGCCCAGATATTCCGAGAAGGTTCGCAAGCAGTCCGCTTTGCTCCCGTAGCGGTAAAAGGTTGCGAATGCATCGTTGATCTCGATGAACCGCCCCTGGTTATCGGAAATGAAAACCGCGTCGGTCATGCTGGCCAAGGCGGTTTCCAGCTTCGCCCGGCTATCGCGCAGCGCTTCTTCCGTGCGCTTTTGTCCGGTGATATCGATATTGACGCCGATCAACCGCAGAGGCTTGCCCGCATCGTCCTTGAAAACCCATCCTCTTCCGGCCAGCCAGCGCACGTCGCCGTCCGGCCAGACTACCCGCCATTCCGCCTCGAACTTGCCGGTCTCCATGGCTTGTTCCACCTGCCTGACGGCTTCCGCTCGGTCTTCCGGATGGATCAGGTCTTCCCAGGTCCGCGGGCTTTCCGCGGGGCTGCCCGGCGGCACTCCGTACATGGCTTCCAGGTCGGGCGCCAAGGGCCGGCTACCGGTTTGCAGGTTCCATTCAAAAGTCGCAATACCGGCGGCCTGCTGCGCGATGCGCAACCGGGCTTCGCTTTCGCGCACCGCCCGCTCCGAACGAACCTGTTGGGTAATATCCTCGCTGAAGAGCACAATTCCGCCGACTTCGCCGGCGGTGTCCCGCCACGGCTGTATCTCCCAACGCACCCATTGCTCGCCGCCATCGGCGCGCCGGAACAGTTCGCCCGGGCTGCGCTCCACCGCTCCGGCGAGCGAGCGGCGGTGGATTGCGCGCCACTCCTCCGAAATCTCCGGGAAGACCTCGTAGTGGCTGCGCCCCAGCAGTTCCTGCGCGCCCAACTGGTAATCGCTGCGGTAGCGCTCGCTGGCGGCCAGGTAGCGCATGTCGCGATCGAACATGGCGATGGCGACGGGCGCAACTTCCGTAAAGCGGCGCAGGGTCCGCTCGCGTTCGCGGATGGCCTCCTCGGCTTGCTTTCGCTGGGTGATATCCAAGGCAATGCCGATGAAGCGCGCGGCCCGGCCGTGCTCGTCCCGCTCGGGCCGCGCGCGCGCCAGCAGCCAGCGCTGCCTGCCAGGGCCTTCGCCCACACGGAATTCGACGTTCATTTCGGCGCCTTCGCGGGCAGCCTCGCCAACCACCTGTTCGGCCCGCTGGCGGTCGTCGGGATGGATCGCCTGCCGCCACGATTCGTACGATGGCTCGCAACTGTGGGGCGGGATCCCGTACAGGCTCCACAATTCCTCGGACCAGACGTTTTGGTTGGTCGCGAGGTCCCATTCCCACGTGCCGGCGCCGGCGGCATCCAGCGCCAGGCGGAGGCGCGCTTCGCTGTCTTGCACCTCCCGCCGGTCGCGCTCGCGCGTCTGTATGTCCCGTTCGATCACCGCGCCAGCCATCACCAGCAGGGTCAGCAGCAGGCCGCTGCCCAACCCCAGCCCCCAGCGCATCCTCCGCCCTTGCGCTTCGGCCGCCTGCGAACGCGTGGCCAACAGATTGCGCTCCGTCTCTTCGACGGCATGCAAGGTAGTGCGGCAGTCCTGCATCAAGCCCACGCCCTCGCCGCTGTCAACCATCCGCTGAGCGGCCTGAAGGCCGTCCGTCTGGCGCACCGCGATGGTCTGCCGAAGGCTGGAAACCCTGGCTTCCACCAGCCGGTCCAACTCAGCCAGCCGCGGCTTTTGGTCGGGGTTGTCGGCAGACAACCTGTGGAGGGACCGGCCAGCGGATTGGGTGTCCCGAACCGCCGATTCGAATGCGCCCAGGTAGGCCGCATCGCCGGTAAGCAGGTAGTCGCGCTGTTCCGTCTCGGCATGTTCGAGCGTGGACATCATCTCCCGAACTTCACCGAGAACCTGGTAGGTGTGGGTTACCCAGAGATGGCTATCCCTGCCGCGTTCGAAATCGGAATACAGCAGCCAGGTGAATACCAGCAGCACAAGGGCGGCGGCGCCCATCAGGACGATTCGCCGGCGGGCGGGCGTATGGACCCGGCGCGGTTGCACCCGGGCGTCCTTGCTACCGGGCTCTGAAGTAAAGCTCTCGGATCGGACCATCCGCTCTCCGCTGCATGTTCCACCAGGTCTTTTCTCGTCTTTCCCGGAAGACGAGCGACTTGTGGCGGCGGATCAGGCGCCACGGACGTCCTTGGAGGAATCCAGTCAAGGCCGGCCAGATCCAGACTCTGATATCGACTATCTTATAACAATGCGTCTGACGCCGAACTCTCGCCGGCCATCAACGCGACCGTTACCGAGACGCGACCGTTAGGGTAATGCCCATGGCGCGGCGCGCCACCAAAGTTGATAAAAAACGGCCCGTGGCGAAGATGCGGCGAACAGAATTGGACGTGCAGGCCGGTTTTTCAACCGAGCGGTTACCGCCGCAAATCCCGAAAACGTTTACGCACCTGGCCAGACAGAGGCTTCCATGGGCTTACTGGTTGCGGAAACTGCTTTGGCGGTGTGCCCTCCGGGCCCGCCCGATTTCGGACAAGCCGCTTGTCGGCGCGCCGGCTCGCCAATACCGGCGATTGAACGCACCTGGCGACATGCTTTCCGCGGGGCCGATGCGGCTTGGGGACAAAACCACTACCCTTGGGTGTTAGTCACGCGATCGTCACAGATGGGTCATTCCGCGATTGGGATCGCAGCGTGCGCCGTGCCATACTGGCTGAGTGACCCGTGTCCGCAGAGCGACGCTCGTCTGCTTATTGGCATGGACTTCCCCGGCGTGGCCCCAACGGCCCTCCGATGCGGACGCCGCGGCCGCTATCGAGCAGAGCCGCCAGAAGGCCCTCGCGTACACCCGCTCACTGCCCGATTTCGTGTGCACGGAGGTGATCCGCCGCTATGTCGACAGGCGGGAACGCGGCGAGTGGACACTCACCGACAGGCTCACCGTCCGGCTCAGCTACTTTCAACATATAGAAGAGCATAAGCTGATGCTGATTAACGATCAGCCCACCAACCGGGATTTCAGCAGCCTCGAAGGCGCCACCGGCGAGGGCGAATTCGGCGGGACACTGGAGAGCATTTTCGATCCCCAATCGCAAGCCGCCTTTCGCTGGGAGAGCTGGAAAAACGTGCGCAAGCATCGCGCCGCGGTGTACTCCTACGTGGTGCCGCTGGAGCATTCCCGCTACCTGCTGGTGGCCGGCAAGCCAGGCGAAGCCCGCCAGGCCGTGGTTGGGTTTCACGGGGTGCTGGAGGTCGACGCGGAATCCGGCGAGGTGTTGCATTTCACCTACCTGGCCGACCACATCCCCAAGGACTTGAGTGTATCCTACGCCCTCACCACGGTGGACTACGACTTCGCGGACGTGGGTGGCCGCGAGTACCTGCTGCCGGCGCGCTCCGAAACGGAAATGCGCGGCCTGAACCTGTCGGTGCGCAACCAGATGGAGTTCCGCGACTACCGCAAGTTCTCCAGCGATTCCACCATCACCTTCGGCCCGGCCAAATAGCGAACACAAGGCGAACCGCAGGACTCTTCACACCCAAGTATATTCTTGGTAAAATAGCACTTAACCCCAAATAGGAGATATCTTGCCCGATCCCGAACAACCACCGCAAGGTCCGCCTGCGCCACCGCCGCCGGGAGGCAGTCCGCCGCCGGTTGGCGGCGGGGGAAACCTCGTCCACACCAATATCGAAGATGAAATGAAGCGCTCGTATCTCGATTACGCCATGAGCGTGATCGTAGGGCGCGCCCTGCCCGATATTCGCGACGGCCTCAAGCCGGTCCACCGCCGGATTTTGTACACCATGCAGCAGATGGGGCTGCAGCCCAACCGCCCCACGCGCAAGTGCGCCCGCATCGTGGGCGATGCCATGGGCAAATATCACCCGCACGGCAATCTGGCGATCTACGACGCCCTGGTGCGCCTGGCGCAGCCCTTCTCCATGCGCTACCCGCTGGTGGAAGGGCAGGGCAACTTCGGCTCCGTGGATGGCGACCCGCCGGCCGCCGACCGGTACACCGAGGCCCGCCTGTCCAAAGTGGCCACCGCTCTGCTCGAAGACCTCGACAAGGAAACCGTCGATTTCAAGCCCAATTACGACGAAAGCGAAACCGAGCCGGAAGTCCTGCCCACGCGCGTCCCCAACCTGCTGGTGAACGGCTCTTCGGGCATCGCCGTGGGGATGGCCACCAATATCCCCCCGCACAATCTCACCGAGGTGGTCAACGCGGTGATTTACAAGATCCAGCATCCCGACGCGCCGCTGATCAAGATGCTGGAATTCGTTCAAGGACCGGATTTCCCCACGGGAGGTTTCATCCTGGGCCGGCAGGGCATTCTGCAGGCCTACACCACCGGCCGCGGACAGCTCAAGATTCGCGCCCGCGCCAAGGTCGAACGGATGGGCAAGGACAGGGAGCAGATCATCATCGACGAGATCCCCTACCAGGTGAACAAGTCGAAACTGCTGGAACAGATCGCCTCCATGGTCAACGAGAAGCGCATCGAGGGCATCTCCGACGTGGTGGACCACAGCGACCGCGACGGCATGCGCATCGTGGTGGAGTTGAAGCGCGGCGAACAGGCCGAGGTGGTGCTCAACAACCTTTATAAGCACACCCAGTTGCAGACCGGTTTCGGCATCATCATGCTCTCCATCGTCAACGGCCAGCCGCGCGAGCTGGGCCTGTTGGACATGATCAAGTTCTTCATCGACCACCGGGTCGACGTGGTCCGCCGCCGCACCGAGTACGAATTGCGCAAGGCGCGCGAGCGCGAGCATATCTTGCTGGGCTTCCAGAAGGCGCTCGATAACCTGGATGAGGTCATCCGCCTGATTCGCGCCGCCAAAGTACCGCGCGAAGCCCGCGAAGCCCTGATCGCCAGCTTCCAGTTTTCGGAAAAGCAGGCGCAAGCCATCATCGAGCTGCAGTTGCAGCGCCTCACCGGCATGGAGCAGCAGAAGATCCTCGACGAGTTGGCCGATATTCAACGGCGCATCGCCGAATACCTGGAAATCCTGGGCTCCGATAAGGTGCTGCGCGACGTGATCGTCAAGGAGCTGAAGGAAGTGCAAAAGGAGTTCGGCGACGAGCGCCGCACCCAGATTATCGAAGACACCGGCGAGATCCTGCTGGAAGACCTGGTGGCGGTGGAGGATGTCGCCATCACGGTGACGCGCGGCGGATACCTCAAACGCACGTCGGTAGACACCTATCGGCGGCAGACGCGCGGAGGCAAGGGGCGCATCGGCATGGGGACACGCGCCGAAGACGTGGTGCAGGACCTGCTGATCACGTCCACTCACAGCTACCTGCTGATCTTTACCACGCAAGGCCGGGTGTATTGGCTGAAGGCCTACGAGATTCCAGACGCCAGCAC
>Ga0182030_10010004_pt1 | contig 19347 bp, 20 predicted proteins | sample 812S3MmetaG_FD_121299 | JGI IMG/M metagenome (GOLD analysis project Ga0182030, IMG submission 121299) | Permafrost microbial communities from Stordalen Mire, Sweden - 812S3M metaG (Illumina Assembly) | ecosystem: Environmental > Terrestrial > Soil > Wetlands > Permafrost | place: Sweden... | reverse complement strand
TTTCAATTGCCGCAATGGGGACGGACCGGCTGTTTTGTAGCGGCGGGCCTGTCCGCCATAGCCTTGGCGACGGCGGGCGTCCCGCCTGCCGTAGCTGGCGGCATCTTGCCGCCTGGTCCAACGCCCGGGTTCCAACCGGGCTCGCAAATCATTCAACCTTCCCGGGCCGGGGTGCGTTTTTCCGCCGGGCGGGACGCCCGGCTCTACGGCAGGCAGGATGCCCGCCGCTGCCATCATTAAGGGCTCCCGGCGACGATCACTTCGAGCTTACGTTTGCGGAGTTCCCGCACCAGGTCGGCAGGGGCGGCGGCGTCGGTGACGAGGGTGTCAATCACGTCCAGGCCGCAGAGGAAGGAGACGGATTGGCGGCCGAGCTTCGTGTGATCCAGGCAGAAGATGATCTTGCGGGCGGCATGGATCATGGCTTTCTGAATGTCAATGAGCAGGCCGTGGGAGTTGCTCACGCCGTCCAGCGAGATGCCGCCGGCGCTCATGACCGCCACGTCCGCGCGGAGTTGGCTGAAGGCCTCGACCGCGAGTGGCCCGACCAGCACGCCCAGGCGGGGATAGATCACGCCGCCGGTGACGACGACCTCCGCCTTGTTCGCGCCGGAATAAAAACTGGCGATGGGCAGGGAATTGGTGATGATCTGCGGCGACTTCAATTCCAAATGTCTGGCCACGTGATAGACCGTCGTGCCCGCGTCGAGAATCACCGTCTGGTTGGTTTCAATGAGCGCGGCGCAAGCCCGGCCGATGGCTTCTTTCTCGTCCAGTTGGTGGGTCTCGCGGGTGGTGAAGGTGAATTCGTCGGACTTGGGGTTGGTCACCCTCGCCCCGCCGTGGGTGCGGCGGATGGCGCCTTTTTCGGCCAACGCGTCCAGGTCGCGCCGGACGGTGGAAACCGAGGCATCCACCTGCTCGGAGAGCTCGTCGAGCGAGGCGAATTCGGTTTTCAGCAGATATTCCTCTATCCGCTTTTGGCGTTCTTCAGGCTGCATGTTGGAGCAGTTTGGAAGATTTTGGAAGATTTTGCAAGTTTTTTGTTGACGCGCTTCCACAAATAATGGATAACCAGAGGCAGAAACAAATTATGGCAGCCACTGTCCAACAATCGCCGCCGCACCGGGCGGTGGTGGAGCATCTGGTCCGGCAGGCCGTTTACGCGCGGCTGGGCCGGCCGTTGCCGAAGGCGGCGGGCGCGCCGAATCCGCTGGTGGTGAACATCAGCGCCCGGCATTGCCATCTGACGCAGGCCGCCGTGGAAATCCTGTTTGGCCCGGGGCATCAATTACAAGTGCATAAGTGGCTGTACCAAGAGGGCCAGTTTGCGGCCCGGGAAACGCTCACGCTGATCGGCCCGCGCAGCCGGGTCATTTCCAATCTCCGCATCCTCGGCCCGTGCCGCGAATTGAACCAGGTGGAACTGTCTTCCACCGACGGCATCGCGCTGGGGTTTGACCTGCCCCTGCGCAGTTCCGGCGACATCCCGGGCACGCCGGGGTGCATGTTGATGGGGCCGGAGGGCTTTTTTGAAATGGAGCAGGGCGTCATCCGCGCCCGGCGCCATGTCCACATGAACGACACGGACGCGGCTTACTTTGGCGTCCGGGCCGGGGACCGTATGAAGTTGAAAATCGGCGGGCCGAACGCCCTCACCCTGGAAGAACTGCTGGTGCGCGTGGACAGCCGTTTCAAACTCGAGGCGCACATTGACACGGACGAGGGCAACGCGTGCGATCTGCGGCCGGAAACCCCGGTCCAACTGATTCCCTGACCATTTAAACACCCAACCACCAACCAACACATCCTATGAGCGAAGCAATCGGACTGATAGAAACCAAGGGCTACACCGGCAGCGTGGAAGCCACCGACGCGATGGCCAAGGCCGCGAACGTCACCATCGTAAAAACCATCGCGATCGGCGGGGGGTTGCTGACGGTGGTCTGCCGCGGTGATGTGGCCAGCGTGAAAGCCGCCGTGGACGCCGGGGCCAAGGCGGCCGGCAAGGTGGGCGAGCTGAGCGCGGCGCACGTCATCGCCCGCCCCCATGACGACCTGGTGAAAGCCTTCCTGGGCGAACCGGCCGCCGCCAAGAAATAATTTCCCAACGACTGTAACCTTTATCCCCTAAAAATTATGGCTCAACCAGCAATTGGAATGATCGAATGCAAGGGTCTGTGCGCGCTTTTTGAAGCCGCGGACGCCGCCCTGAAGGCCGCCAACGTGGAATTCACGGGCTGGGAAAAAATCGGCTCGGGCTATGTCACCGCGTTTTTCCGGGGTGACGTGGCCAGCGTGAAAGCCGCCACGGACGCCGGGGCCGCCGCGGCCGCCCAGGTGGGCACGGTGGTTTCCGTCCAGGTGATCCCGCGGGCGCACGAAGGCCTGAGCGTGCTTGGAAAATGGCTGGAGTGATGGCGGCGAATGAAAATCCTCGTCGCCAATATTGGTTCGACTTCGCTCAAGTGGCGGCTGTTCGACTTTGCGAACGGCGCCGAACGCCTGGTGCACCAGGGCGGCTTTGAGCGCGTGACCGATTATCCGAAGGCGATTGAGGATTGTCTGGCGGCATTGCGGGCGGCGGGGGCGGTCACGGATGAAAGCGAACTGGCGGCCGTCGGCTTTAAGACCATCATCGCGAAGGACGTCACCGGCTGCGTGCGGTTGGACGACCGGGTGCTGGCGGCGATGGCGGCCTGCAACGGGCTGGCGCCGGCGCATAATCCGCCCGCCATCACCGGCATCAAGCTCTTCGCCCAACGGATGCCGGCGGTGCCGTTGATCGGGTTGTTTGATACGGCCTTTTATCAGTTTGCCCCCGAGGCGATGACGCGCTACGCCGTGCCGGTGGAGTGGCATGAGGCGGGCATCCGCCGGTGGGGTTTCCATGGGGCGAGCCATAAATTTGTGGCGGAACGCAGCGCGGAAATCCTGGGCCGGAAGGATGTCGCGGAACGCGCCCGCCGGCTCTATGTTGCGGGCGGCCCGGCCGCCCCGGCCGGCGCGCCGTTCCGGGTCATTTCCTGCCATCTGGGCGGCAGTTCCAGCATCACGGGCATATTGAACGGCGCGGCCATCGGCAGCAGCATGGGGATGAGCCCGCAATCCGGCCTGCCCCAGAACAACCGCGTGGGGGACCTGGACGCGGAAGCGATTCCTTACGCGGTGAAAGCGCTGGGGATCACGCTGGAAGAAGCCCAGCGGCAGCTTGCGAAAGAAGCCGGGCTGAAAGGGTTGAGCGGGATCTCCAATGACATGCGGGAAATCGTCGCGGCGGCCGCCCAGGGCAATGGGCGCGCCCAACTGACTTTGGATCATTTTGTGGCCGGCGCCCGGCACTGGATCGGCGCATTTTTTCTGGAACTAAACGGGGCCGACGCCCTGGTCTTCACCGCCGGCATCGGCGAGAACCGGGCGGAACTGCGCGCCGCCATCTGCGCGAACCTGGACCAGTTGGGCATTAAACTGGATGCGGAAAAGAACCTGGCCGTCCGTGCGACCGAGGCGGTGATCAGCGCCCTGGATTCCCGGGTGAAGATCCTGGTGCTGCCCGCCAATGAGGAACTGGTGGTGGCGCGCGAAACCAAACGATTTTTGGAAAACCACCGCAATTGAATTTAACCCCCCACCCCAACTCAAATAATACTATGGCAATACAAGCGATTGGAATGATTGAAACCCGCGGCCTGGTCGCCCTCGTGGAGGGGACCGACGCGATGCTGAAGGCGGCCAATGTGGAACTCGCCGGCCCGATGATCCAGGTGGGCAACGCCCTGGTCACCGCCGTGGTTGTGGGCGATGTCGCCGCCGTGAAGGCCGCCACCGACGCCGGCGCGCAGGCCATCAGGGCCATCAAGGGCGAAGTCGTCAGCGTGCATGTCATCGCCCGTCCGCATGCGGATGTGGACGCCGTGCTGCCGAAGAAGAAGTGACCGGCATATGTTTCTCGCACGCATTGAAGGATCGGTGGTGGCGACCAAGAAGGAAGCCAGCATGAACGGCCGCAAACTGCTGCTGTTGCGGCCGCAATTGGTGGACGAGAAGGATCCGACGAAGTTCCGCAACGGGCAGAACACCATCGTGGCGGTGGACACGGTGGGGGCGGGGATTGGCGAGCTGGTGCTGTTTTGCCAGGGCAGTTCCGCCCGGCTGGCGGCCGGGCTGAAGGAAGCGCCGGTGGACGCGGTCGTGATCGGCATTGTGGATTGTGTGGACGTGCTGGGGAAACAAATTTACAGCGCCAAAGGGTGAGTTGATGATCCATGAGTGCTTTGAATGAAACCTTGATTCGCGACGTGGTGGCGGAAGTGCTGGGCCGGTTGGGCAACCCCGCCGCCCCGGCCCCACCGGCCGCCGCGCCCGCGCCCGCCGCCGCCTGCGGTGGCAACGGCAAAAGCCATTCCGCCGCGGCCCCGGCCCGGCGCGGCAAGTTTGGCGTTTATCAGGACGCCAACGAAGCCTGCGCCGCCGCCCAGGAATCTTTTCTGCAACTGAAGGCCAAAGGCGTGGCGACGCGCCGCCAGATCGAGCACATCGTCAAGACCCTCGCCGGGGACAACGCCGAAGCGTGGGGCAAACTGGAATTTGAAGAAACCCGGATCGGCCGGCTGGACCACAAGATCGCCAAGCTGCAGATCCTCAAGCTGGTGCCGGGCGTGGATTTTCTGCGGCCGGACGCGCGGAGCGGCGATCATGGGATCACGCTCGAAGAGTATACGCCGTTTGGCGTGGTCGGGGCCGTCACCCCCAGCACCCATTCCATCCCGACCTTGAGCGGGAACATCATCAACCTCACCGGCGCGGGCAACGCGGTGGTGTTCAACGCGCATCCGGCCGCCGCGCGCTGCGCGGCCACGGCCGTGCGCGCCTACAACGAGGCGATTTACCGCGAGACGGGGATTGAGAACATCGCCACGATCATTGAACGGCCCACGCTGGACAGCTTTGCGGCCCTGTGCCGGCACGACGCGGTGCGGCTGCTGCTGGTCACCGGCGGACCCTTGGTGGTGAAGGCCGCCATGCGGACGGGCAAACGCGCCATTTGCGCCGGCCCGGGCAATCCGCCCGTCTATGTGGATGACACGGCCTGCATGAAACGCGCGGCCAAGGGGATCATCGAGGGCGGGGCGTTCGACAACAATCTGCTCTGCATCGGCGAGAAGGAAGTGTTCGCCCTGGACCGGATCGCCGACCAATTGATGGCGGAAATGGCGAACCACGGCGGTTACAAGCTGACCTCCGCCCAGATCGAGGCCCTGACAAAAGCGGCGTTCACCTTCCAGCCCGGGGAGGGCGGGGGCTGCTCTCATGCGGCGGTGAACCGGGATTTTATCGGCAAGGATCCGTCGTTTCTGGCGCAGGCCATCGGCCTGAGCCTGCCGGCCGGGGTGCAGATGCTCTTCGGCGAAACCGACGCGCACCATCCGTTTGTGGAGGAGGAACAGATGATGCCGTTCCTGCCGGTGGTGCGCGTGAAGGACCTGGAGGCCGGCATCGCCGGCGCGCTGGTGGCCGAGCACGGGTACAAACACACCAGCATCATCCATTCGCACGATGTGGAAGCCATCACCGCCATGGCGCGGGCGATGGACACGACGCTCTTCGTCAAGAACGGGCCGAGCACCACCGGACTGGGGCTGGGCGGCGAAGGCTACCTGAGTTATTCCATCGCCACGCCGACGGGCGAAGGCATCACCAATCCGCGGACCTTCACCCGCATCCGCCGCTGCGTGATGGTGGACAACCTGCGGATTTACTGAACTGTTCCCATGTTACTCGCGCGTGTTGAAGGCAACGTGGTCGCCACCCGGAAGCATCCGAGCCTGGAGGGCTGGCGGCTGGTGCTGTGCCAGCCGATCAGCAACGCGGGGGAGCCCGAGGGCGTGCCGCTGGTGGCGATTGACTGCCAGGGCGCCGGCCTGCACCAGCGCGTGGTCCTTTCCAGCGACGGCGCCGCCGCCCGCGCCCGGGTGGGCGATCCGCACAGCCCCGTCCGCTGGCTGGTGCTGGGCGTGGTGGACGAAAAAGAACCCGGGGTTCCCGTATGAAACTGGGCACGGTCATCGGCCGCGTCACCCTGAGCGTCACCACCGCCAAGCTGGAAGGCGCACGCTGGCTGATCGTCTCGCCCTTCACCCGCGAACATTATCAGCGCGGCACCGAAACGCCGCCGGGCCTGAGCGACGCGCCGAGTCTCGTGGTCTATGACAATCTGGGCGGCGACGTGGGCCAGACCATCGGCTATGTGGAGGGCCGCGAAGCCGCCCAACCGTTTGCCACCCCGCCGCCCATTGACGCGATCAACGCCGCGCTGGTGGACGACATCTTTTACCATCCTTTTAATAAATGAGCACCGTCATCAGCGCCAAAGACATCGAAAACCTCCTGGCCACGGGGGGCGACGCGGGCAGCCTGCCCGCCGACGCCATCCTGACCCCGTCCGCCAAGGATCTGCTGGGCGAATTGAACCGCCGACAGCGGGAGGCGGCCACCGCCGCGCCGGCAACCTCCCCGGCGGCCGGCGCCCCGTCCGGTCCGCCCGCGCAGCCCTTGAACTCCCAGAGTTCCAAGGCGGAGCTGGAGGCGTTTTTCAACTCCGCGTACGTGCTGAAATTGAAAGAGCAGATCTGCGAGATGGGCCGGCGGCTTTGGCAACGCGCCTATGTGGATGGCAACGGCGGCAACATGGCCATCCGGGTGGGCGAGGACCTGGCCCTCTGCACGCCCACCCTGGTCTCGAAGGGGTCCCTGACCCCGGCGGACCTGTGCCTGGTTGATTTTGAGGGCAACCAACTCCTGGGGACGAAAAAGCGCACGAGCGAAATCTTGATGCATTTGCAGATCATGAAGCGCCAGCCCAAGGCCGTCGCCTCGTGCCATTGCCATCCGCCCTACGCCACGGCGTTCGCGGTGGCGGGCATCGCGCCGCCGACGTGCCTGCTGCCGGAGTATGAGGTCTTTTGCGCGGTCGGGGTGGCGCCGTACCGCACGCCCGGCTCGCCGGAAATGGGCAAACTGGTGGCCGACCTGACCGATCAATATAACACCATCCTGATGGCCAACCACGGGGTGGTGACCTGGAGCCACAACAACCTCGAGGAGGCCTACTGGCGGATGGAAATCGTCGAGGCGTATTGCCGCACGATCGTCGTGGCCGGGCAGTTGGGCAAGCCGGTGAACACCTTCACCGGGCCGCAAATGAAGGAACTGCTCAACCTCAAACAGAGTCTGGGCTTTGTGGATCACCGATACGGGCTGAAGGAATGCGAACTGTGCGACAGCAGCGACTGGCGGCCGGGCGCGACCGGCGCGGCCCCTGCCCCGGCCGAACCCACGGCGGGGCTGGATCCCGAGGCCGAGGCCGCCGTGAAGGCCATCACCGACCAGATTCTGGCCCGGTTGAAGTAGCCGGGCGGCGGGTTTCGAGCGCCGCCACGCCCGCCATTTTTCCGGCCCAGTGTGACCCGTCGGGTCAGAACGGAGCTCTTGCCAATCTCTACCAGCTCTTTCCGTGTTTTCCTGTTTGTTTGCGGGCCACCCGGTGCAGGAAATTCTCATAAACCACGTCCCGCGTGTCGGCATAGTCCAGCCGGATGATCTTCCCCGGCAAACTGCGATAGACAATCCGCAAGCCACCCACGCGCAGGCGGCACCCGCCCTCCAGTTCACTGTGCAACGCCTTGATGTCGCCCTGGCCGCCGGCCACATCCCGCAACGCCACCCGCACACGCTTTTTCGTGTCCGGCGGCAGCGCGGCCAGCCATGCCTGCACCTGGTCAGAGGCCAAAATCTTCATCGTTCAAGTCCAAGGTCTTGTATTTGAGCTTGCCGGCCTTCGCCGCCCGCAGGGTTTTCATCGCTTCCGGCCTGGCGAGCAGTTCCATGGTTTCCAGCAGGGCGTCAAATTCGTCAATCGGCAGCGCGACATAAACCGGCTGGTGGCGATTGGCGATCACAAACCGTTTTTTGGAATTGCACAGTTTGGAAAGGTTCGCCTGCGTTTCCCGCACCGAGTATGTAGAAGTTGTCATGCTTTGTATGTAACCCATTTCGGGGCCTTTGCCAACGGCAAAATGGATCATCCAAGCCCACCGCCATTCCCGCCATGTTATCGACCCAACCCGAAAAGCATCGGCCTGGATGAACCCCTTGATGAACGTCCCAGCTTCTGATTGCCTTCCGGCCAATTCGAACTTAACTTGTTTTCCATGGACCAGACCGCCATTCCCGTGGCCGCCCCTGCGCTCACCAGCGCGGAACTCGCGGAACGCTGGGAAAAGATGGACAAACTCCCACCGGATGAAGGCAATGCCTATGCCAACGACCTCGAGGCCGCCGGCCGCAATTTGCCGCCGCTCAAATCCGCGGGGGATTGATGCTCGCCGCCCTCACTCAATGTCCGTGAATTTCAGCGCGTCACCGCTCTGCGCTTGGTGGACGCCGCGGCGTTTTGCTGTTCTTGCGGGGCGGACGCTTTCCAGTTGTGACGGGGAAAATATGCGGCCGTGTGGGACCGACACGTTTACACAAAGACCCATCCGGGGACCCCCTTTCCATCTTCACGGAGTTAGTATTTGGAGGCGGTAATAACGTTCTGACTGGTTCGTTGTCATGTCGATAATTGTGTTGGTCATTCCATTTCCAATCAGCCCGCTGACCAAATCTTCCCAGTTGGTGCCGTTTAGCTGATTGTTCCATTCCACGGAATAATGGTGGGTGACCAGCGCCAAAAACGAGAGTTCCAATCCGTTTTGCGCGACCGCCGCGCCAAGCCGTGGCGCAGGTTCGCCGCCAATATTCAGAACCAGATTTGTGCCGCCAGTTCCCCCCGCGTTAGCGGCCCGGAGAGTGATGTTAAACATCCCGGCAAGCAGCGGCGCGCCGGTAATTTCGCCGTTGGCCGGATTAAAGGAAAGTCCGGATGGCAGCCTGATGGCGAAGAAACCCGTTGGATTGTTCGTTGCCGTAATCGCATAATAAAAACCCACCCCCACCGCGCCTGCGGCGCTCAACGCGCTGGTGATCACCGGCGCCGGCGCGACGCCATTATAAATGACGAGGTTTAGATTATTCGTGGTCTGACCGGTGGAATTTGAAGCCGTGAGGGCAACGGAATAAACGCCGGAGTTCGTGGGCGTTCCGGTGATGGCGCCAGTGGCCGGGTTCAACGTCAACCCCCCGGGCAATCCGGCTGCGCCAAAAATCGTGGCGACATTCGTCGACTGAATCGTGTAGTAAAACGCCCTGTTCACCAATCCATCCGCATTTGGCGGGCTGGTAATCACCGGCAACGGCAACCCGACCGTCAGAGCGAGATTGCCATAACCGATGCCGTTCGCATTGGTGGCGCTGAGTTGAATGTTGTAGTTACCGACGATGGAAGGATTTCCGGAGATCACTCCATTGCTGAAGATCAATCCGGCCGGCAATACACCCGCATTGAATCCGGTTGGGTTGTTGCTGGCGGCGAGAGTGTACTTGAATGGGAGTCCGACGATCACGGAACCGGCGGCAGCGTTGGTGATGACGGGCGCGCCGGGCGTTGGACTGACCGTCAGCGTTTTGTTTTGGGTCGTTTCGTGAAGGTCATCGAACGCGCGCAGCGTAAATGTGTAGGAGCCTGGCAGGACCAGATTGCTCACCAACGTGTTGGTGGTCCCCTCATGATTAAACAACGGATGCGCGCCGGGCGGCGTGGTTGTCACCGCCCACCAATGCCTTAATGGCTGGTTCGTCGAACCGCTCGTCACCGCCGAAAGTTGGGTGACACTCGCCGGCAAGGTCAGGCCGGGCGGAGAAGCAGTTATGGAATTAATGACCGGCGTCGCGGTCGCATTATGGACCGTGCAGACAATTTGAGCCGTCAGGTCGGGATGGCCCGGGTTGGTAATGTTGACCTGAAAGACATAGTCACCAGGAACGGTCATATTAGTAACGGCGGCGCGGATGCTCACGAAAATGTAAGTCGTGCCGCCCACCCCCGCGTTTGCCCCGGCTGGCTGGCTCCGGAGACTCCACGTGCCGCGACCGGTAAAATCACTGTTCGCCAAGTCGGAAATCCCCGCCTGCAAGGTGGCGGACGAAGTCGCCAATTCGACCATTGCGTGCGTCGTCGCGCCGGGAGGGCCAAATATTAGTCCGTATGGCGCGGCGATCCTGAATCCCGTCTGGCCAAGCACGGGCGGCGGATTGCTCGCATAGACGTTCAAATACAACTGGCGGGAGGTCGTATTATACGGGTCGCGCACGGCGATATCAAAGACATAAGTCCCGGGGATGGTCAACCCGCTGACCGCGGTGGTCGCATTGGCGGGTGCGACCAGCAAAGCATTGGCGCCCGGAGGTTGGTTGCTGACTGACCAGCGATAGGTCAGAGGGTCAAGTTCGGCATCATTGGCCGTCACCGACAAGGTCGCCGTGTTCGTTGGCGCAGCCAGATACCCCGGATTGGACACCCAGGTCATTAGGGTCGGCGGGTGGTTCGGCCCGGAATAAGGATACAACGTCACAACTTCTGAATTGCCAATGACATTGGTCAACGTGAGCGTACCGTCCGCCCCCACCGTACGAAGGCCGAGTTCCTGAAATGCCGTTGCGCCGGAGGGAGATTGGGAAAGACCGTAGGCGCCCGGCGGCAAGCCGCTCAAATTGACTGTTTGCGTGGCCCCGGTGTTTTCAATGATGGTCGTCACTGCGCCGTTCGTTGTAAATGCGAGCACGTGCAAAGTCGGATCGCTCGAAAGGCAGCCGATTCGCACCGCGCCGGGCCGGACATAATGGATCACCTGCCGCAGGCGAAAATAGGTGCTGGAAGGAGTAAAGGAACAAAGTCCCGCGTTGGGAACGAGGGTGACATTGCCGCTGTAGCCCACTTCCCAATAGGAAATGCCCGCCAAAGTCAGATCGTCGTATAAATCGTCGAAAGTCGGATTTCCCATCTCCGTCTGCGCCGTCGTGAGCCCCTTCGCCAGGCCATAATCGCGGAGGAAGGTCCGATACGGATCTGCGGTACCGTAATTATGATACGAAATTCGGCCCACGTAAGGCCACAAATCCGGATCATTCTGCACCGGGGTGAGGTAACCCCAGTCGGTTTGTGGAGCGACGGCTTCGGCATACTGGACCTGCGTCGTGAGGCCATTGGTAATGAACCGGGGCCCGAGCGCCTTGATGTCATCCGCGAGAATGTTGTAGGCCATGCCGGGTTCATTAAAAATCACACCGTAGCTGATGTTTATTCCAAAATTGGTTTTCAGATACAGCGCGTTGGCCCAAATCTGCTGGGCGCGCTCCCCGGGATGATTCATCACCCAGGGTTTCGATGCGGACGCGTCGGTCGGGTAGCCGGTGCTCGAATAAAAGGAAGGTTGAAAGCCTTCCGCGAGGATGTGATTTTGGTAGTGCAGCAGATTGGTCGCATCAGCGGCGGAGAAAGTGTCGCTCTCGAATAAATTCCAATCCACCACATCGCAGTCGCCGTCATCAGAGCCCGTCCCGTCAATACGCGGTCCGACTTCGGTCGTCCTGGTGCCAGTCAATCCGAGGTCATCAGCCAAATAATCGAGGTATTGAAAATTGACCGGCCCGGCGACCGCCGGGTCCAACAGGGTGTCCGGTCCTTCCGTCCCGCCGAGAATTCCGCCGCCGTGACCCCATCCCCGGATGGTCTGAAAAGTCTGATGCGCATCAATTACCACATCCGCGCACCGCGCTTGAATCGCCGGCAAGAGGCAGGCAGCAAGGACAAAAACTTGAATCTTGCCAACGGGCCCTGGAACCGGAACAGAGCAGTTGCGCCGGTGCGATTTCATTTGCATTATCATTTCTTTGCGCGCGCGCGACACCAGGAACATTTCAAGCTACCCCCCTCTCTGTTTCATTACAACCTTAAGTTAACGACACCTTAAGTTAACGACAGCCACAGACAACCAGCAACCTGGCGCCGCTACGGCAGGGACCTTTATCGTTTCACACCTCATCCAGACATGCGAGGCGGCCGGGCCAGCGCCGCGGGTCATCTGTGATGACGCAGCTGTTCCGCTGGCGAGGCTGCGGGGAGGACTGTCTTTGACCTGCCAGCATGTTGATGGTGACGCCCATACCGGGCGGGGAGGTTTGGAGGGCGTTTAACCTGGGCCTGCGCTCGCCAAGCTCGCTCCGACCCAGGCTGTCACAGGTGTGGCTTTCAGCCCCAACGACAGGCCAACGTCGTCCCCGCGAAGCCGGAGCATGCCTCCCCCTGCTTGCCCGGGGGCCAAAAATGGACTACTTTTTGGGCGCGGGGCATCGTTTGCATGGTTGTAAAATCTGAATGAGTCGAAGCGTCATTTTGTTGGCCGGGATGAACTGGGCCGGAACGCGGCCGGCGGTTTGCCCGGCAGGGCGCCGGCGGCGGCTCACGGAGCCGCGCTCCGGCGGGGCGCGGGGGCGCTCCCGCCGATGAGCGCGCCGGGCCAGCCGGCCGCCACGTCCGGCCGGGGGACGCCGGCCGACGCGGCGGCGCGCGGGGCGATCACGTATTACAATCCGCAGGAGGAGCGGGAGGCGGACAAGGCGCCGCTGCAGTTGAAGCTGATCCGGCGGATGTTCGGTTACACCAAGGCGTGCGCCGGGCGGCGGAACTGGCTGCTGGCGCTGACCTTCACGCGCGGGCTGCAATTGCCCGCGCTGGCGTGGCTGATCGGTTACACGATCAACGGGCCGGTGGCGCACCGCGATTTGCCCGGCATTTACTGGGCGGCGGCGGGGTATCTGGCGCTGGCGCTGTTCACGGTGGTGACGTTTCATTTCCGGCAGCGGTTCGCCCTGGAACTGGGCGAGGCGGTGGTGCACGCCATGCGGTTGGAGCTGATGCGCAAGCTGATGACGATGCCGATGGCGTTTTTCAATGAGACGAAGTTCGGCCGCATCATCAGCCGGATGACGTCGGACATTGACAGCGTGCGGGCGGGGGTGCAGGACGTGCTGTTTGTGATGGTGGTGCAGGGGCTGCAAATGGCGGTGGCGGCGGCGTTGATGGCGTGGTACGACTGGAAGCTGTTTTCGCTGATGGTGGTGATGGCCCCGGTGATCTGGGAGGTGAACAAGAAATTTCAGCAGGAGACCAGCCGGCGGTTGCGCAAGGCGCAGGAGTCGTGGAGCCGGGTGTCGTCCACGCTGGCGGAGTCGGTGAGCGGCATCCGGGTGACGCAGGCGTTTGTGCGGCAGGAGGTGAACGCGGATTTTTTCCAGAAGCTGGTGGACGCGCACGGGGAGAACAACGTGGGCGCGGCCCAGGCGTCGGCGGTGTTTGTGCCGCTGCTGCAGCTCAAGAGCCAGATTTTTCTGGGGGCGATGGCGCTGCTGGGGGCGTTCGGGGCGCTGCGCTGGCACGGCTGGCTGCACATGGAGGTGGGCGACCTGGTGATGTTCTTTTTTCTGGCCAATCTGTTCTTTGAACCCATCCAGGTGATCGGAAATCAGTTGAACCAGGCGCTGACGGCGATGGCAGGGGCGGAGCGGTTGTTCCGGATGCTGGACCAGCCGCCGGCCTGGCGGGATGCGCCCGGGGCGCGGGCGCTGCCGGCCCTCCGGGGGCGGGTGGAGTTTGCGGCGGTGAATTTTGAATATCAGCCGGGGCGGCCGGTGCTGCGGGAGATTTCGTTTGTGGCCGCGCCGGGCCAGTCGGTGGCGCTGGTGGGGCACACGGGCAGCGGCAAGACGACGCTGGTGGGGCTGCTGCAGAAGTTCTATCTGCCCACCAGCGGCCGGGTGCGGGTGGATGGGGTGGATTTGAGCGAGGTGAGCAGCGACTCCCTGCGGTCGCAGATGGGGAGCGTGCAGCAGAACAATTTTCTCTTTACGGGCACGGTGCTGGACAACATCCGGTTTGCGCGGCCGGAGGCGACGGAGGCGGAGGTGTCCGCCTGCCTGGCGGCGCTGGATTGTCCGGACCTGCTGGCGGCGCTGCCGGACCAGCTCCACACGCGGGTGGCGGAACGGGGGATGTCCCTGTCGTTCGGGCAGCGGCAGTTGATCTGCTTTGCGCGGGCGATGCTGGCGGACCCGCGGATTGTGGTGCTGGACGAGGCGACCAGCGCGATTGATTCGGTGACGGAGGCGCGGCTGCAACGGGCGCTGGAAATTTTGTTGCGGGGGCGGACGGCGTTCATTGTGGCGCACCGGTTGAGCACGATCCGCAAGGCGGATTTGGTGCTGGTGCTGGACCAGGGGCGGATCGTGGAGCGGGGAACGCACGCCACGTTGCTGGAGCAGGGCGGGGTCTATGCGCGGCTGCATCAGGAATTTGTGAGTGTTCAGTGACGGCGCGTCCGCGCCGCCTCCGGAGCGCGCCCGCCTGTCCGCCAAAGCTTCAGCGAAGGAGGATCCCCGGGCGCAGCAACGCCCGGCCGGGCGGCATGACAGGAACTTTCCAACCAGCAACCAGCAGCGGACGTTGCTGTGCCCGGGACGGGCACACTCCGTTTCGGGGGCGGCAAGATGCGCCCGCATTCCGGGCTTGGTTTTTGCCGGCCGTAATGCTATTTCAGAACGGATGACGCCTGCTTCTGCCATGAACCGCCGCGATCCGATCGCCATTCTCGGCGTGCCGTTTGACAATGTCACCACCGCCGAGACGCTCACGATCATCACCGGGCTGATCGCCTCCCGTCAGCCGCACTGCGCCGCGACCGTCAATGCGGAATTCATCGTCCAGGCGCTGGAGGATGTCGAATTGCGCCGCATTCTCTTTGACATGCACTTGGTGCTGCCCGACGGCACGCCCGTGGTCTGGGCCTCCAAAATCCTCGGCAACCCGTTGCGTGAGCGGGTGGCGGGCGCCACCCTGATTCCCTGCCTGCTGGCCGAAGCCGAGACCCGGGGCTGGCGCGTGTTTCTGCTGGGCGGCAACCCGGAAACCATGGAACAGGCCGCGAAAAATACCCTCGCCAAATATCCCCGGCTGCAACTGGCCGGCGCGTACGCCCCGCCCGTCCAATCCCTGCTGGAAATGGATCACGCGGACATCCTCCGGCGGCTGCACGAGGCCAAACCGGATGTTTTGCTCGTCGGCTTTGGCTGTCCCAAACAGGAGAAGTGGATCAACATGCATTTCCGTCAGGCGGGGGTGCCGTTCTGCCTGGGGGCCGGAACCACCATTGAATTTCTGGCCGGCGCCGTCCGGCGGGCGCCCCTGTGGATGTATAATACCGGCACGGACTGGTTTTACCGGCTGCTGCAGCAGCCCCGCCGGCAGCTCGAACATTACCGCCGGGATCTGTGGGTGTTTGGCCGGTTGGTGCTCCGGCAGGCGTGGCAGTTGCGGTCGTGGAAAAAATCCGCCGCCCCCAGACGACCGGACGCGGTGACCGCCGATACGGCGGCGATCACCGTCCTCAAACCGGCCGACAGCTTGAACGCCGCCGAGGTGCGGCAACATCGCGACGCATGGCTGGCGGCGGTGGAGCAGCGCCATGTCATCGTGGACCTGACGGAAACCCGGATGGTGGACAGCACCGGCTTCGGGCTGCTGATCCGGTTGCGGAAACGGTCCCGCGAACTGGGCCGCGGGCTGGTGCTGCTGGCGCCCAATTCCCAGGTCCGCGCGGCGCTGCGCCTGATGCAGTTGGAGGATTTCTTCGCGCTGGAAAACACCCTGGACGCCGCCCGGCTCCGGGTGGAAAAGGAGACCGGGAGCGCGCAATCCGCCGTCCTGCAGGCCCGGACGGACATCATGGTGATCCGTTGGCGGGGCGAGGTGACGGCCGACAGCGTGCCGGATCTGGCCGCCCGGACCCAGGCGCAGCTTGACCACCTGCCGGCCGGGCACCAGGTGATGATTGATCTCACGGGCGTGGTGTTTGTGGACAGCACCGGGGTGGGGTTCATGATCCGCCTGCGGAAAAATTATTTACAGCGCAACTTGGTGCTGAATTTCTGCGAGCCCAACCTGAACATTCTCAATGTGCTCCAGCACCTCAAGATTGACGAATACCTGCTCGGCGGGAGCAAATGAGCTGTGGCGGGCGGGCCGGCCTTTTTGGGGCGGCGGGCGTCCCGCCTGCCGTGGCTGGCGGCATCTTGCCGCCGGGTCCAACGCCCGGATTTTAGCCGGACTCGTAAATAATTAAACCTTTCCGGGCCGGGGTGTGTCTTTCCGCCGGGCGGGACGCCCGTCTCTACGGCAGGCGGGACGCCCGCCGCTACGGCAAAATGCAGCCAAGGCCGGCACTCCGGGCCGCTTCGGAATACGGGTTGAAATCAGCGGCCCACCCATTATCCTGCCGGCATGACCAGACACTGTCATCAATGTGGAGAACCGTGGCTGCTGGACGGACTGCCGGGACGCGGCGAGGTGTGCATGAAATGCCGGGCCGACCTCCGCGTCTGTCTAAATTGCGCCTTCTACGACCCCCGCGTGGCGCAACAGTGCCGCGAACGCCGCGCGGAGCCGGTGCTGGAGAAGGACGCCGGGAATTTCTGCGAGTACTTTGACTTTGCCCGGCGCACCTGGACGCCCAAGGCGGTGGTTAACCAGCGGGCCGAGGCCGCCCGCGACCAGTTGAAAAAGCTCCTGGGCGATGATTGAGGCGGCCGCCCCCAACCTGCACCTTGTCTGCCCATGAACCGTGAACCCTCCGACCACTGGAAGCATCGGATAACTTTGCGACTGGCGACCATTCTCCCTCTCCCTTGGGGAGAGGGCCGGGGTGAGGGGGAACAGGTCCCAGCCATGTCGAATCAACGCCCCTCCGCCTCGGCTCATGGGTGCCATGCGCGTAAAAATTTCCGGGCCTGCTCCCCATGAAAGTCAGCGGCTTCACCTTTTTGCGCAACGGCCAGAAACTGGGCTACCCGTTCGTGGAATCCATCCGCTCGGTCCTGCCGCTGGTGGATGAATTCATCGTCGCGCTCGGCCCGTGCGACGATACCACGGAACCGATGCTTCGCGCCATCGGCGATCCCAAAATCCGCATCGTGCCCACGCAGTGGAACGAAAACATCCGCGGCGATTATAGCGTCAAGGGCTTTGTGTTTGGCCAGCAAAAATCCATCGCGCTGTTCAACTGCACCGGGGACTGGGCTTTTTACCTGGAGGCCGACGAGGTGGTGCATGAAAACGACCTGCCCAAAATCCGCGCCGCCATGGAGCAATACCTGAACGACCCCCGCGTGGAGGCGCTGGCGTTTGACTACCTGCACTTTTACGGCAACGCGAACACCTATGCCTGGTCGCCAAGGTGGTATCGCAGCGAAGTGCGCATCGTCCGCAACACGATTCCGGCGTGGTCCTCCGAGTCGCTGTTTTTCAACATCGTGGTGGACCACGGCAAATCGCGGCACCCGCGGGCGGCCCACACGGGCGCCACCCTTTACCACTATGGCTGGGTGCGGAGCGAAGCCCAGATGAACCTGAAGTCGGCGAGCGTGGAGAAATTCTGGCAGAACCGTCCGGCCGGGAGCATTGAATACGGGCAGATTGACGCGGCCACGTTGAAACTGTTCACCGGCAAACACCCCCAAGCCGTTCAGGAATGGCTGCCGCCGTGCGCAGGGATCTTTCAGGCCGACCCGAACTACCAATTAAGTTCCCGCGACAAGAAACACCGCCGCATGTTGAAATTGGAAGCATGGTTCGGGTTTCGCTTTAACAAAAAGCACTACCGGTTGGTGCGGTGAAGCGACCGGACGGCGCCCGTCCCCGGGCGCGGCAACACCGGGCCGGGCAAGACGGTTGGAACTTGCCCATGACACCCGGCTGGCGGTCCTTCCTGTGCCCGGGGACTTGGCGCGCGTCAAAATTTTCAACGGCCGGCCAGCACTTCCTTGAGCGCGGCGAGCACCTGCTCGGGGCGGATGTCCGCCAGACAACTCCGGTCGGGGTCCGCCTCGGCGGGGAGAATCCCGCCGCTCTTAACGATTTGGTTGGCCGCATACATCGGGGCGGCCCGCTGGAAGGAATCTTCCGTCCCGAACAATCCGACCACCGGCACGCCCAGCCCGGCGGCGAAATGCAGCGGTCCGGTGTCGCCGGCCACCACGGCCCGCGCGCGGCGCAGGACGGCCAGGAACAATTTTAGACCGCCCGTCGGCGCCAGCGCGAACAGGTCCGGCTCCAGGGTTTGGAGTTCCGTCAGCAAGGCCCGTTCGCGCGCGTTGGTGCCGGTGGAAAAGGCCAGCGGAACCCCGGCCGTCCGGGCCAGCCGGTAAAATTCCCGCCACCTGGCCACCGGCCATTCTTTGCGCGGTTGCGAGGTGCCCAGGTGGCAGATCACCCGGTCGTCCGGGAGGAGTTGCGCCGCCTGGTCCGCCAAGGCCGGATCGGCGGCGATTTCCAGGGCGGCAGACCGGGGGGGCGGAATTTGCCAGGCGGAAAGCAGGTGGAGGTGGCGCTGCGACCACGGGAGGGGCAGCGTGCCGGCGGCCACGGTCTGGGTATAACAGAATTTTTGAATCAAATGGGGCCGGTCCATCACCCCCAGCCGGGTCCGTGCGCCGCTCAAAAAGCTCAGGATGGCCCCCCGGTCGTTGCCGCCAAAGTCAACCGAACGATCAAACCGTTCCCGGCGCAGGGCGCGGATCACCGGCCACGAATCGCGGAGGCGCGCCCGGCCGCGGGTGCGGGGCAGCGACCAGACTTTGGTGATCCACGGCAGATGCGCCAGCGCCGGGGCGATCTCCGCGGCGAGCAACACGTGCAGTTCCCCCGCCGGGCGGTGTTCTTTCAACGCCCGGAGGGCCGGCGTGATAAAAACGACATCGCCCAGATATTTAAACTGAACGGCCAGTGTCTTCGGGGCCGGTCCGCCCACAATTTGGATGCCCATTGGTCAGTGGTGGCGGGATTTTGCCACGCCGGCAAAGATAGTCAAACCCGCAACCGGTGTATCCCGCCGCAAAGCACGCATCCTGCTGTCCCCGGGGCGCGGCTTTCAAGCCGCTTCAACGGACGAATACCTGCCAAGCTGATTGTGTCGTGAGTCTGCCGTGGTTCCTACATTGCAGCGGGCTGAAGCCCGCGCCCCGCCGCGCCCCAACCGGCTGGCAACCGGAGACAGGAAGAGACGCCTGCCCGCAAAGGTTGGTGGTTTACACCCGGTTCACCCGGCGGTGGCCAGCGCGCGCTCGACGGCGCCCACCAGCACGGTGCGGAAGGCGCTGCGGGAACAGGTTTGGGCGCAGGCCCGCGCGCCCGCCGACCAGCGGGCGAGTTCCTCCGGGCCGGCGGCGGCGGCGCGGAGCAGGGCGTTTTTCAACTCCGTCACGTTGCCGGTGTATCCAGCCGCAAAGCACGCATCCTGCTGTCCCCGGGGCGCGGCTTTCAAGCCGCTTCAACGGACGAATACCTGCCAAGCTGATTGTGTC
>Ga0182030_10010003_pt1 | contig 19347 bp, 16 predicted proteins | sample 812S3MmetaG_FD_121299 | JGI IMG/M metagenome (GOLD analysis project Ga0182030, IMG submission 121299) | Permafrost microbial communities from Stordalen Mire, Sweden - 812S3M metaG (Illumina Assembly) | ecosystem: Environmental > Terrestrial > Soil > Wetlands > Permafrost | place: Sweden... | reverse complement strand
TCATGATTTTCGTGAATTCTTCAAGCGGTACTTGAAGGTCGGCCATTTGTCATGTGCAACCCGTTTATTTGTACCGTCGAAATTTCTCGTCGGCGAAAAATCGGATTGCGGGACGCGCTCTAGTTAACCAATATTACGCCGGCGTAAACTCTCCTCACGAAATGTGCGGGAACGCACCGGAGCAAGAGGCAGTTAGCGCCTAGTACTGCTCCGCGCAAGAAATTCACAAAAAACTAGTACCGATAGTATGCAGTCGATGTATGATTGTTTCACACCGGGCTCCGAGACCGGTGACTAGATTGAACTCACGGTTCCTTCGCCATTCAGGCGAGGTGAGCCATAGGTAAGTTTCATTGGCGGGTCGCGTTAGCGAATTCAGCGGCGCACTTTCTCTCGCTTCCGCTAACCACCTGGAAACCAGGCAGGCGTCCGCCCGTTCCCGTGTTCCTTACTCGGGAATATGGAAGGAGTGAAAGTTTCATCGCGATGTCATCCACAAAAGACAAGAAAACATCCGGCTGGCCCACCCTGGAAGAACAGCTGGCAGCCGCGAAGGCGATCCCCGGAAGTGCTTTGGACAAGCTCATCAGGGAAAACCAGGACTTGCACATGCTCGATCCTCAAGAACTCCACGACATGGTTCGCTTGCCTCCATGGCTTAGAGTTTATTGGAGAAAGAAGCATCCTGAAGTCAACAAGAAAGGTCCTATTCCATACCCGCCGCTTCTGCGCAGACTCCGTCAATGGATGTCGGCGAACCAGGCCCTCAATGAAGACCTGATTTCCATGAAACCCGCGGGAGAGCCCAAGTAAGTTTCTGTCGATTGAGGAGTTTTGTTATGGCAATCAACATTCCCATCACGCAGGATACTGCCAACCCTTACAGCGAAGCGGATATCCGGTATAACTATTACAATCTGAGCCAGATTATCGCCGCCTCCAATGAGGACCCTACAGGATCTGGCTCGACTTTCCCTAATCAGGCACAATACTATTCCAGCGATGGCGGCAACACTTGGGGGCAGTCGAGCCTGCCGTCCGTGGGGTCAGATATTGGGCAAAGCGACCCCGGCGTGGACTGGACTTCCGACGGCACAGCCTGGGCGGTCACTATCGGTATCGCATCGAGTCAAGGCGTGCGCAGTTTCAAGTCCATCAATGCAGGCAAAGACTGGACCTTTGACTCCACACTCTCGGGCTCACAATTCGACACGGACAAGCCCAACTTATGGATCGACCACAGCGCGACGTCTCCCTTTCAAGACAACATGTACTGCCTGTGGCATACGACATTCGACGCCAACTCCTGGGTTTCCGTCCGTCAGGGACCGGGTGGGATGTGGTCCGCGCCGCTGCAGTTGACGGGCGCCGAAACTACCGGCACATCCGACGGCGGGGACATTAAGACGAACTCGCATGGGGACGTGTTCGCTTTCTGGCCGAGTTCAGGCCCCGCGGCAGTGGGCGGAACTCCCGGTAACCAGAAGATCTTCATGTCCAAGTCGACCAACGGTGGCACGTCGTTCAATGCTCTAGGCGCCAGCCCGATTCCGATCGCCAACACCTTCGGTAGTTTTACGATCAAGATTCCCGCGCAGGACGACCGTCTGGCGAACTCCGGATCGATCGGTTGCCTGATCTACTTATCCGGCGGAGCGTACCGAACGTCGAGCGTCGACATGGTCTATGCCTGCTGGCACGATCTGTCAGGGGAATCCGGCTGCAATGCGGAGGCCGATCAGCCGATCGGCAGCGCATCGTCCACCTGCAAGACGCGCATCTGGTTCGCGCTCTCCAGCAATGGCGGTGCCCACTGGCAAGCCCCCGTGATGATCAACAACCAGTCTTCGCTGAACGACCAGTTCTTTCCACGCTTGGCGGTCGACGATACCAACGGCAACCTGATGATCGTTTACTACGATACGGTGGGCGATCCCAACCGCGTCAACACCAACATCTGGATGCAATGCTCCACCGATAATGGCAGCACCTGGACGAACGCGGTGAAAATCACCTCCGCTTCCACCGAGGAGGCTACCGGCGACCAGGACTTCGGGCAGCAGTACGGAGACTACATCGGGCTGACCGGCTATGCCGGCAATTTCTTTGCCTGCTGGACCGACCGGCGTAATGGCGGCAACGAGCAGATCTGGGGGGCGCCCATTGCCGTCCCGTCGTCATATTTCATCGTCGACAAGAACACCTATGGGACCGATGAGGTGAATGACAGCCCGTCCTATTCGAATGCTTTCTATGTGGCAGTGGAGGGCGCGTCCCCCAATTCGCTGGGGTCCGCCGCGCCAGCCTTGTCGGGTCCCTTCAATTCCATCCCGACGATTACTCAGAACACATCCGGCGGGCCGCTTCCATTTCCCACGTATGAGGACTCGTCGCAGCGCGACACGCCGCAGAGAATTGTGTTCCCCTATAACCTCAACTTCGCATCGGGAGCGACCATACCGCCGTTCCCACCGGTTACAACGCCGCCGGAAACCCTGCCCTATCAGCTGAACGCGTCCATCAGCTTTCCCGGCTTTGCGGCGCACGCGCTACAGGCAATCCCGACCGTCTTCGAGTTAGTCTCGGGAGAAGACCCGTACTTCACCAATGTCGACCCTTCGGCCGACAATCAGTTCTACCTGAGTCAGGACTTGCGCGTGTTTACGCTTACTCCCGGCATTGCCGGCGAGAACAACGCTTTCAGCGGTCCTACGCCCTTTACTCCGACTGTGGCGGGCGGGTCGCCGATAGCCTATACCGCGCAGGATCCCGCCGCTGGGTACAACTATATCCAGAGCCTGATCGGCTACCTGAACACGCACTTCGGCGACCCAACTCCATCCGGAACGGATCCCTTCGCCCTATTTCCCGATCAGGGCAACTTCCTCACCGCGGACGCCACTGTTTTCCCAGGGACGATTAACCCAGCCGATCTCGCGCACCCTTGGACCAATTACAATTTTGCGATCGCCCGGGTGCGCATGGTTGGACATACCGGCGATACGGCGGCGGCGGTCAAAGTATTTTTCCGGCTGTTCATCGCGCAGACGTACGATACCAGCTACGATACGTCGACCACTTATCCAAGCACGCCGGATACGAATAGCCTTCCCGGCAGTCCTCTGCCGGGCACCGGCAACGAGACGTATCCGTTCTTCGCCACGGGAGACTATTCGCACGCGACCATCGCTTCCGACTACGGCCCCGGCGGAGCAAACAATCAGGACATTACCGTGGGTTCCTCGGACGCCGGCGGCGTCTGGGCGTATTTCGGATGTTACCTGAATGTTTACAATTCGACCATCCAGGGCGCGGTGATGGCCGCCGGCACGCATCAATGCCTGGTCGCGCAGATTGCCTACGATCAGGCCCCGATCCAGAACACCGGTACGGTGACTTTCAGCCCGGAGAATTCCGACAAACTCGCCCAACGCAACATGCAGATTTCGTTCTCGGACAATCCCGGCCCGGCATCCACGCATCGCATTCCCCAAGCATTCGACACCAAGCCAGGTCACGCGATCGCGCCCATCGTCGGGAACCTGTTGAACTATCCCGACGAATTAATGATCAGCTGGGGGAACACTCCCACCGGCAGCGTCGCCAGTATTTACTGGCCCCAGGTGGACGCCTCCACCGTCTTGCAATTGGCCACCAGACTGTACGGCACCAATCCCCTGTCGGCGTCCGACCCGCATACGCTGCAATGTACCGTCAGCGATGCTGTAACGTATGTTCCGATCCCGCCGGGTACCGGAAGTAACTACGCGGGGCTCTTCACGGTGAACTTACCGACCACCGTCCACAACGGACAGGAATTCAACATTGTGGTGCGCCGCATCGGGACTATCCGCCCAAATTCACCGGCCCGCGGCGCGAATTCACCGGTTCTCGGCAACAATGCCGTAGTAACCAGGCGTGGCGGAAACTGGCGGTATATCGTCGGCACATTCGCGGTCAGGATCCCGGTCGGTACCAAAGAGGTGATACTCGGACCGGAGGAGAATACCCTGGCGATTCTGAAGTGGAGATTCGAACGCATGGCGCTCTCCAATCGCTGGCATCCGGTGCTCGCACGATTGATCGGAGTGGTTGCAGGGCGAATCTTGGGAATGGGCAAAAACCCGACCCTCATCCCCCCGTCGCTGACCGGTTACCACCCCTCCGGGCAGGGCCAGGGAAAGGGCGGAGAGGAGCACCACCACGACTATACCGGGAAAGTAATCGGGATCGTCTACGACCGTTTCGGCGACTTCGAAGGTTTCCGGCTCCTGACTGAGGAAGGGCACGAAGTGTCGTTCCATGGCAGGGAAGAGAAAGTGGAATTACTGGTCTACCGCGCGTGGGAGGAACGCTTCGTGATTCGAGTGCGGGTCGAAGGGCACGATCGCCACTGGCCGTCGTCGATTACGTACTGCCGCCCTTGATGCCGGTGAGCGCGGGCGCAAATCGCGCGCCCTATGAGACAATATTGTCCACTTTGTACTAACAGACCTGACCAGCCCTGATTGCCGACCTGTGGGGCAGACTTCAGTCTGCGGCGGGCTTCAGCCCGACCTCCCGCAGATCATGTGAAACCTGCAGCAGGCGGACTGAAGTCCGGGGGCCCCTCTGGGGACGGCTGAAGCCTGCCCCACCGGAACGCACCGAGATGTCTGCTAAGTGAACAGCTTTGGCGCTATGGGACAACCGTGACTGTGGTGGATTCGCTGCTGATGCGCCCACCTTGATCCACTGTTACACGTGCCAGGTACTCACCGGCGGGCAGCTTGGTGTATTGCAGAATGGGGAACGAGTTCAGCTGGTCGAGCGCTCCGGCATCCGGCTTAGCCAGCGCGACGGTCTGTCCGTCGTGGAAGAACTCCACCGTGACACGGGGTTTGACGAGCCCGCTCCGGCCGGCGTCCGGGTAGACGACGAAGAACAGCGCGACGCCAGCCTCGGCGCTGGCGGATTGATCGAGCGCTGGAGTCACTTTGCCCCCATCGAATTCCAATGGGTTGTCCGGATCGCGGGGTGCATCGAGCGGCTGGATGCCGTGCACCACTTCGACACTGCTCACAGTGGATTCGCCTGGCTTCGGCACCAGAAGCGAAATGCGCTTGGTGCTGGCGCGGTTCCCTTCGGGATCCATGGCGACGGCCTCGATGGTGTACTTCCCGGCGGCGGCTGAAAAAGGCAACGTCAAGATCGTTTCGCCCCGCCGGAACTGCTCCACTTGTCCGCCGGGAACATCGCGGTCAATCTCCCGGCTGACCTTTCCGACCACTTGGCCGCCGCTGTCTTTGATCAGCGCGAGAAAAATGGCATGTACGCGAGCCAGGTGCGAATCCCCTTCCTGGGGCATCTTCAAGTTTGCGGTCGGCATCGCGAAACTCAGCGAAAAATCGTAGCCATCGCCCTCCGGCTTAAATCGCATGGCGGCGGCACGGAATTCGAAGTCGCGGCGTGGAGCGTCATTCAGTAAGGAAAGGGCGGACATCTCGAAGGGCTGGAGTGCTTCGCCGTTCAACTCGGGAAGAGCGAAATACCCGTCGCGCGTCTGTACCGTCAGGTTCTGGTCCGCCGCCGTCACCACGATCTTCCGGTACTTGCCGTCGTAGAGGTTCGACTGCGGCACGTAGGAGATTTCGTAATGGGTGCGCACCTCTTCCATGATGCGTTCCATGCTCTTCTTGAAATTGTTGGTGTTGAATACTCCGAAACCGCCCGTTCCTTCCGCCAGCGCCGCCATATTTAGCTGGACGTGGGCGGACAGGGCTTGGTCCACCTGTTCCATCTCCTGGGCTTGGGCCATGGCGACTGAGGGAGTTGCCGACATGACGGACTGGCTCGCGCCGGTAGCGGCGGCCGATTTGGTCAGCCCCACGCTCGCCCCGTTTGAGGTGGCCAAAATCAGGCCGCGGACATCGATGCAATAGAAAGTCACGTTGGCGCGATTGGCGGCGGCGATCACGCTCCGGACGAAATCGTGCCGGGCGGGCGGGTCCACTACGCCTTCGGAAAGGTAGAGCACCGTCTTGCGGCCGGGGAGAGTCGACTCGTAACGGATAATCCGCAGCAGCGCATCCCACGTCTTCATGCCGGCGATATCGTCCACCATGCCCCTTTGGTTGGTCATCATCGCCGCCAGCGCGATCTGCGATTCGGACAGAGGATTGGTGGCCGCCGAACTCATCGAGAAGTCCGGTTCCTTGGTCAGGTCGATGCTCGATGTGATGGACACCCCTCCCTCGTCGGCGGTAATGGCGTAATTGGTCTCATTCAGGACGTTCGAGGACGAGGCGGCCAGTTCCACTGCATTGCCGTTGAGCGCGGTGCGCACGGCGGCCGCGAGCGCCGCGCGATCGTTGGTAAATCCGTGGATGGCGTTCAAGCGAAGATTCACCCGGAAAATTGCGGCTTGGGTGTTGTCTTGAAACTCCTGGTCCAGGAAATCGCTAGCGGCATCGAGTGCATTCTTTCTGGAGTCGGCCCCCATCTGATCGAAAACGATGGAAACGAAATTCGGCTCCCGAGCGGAGATTGCCGGAGCCGCGGTGCCGGCTACCGGTCCACCCTCCGGCTTAGGGGGTGGAGCGATGACCCGAGCCTCGCGCCCTCCAACCAGACGAAACGAGCGGATGGTCTGCGGCACACCGTCTTCGGTGACGGTGAAATCGGATGCCTTGAGCCTGGTCGCGAGCGACTGGTTCTTACGCCGCGCCACCACATCCAGGACGACTTCGCGAACGTTGCTGCGAATCACCGGACGAGTACTCTCCGGCGACTCCTGGGCCGGCAAAATCGTGGCCAGCAAGGCGAATCCGAAACTTGTTACGTACCGACAGAACGGGCGCATCGAATACCCGCACTAATTGTAAGGCATTCAACCCGACCGGCGCGCAATGAGTGGCTCCGGGCGCACGGGTGAGCTTTACGTTGACAGTCCTCGACGCCGCTCCATTCCCCCACTCCGGCAATCGGCCTGGTTGCCGCCGGCTGGACCGCGGCGAGACGCGCTCCAAATGAGACCGCACGCAAGGGGAGATCGCCAGGGAGAGGATGGCAGGGATTCTCGGATCTCTCATTGGGGGCCGGCCCGTCAACGATGCATAGGCGCTAAATAAGGCTGACCCCCGCGATGAGCTTCACGCCAGCGCAGTGTACATCTCCCAGAGCTAGGCGTTGCGAGCGGCTGCGTACGCGGAGAGTTAGTCCATCCGGTCGATCCCCCTGGTGCTGTTCCTTTGGGGTCAGCCTCTCTCCGAGTGGGAGATACACGAAGACCGTGCCGCACTTCCGACAGTTGCCGTTTGGGGTCAATGCACGAGTCGGCAAGAGTCCACGACGGGGCTGCCCGTCTAGCCGGACGGGGCGGGAGATGTAGGACAATGGATTGGGAGCGATTCGAAAGCTCGACATCAAGCTATGCCGTCACAACAACACAGCGGTATTGATTTCGTTGCATATGACCGGGAGGGTCGGGTACTGCTGTTGGCTGAAGCCAAGAGCCGACGTGGCACATCGGAATCTTGGGCCGCCGGTTTGAGAAAGAACATGCTCTCGCATGGGATGCTGCCGTTGGCCAGGTACTTCCTCATCGCAACTCCCGAACGCATGTACCTGTGGAAGCAAGAAAGCCTTGACCCAGTTGAGGCGCTGCCCGAGTTTACGATCGATGCTGAAGAGGTATTCCAGCCATATTTCCAAAAGCTGGATCAGGAGCCCTTGAACATCGGTCCCGAGGCGTTCGAGCTTGTCGTCTTGACGTGGTTGACCGACATTGCATCATCTGGTGAGCACAATCCGAAACGTGGTTCCACCTCTGCCTGGTTATCCGAACTCACCGACTCGTTGCAGGAAGCTCGCATCGAAATGAATCCAGTGTAATGACAGTCTATGTTGAATCCAACTTCGTGCTTGAGCACTCGCTCCAGCAGGAGGAATGCGATAGCTGCGATGAATTCATGGTTCTCGCCTCGAACGGCCGTATTCTGCTCGCCGTGCCTGCTTTCTCGCTAGCGGAACCGCATGTGGCGATTTTGGGCAAGGAAAAGGCGCGCTCTAGACTCAGTAACGATCTGCGACAGCAACTTTTCGAACTCGGCAGGTCGAGACCGCATCGCGCGGTTCCGGCAACCTTCGAAGCGCTAGCTTCGGTTCTGATCGCCAGTGCTCAGTTTGAGCGGGACGGCCTGCGCAACACGATTGCCCAACTCTTGCGAACAGCTGAAGTTATTTCGCTCGACACGGCAATCCTAAGATCAGCGGCAGATATACAAGCGGAATTTGGCATGTCAGGTCAGGATGCTATCGTGCTGGCATCTGTACTTGCGCACTTGGACCTTCACCACCCCTCGGAGAGTTGCTTCCTCAATCGGAATACGAAGGACTTTGACGATCCCGACGTTCGCGAACGACTCGAAGTTTGCGGCTGCAGGTTCTTCGGGAAGTTCGAAGACGGACTGCGTTATGTTGTTGCGCGAATCAGCGCCGGTTAGGTAAGCCGCCGGAGCGGCAAACCAGACGACCAATGCAATCACGTCGCCACGGCGAGGATCGCTGATGTGCTCGCCGCCAGGTGCGAGTACATGATCGCCTACCAGAAAGGTCGGCTCCATTACGCTGGTCCGGACGGTATAGATCGGGCCAGCAGCGTTCGCTGCCAGGATCAGCATTGCGACAAGATCGGCAATCCCCGATAGGCGACCCATTTACGACCATTTTATGACATTGGGAGCCTGCATCGCATAGTGTTACGAGTCGTGAGGCGCTTGCGGTTGCGCCCGGACTCAGCGCCATCCGCCGAACTATTCTTCGGCCACCTGGACAAAAAATCATCTCGCGGATGTGCCCGCCGACGCTGGCCGGAAATCCCGATCTGGGAAGCGTCGCTCGCGTGACCCGCCACCCGGAGAGAACCCTCAGGGACAAAGTTCCGCCGCGCGGAAGTATATCCAGGAGGCCCTAATTCGCGACGCCGAAAGCAGGGGCGCCGATTTTAGCGCCTATGCGTCAACGATGCGACCGGTCTGACAGGGGCATGATCTCGCGATGCACCGCCCAATGCGCGTGAACCTACCCGATCCCCCGCGCCAGCCGTCCCGGCTGCCGGTGCCGCGCTCCAAGCGCAGCTCGGCTTGAAACTGGAGCCGAAAAAGAGGATGGTCGAAGTGCGGGTCGTAGACCACTGCGAGACTGCATCTGCGCACACTGCTACCGCGCCACTCACCGTCCCTGTTCGAGCAGCCCGATCACACCCAGAAGCGCGCCCCAGTGATAGTAGCCATCGCTGCTTCGAACATCGTTGCCGGCGCCGGTGTTGGCGTTGTAGTTCTCATAGATCGCCCGATCGCTCTGCCACGACTTCATGAGCAGGCGTGCCGAGCGCTCCGCCAGATCCGCCCGCGCGTCCGGCAACTCGTAGTTCCGCAGCCCCAGGTAGACCAGGAAATTCATGGGCCCCCAGATGCGGCCGCGCCAGTATTCCTGATCCGCGTATCCGGGGACATTGCGCGCAATCGCGGGAATTACCCATTCGCCATGGAATTCCTGTGGGTTGAAATAGTGTTCCTGGATCATGCGGCGCGCCTGCGCAAGCGTGGGCACTTTGGCGATCAGCGGATAGAAGTTGGTCGGCGAGAGCCGTGACGACGGCTCGCCGGTGTCGGTGCGCCGGTTCAGGTACATGCCCGATTTCTCGTCCCAGAGCGTCGCCAGCGCTGCGGCGTACTTGTCTCCCCGCGCGCGCAATTCCCGCCCGTCTTCCTCCCGCCCCAAAATGCGGGCCATCTCTTCCAGCGCCCGGCAATCGGCGACATACAACGCATTGAGCCCCACGTCGGAGATTTCCAGCAGATTCGTCCGCGGATTGAACGGCACGCCGTCGTACATCGGTGAGTTGTCCAGGCCGGATTCAAACAGAGCAGCCTGGAAGTTGTGCACCGTGCCGTCCACCAGTTGAGGCACGTCATCCGAGCCCCAACTCAGCAAACCGGCGTGATCGCGGGCCGTGGGCCACCATCGGTTCCACCGCAGCAACTCGTCATAAACCTCAGCCAGGAACCAGCGCTCCGGATATCGCTTGTAGATCTCCAGCGCGATCAGGCTGCCCACCGGCGGCTGCGACCGGTCGTCGCTCTGGATGCGATAGGCGGACGCGGAGTTGGGAATGAAACCGCGCTTCGTAATACCCTTGGTAACTTCGACTGCATTGGCGAAGGCGAGATCCCGGTTGTAGAGGCTATACATGAAGGACGCGAAGTAGGTGTCCCAGTCGAATAGCACATAGCCACCCCAGTTCGCGCTCCACGCACGGCTCACCGGCGAGATGGCGCGGTCGTTTTCGGGATCGTAGGTCAGGTTCCATCCAAGAATCGTTTGCATCGCCGTGAACACCTCACGCGCTTCGCCGCGCGCGTCCAGCTTGCTTTGATGGGCCGCGCGATGGGCGCTGATGAGGGCCGCCACCTGGTCCAGTGTCTTCTCCGCTCCGGTGTACACCGCAATACGGCCTTCGAGAGGCACCGCGAAGTAGGGCCCGTTTACGGTGAGGAAAGGGTCGCTCACCTCAGTGCCTGTGGTGCGCACGGTGAATGAGCGGCCGCCGGTACCGGCCGGCGACGCCTCGATCGTCCCTCCCCGCCGCTGCACCGTGCCGGGACGGTTCCAATAGTATCCGGCCTCGACAATCAGGTGCGACGCCCGCAGCGAGGCACGCTGCTCGACCGTGACCAGAAGGTAGTCCTCGCCGTTCTGCTCGGCGCTCTCCACTCGAAAAACGTTTTTCGAACTCTGATTCCCGTTGGCTGGGAACTCGATGGTGAGGTCGGTATAACTGCCGTCGTCGGAGTGCGCGCCCAGGCGGATCTTCTCCGGGCGGCCCGCCGTCTGGTTGGCCTGGAAGAAGGAGTTCTGGTAAGTGCGCCCCATGCCTGCGCTCTTCACGCCCAAGGTGAGTGCAAAGCCGTCCGGCAGATGGACGTGCGCCATCACGCTATTGGCGCTCCAGGTATTCCAACCGCTGCACAGGCGCTGCTGCAAAGAGCGGTACTCGGCGGTCCGCAGGATCCGGAGGTTGCTCTGCGCTCCGGCCGGAAGCGCGGCGCCGGCGCACAAGGCGGCTGCTAATAGAGAGAGGTTGATTCGTCGCATGGCGATCGGATGTCCCTTACATCTTATTCCCAAACTGCGGAGCGGATGCGACCGCGTGAATAGTTCAGGAATAGCTGCTCCCTACTGCTGAAGTCGATTAAATTGAGCTGAGCCTGTTTTCGTGGCGCAGGCACTCTTGCCTGCCGGGTCGAGACTCGTCTCGACCCTCTTCGGGAGCTAAATAGAGCGCGTCCCACGAACGTCATCGCGAGTAAAGACGGGCTTCGCGATGCAATTCCGCCTTCACAAGACTGGCGCTATTTAGCCAAAATGGCCAAAACGGTCGATTATGGCTCATCATGATTTTCGTCAATTCTTCAAGCGGTACTTGAAGGTCGGCCATTAGCGAGGTGCAACCCGTTTATTTGTATCACGGGAATTTTCCGCCGCGAAAAACCGGATTGCGGGACGCGCTCTAATTAACTCAATCCCCAGTAGCAGCGCCTTCACACTCGGCTCCGCTTCCCGCTGCTTGAGAGCTTCCAGAACCCGCTTCAGGACATCCTGATCCTCCGGCGAAAGATTCTGCATCAAGGCAATGCAATACGGCGCCAACACCTGTATCGCCTTATCGAAATCGACGCCCTCCATTACCCTCGCCACGGCATCGGACCGTGCTGCGGCGCGCTTGCGATCCACGGCCCGATCGGCGGCAGTGAGGAAAATCTGTAAAAACCCGCTGGGGCCGACACCCACGTCGCGATCTCCGGCCCGCACCACAAAGAGCGAAGTGCGGAAGAATGCCATCGCGCTGATGCCCGCCATCAGGATCTGCGTCCAACGGGAAGCCCCGAACCAACCATATCCGCGAATCAGGCCGAGCGCAGCCACCGACGCGATGCTATTGATGGAAATGTAGGAGCCCCCGGGCCATGTCTTGAGCGCGGCAAAGGGATTGTCTTTGTAGCGCGAGATCAACTCGCTGGCCCCGACCAAGCCGCCCAGCACCGCCACCGCGGCCCAGTCGATCGAGGTCCAGTCCATGAGGTTCAGGCAGGCCGCGCGAGCAGCGATACTTCTATGCCACGGTCGGTTAGCCGAACGATTTCCGCCAGAGGATCGCCGTCAATCGCGATATAACCGGTATCTCGCAAACTCCGGAGCGACTCCCGATATCTGGTGGCTTCCATCCCGCTGAGCGTCTGAAGATCGTCCATGGGGAGAGCCCGCTGCACTTGCCGGCCGAGGATTTCGAGCAGTGTTAGCGGACTGGGCGGCGAGGATTGCGTGGAGCGCGTATCCCGTTGCGTCGCTTCCAGAAATGGCAGGAATGTCCCAGGCCGCGGCTTAAAGTCCGACATCGCCTCGATATTATCACAGCCGGTAGGGGGCCGAGTCACAGCTCGATGTCGCGCCCGAAATCCCGGGGCCGCTCCACCTCAATACCCGAGCCGGCCAACGGCGATTTCGCGAAGAACTGCGCCAGATTGCCCCGAACCACCCCAGACGGGGACGCGTTCGCCTCCTGCTCGTCCTCGGGAGGGCACCCACCGAGCGACTTTTCCATTGGCGTCGACATACTGCAATTCTACCAATTGAACTTCGCGTCGCCCCGTGCCTCGTGCCCGCCGGCGCCGTAGTAAGATAGTCCAAATGAATTTACGCCCCCTTCTCGTGCTGCTGCTCTGCGCAGGCAGTCTCTCCGCAGGGACCATTCAGATTACACCTAATTCTCTCAATGGAGCCGAGGGCTCCCTAGTCAGCGGCCTGATCGCGACCTTCACCGACAGCGCTTTTCCTTCCCTTGCCAACCTCACCGACTCCATCAACTGGGGCGACGGAAGCACGTCGGCCGGCGCCATCGCGGGAGGTGCAGGCACCTATGCTCTGACGGGTAGCCATACCTATGCGGAGGAGGGCAGATACACGGTCTCTGTTGGCATCGATGACACGGGGGACAGCACAGAGGGAGGTAATTTTACCACTGCCACCATCGCGGACGCGCCTCTCAGCGCGGGTTTCCCCGTCAATGGCTCGGGAATGGCAGGGGTGGCGATTAGCGGCCTGGTGGGGACGTTCAACGACGGGAACCCGTTTGCCCCGAATAGTGATTTCGGCGTCACCATCAACTGGGGCGACGGTTCGCCCACCACCGCTGGAACGATTTTCCAACCGGGAGGCGTCGGAACATCATTCGCTATCTCCGGCTCCCACACTTACGCCCTCGCCGGCGTTTACGACACAGTTCTGTTCATCACCGACGTTGGCGGCAGCACTACCTCCGAATTCGGGAGCGAAAATATCGCGCCCGCTGCAGTTCCCGAACCCGGTACCTTCCTGTTCTGCGGCGCTGGCGTACTGTTCGGATTCGCCGGCCTGCGGTTTCGCGGGGTCAGGCGGCGGGTAAACGGGGTCCCCAGTAATCCTCGAAGTGTCGCTTGAGGCAGGAATACCGGAGTGCGACGATCGCATTACGCCACGGAGCCACACCCCTGAACTATTGGTGGCAGTTTCGTGTCAGAATGGTGAGTTCCGGGCGTAGCGTGCTTGTCGACCCGATCAGCGCCGTGGGGCTGTTTTGTTCGTTCAGTTGCGAAAACTGCGCGAAGCTCGCTAAAATCAACCGTCCGTAAAAGATCCCAGGAGGATTCATGGCTGTAGAGCAGAAGGTGAAGCAGATTATTGTCGAGCAACTCGGTGTCGACGAGAGCCAGGTGGACAGCAACGCGTCGTTCGTCGACGACTTGGGCGCCGATTCGTTGGATATCGTCGAATTGGTAATGGCCTTTGAAGAGGCGTTCGAATTGGAAATTCCCGACGAAGACGCCGAAAAAATCACCACCGTGAAGGATGCCGTCGAATACATCGAGAATAAGACTGCCAAGAAATAACCGCTTTTCACATCAAGGGGAATCGTTTTGACGCGAAGAGTGGTAGTGACGGGCGTCGGTCTAGTGACGCCACTTGGTATTGGAACCGAAGCCACCTGGGAGGCGATCCGCGCGGGAAAATCCGGCATTGGCCCCATTACGCAGTTCGATGCGACTGCCTTTTCGTGCCGTATCGCCGGAGAGGTCAAGGGCTTCGAGCCGTCCAACTACATTGAGAAAAAAGAAATCAAGAAGATGGGGCGCTTCATCCAGTTCGCCATCGCGGCGGCGGATTTCGCCCTCAAGGGTTCCGGCCTTAAGGTGACCCCGGAGATCGCCGAGATGGTCGGCGTGTATATCGGCAGCGGCATCGGCGGGTTCGAGGTGATCGAGCGCGAACACCAGACCTTGCTGGAACACGGTCCGCGGCGCATCTCGCCGTTTTTCATCCCGGCCACTATTATCAATCTGGCATCGGGCTACGTTTCCATCAAGAGCGGCGCCAAGGGGCCGAACTCGGCGACGGCCACGGCGTGCACCACCAGCGCGCACTCCATCGGCGATTCCTACCGCATGATTCAGCGCGGCGATGCGGACGCCATGATTTGCGGCGGCACGGAAGCTGCCGTGACCCCCATGGGAATCGGCGGATTTGCGGCCATGCGCGCGCTTTCCACCCGCAATGACGAACCGGAGCGCGCATCGCGCCCCTGGGACAAGGAGCGCGACGGCTTCGTAGTGGGTGAAGGCGCCGGCATTCTGGTTCTGGAAGAACTGGAAATGGCCCGTTCACGCGGCGCCAATATCCTGGCGGAAGTGGTGGGCTACGGCATGAGCGCCGACGCTTTCCACGTGACCGCTCCGCCCGACGACGGCGACGGCGCCTTCCGGGTGATGCGCAACGCCATGCGCGACGCCAAGATCGAACCGCATCAGGTGGACTACATCAACGCCCACGGCACTTCCACGGAAGTGGGCGACCGTGCCGAGACTATGGCTATCAAGCGCGCCTTCGGCGAGCATGCCTATAAGGTCGCGGTGAGTTCCACCAAGTCGATGACCGGCCATCTTCTGGGCGGCGCGGGCGGCCTGGAAGCAGGCATCAGCGTGATGGCGATTCGCGATCAGATCGCGCCGCCGACTACCAATCACGAAAACCCCGATGTGGGATGCGATCTGGATTATGTTCCGCTGCATGCCCGTCCCATGAAGATCGACTACGTTCTCTCCAATAGTTTCGGCTTTGGAGGCACCAACGGCTGTTTGATTTTCAAGCGATACTCAGAGTGAAGCTGTCAGCTTTCAGCTGTCGGCTGTCAGCTTTAGGACCCCGCGACGGTGGTGGTTTTAGCCGATAGCTGACGACCGATAGCTGACAGCGAGTTTTCTTATGAAGATTATCGTCGCCATTAAGCAGGTCCCCGCGCGCGATTCGCAATTGCGCATCGCCTCAGCGGGCAACTGGATCGAAGAAGCCGATCTCTCCTACGAAATCAACGAGCCGGACGCGTACGCCCTGGAAGCCGGCCTGCAGCTTAAGGAAAAGCACGGCGGCGAAGTAGTGGCGCTCTGTGCCGGACCGGCGCACGCCGCTTCCACCATCAAGGAAGCGCTCGCCAAGGGCGCCGACCGTGCCATCCACATCGAAGAAGAGATGGCGGCCTTCGACCCGCTCTCAGCCGCGCAGTTGCTGGCCGCGGCGGTGAAGAGCGAAAGCGCCGACCTCATCCTCACCGGCCTGCAATCCGACGACCTGGGATACGGCCAGACCGGAGTGATCCTGGCGGAACTGCTGGGGGTGCCGCACGCCACCATCGTGATGCAGGTGGAGAAGACCGATGGCGGTATCCGCGTGAAACGCGAGTTGGAAGACGGCTGGTTCCAGCACGTGGATATGCCGCTGCCCGCGCTGCTCACCATCCAATCGGGCATCAGCAAATTGCGGTACGCCACGCTCATGGGAATCAAGAAGGCCAAGAGCAAGGAAGTGCGGCGCGTCACCGCGGAAAGCCTGGGAGTTGCCGCGGCCGCCGCCAGCGCGGTGCTGGAGCGCATCTATTTGCCCGAGCGCACCAAGCACACGCAACTGTTCGACGGCAGCCCCAAGGAAGCGGCCGCGAAACTGGTGGAGAAATTGAAATTCGAGGCGCGCGTCATATGAGCATCCTGGCAGTTTTGGAACAGCGGGGCGGCCAGTGGAACCGCATGTCGTTTGAGACGCTGGCGGCCGCGCAGCAATTGGCGAAGGAACTCGGCACTACGGCCAGCGCCGCTGTATTGGGCCACGGCGTCGAGGCGCTGGCGAATGAGCTGGCGACGAAACAACTCTCGCATGTGTTCGCCGTCGAGCACGAACTGCTGAAGGATTACACTCCGGACGCTTATTGCGTTGCACTCGGGCAGGCGATCGACCAGCTTCATCCCGATATTCTGCTCTTCCCGCACACCTATCAGGTGCGCGATTTCCTGCCCAAGCTGGCCACCGCCCGGCGGCGTGTCGCGGTGAGCGATGCCATCGCGCATCGCGTCGACAACGGCCAGGTGATTCTGGTACGGCAACTGTTCCAGGGCAAGGTGAACGCCGATGTGCGGCTGACGGGCGACGCTCCCCACTTCGCATCGTTGCAGGCGGGTGCGTATCGCGCGGACCAGGTGGCCGAAGGATCGTCGACGGTGGAAGTTTTCCATCCGTCGATTGACGCGGCGGAGGTGCGCACCAAGCCGCGGGAACTGTTCCGCGAATCGCAGCGCGCAGTGGATCTGGGCTCGGCGGAAATCATCGTCTCGGTGGGACGCGGAATCAAAGAGGCGGACAACATCGCGCTGGTGCAGCAACTGGCCGACGCGTTGGGCGGAGAACTGGCCGCATCGCGCCCCATCTGCGATGCGGGCTGGCTTCCCATGGAGCGACAGGTGGGCAGTTCCGGTCAGACGGTAGCGCCGAAACTTTACCTCGCGGTGGGAATTTCGGGAGCGATCCAACACCTGGTGGGAATGAAGGGCTCGCGCACCATTGTGGCGATCAATAAGGACGCGGAAGCGCCGATCTTCGAAGTCGCCGACTACGGCATCGTGGGCGATTTGTTTCAGGTAGTGCCGGAATTGATCGACGCGGTGAAGAAGGCGAAGTAGGGGCTGGGGAAGTAGGGGTTGCGCCCCTACTGTCCCTTCGGGACATGGAAGACAGAAGTCAGAAGCGGCCCCTGCGGGTCCGTGAAGTCAGAATGAAAGCACCCGCGACCGCACTCCCGATCCTACGAGGCAAAAGGTTAGGCCAGAGCGACGAGTGGCGCTCGCCCGCGCCCCGTCAGAGCCCCTTCAAGATCTCTTTGCATCTTTATCGCCGGCATCAGACGGACGTCGTCAGGGCCAGTTGCACCGCCAATCTTCATTCTGACTTCACCCACAGGGGCCGCTTCTGACTTCAGTATCCTTCCATCTCGCAAAGCGAGATCGCGTGGGCAAGGCCCGCGTGTAAAGTTCTGTAAATATCTGCCTTTATTTGACTTTGGCAGCCCCATCTAGCTATACTTTCTTGGCCCCAACGGCTCGATCCCCAACCAGATCCTGCAACTTTTGACGCCATATCCGCGTCCTATACTTTCGGCCCCGGTGTGGGCAATTTATACAGGAATTTTAAATCAGAGAAATGACTACGATTATGAAAAACGGACAACCAGTGAATCCCGCAAACTATCGCCAACTGCTGGAGAGCAAAGCGGAAGAGGTCCGTAACAGCATGTCCGCGCAAAAGGCGGCGCAGGTGGTGGCCCGGTTGGATGTCCCTTCCGACGAAGGCGATCTCAGCCAGCAGCATCACGAAGAGTGGATTTTCCTCAACCGCAACACCATCGACATGAAGTTGCTGCGCGAGATTTCCGATGCGTTGCATCGCATCGATCACGAGTCCTATGGCATCTGCATGGAGTGCGAGGAATCCATCTCCATCAAGCGCCTGAATGCCGTACCGTGGGCGCGCTACTGCGTGACCTGCCAGGAAACCATCGCCAATCGCATCGCCGAGGGTGAAATCATGGAGTACGAGGAAGCCGGGCGATGAAGCTCGGCGATTTGCGCAAGTTCGCCATTCGCAAGCAAACCCGCATTCGTTTTCCGTTGGCTAACGGGATGGAGTGTGTGCTGAATGAGCATGGAGTTGCGCAGGTGCCGGCATTGAAGGGCGTTCCCGACTTTAGCCTGGAGAAGGAACTGGCGGCGGCGCAGCATTTTCAACTCGACGCGCTGACGGACGATCCCAAGACCCCCATCAAAACCCGCTCGCTGCGCCGCGAGGAACTTTCCGTGCTGACGGACGGCACACCCGTTGTCGAAGCTCACGAGCACGACGACGAGTAAGCCGCCGGCGGCGGGTGCTGATTCGATTTGGGGGAAACCGTTCCCGCCGACTGCTTGCTGACGCGCGCGGCTCAGTAAGGACAGCTCTCCTGATCTCGTCCTCGGCGAGTTTGGCGGTCTGGAAATTGAGTTGAGCCGCAACGCTGTTGTGTGGCAGCCAATCCTGGCTGCAGGCGGGCTTTCAGCCCGCCCGGCGGCCTGAAAGGCCGCCTGCAGGCAAGATTGCCTGCCACACGCAGCGCACATATCGCCACTGCCGGGCGCATCTAAATTTCCACGAGATCAGAAGGTCCGAAGTAGCTGCAAACACGGTGCAGCGTAACAACTGCTGGGACCGAACAGCCAAAACGCCAAGACGATTAAGCGCCCCGTCCGCGGCATCGTTTCCACTGCGACAGGCGAATCGGGGTACAATACTAAGGCCGTTCGTAGCAACTGTTTTACTTCCCGAAAGGGTTGGGGGAAACGCCCATATGGATAAGCCAGCGCAGAATATCCAAGACAGCTTTTTGAATAACGCGCGTAAAGATAAAGTAGTCCTCACGATCTACCTGATGAGCGGCGTAAAGCTCTCTGGCCGAATCAAGAGTTTCGACAAGTACTCCCTGGTTCTGGAGACTAACAATCAGGAGCAGCTCATTTTCAAGCATGCTGTATCCACCGTGGTCACCCAGAAGAGCCACTCCTACAGCGCCGCGGCGCAACCGGTGGCGACGGGCGTAGCCGGCGTCGGCGGGTCCACGCCAGGCGCGCCGGTTCACGCCGATTCGTCGGAGATCTAGACCACGCATTCTCAAGCTCCTACGCGCGAACGAGCGATCCTGGTCGGGGTCGAGTGGAAGTCGCGCAGCGCCCCGCAGCGTGCCAACTCGATCTCCATGGAGGAGTCGCTGGAGGAGTTGGCTGAACTGGCCGCAAGCGTCGGCGCGGAGATCGTCGGCCGCGTTATGCAGACCCGGCCGGGGCCGGAAGCCGCGACTCTCATCGGCCAGGGCAAAGTGGAGGAGTTACGTGCGCAGGTGCTCTCCGACCGCGCCGATGTCCT
>Ga0182030_10010002_pt1 | contig 19348 bp, 18 predicted proteins | sample 812S3MmetaG_FD_121299 | JGI IMG/M metagenome (GOLD analysis project Ga0182030, IMG submission 121299) | Permafrost microbial communities from Stordalen Mire, Sweden - 812S3M metaG (Illumina Assembly) | ecosystem: Environmental > Terrestrial > Soil > Wetlands > Permafrost | place: Sweden... | reverse complement strand
TCCTCTAGCATAAGGATCTGTTTAGGCATCGACTGACGAGCTACATCAAGCCCGAACGCGTAGACGTGGTCGATCTGTTAGGGCTAGTGGATTGGTTGCCAGATGAATTGAGGGATAGGAAGACAGGGTTGGTTAGGCGCCGACCCATCCAGAGACTCCTTTCCGACGTGGGGGACATAGTTCGAGCGGGAGGCATGATCCTAGTCGGGAATATGCTCAACAGGCGTCCTCAGCAGGCTTTCGTTGAAAGGGTGTGGCCATCACTCTTCCAGCGTGGGGTGCGCGAGATGTTGTCCATCATTGCGACAGCGGGCTTCGATCCCATGACAGTGCAGGTCAGGATTCCCGGTCGCGAAGGTGTTTACGCCATCTATGGAATTCCTGTCCCCTGATATCAGCGGGTCGGTTGCTCGCAGAGTGGCTCGAGCGTCGATTCGACTCGCCCGAGTTGAACAACGAGCTATCACCAGCGCTCTGCCCGATGAGTATGGAGTCGTTGCCTGCCCGGACCGCCGTGACGTCTGTTCCGCTCGCCGAGGCGGTCACCAAGTTTCTCCCGTGGCTGGAGCTGGGCCGCCGCACCATGCTGACGACGATCGCCGCTTACGCCGGGGAGTTGAGCCGCTTCCAAGCCTTCTGTGCCTGCTCTGGCCGCGGCTTCCTGGAGGTGAACAGTCACACCGCGGCGGCGTGACGAGAATGCATGAATTGGTTCCCAGTGCCGTCCATCGAAAGGACCAGAGCGTGAGTGGCCGAACTGATGCAGAAGGTCGTCTGTCGGTGAGCAGGAATAGTGCGCCGACCTGATCGCGAATAGTGCGCAGGTCCTCGGGACGACGGAGGACCTGGAGACGTGATCGGAAAGGAAGTCCCCCCTGGGATGCTCGGTGGTGATCAAAGCCCCGAGAGCCAGGAGGGACCTTCGTGGAGTCTGAGGAGATCTGGATGGACCTGCACGCCCTCCAGGATGTCCGGCCAAGAGACCACGGACATGGAGGCGGTGGCGGGCCTCCAGGTAGGCGATGTCGGGGCCCTTGCGGATGCCGCGCTGGCCACCGACCTTCGCAATACGGAAGGCGCCGCCGGCACAAGCTCGCCGTGGCGAGGGGGATACGCAGGTCGAAAGGCCCATTCTCGGGGGGGACGCGCTCGCTCCAGGTTGTGACATTTAGCACTGGAACGACCAACTCCCACGGGCAGACGGTTGCAAAGCTATCAGCAATCATGGACAGTGGTCGAAGCATCAACTCGACAAGGCTCGGAGGTATCGATCGTGGGACTCGGAGTCGGCATCCTCTTGCTGGCGGTAGGCGCAATACTCACCTTCGCCATTCACGTCAACCCCACCAACGGCGCCATTGACATCAACACCATCGGATGGATACTTATGGGCGTCGGCGCCCTTAGCCTCGTGCTCTCCATCGTGTTCTGGTCGTCGTGGGCAGGCCCCGGACGCTTCTCGCGCCGCACCACGGATGTCGGGCCGACCGGGGAAACCAGCACGAGCACGATAGATCAGAAGTAGCCGGAGTCACCCTCGCCAGGCTGCTTCTGCGCATCGACGGGCGAGACGATCTTCTGGATCAGTTCGACCACTCACGAGGTGCCGCATGATAATTCTCGGAATCATCCTGCTAGTCATCGGGTTCGTTGCAGGTGTTCCTATCCTCTGGACAATCGGGGTCATCCTGCTGGTGATCGGGGTCGTCCTCGAACTCTTGGGGATGGCCGGGCACGCAGTGGGCGGCCGGCGACACTACTACTGAGGCGTCACCGTCGACCTGCAAACGGGCTGGCCGTCGTGACGCGAGTACTTGTTGACCACTTAAGCTCGGGATCCTCAGCCAGCCCGCCAAGGATGCGGCGGCCAGCGATCAGCGATGTCATGCCAGCCGGGTGGCTGATATCGATCCACGAGGCTGGGCAGTCCGAGCTTCTCCCTACGATCGCTGCGGCACCCGGCGAGCCCGAATCACCGTCGGCGGAAGATCAACTGCACCTTCATGTCTGGTGACGCCTGCGGAAGCGCTCCAGGGCAACCGCCAGCGACAGCAGGTAGGCAAGCAGGAAGTAGCAGATGAGCACCACGACGGCGATCAGGGGATGGCCAGTGGCCCAGAGGACTCCCGGCACCGCAATCAGAAGTAGGTTCCAGGCGAACGCTGCCCACATTCACCGCGATCGCCGACGCAGGGCACCCGGTGGAGCCGCCGTCAACTCCCGGAGGTCGTGATTGGAACTGGGGTTGCCCGAGATGCCCAACAGCGGATCCCCCGAGGCTGACCAACGGGGTAATCCCGGAAGTCAGAGTCGGGACCCGGTTTCGGTCCCGACGTGTGACCTTGGGTGAAAGGCGGAGGCGAGCAAGCCGCCCGTCAGATGTTGAGGGTGATCTTGGTGCCGAGGAGGATAAGGGGCCAGAGCAGGATCGCCAGCAGCGCCGACAGGACGCCGCCAAGGGTCGTGAGGCTGGCAAAGTAGTGATTGTTGTAGGCCACGATCACGCCAATAACCACCCACACCACGAAAACGAGTGATACAGACCTGCGACCGCCCATGGCCTCTCCTCCCGGCAAAGCGCCTATCGAACGGAGACGATCTTACAGGGGCAGCACGACGGCCGCCGACCTGCGGGTCGACGCTGGGGCTCTGGAGCCCCTCGGGCTGCCGCCGGCGAGCGTGTAGACAGACACAACCTGCCGCGTTCGAGTTCAAACCAACTCGGCCGATCTCCCGAACTTCGGGCCAAACGAGCCGGACCGGCCAAGCCACCTCTGAGCGCAGCGTGCCGCGCCGTGGAGGGCAGCTGGATCAGACCGCCGGCTCGGCTGGCGGCCGAGCCGGCAGCGCCTCCGGGGACGGCCGGGCTCCGTCTCCGGCCGCGAAAGGGTTGGCCACTGCGTTGAGCAGCTGCACCGTGTAGCTGTCCCGGGGGTGCTGCAGGACCTGCTTGGTCCGGCCCTGCTCGACGATCCTCCCCCGGTTGAGGACGATGATCTCGTCCGAGACCACCCTGGCGCCGAGGAGGTCGTGGGTGATGTAGAGCAGGCTCAGGCCACGCTCCTCCCGGAACTTGGCGAGCAGCCTCAGCACCCCAGCGCGCAGGGACACGTCCAGCATCGACACCGGCTCGTCGGCCACGATCAGCTCAGGGTTGCACGCCAGCGCGCGAGCGATGACGACGCGTTGGCGCTGGCCCCCGGAGAGCTGATGGGGCAACTTGGCCGCATACTGGGTCGGCGGGGTGAGCCCAACCGTCTCGAGCAGCTCGTGGACGCGGCCCATGGCCTCTCGCGGTGACATGTCCAAGAAGTTCTCGCAGGGTCGCATGACAGCGTACCCGACGGTGTGCAGTGGGTTGAGGGCGCCGTACGGGTCCTGGAAGATAATCTGCACCCGGCCGTGGAATCTGCGGAGCGCATTCCGGCGCAGGCGTTCCACCGCGAGGTCGCCGAACGTGATCGATCCCGCCGTGGGACGCTCCGAGCCGGTGATCATCTTGGCGAGCGTGCTCTTGCCGCTGCCGCTGGCTCCCACAAGCGCGACGGCGGCGCCAGGGGCGATCGTGAACGAGACATCGTCGACCGCGGTCACGGCCTTCTCGCTCCGCAGGCGATTGGCATAGATCTTGGACACGCCGCTGACGACCAGCGGGGGCACGCTGCTGGCCACGGTGAGACGCCGGTCACCATTGCCCACTAGCGCAGGTTCGGCGGGTACGTCGCCGTCAGCCGACACTTCTCATCTCCACTGTCGCTCCCACCTCTCGGGCCCTGACGTGGCATGCCGCGGTGCCCTCACCCAGCGGGGACAGCGGTGGCATCTGCTCTGCGCAGACGGCCTCGGCCAGCCGGCACCGCGGCTCGAAGGGGCATCCGGTGTTGGGCAACGACAGGTCCGGCAGAGCTCCGGAAATCTCGCCCAGCCGGACCTCGTCGGCACGCGGGTCAGCGTAGCAGCCCAGCAGCGCCTCAGTGTAGGGGTGGTGGGCTCCGCGCAGCAGAGCCTTCGAGGGCTGGCCCTCGACGATCCTTCCCGCGTACATCACCACCACCCGGTCGGTGGCCTCGAGCACCACACCCAGGTCGTGGCTGATCAACATCGCCGTGAACCCCTGGTCGCGCTGCAGGTCCTTGATGGTCTGCATGACCGCGCCCTGCACGATCACGTCCAGAGCGGTCGTCGGCTCGTCGAAGACGATGAACCGAGGCTGCAGAGAGAGGGCGAGGGCGATGGAAACCCTCTGCCGCATCCCCCCGGACAGCTCGTGCGGGAAGCGGTACAGCACCGACTCGGGGAGACGCACCATGTCGATCAGCTCAGCGCCGCGGCGCCGGACGGCCCCCGCCGAGAACCTCTCACCCTTCCGGGCGTGCGCCTTGAGGACGTCGCCGAGGTGGTGCTCGACGGTGCGCACGGGATTCAGCGCGTTCATCCCGCTCTGGAGCACGAGCGCGAAGCCGTTGCGCCGCTGCCGGCGCAGCGCCTCGCCCTCGACGGTGGCGATGTCGACACCGTCGAACTTGATGGCCCCGCCGTCAAGTCGAGCCGGTGGGCGCAACATGCGGGTGAGCGCGAACGCCAAGGTCGACTTGCCGCACCCCGACTCGCCCACCAGGCCCACGAATTCGCCCTGCTCGAGCGTCAGATCGACGTCGCGAACAGACCAGATCCGCACCCCGCGAACCGGCTCGTAGACGACGTTGACGCCACGAGCCTCGAGTAGCACCGTCATGATTTCTCCCGCAGTCGCGGGTTGGAGAGCGCGTCGACGCCGAAGTTGACCAGCGTGAAGGACACTGCCAGCAGCGCGATCGCCAGGCCAGGAGCGAAGACCAGCACCCATTGGCCGGTGAGCAGGGCGTTCTGCTGCTGGGCGAAGTAGAGGATGGTTCCCCAGCTCACGGTGCTCGGGTTGCCCAGGCCGAGGAATTCCAGGCTGGCCTCGGCGAGGATCGCCGCCGTGGCCGCCCCGAAGAAGCTGGCAGCCACCAGCGAGGTCATGTTCGGCAGGATCTCCCGGAAGACGATGCGGAAGAGGCGTTCACCCGAGAACACCGCCGCAGTCACGTACTCGCGGCTGCGCAGCGTCGTGGCCTGGCTCCGGATGACCCGAGCCCCGGTGGCCCAACTGGTGAAGGCCACCACCAGGACGATGGTCCATATCGATCGGCCCTGGAGGTAGGCGGCCAGGATGATCATCAGGGGAAGGCCGGGGATGACCAGGGCAAGGTTGGTGATGAAGCTGAGCACCTCGTCGACCGGGCCGGGGCGGTAGCCGGCGACGAGGCCCATGGTCACCGCCACCAGGGTCGCCAGCGCCCCCGCCGCCAGCCCCACCATCAGGGTGATTCGCGACCCGTAGATCATCTGCGAGAACACGTCCTGACCGTTCCCGGTGGTGCCGAGCCAGTTGGTGGCGGTGGGGCCGCTGTAAGGCGTGAATGTCGTCGCGGTCGGGGAATGCGGCGCAATCAGCGGAGCGCAGATGGCGATCAGGATGTCGAACCCGATGATGCACAGGCCGACCCGTGCCTTACGGTTGCTCCAGAGCGTGCGCAGCGCTCGGCCCAGGAAGAGAAGCGAAGTCGGGATCGCCTCACTGGCGGGCCCGCCCCTGACCTCGACTCCCGCACCGGGCGATTCCGGCGGTGGAGCGGCGGTGACGATGGTCATTGGCCCACCCTGGGGTCGAGGCGCACGTAGAGCAGGTCGACGATGAAGATGGCGACCAGCATGCTCACCGTGATGACCAGGAACAGCGCCTGCATGAGCGGATAGTCGTGATTGGAGACGGCGATGTAGAGGAGGTTGCCGAGACCGGGATAGCCGAACACTCCCTCGACGAGGACCGCCCCGCCCACGACCGCCCCCAGCGACAGCCCGAAGGCGGTGACGTTGGGCAGCAGGGCGTTACGCGCGGCGTAGAGCAGAGCCACGGTCCTCGTGCGCAGGCCGTTGGCCTCAGCGAAGGTCACGTAGTCCTCGCCCAGGGTGTTGATCATGTTGTTGCGCATGCCGAACACCCAGCCGGAGAGCGAGGTGATCGCCAGCGCCAAGGCGGGGAGGATGCTGTGGTCGAACGCATCGGCCAGGAACGACAGGCTCAGGCTTGGCGTGACGCCGGGGCTGTACCCGCCCTTGATGGGGAACCAGCCCAACTTGAAGGACAGCCAGTAGAGGGCCAGCAGCCCGAGCCAGAAGGGCGGGAAGCCTGCGAAGAAGGTGGCGCCGACGGTTATCACCGAGTCGGCGGCCTTGCCCCGCCGCCAACCGGCGTATACGCCCAGCAGGGTCCCGATGATGAACGCAAAGATCGTGGTCGACCCGACCAGAACCAGCGTCCAGGGCGCGGCACTGCCAATTGCCTGAGCGACCGTCTCGTTCGGGAACGAGTACGAGACTCCGAAGTTGAAGTGGGCGATGCCAGTCAGATACTGCCAGTACTGGGTGATGAGGCTGCCGTGCGGCACCCCCAGCTGCATCTCGATGGCTGTCCGCTCGGCGTTTGTAATCGTCACCCCGGCGGCGGCGAGCTTGCCCAGGGCAGCGTCGACCGGCGACCCAGGCATGAGCCTGGGGAGGAGGAAGTTGAGGGTCAGCGCGGCCCAGAGAGTGATGACGAAGAGCACCACCTTGCGGCGCACGTACCGGTATCTCACCTCACGCTCCTATTGACTATCGCTGAATACGGCACCAGCTTATGGAGCGCTCTTGAGGTGGGTGATCACCGTCAGCAGGGCGTTGTTGTACGGAGTCGGCAGGGTGTAGGGGTCCGAGGCCGAAGGCCAGCCCGTGAAGTGCTTGGTGGAGAAGAGGCCCCAACTGCCGCCGTAGTACATCAGAACGACGGGAACCTGGCTGTACATGATGCTCTCGAGCTGCGCGGTCGCCTGCATCTGCACCGAGGGGGAGGTGGCCGCTGCCAGCGCGGCGAGCGCCTGGTCCGCGGCCGGGTCCTTGAAGCGCTCAAAGTTGTTGACGGTCGGTGTGTTCACCGGAGCCGCGAAGGCGCTGCTCAGCGCCTGGTCGAAGTCGGTGTAGGGGCTGCCCGTGCCGCCGTAGCCGCCGATGGCGGCGTCGAAGGTCCCGCCTTGGATCTCCGACGAGTACTGGGCGTACTGAGGGGTGTCCAGGGTGACCTTGATGCCGATAGCGCCGAGCTCAGTCGAGACCTCCGTGCCCGCCGCGAGCCAATCGCTGAAGCTGACGGGCACGACAATGGTCATGCTGGCCTGGACGCCGCCCGGGCCGACCAGACTGGCGCCTTGCTGGGTGTACCCCGCCTTGGTGAAGTCGGCGAGGGCCGACGACCGGTCCTGGCTGATCAGACCGGTGTTGGGAATGCTCGGGTCGAGCCACTTCTCCAGGTTGGGGAGGACCAGCCCGGTCATGCTGGCCGGCTGCATGTAGCCGTTGACGGCCTTGGCGGCGATGGTCGTGCGGTCCAGGGCCTCTGACAGGCCCATCCGAAAGTTGACGTCGTTGTAGGGTGCCTTGGTCAGGTTGAGGTAGAGGCCGATGACGCCGCCCGGCGGGAACCAGTACGTATTGTGCGTCGGATCTTTGGCAACGTACGTCTGCTTGACGTCGGGTAGGTAGTTGTAGGACCAGTCGTAGTCGCCGGCGACCACCTCGAGTTGGTTGGTGCTCTGGTTGGTCGACTGCGCCGGGAACACCACCTCGGACGGCACGATGGTGGCGGCTCCCCAATAGCTCGGGTTCTTCTTCAGGGTGTACTGAGTGGGCGCAAACTGACCGAGGGTGAAGGGCCCAGTCCCGACCGGATGGTCGTTTGTGTACGCCACCGGATCGGAGATGGAGGCCCACAGGTGCTCCGGCACGATCGGGACCTGGGCGATGGTGTCCGCGAAGGGGACGTCCGGGGACTTGAGCGTGAACGTGACGTCCTTGCCCGACGCGGAAACGGCGGTGATTGCGCTCCAGATGCCGGTGCTGTCGAAGGCCGGGTACTTCTTGAGCAGGTTGAACGTGAAGACGACGTCTGCCGGAGAGAAAGGCTTGCCGTCGCTCCACTTCACGCTCTGCCGGATCGTGTAGACCAAGGTCGTCGGATCCGTAAATGCGTACCCGGTGGCGAGGAACGGCGTGTACACGCCGCTGATTGTGCTGGGAATCTCAAGGGGCTCGTAGATCAGGCGCGTTCCACCGAGTTCGGCCGCCTGGAGGGGGTTGAAATCCTCCACCAGGGTGGGGTTACCCCTATCGCCCTGAATCGTCAGGATGCCTCCTCCCGCCGTCGCACCCCCGCCACCGCTACTCGTACTACTCGTACCGGACGAGCAGCCAGCCAGGCCAATCATCGCTACCACCGTGACAGCTCCCGCTGCCGCGACTCGCCCCGATCTGCATCTTAGGAACATGCTCGATCTCCGATACCTGAGAGCTTCAGTTGAGTGCCTACCGAATCGACATCGTCTCCATCGAGAGGTACGTCCTTGCGGCCCAGGACACAGGATCATCCGCGAAGTGCCGCTGCATGGCACGGTTTTGGAGCGCGTTGTCCAGAGACGCCATGATCATAGACTGATCGAGCACCAGGTAGCGGTGGCCGACGGCGCCGGTCGTTGGGCTGACGGCATCGAAGAAGCCGTCGGAACCGTAGAGTCCGGGGTAGAGGCTGCGCAGGTTCTGGATGTTGGCGTACGCCTGCCGCGGCGCCACATCCAGGGCAAGGAAGGATGCGTACGGCGTGACGACGTCCTCGGTGGCGCACCCGTGGCATTGTGACAGTCCCTCGTTCGGGTGTTCAGCGTTGGCCCCGGTGCCGTAGTAGGGAAGCGCCAGGCCCTCGACGCCGAAGCTGCCGTAGTCACCGCTGTCGTCGGCGGTGCTGGATGGAGACATCCCCCAGACCGAGTAGCCAAGCTTCTGGGTCGCATACTGGATTTGGACCTCGGCGCTGCGCAGGTCAGCGAGACCGAAGCTGTTTGGCCCCCAGGAGGTCTCGGGCACCACCTCGTTGGCCATGAGGGCCTCGAACATGCCACCCGAATAGGTCGGGATGAAGGTCAGATCGCTTCCGGGATAGGTGTAGTGCCCCTCCCACACCAGAAACTGCTGGCCCGACTGCGGATCCGTGTAGGTCTGCCAGTGGCCGCCCATCGGCCACTGCCCCTGCCAGGAGAAGTCGGGGTCCGTGGCCTGGCAATCGGAGTACGGAGCCGGCGGTGGAAGTTCCCGCCAACTGCGCCACCACACATTCCCGGGCATCTGGCGCAGCCCCATACCGATGTAGGCGGAGATGCGGGGATCGCTGTAGAGAGCTCCGTTGTGGTAGTAGTGTTCCCAGTTGTCACCCTGACTCGGCGGCAGCCCGACGTAGTAGCCGCCGAACATCTGACCGGTCGGCTGATTGCCAGGAACGCTCGGATTGGTGTTGCAGTGCGTCTCCGGACCATTGTCGTAGAAGAGGCTGAAGTTCATCGGGCTGAGGAGGCTGTCCACCAGGTGCTTCAGCTCGGGCATGGCCTCCCGGACAACAATCAAGCCCGACGCGTACCAGCCGTTGTCAACGTTGGAGACGAAGTAGCAGTTGTCGAAGGTCGGCGTGGTCTCCACTGAACAGTCGATGTCGCCGGGATTCCTGATGGTGTCACCGTTGGTGGTGTCATACCACTGGTAGAGGAATCCATCGTAGCGCTTCAGCGCCTGCACCTCGGTCAGCGTCGACTCCAGCAGTGCGTCCGCCTGGGGCCGGCGGATCAGACCGAGGTCGTTGGCGGCGACGACGGCCCAGAGGTAGACGCCGATGTCGGCTGCCGAGGTGTAGTCGCCGTGAGCGGTGGGTGTGGACGAACCACCGGCAAAGGTGACGTTGTCCATCGGCAGATGCGTGTTCGGATCAACGTCGACGCTGTAGAAGTGCCACGTGGCCCGGGCGATGCTGAACAGGTTCGCCTGCTGCGCGCTGGTGAGACCGCCGTAGTTCTCGACGGAGCTTCCCTCCCCGCCGGCGGCACTCGCCTGCAACGGCGCCAACGTCAGCGCGATGAGAGCCGCTGCCACCGGCCAGCGCCTCAGCTTCTCCGAGCCGAACGGTCTCTCTCTTCTCGTCACAGGCCTCGGCTCGTCCTCATGGCTGTCCTCTCCCTTCCGGCGCGACCGATTCGGCGTCCTCGCGCTCGAGACGCAGGCGAGCCACCCCGGGCATCGGCAATTCCGCCTCCAGCTCGGCGCTGTCCGCTCGGATCTCGAACTCGTCCAACGCGACGTCCCGGCGCAGCGCGCCACCTCGTAGATGGTCAACCGTTCTGTCACGTCGCCCTCGCGCGCGGCACTCCACCCAAGGGCCAACGGCCTGGGCGAGGTCCCGGCCGCCCGCGCCGTGAGCGGCCGCGATGAGAATGGCGTATCCGGCGGCTCGGGCGGACCGCTCCGCACCCCGGATGACCTCATCCGAATACAGGAGGGTCTCGTGACCAGACTCGGTACTAGGATCGTCGAGGTCGGGAAAGATCAGCCCGATGACCCCGTGCAGCCTGCTGGCGAGCCCGCGGGCCATCCCGTTGGGCGCGTATCCGACGGCCTTGACTACCGCCAGCACCCGCTCGGGCTTGGCCGGGGCCACCACCGCCTTCCCCCAGTACCCGCGACACGGACGAGATCCTTCTTGAAGTGGCTACAAGCGCTCGCAGCCGCACGTAGCATGCTCCGAGCTTCCCTGCTCGTCAACTTCCTAAATCCTCGCCGGCTTGCAGAGCGAGGCCTGCTCGCGGTGGCCAGGCGGGGCAGCGGCCGGTGAGCCTCTGGGCGACCCACGACCCCAGCTGCGAGGGTGCCGTGGATCCGCGGGCTCGGCCGCACGCCCGACCTCAACCAGCCCGCGCGGCGCGGTGTGTCCCGGTGGTGCGGGGCGCGCCCACCTGTCGCTTGCCACCCAGAAGGGACCGCCTTGTTGCCACAAGGAAGGGACCAACGCGGGACTTGCGGAGCCGGTCGGGTGGGCATCATCGGTGACGGCCAGGCGGACGTCAACGGCTTCTGGATGAGGGATGCCCACGGGCCAGGTCCTGGAGGTCATGCCGGTCGCCTTCGGGGCCGCTCAGGGGCTCCTGGCGGCACACGACTGACCGGATCTGGGCGCTCGGCTTCTTCAGGAGCCGTGGTGGCTTCGCGGCCGGGCAGCTGCGGCTTCTCGCGCTGCCGGTACGAGGGACCCTCGATGACCAGCTCGTAGAGATCGGCGGGCCAGCTCTGGATCTGCCGGCTGCTCAAGCTGTGCTCGCTCCCTTGCGATCCGCTCCAGCACCGCTGGCGTGAGCTTCGCTTCCGTTTCGGCCCCGGCTTGGCCGGCACCACCGCGCCCAACCCCTGGCGCACCAAGCGCTGCACCGTGTTCTCATGCAGTCCGAAGGCAGCGGCATGCCACCGTACATCACCGCGGAGCGACCATCGCTGCGCAGCAAGGTCAGCCGATCATTGATCACCGCACCCGGGACTGCCTCGAAGAGTGATGTCTCTGCGTGTGCAGCGGGCTGAGACGACACCGGCAGTTATGCCATCTCTGGACTCAACTGTCAACTGACGTTTGCTGACCACCCGCCGATCGAGATGCCCACATCCCTGGAGTCCCATTCGTGCAACTGTCCTTCGGCGGCTGGCTCAGGGAACGGCCGCCTGACCAGCATGGCACCCCAACTCGTCGGCTAGAACGAGATACATGGCATGCGACCACAGCAGCTGTCGGGCAGGACGGCCCCCCTGCCGGACCCATTCCTGGTATGCGAACGGGTCGCGGTGAATGCCGTCCACCTGCTCGGGCAGACTACCGTCCGGACCAGCCTGCTCTTCGATCCATGCTAGACACTGGCGCGCGTCATCCGACTGGCCAGCGCTGACACAGCACCAACCGTACCACGCCGTAAGGAGGGGCCACGAGCCGCCGCCGTAGTAACGGTCGCCCTGGTAGCGAGAGATGCCGGGGTATCCCAGCTCCGAACGGACGGCCTCGGCGGTTTCGACGCGAACAGCCTCCTCGACGGGGGCGACAGGGAAGGGCATGGACAGCCAAAGGAGGCTCGCATCGATGCTCCTGCGGCCGATCGACTTGACCAAGCGTCCGTCTAGGACCGCATGCTCGGCCACAAAGGTGTCAATAGCCTCAGCGGCCCTGCTCGCACTGAGGCGGTTGGTAGCGGACCCGGCGCAGTGCAGGCCAGTGGCGATACAAGCCAGCGTGGACGTGTGGACTCGCTCGCCATCCTCTTCCCAGCAATCGAAACATGGCAGGGGCCAGAGATGCTCCAGCTGCCGGCACAGGAACTCGATCGGCTGCGCGAACTCATCCCAGAGTCGCGAGCTTCCGCTCAGGCGCGCATGCTCACTGAGACCCCAGAGCCAGGTGCCATACCCGTCCAGCTGGAAGTTTGGCCACCCGTCGTCGGCGACTTGGCCCTCCATCGTGAACCGAGTCGGAGGAAAGGCGCTATTGGTGGACCCATCAGATTCGAGCCCTTGACCGCGTATGAAATCGTTGATCGCCTTGGCCACAAAACGATAGAACCTGGCGGCTGCCTGGTGGCGACCCCAGCGGTCGAGCGCATAGGCGCAGAATGTGCCGTCCCGTACCCAACAGAAGTGGTAGGGGCGGAAGTCCGGGGAAGCGATGAGTGCGCCCGACGGGTGCTGCCCGGCGGCCAACGCTTCCAGGCTGCGGTCGATGAGCCACCCGGTCGCGGCGGCGCCACTGTCGGTCATGCCGTGAGGTACCTGCGAGCCGTGCCGTCAAGCCCTGTGTTCGGGGGAAGGGGGAACGACTCAGGCGGGACCAATGCCGCGGCTCCCACCGCCGACGCCGCGCTGGGCGGCCTTCCGCCCGTGACCCGCGCCCCTAACACCTTGGGGGGGAAAAGGGCACCTGGCCGAGGACGACCCGGACTTGGTGCGTGATGCCGTCGTCGGCGAGCGGGATCGCGGCGATGCCGTCCGGCAACTCCTGCCCGTCTAGCTGGGACGCTGCCACGCCGCGACTGACCCCCTGTGGGTTCTCCACGACGATCTCGTACCTGGCGGACTGATAGCGGAAGTCGATCTCATAGCCCGGCCACTCGTGGGGGATGCAGGGATCCATCAGGAGCGTCTTCCCGCGCAAACGGAATCCCAGGATCCACTCGACGCCGGCCTGGTACATCCAGCTTGCCGACCCGGTGTACCAGGTCCATCCACCGCGGCCGATGTGCGGCGGTTGGGTGTAGACGTCAGCCGCCATGACGTACGGCTCCACCTTGTAGCGATCGACCTGGGACGGGGTGCTGGAATGGGTAATGGGGTTCAGTATGGAGAACAGCTCGGCCGCCTTGTCGCCGTCGCCCAGCGCGGCGAAGGCGAGCACCGACCAGATGGCTCCGTGGGTGTACTGGCCACCGTTTTCCCGGATGCCCGGCAGATACCCCTTGATGTAGCCGGGATCGACGTCGGAATGGTCGAACGGCGGGGCGAACAGCAGGACCAGACGGTCACCGCGTCGAACGAGGTACTCGTCCATCTTGGCCATCGCCCGCCCCGCGCGGGGAGCATCGGCGACTCCTGACAGGACGCTCCACGACTGGGCGATTGAGTCGATCCGACACTCAGCGTTGATGGCCGAGCCGATCGGGGTGCCATCGTCGAAGAAGGCTCGGCGGTACCATTCGCCGTCCCAGCCGTCGCGCTCGAGCGCCAGCCTCAGCGCCTTCATGTGAAGTCGCCAGCGCTCCGCGCGAGGACGCTCACCGCGAGCCTCGGCGATCGGAGCGAAGGCGGCCAGGACCGTGTGCAGGAACCAGCCCAGCCAGACGCTCTCGCCCCGCCCCTGAGGACCCACTCGGTTCATCCCGTCGTTCCAGTCGCCCGACCCGATGAGGGGCAGCCCGTGAGCACCGGTCGCTAGGCTCCGATCGAGCGCCGCCGCACAGTGGTCGAACAGCGAAGCCGACTCCGGTGAGCGTTCCGGCTGGAAGTTGGCGTCCGTCTGGTCGGGCTGCAGTGTCGGTCCCGAGAGGTATGGGATGGTCTCGTCGAGAACCGCCGTGTCGGCCGTGACCGCGAGGTAGCGATCGACCGCGTAGGGCAGCCAGAGGCGATCGTCGGAGATCCGGGTTCGGGGGCCTCGACCCGACGGCGGATGCCACCAGTGTTGGACGTCTCCCTCGGCGAACTGATGGGCCGCGGCCCTCAGGAGGTGTTCCCGGGCGAGCTCGCGCTTCGCGGTCACCAAAGCGACGACGTCCTGGAGCTGGTCGCGGAACCCGAAGGCACCGCCCGCCTGGTAGAACGCCGTCCTCGCCCACAGCCGGCACGCGAGCGTCTGGTAGATGAGCCAGCGGTTGAGCATGATGTCCATCGAGCGGTCGGGTGTCCGTACCTGGATGGTGCCCTGGGCATCGTCCCAGAAGCTCGCCACGCCGCGCAGCATGGCCTCGGGGTCGGCCGCTCGCCCACGCCGGATGAGGTCGGCCGCCGAGGAGGCCTCGTCCGCCTCGCCGAGCAGTACGAGGACCTGGGTCCCCGCTCCGTCGGCGAGCTCGAAGCTGGTCTGCAAGGCCGCGCAAGGATCCATGCCGGCTCCTGCGGCACCCTGCAGCCGGTGTCCGCGGTCCAGGCCGGCGGGTCGCTCCAGACCGCCATTGCGCCCGAGGAATTCGGTCCGGTCAGCCGTCCACGCCGTCTGCCGCCCGCCTAGGTCGAGGAAGGCGACCCGGCCGGCGAATTGGCTATTCCACGGGTTGCGCACGAGGAGCGCCTGGGTCTCAGGCTCCAGTGCCGTGACGATCCAAGGGGCGCTGGTCTCGCGCGAGGTGCCCAGGGCCCATTCGGCATAGGCGGTCACGGAGAGGCGCCTGGAACGCCCGGATCGGTTCACGATGGTCAATAACGAAACCTTCAGAGGATCATCGAGCGGCACCAACTGAACCAGGTCGAGGTCGATGCCGTCGTGCAGGTGCTCGAACCGGCTGTATCCGGGCCCATGGCGGACGACGTACGTCGAGTCCTCGCAGCGGGTCGGCTGGGCCGCCGGACCCCACAGCTCGCCGCTGTCGTCATCCCGGACGTAGATCGCCTCGCTCGCCGGGTCGCTGACGGGATCGTTGGACCATGGGGTGAGCTGGTTCTCTCGGCTGTTCCCCGACCACGTGTAACCCGAACCAGACTCGGAGACCTGGAACCCGAATGACGCATTGGCGATCACGTTCAACCAGGGCGCGGGGGTGGATTGCCCTGGGCCGAGGATGGTGACGTACTCACGCCCCCCATCGGCAAAGCCACCGAGCCCGTTGAAGAACTCCAGATCCGGAAGCGGGGCGGCCACCTGGTTACCTGATGGTCTCGAACCGGAGGGCGTTGCGGGTGGAGCGATCCTCCCGGGACGCTCCAGGCGGTTGACCTGATCGGCAAGACTGCCCCGGCGGCTCAGCAGCACCGCCCGGGCGGCCGTCTGGAGGAGGGTGCGCTCTTCGGTGGAGAGCCGGTCCCCGCGCAGCATGTACACCCTCCCGTGGTCCGGATGGCCCTCGTGGTCCGGGATCGAGTCGCTCGTCCGCACGAGGGTCTCGAGCAAATCGTGGAGGTCCTTACTGGGGGTGACGCCATGCTCCTGGAGGATCACAAGGTCAACGTCGAGAAGCTTCAGCCGCCAGTACTCATGCGCGCGAAGCAGCTGCCGGACGATCTCGAGGTCCTGGGCTTCGGCGACCCGCACCAAGATGATGGGCAGGTCACCCAGGATGCCGTGCGCCCAGAGGCCGGGTGCTCCGCGCTCGTTGCGGGCCAGCACGTCCGCCGGCGGGCGCAGCGACGGATCGGAGTAGAGGACCCGGTTGGCGAGGCGCTGGAAGAGGTGGGCCTCGTCGGCCTCGATCCCCAGGTTCCGAAGCTGGACCTGGGCCTGCGTTGCGGCCGAGGTCGCCACTCGTTCGAATGTGCCCGGCTGACGGTACCTGTCCGCCAGGTCCAACACCTGCTCCCGCGACTCGGCGACGACCGTCGAGAAAACTGCGTGGGCGGTCGCGCCCGGGGCGATCGTGATCCGGTACCGGAGGCTGAAGATCGGATCCAGCACCGCGCCGACCGTGTTGGAGAGTGGGCGTCCCTCGATGACCAGGACCGGTGAGCGGACCGACCGGCCCCGACCCAGGAACCGGGCGCGATCCGTTTCGTACTGGATGGCCTCGCCGGTCTGCCCTTCGACCGCCGCGACATGTGTGGCCCAGATTGGCTGCTCGTCGCTGGAGCGGGGACGGCGGGTCGCCAGGAGGGCGCCGAGCTCGGGGACGAATTCGGTCTGCACGAACAGCTTCTGGAATGCTGGGTGAGCGGCATCGGCCGCCGGCGCTGCGAGAGCGATCTCCGCGTATGACGTCAGTTCGATCTCGCGACCGTGGGAGCCGAGATTGGTCAGTGACACGCGGCGGACCTCCACATCGTGCTCAGCCGACACGACGACGGTCATGCGGGTCGCGATCGATCCGTCGCGACGGGAGAACTCCGCGTGATCCTCCGAGTAGGTGACCTCGTAGCTGTCTGCTTCCGTGCCGCTGGGCTGGTGGCCTGCCGACCACACCGCGCCGCTGTACACGTCGCGCAGGAAGAGATAGCTGCCGCACAAGTCGCGAGTCACGTCCTCGCGCCAGCGGGTCACCGCCAGGTCGCGCCAGCGACTGTAGCCGGATCCCGCGGCCGTCACCATGACCGCATACCGTCCGTTCGAAAGCAGGTGGGTCCGCGGAACGGCATCGTGGGGCGAGGAGAAGTGTCGAGGGACCAGCGGCACCAGATCACCTGGGTCGGCGGCGCTCTTCACCTCTTCAGCACGCAGGCCACCCAGGAGCCCACCGGACGGCATCGGCTGCTGGGGCAGCGGCTACGTCGCCTAGACGATCGGGTCGCCACGGGAGCACTCCACCATCGCGCGGTCATTGAGGGCGCTGCCGAGAGCACCAGCGCTATGCCCTAGTGACACGCCAGTGTAGATCTTCACGGCCGCGACCAGCGGGCCCTCGGGGCGCCGGCGCCGTCGAGGACATCGACTTCCGCCACCCCCGCGGGCTGGACCGCTCCCAGGTCCTGAGCCTCGCCACCGCCCAGCGGGTGACCGGGCATCACAACATCCTGATCGGGGGGCCGACTGGCTGTGGCAAGTCCTTCCTCGCCTGCGCGATGGCTCAGGCGGCGATCAGCGCCAGTCGCACCGCCCTCTACCAGCGGGTGCCACGGCTGCTCTTCGACCTGGCCCTGGCCCGCCTCGACGGCCGCTCGCCCCGTCTCCTGCTGACGCTGGCCGGGGTCGATGTCCTCGTCCTCGTCCTCGACGACCTTGCCCTGCGGCCGCTCACCACCGACCAGGCGGCAGATCTCCTCGAGGTCATCGAGGACCGACATCTTTGAGGATTGTCGGGTCGGCGATAAGCGGCGGACAAACTGCCTTGCTGCAACTCGATACCAACTCGGCAGGAGGAGGCTGGAGCCCAAGGTGGGAATCGAACCCACGACCTACGCCTTACCAAGGCGTTGCTCTACCTCTGAGCCACTTGGGCCGGGCCACGGAACCGGGAGATGGTACCCGATGACCGGTGACGGCGAGGCGCCTGACCCGCCTGCACCCATTCTCCGCCAGGTGGGCCGCCGCCACCAGCCCCAGCCGGGGCCGCGCGGGGAGGCGTCTCCGGCCGGCAACCGGGTTGGTGTGGTCCGGAGGCCTGAGCCTCTCCGCTTGACGGGGCGACCCGCCTGAGGTCACCATCCGGGCTGCCCATGGACGTCGAGAACCGCCTGCGCATCAGTGGGCACGCGGAGACCAAGGTCATCCCCGATCGGGCCTGCTGGACGGTGACCGTTCGGGTCGAGGACGACGATCGTGAGGCCGCGTTCCATCGCTGCGCGACAGCCCGGGAGGGCCTCGTCCAGCGGCTCCAAGCGGTCGAGAAGGACTGCGTGAGTGCAGGGCGGATCGCGGTCGCGGAGGAGATCGAGTACTACTGGGTGGTCAGCAATGAGCTGCGCGAGGAAGTGGCGCGACAGCTCGAGCGGACGACGCTCCCCAAGAGGGTTGTCGCCCAGATCGGCGAGCAGATCGGCGAGCAACGGCGGCGGCGGCGCTGCTTCGCGGCGACGGCGGCACTCGGGGTGGACGTGGCCGTCGACGTGAGCGGCGCGGTGCCCCAGCTGCTGGTCGCCCAAGACGTCTCGTCGAGCAACGGGCCGTGGTTCAGGATCTCGCGGGACGAGGAGATCAGCGACGACCTGCGTGCCAGGGCGGTGGAGAACGCTCGCGCCCGCGCCGCGGCGCTTGCCAACGCGGCTGGGCGCAAACTGGGTCGAGCCCTGGTCATCTCCGACCGCGACGAGTCGCTGGCAGCTCTCACCGGCTCCGGGAATGGCACGTCACTCGCCGAAGGCGGAGGGCCCCGGTTCGCTGCGGCGCGGGCAATGAAGATGGCCGCCCCGATGGGCGGACCGCAGGAGGAGTCGGCCCCCACCGTCATGGAGATCACGCCCGAGCCGGTGGAGATGTCAGAGACGATGACGGTGGTCTTCGAGCTCGTCGACCGCGACTGATCGCGCGCGTCCGCCGGTCACCTTGCAAAATGCGATGTCAGTTTCAGAATCCGGAGCCGATGTCCGGAGCCGACGGGGAGATTCGAACTCCCAACCTACGGTTTACAAAACCGCTGCTCCACCGTTGAGCTACGTCGGCCGGGCGGACGGCTATCTAGGTTAGTCGACGGCCGCCGGGAGCAGGAGTATTCGGGCCGCCGGCATCCCCACGCCGGATCGCCTCGAGCTGGCGGCGGACCTCGGGGTCGATGCGGCTCTCCAGCCGATCGGAGACCGTCCCCTTCTCGTCGCGGCGCCGGATCTCCCCGGAGCGCTCGCCCTCCGCCCGCTCCACCTCGGCCTGGAGGGCCCGGGAGCCCATGGTCGGGACACCCATCCCCCGGACCAGGTCGCGCTGGAGATGGTCGTCGGTGGCGAGGATCATCTCCAGGACGGTTCCCCGGCGGGAGGCCTCGTACATCAGACGCTCGATGACGTGGTCGGCGCTCTCGTGAGCGTTGCCGTAGCGGACCTCGACGCCCTCGACGATCTCGCGGTCGACGCTGCCCACCACCCGCCGCCGGGCGTCGAAGACGACCAGGACCTCGTTGCCGGTGATCGCCCGGTACTCGGCGAGCCGGGTGACCAGGCGCCGGCGCGCCTCCTCCAGGCTCTCGGTGCGCATCGCCCTGGCCAGGTCCGGCCAGGCGTGCAGGATGTTGTACCCGTCGACGACCAGCCGGCTCACCGGGGCGCGAAGCCCCGCTGGCGGAATGCCTCGTAGAGGATGGCCGCACCCGCCGCCGCGGCGTTG
>Ga0182030_10010001_pt1 | contig 19349 bp, 17 predicted proteins | sample 812S3MmetaG_FD_121299 | JGI IMG/M metagenome (GOLD analysis project Ga0182030, IMG submission 121299) | Permafrost microbial communities from Stordalen Mire, Sweden - 812S3M metaG (Illumina Assembly) | ecosystem: Environmental > Terrestrial > Soil > Wetlands > Permafrost | place: Sweden... | reverse complement strand
ACGCCATGGTGCGCGACATACAGATACAACCGCAGACCAATGACATGGTGCTTGCAACACATGGACGGGTCATAATGGTGGTAAATGACATTTCGCCTATGCGCTCGCTTAATAAAGAAATTGCCAATAAGGATGTGGTATTATTTCCTAACAAGCCCATAGTTATTACAATGGGCACGTACGGCGGTGGCGGCTCACCAGTAAGCGGCGGCTGGCATGGCGGCAACCCTGATGATATACAACCGATAGAATACTACCTCAAAGACCGGGCTGTAACGGATGTAAAAGTAGAGATTTATGATGCCAGCGGAAAACTGGTGCAGTCGGTGCCTGGTACCAAGCGTAAGGGTGTGAACAAAGTGTTCTGGAACCTTAGATGGACACCTCCAAAAACAGCAACGGGAAGCACCAAAATGGACTATGGCGGATTCATAGCGCCGATGGTGATGCCCGGCACTTATACTGTGAAACTAAAAATGGGTGATAAAGAATACACCAGCGCTATACAACTGGTACACGATAACAATAATAAACTATTTTCGGAGGAAGACCGCAAGGAACAGTATGACGCAGCTATGCAGCTATACCATCTGCATGAGCAATTATTTACGCTAGTGGACAAAGTAAATACCGAGCAGAAAATGATAAAAGACAATATAGAGACAATTAAAAACCCTAAAACTAAAAAAGAACTGGAGGCATACAATACTAAACTGGAAGAGCTGAGAAGCACACTATTAGCCACAAAACACAAGTCTATATTCGCTGACGAGAAAAAACTGAGAGAGTATATCACTGAAGTATATGCTGCAATTTGTGAACAGGAATGCCGCCCGACAAATTTGCAGCTGGGCCGGGTAGCTGTATTAAACGACGATCTGAAAACCGGCCAGGATAATTTCGAAAAGATCTATGCTGAATATGGTGATAAAAGCAAAAAAGATATAGAATCGGAAAAAATGAAAAAATCTGATACACCAAGGAGCAGCAATTAGTTATGAAATAGTGAAGCGAATTTTGAAATATTTTTACGGAGTAGTTAAATTCCCCCAAGAATCCGCTGCTGCACTGGTACGGTTTGACCATGTATAAGCAATACTATCAAGACCATAGTAATAAACTAAAATATCACTATTAAACCCATTATTGGTGGTTTCTCCAAAGGTTATTGTTTCTACGCTATTGTGAGACGATGTAAAATTTATTGTGTCGCCTAAAATAGCAATTGACGCACCATTGATAATGTCAATTGCGAAGGTATCCTTAATATTTGTCGTGAAGGATGTGTCACCGGGGCTTGTGGGATGATAAAAATTCCATCCAAAATAGGAACTGCTGCCCGTCCAATATCTAACCCCTCCCATTTTGGAGGTGTATTGCGAGCCTAGTGTTTGCTTTTTGCAACAAAAAGAAAAACACACAACCGCGAATAGAGATAAAAATAATGCAAATTTCATTGGCATCTAATAAATTTAATCTCTTCTCAAATACCCCAACATAGAAATCATCACCACCAACAGTGCCCCTATCACATTCAACCAAAGAAAAGAAACAATATCTGCAAGATAAATAGCCACTACACTTACTTCCGCAACGACAGCAGCCGCAAATACAATATTTCCTTTGGCCTTCTTTACATAGAATGCGACAAGAAATATGCCAAGTATTGTACCGTAGAAAAGAGAACCTAAAATATTTACTGCTTCTATCAGTGAGCCAAGCCTTGCTGCAAACATGGCCACACAAATACAGAATATACCCCACCCCAGTGTGTGCAGTCTGCCGTACATTAGTTCTTCCTTTTCTGTTATTTTCTTTCTGCCCATCATCTGCACATCCATCAGCGATGAGGCTGTAAGCGCATTCAGCGCTGCAGATATAGATCCCCAGGAGGCCAGTATGATCACCGCAAACAGCAGCCCAACTATACCCTTTGGCAAAGCATTTTTTACAAAGTACAGGAAGATGTAGTTGGTATCATTTTTATCGGGGCTGTATTTTTGTGCTGCTATCTGATTCGAAACGCTTTCGCGCAGGGTTTGTATTTGTTGCTGTGTTTGCCTGAATTGTATAACGGAAGTATTAAGCCTGTTGTCATTTTCCTGTCTTTGCTGAGTGATCATCATTGCCTGAGATTCATATTGCCGGTGCAATTGATCATACCTCGCTTCAGTGGCTGCAACGCTCTGCGGGGCGTGTTCTTTCAACGTAATATAGGCGCCGCTGTTGAAGTATAACGGGGCAGGATGAAAACTGTAGAAAGCAAATACCAGCGCGCCAATCAGCAGTATGGCAAACTGCATAGGTATTTTTATAAGGCCGTTGAGCAGCAACCCAAGCCTGCTGTCCCGTTCATTTTTCCCTGTTATGTACCTTCCTACCTGGCTTTGATCTGTACCAAAATAAGACAAGGCCAGGAAGAAGCCACCAATCAACCCGCTCCAGATATTATACTTATCCTTCCAGTCAAATTTTGTGGTGATGGCGTTTAGCTTGCCTGATTTGCCGACTATATACAACGCGTCGCCTATACCCACACCTTGCGGCAACTGGTGGACAACGAGGTAGCCAGCAATGCCCATAGATGCCAGTATGATGAGGAATTGCAGCTTTTGCGTATGCGCTATAGCTTTTGCCCCGCCAGTATAAGTATAGATAAGCAGCAGCCCACCCATAATGACGTTAGTAAGGTAAATGTTCCAGCCGAGGATAGAAGAAAGAATAATAGCAGGCGCATAAATGCTGATGCCTGTAGATAGCCCGCGTGATAACAGGAACAGCAGGGAGGTAAGCATCCTGGTCTTTTTGTCAAAGCGCTGCTCTAGGTATTCGTAGGCAGTGTATACATTGAGCCGCCTGAAAATGGGAATGAATGTGATACAAATAACCACCATGGCTATGGGCAGTCCAAAATAGTACTGCACAAAACGCATACCGTCTGTATAAGCCTGACCGGGAGCGGACAAGAATGTAATGGCACTGGCCTGCGTGGCCATAATGCCCAGCAGTACCACATACCATGGCATTTGTTTATCCGCCAGCAGGTAAGATTGCGCACCCGATTGCCCACGGCCCTTATAAATGCCATAAGTGATCATGGTAGCAAGGGTTGCTAATAATACAATCCAGTCAAGACCGAAGTGTGCAAATGGGCTGGGCTGCATTATTAATTTATTTTTAATGTTCTAATAGTGTTCAAAGTCGTCAGTGATTTTTCGCTTACACTATAAAACCTTTAATCTACATTTTGAGAATATATCATTACAAATAAAAGGAGGATTGAAACAGCTATACAAATAATTAAAGGCATCCAAACCTTTCTCTTTCTATATTTCGTTTCTTTCCCAATATATTTTCTCCAAAAAAACTTGGTAAATACAGCCACTGCCAAAGCGTTAAAAATTAATGCTAATCCAGACGAGCTTTGATAATTTCTTTCAATGAAAACAATCGCCCAAATTGTTAATAACGTGTAGCCAATCCCAAAAATTAGAACCATAGGCATTTCTTTCTTTTTTCCGAGATTATTAAAGTTTACAGCCATTAAGATGGCCCCGGTAACAGCTCCAAATAGAAATGTAAATCTCCAAATTGTTTTTTCAGAATAAAGTAAAGGTGCACTATAATCTACCACAACATTTGTGTCCCAGTGGCTTTCATTTTCTTTGTCCTGTTCAATTTTTTTTTGTTCAATCTCAGAATTCACCTTAATTAAAACATCTTCGTTTAATATTATTTTGCGATTTTTCAACTCGTTAACTGCAGCCTGAATGGCTTCGGGAACATACCTTTTGCTGTCGTTAATATATTTTTGTAAATCTTCTTCAGACTTTTTTTTCATTAATTCTTCAAAATTGATTTCCATATTATCCGGTGTAAAAGCTGACACTACAATTAGCGGCAAGCTACTAAAATAATAACACGCAAGAAAAAAGCGGTTATACTTTGCCAAATCAATCTCCAATACAGTTATTGACACTTGGACAATAAAAAGCGGTACTGGCTGATAATTCAATCCAATCAAGGGTACTCATTTCCAATGGTGATGAACCGGAAATATAAAACAATCTAAAGAATAAATCTTGAAAATGGATTTCACAAATTAGGGTGAATGATAAAAGATAGCAGAAATTAATCAGCTAGTGATGGTCTTTTGAGCATTTTCAGACAGGTTAATATCTTTAACAAGCAAGATGAACAAAGCCACATAATAAACAAACATAGGGATACGGATAAGCACCTGCACATGCTCTGAGCCAAGGAGCTCACTCAGCGCCAGCATTCTGGGCGTAGGGAAGAATTTTGTCAGAAACGCGCCATGTGAATCGAAGAAAGCATACCGGCATTAAACAAGTCTAATACTCCTGTAATGCCATACCAGCCAGACATAGAGCGGTAGCCTAACACATGCTCCGTAACACCTGTATGCCCAAGTGAAAAAATAATGCTCATGCCAATAACAACAGGCGTGAACAACAGCAGCAGTCCAAAAAGCTTCACATTTACCTTTTGTTTTTGTATGCCAACGATTAATAACGGGGATAAGATCACCGGTACTGTTTTCGTAAGTATTCCTATACCAAGGAAGAAGCAGGCCATGAGCCAACTTGCAACAGAGCCGGTTTCATAAAAGTCGAGTAGGGAGTAAATGAAGAGCAATACCCAAAAACCAACAAATACATCAAAATTACAATGCTGGCAGCTTAGAAGAATGGAGATAGGATTTAATGCCAATGCTATTATCAACAGTTTTAACGGATTAGGACAGTGCAGGAAACGTTTTAGTATACCATAGGTTGCCAGCATCAAGATTGCCTCGCCATCCATAAGCACTAATTGAATGACCCGTGTGGGCGAAACAGCAGTATGTTTTGAGATTTCATGAACGCCGTAAAGTATCTGCATCCAGAATGGCGGCCAGTTAAGCACCTCCGTCTGGCTATAAGGATTGCCTTCCTGAGTTAAAATATCTATTACCCGCAGCCATGCGTACAGGTCTTTGGAGTATGTGGCGGGCATAAAGTATATGAATGCCGCCCTTGCGAGAATGAACACCCCAAACAACAGTAAGAGCGGTTTAATATCGGGTTTGTATTTTTGCAGGAGATTCATTTATCGTTATACTTACTGGCAATCATTTCCAATAATAAGTAAAGCTGTAATATAATACAATCTGCAGGATTAATGCAATGATCACTGCGATGTACCAACCACGCCAGTTTTCCTTCCGGTGAATACTCATAAAATACTACATGATCCGTATGCAAAATACAACTAAGGAACGATAACTAATACGAATGATAGCGGTCTTCTATATAACCATTGTTAGGCCCTGCCAGCCTTAAATGATCAAAAAATATGCTGTCTTTAAGAAAATAATAGCTCACAGAGAGCTGATTCCAAACCGGGCCCGGGGCCACATACCAGTAGTACAACATCGTGTCATTAGAGGATGTGCTGATATAGTGCAGTAGATCATTACCTATAGACAACGTAGAATCATTGACTACTGTTAGCAGTATGGCAGTATCATTTAGCGCAAAAATAGTGTCTGAAATATCAATCTGGTTGCTGTCTTCATAACCGCGTATGGGCCATGTACCGGCTAATTTATACATTGAATCGAGCGGAGAAAGAATAGTAGCTGCAGTGCCTTCCCTCTTGCCTTTGGCACAAGCGCTAAACAGGATAAGTCCACCTGTGAAAAAGCAAATAGCTATGCCCGTTTTGAAACATCCAAAATATTTCATGCTGTAGTTTATAGCTATGTAAACGCAATCGCCGGGTTTTTATTTTACCTGGTTATTATTTACCCACACTCAGCATATTCATCATCAGGCGGATAGCGCCAGTATTGCCTGCCGGGAGTTGGCGGGAGAAAGAAAGAGAGGTATAAATATAATTTCCCCTACCTACTTTTGCATAGAGTGTGCTCCCGCTGAGCGGTTGCTCTCCCGCATCATTCATCTGAAATAATGGCTTGTATTTATCATCCCACTTTGAGGTGAAGTAGAGTCCGCGCTCCTGCACCCATCCTTTAAAATCATCGTCAGTGATCTTGTTAGGGTAATTCAGCAGCCTGCTTTTAGGATCAACGAAGGTGACCTTAGCGTCCTCTTCTGTAACCCGGTCGTTCGTTAAGGTAAAAGGATATGGCCCTATCTTGGTTGTGGATAGGTCCTGCAATGTGTTGTACTGCATAATGAGCGTACCGCCATTCTCCGCATACTTAAACAAAACAGGCAGCCAGTAAGCCATTTTCTTCTCCACGTTTACCGCCCTGATACCTGTTATGATGGCGTCGTACTTTTTCAGTTTATTAGCATTGGTCAGATCGCTTTCTTTCAATATATCCACCTCCAGGCCGGCCAGCCTTAAAAACTCAGGAACAAGGTCCCCTGCGCCTTGTATATATCCTATGCGATTTGCCGTACATTTCCAGTCAGGCCTCAATACTTTGGCGGTTGGCGCAGTAAAATATTGCAGTGTAGGTATGTGGTTGTACTGAATCAGGTGCTGCGATAGGTCATATACCTGGCCACCTTCGTGCATCTCTGCATTCAGGTTAAACCCACCGCTTCCCTGCGCTGCAATTGAAGCAGCAGGAATGTTTATAGTAAGGAGCGTGTCAGTAGCGGCGTCCATATTTAGCCCGGCAATAGTGGCAACCGCCGATTTGGGCCCGGAAACAGTTAAACTGCCATCCCTAATGTCTTTGTAAGTATGTATGCGCACTTCAGCCTGTATGGAGCCATCAGGCTTTGTTACCAGCAGGTTTGTATTAAAAGCTACCGTGGCATTCGGTGCTATACGCAGTTGCTCTACGATATCTCCTTTTACGGGGTCGAGTTTCTTGTAGGAAAGGGGTACCTCTACTTTAAAATCCTGACCGCCAATATTGACAACCAGCTCCGCATTCAGATCATCCGGTGTTTCTGGCATTCCCAGCAGGTTAGGATCAGGTATGGTAAACAAACCTTCGCTATGTGCCTTTGCTAACCAATAAGGCTGTGTAACAGGTGTATTCGCAGGTATCGTGATGGGGTGTTCCAATGTTACAAGTGTGTCCGCATTTATATTCATATTTACCTGTGCGGTCAGCGCTTCCGTTCCTGCATGCGTGCCCCAACTTACTGATTTCAGGGTTACCGGCGTTTTGCCCCTGGCTATTACATGCAGTATAAAAGGCAGACTGGCGCCGGCGACCGCCTGCGGCTGTTTTGTAAACAACTCTGCCATGAATCCGCTACAGTCAAGTATCACCTTGTCTATTTCATCTAGTTTTTCCAGGCGCCAGTAATCATCCTTTACTGCGGCAATTTTCTTACGCAAGGCCAGCAAAGAAGTAAGGCTTGCATCAGGATGCATGAAGTCGAAGTCATTGGCTATGCCTTTCAAGTCTTCACCTATATCAGGCCGACCTACCCTGCCCCAGGTGATATCTATGCTATCAAAAATAGAAGAAGAAAAAGGCTCGCCATCCACTAATTTAAAATACTCGGTTTGCATGCCCGGCACGCTTGGCGTACCAGCGCCCTGGCTTTTATGCGCTGTGCGGCTAAGGCCCGCCAGTTCGCCAGTTCCCATGCCCAATAAAGGATTATACTCCCCTACTTTCATTTTAAACATATCCTCACTGGTGGTGCTGAAACTGCCAAACTTATAGGCATTAAACAGTAAACGCTTTGGCTGCCAAGCAGCATAATATGCTAATTGCGCAGGATACTTATTTTTATCTCCTGCGGCTTTAAAGGCCTGTGCCGCAATAATTGCAGAGACCGCGTGCTGGCCATGCCCTGCCTGCGAATTAGGAGGGAACCGGCAAATCACTATATCCGGCCTGAATTTACGGATTACCCATACCGCATCATTGGTAAGGGTGTCTTCATTCCAATGCTTAAATGTTTCATCAAAATTTTTGGAAAAGCCAAAATCAATAGCCCTCGAAAAAAATTGTTCCGCCCCGTCTATTTTGCGGGCTTCCATCAGCTCATGGGTGCGGATCAGGCCGAGGGCGTCGCCCTGCTCGCTACCTAAAATGTTTTGGCCACCATCGCCACGTGTGAGCGATAAATAGGCTGTGCGAATGTTTTTATCATTGACCAGCCATGCCAGCAGACGTGTGTTTTCATCATCGGGATGGGCAGCTACATACAATACATTTACCAGGTGCCTGAGCTGTTCTATCTCATGATATATTTTGCCTGAGCTTGCAGGCCGTAGCTGCTGGGCATTAGCAATAACAGTACCTATAAATATAATTGATAAAAATATCCTCCGCATGATGAAATTGGTTTTTGGCGTGGCCAAATGTACTCACTATGATACTATCACAAAAATTATGGGGCTAATTTTGTATTTATAGTGTTATAGGAAAAGATTTTCAATCGGGTGAGTCTTTGCAAATTTCTCTGCTGTCTAACCATGAAGGCGTTAGCATGCCTGTACCAGCGCGTATACCCGGAGAATACCGCCATTGCTATTTTTCTGCATCCCGCTTAGAACAATCTTAGAGCGGCAGATCCATACTGTAATTAAAATGATAATGAAAAATTGTTGCCTCCAGGGCAAGCGGATTTGCAATAGTATATACAAGGTAGCCCAAACCATCATTGATACTTATCTTGTGGTTTCCTACGGCCGTACCTCCTGTCGAGTTGAGGCCTTTTTGCACGCCGCTTCTTAAAGTCTCTATATCAGAGGCTGCATGTTTTTGGGAGCTTGGTGTATAATACAATGTCCAGGTCTGGGCCCCATTGGCGGTCCATACTTTTGCGGTTCCAAGTAGCAGTGGCATTCATGAAATATTTAAATGGTTAAAAGATAAATGAAGTCGACCAAGATAATGATAATGATAATTTTAATTTTTCAAAAACCCTGAATAACGCTCATTTATTTAGTTTTTCAATCATCATTCAGTTATAAATAATAAATAGGTGTATCTTTATCATATGGGGCGTGTTCATGAAAAAGATATTGCTCATATGCTTCTTCTATTACCCGTTCTTACAAGAGCACAGACAGCCTCATCAATAAATGCACGGGAGCTATGGATAGTATCTTTATTTCACAAAAACACGCCCTTTGAAAAAAGCACTACTTATTTTTCTGTTATTACCTTTTTTTGCCAGCGCACAATCTATCATTTACCTTGGCGGATGCTGCCTGGGAAATACTACATTCACATTTTCACCAGGAGACCCTTTGGTTCATACACTACTTGGTGACGAAATAAGCATTGACACTTCCGCTGATACTTCACCAACCATTTTATGGCAAATTGGCAATACTCTTAAACCGGTATTTTCAAACGACACAATTGCGGTTCGCGGTATTATGACAGACACATTTCATAAATACCCGGCCCACGCTAATAATTTTTTTGTAGTAAAATAAGTGAATTAAGAAATTGCATTATTGATTTTTGGCACCGATATGAAACGGATAGTTTACATGCAGGCGGGATAGTAGAATTTTCCACTGACACCGGACAGACCTGGATCAACATTGCAAACTGCCCCGATTTAAATAGTCAAAATATATACTCGCTAACTGACACCATTGTTTCAGGGCAAGCGGCTTTTACCGGCACCAGTAATGTACAGGAATTATCGCGAGTTCAATTTTTTAATTGCCACGCTTTAAAAGAAACGACTACAGGTTGCTTCCCGAACCTGGGCTATTTCGGACAGATCTGGTTAAGGTTTCGATTTGTAAGTGATTCAACTGTCGATTCACTTTCAGGCTGGATTATAGATTCTATCGAAGTGGAATATCCTGGCTGTGGAGAAGGCGTAGACAATATGAGCAGTGATAAGAGAATTGACATTTTCCCTAACCCTGCCACCACTTCCATAACCATCTTATCAACTAATCAACCCGTTAACGAGATCGCTATCACCAACCTCATTGGCCAAACGCTATTCATTCACAACTACAACACACCACAGGTTCAAATAGACATCTCTAAGCTGCACTCAGGGCTGTACTTTGTAAAGGTGAACGGCAGTGAGGTGCGGAAGTTATGTAAAGAGTAATGCTAAGGAACGATGACGAAATAACTTCCACCATCTTACTCGTTCTTTTCCATTTTCACTTCGTTGTAAAAGTCTTTAAATAATTCATTATTCACAGATTTTTCGCCTTGTAAAAAGATGCCATCGCTAAAGCTATGGCAGTTGAAAAAGAAAAATAACTTCGCAATATGGTGGAAGTTATTTTGTCAACGTTCCTAACGTGAAAACAGGAGAATTTAGGAATTGAAAATATTTTATTCGGCTCCGTTAACATTCAAACTCATACACTACCCGGGTCTGCAATAATCGGTAGTGTCTCAGTTTATGCTAACGCCTTACACTTTGTTTACTACAACTTTTGCAGAGCGCATAAAATACTTGGCGTTACAGCTGCAATGGAAGTTAAGTTAACTACCAAACCAATGATAATAGAGGACATTGCCTATGCTGATGAAATTAAAGCAGCGAATGAACGAAAAGAAAGAATGACAAGAAATAAATAGGGCTGCAATCACACCCTTTTTTTGGCACAAAATTTTAATTAAAAATATTTCTTTATTTTTGCTAAAATGCCCCGCAGAATGAATATTTACAAAATAATATTCGCTGAAAATGAGATTATATGTTGTAATCTTTTAATTGGCAAATTAGATTTTAAAGGGGACTATTATTATCGGCAAGAGAGCGGGCATTTAATCCACGCAGTAATTAAAGCCAAAAATGAAGATAGGGCTTTAAGTCAAGGTCAAAATATTATTACAGAATTTACCCCTAAAAAGAAACCGTAAAAGGTGAGATCAAGCACTAGCAATTACTAACCTATGGGGAGCTGTCTTAAAAAGGCAGCTCCTTTTTTTAATTACAAAACAAATTGTAATATTGTATTTACGGCCAAGTATCTGACATACGACTATTTAGAACTAACAACTGTAATAGATGTACACATTAAGATACGGGTCTTATCCCGACCAAATGAAACAACTTTTAGCGGATGAAAAAATAGCTTGGGATAAATTCTGGCCTCTCAGAGAAAAATTTATTACCGATGACAGTAAAGATTTAGCATTATCAGCTGAATACGAAGCAGCAAAAGATGCGTGGTTTACTATAAGTAATAAAATTACCAATTTCAACCTAACTTCTCTTTAATATTCAAACTGATACACTACCCAAAAATCCATTTTATTGAAAATATAAAAATTATAAGTATTTTCGCATACCTGTTGAGTATAATTACATTTTTAAAAGATCATTTATGCAGATTACGATTTACAAGAAGTCTGTCAGAAACAGCATTTCATTTTTGCTGATGCTGTGCGCAGGATATAACTGCAGCGCTCAATCCATCACTACCTTTGCTGGCACAGGCACCGCTGGCTACAATGGCGATGACGAGACCGCAACTGCTACGCAACTATGGTCGCCCGTGGGCATAGCTATGGCGGGCGGCGGCACTGTATATGTGGCGGATGGCCTCAATAACCGCATCCGTATGATCACACAGTCCGGCACGGTAAAGACCATAACTGGTATTGATGATCCGGGTAATGGCGGCGACAACGGCCCTGCTACCGATGGACAACTGAATGACCCTGAAGGTGTAGCCATAGACAACATGGGCAATGTATACATATCGGACAAGTACAACAACCGCATTCGTAAAATAACACCGAAAGGAATGATCACCGCATTTGCCGGGAGTGGAGAACCCGGCTACAGTGGCGACGGCGGCTTTGCCCTAAACGCACAACTAAACGCTCCCGGTGGTATGACTGCCGACAATGCCGGCAATGTGTATATTGCCGATGCAGGAAATAATTGTATTCGTAAAGTAACCGCTGACGGAAAAATATATACGCTAGCAGGTACGGGTAATGCCGGGCTAAGCCAGAAGGCTGGCCCTGCTACAGCATCTCCGCTGAACGGTCCAAAAAGCGTAGCACTGGATACCTCCGGCAACTTGTATATTGCCGACGCACTCAATTACCGTATTTGTAAAATAACTCCGTCAGGACTGATCAGCACCGTAGCTGGTAATGATACCGCAGGCTACAGCGGTGATGATGGGGCAGCTACGGCGGCCAAATTGAACCTGCCTACAGGCATAGCAACTGATAAAGCCGGCAACCTGTATGTAGCAGACCAGACTAATAATTGCATTCGCAAAATAAATGCACAGGGCATTATCACTACCATTCCCGTATTCAATACAGACTCTGCCGGAAAGCTGAATGGCCCGGTGGCTATTGTTGTAGACGGAGGCGGCAATATGTATGTTACCGAGCAGCAGAACAACCGTGTGAGAAGAATAACCCCGGCTCCCGCCAATAACAATAAGGTGGTAAAAAATTCTACTACCTCTACTAACAAAACACCGAGCGCGGCAGGCAAACCTTATACTCCGCCACCTTTCTCCACACCCAATACGAACAGTAGCCCGCCACCTATACAGTCCGGCTATCAATCCCCTCCTGCAAGCGCACCGCCTGCTACAATGAAAAGGCATAATAACGGGTAAAAACAAGCAAACAATTGCTGCATACAATGGACCTTATCATAAAGAATACTGTAACCACAGTTTTAAAAAGCATTGTTTTAAAGAGATTTTTCTGAAAAATAAGTGAAGAGTAAAATCAGGAAATGGAACTTATGAATATGTAAGTGTGCTATTTATTTTATTAATTATCTGTAATACTGCTGAAAATTATTTCTTATCACATTCTAATACGAATAAATTTTGTATGTTCGCAAAATTCTTATTGCCCTGTTTGTAAGCGTGTTTAACCAAATTTTTCATTTCATTCATTTAACCAACCAATAGTATTAATTATGAAAGGCACTGAATCTGCACATCTCCCAGAAGAGAAAAGTAAAATGAATTATGTAGCTGTTAAAGACGCAGCCATGATCCTGAGATCTATCAATCACAAACTGCGTCAGCAGATATTGAAATTACTGGACGAAAACAAACGCATGAAGGTGACGGACATTTATGTTAAGCTTCGCCTTGAACAGTCTGTTGCATCACAGCACCTGGCAATACTTCGTCGCGCAAACATTGTGTCTACTGAGCGCATGGGCAAGGAGATATATTATGCATTGAACCAGGCCCGTATTGAGGAAGTTGCCGCGTTTGTAAATAAGCTGGCGCACGAATAACCGCTCCGGCGTTTAGAGATGATCAGGAAAGATCGTTTAAGTTTTTACCGCATTAACTTTTCAACTGCCCGTTAAAATTATTTTCTCAACCGTTAAAATTTCAAAAACATGAACAAATCAGAATTGATTGACAAAATTGCCAAAGACGCCGCCATTACTAAAGTTCAGGCAAATGACGCACTGGATTCCTTTACGTCTGGTGTTACTGCGGCTCTAAAAAAAGGGGACAAAGTTACCCTTGTAGGATTTGGCACTTTTTCTGTGTCAGCCCGTGCAGCCCGCAATGGCCGTAATCCGCAAACAGGCGCTACGATTAAAATAAAAGCCCGCAAGGTGCCTAAGTTTAAACCAGGCAAAGGGTTATCTGATAAAGTTGCAGCGAAAAAATAAACAATCCTTCCCATAAATAATACTACCAGCAAGGACATTGTTCCTTGCTGGTTTATATTTTTTTGTGCTGATAATCACGGATAACCTGCAACTGTTACGCAACAAGCATTACATTTCCTCTTTGGGTCCTCTCTAACATTATGCGAAAATCGCCTCTTTGTTATGAAATCATTTGAATCCTACGGATCCCCGCTTATCCTTTTTAGAAACGCCTCCAGTGCCTGCCGGTCCCATCCCGCAAAACGGCCACGCTGCACGATCATTTCATTCGCATTTGGGTATTGTAAATAGTAATGGCAAACAAAGCCACGGCCCCTCCCCTCCCACCCCCTCATCTCCCCAAACCGCAAGTCATTAAATACAAGTGTGTCATGCTGCATGTCTATCGCGTAGTAGCCATCAGAAAACCGAAGCAAGCGATCCATATCAGCCTTGTAATCCGCTGACCTTAATAAGGAATCATTCCGCCAAACATAGTGAAAATCTATAGCCCCGCTCTTGTCGAATACAGACCTGTAGCCGATATAATAACCAGAGTCATTTTCGGCAATAATATACCACAGCAGATTATTAAGGGGAGTTGGTGTGGTGATGAAATGGTTCACCTTCAAGTGCTCACTTTGAATGCTATTCTTCACAAAATGATCAATGAATATTTTGTTACCGATTCCATAAAGCAGGTATAAAGAACTGCATCCTAATCCGATCCATGCACATACCTTCCGCCGTTTATTTTTTGCCTTTAGAACTACTAACGTTACACATGTCAGTGCAGGCGGAATAACAAATAAAATGTCGGCCACAAACATAGTGTTGAATGAAACACGGTAGTGGCTGAAAGGCTCAAACCACCCGGTGCCATATGCATTAAAAGCGTCAATAAAAATGTGAACGAAGATCTGTATTCCCCAGAAGTATATCCACCGCATAAACGTCATGTCGCCAGTTCGGATCAAACGCAGCGAGCCCAAGGCAAGGAGCGGAGTAATAAGTATAGTAAATAAGATGGAGTGGGTAAATCCCCGATGGGCCAGGAGGTCGGCAGCTGTAGGCAGCCAGAAAGAAGCCACAAAATCTATGTCAGGAATATTTTGGGCAAAAGCACCCAATATCAGCGCCTTTTTGTCTATCTGCTTACCGGCGATTGCCTCACCTATGCAGGCGCCCAATACAATATGAGTAAGCGTGTCCATTATTCAGCTTAAAGAAACAATATTTTCGGTAATCATTTTTATTTCCTTTAATTTACGGCAACAACAATCGCTGTGCCAATAAACAGTGGCACCATTTTTAGTAACCAATAACAAAGGTCGTTATGAAAAAGGCAATCATTATTTCTACTCTGTTAATTTTCGCTTTCCACGGCATCGGCTTTTCCCAAACGTGGGTAGCCACTACTTACAATGTGTCTTTTAAAATTAAAAACGCCGGCATCACAGTGAGCGGGAAATTTACCGGGCTTAAAAGCACATTGATGTTCAACCCCGATAAGCTGGCAACCAGCTCACTAAAAGCTTCAGTAGAAGCTACTAACATAAAGACCGGTATTGATAAAAGAGACGAAGACCTACAGGCTGAAAAATATTTCAATACGGATAAATACAAACTCATAGAGGTGGCTTCTACCAAACTTTACAAAAAAGGGGCGCAATACGCCGGGATATTCAACGTGACCATAAAAGGCGTGACAAAGCAGGTAGAGATTCCCTTCGATTTTAAGGAAACGGGTAATGAAGCAACATTTACCGGCAGCTTCCCCCTCAACCGCAGAGACTTTGGCGTGGGTGGCAGAACATTAACTATGTCAGACGACCTCACAGTAAACATTATGGTAACTGCGAAGAAATAAGTGTGGGGGAAACAATAGTAAATCAAAACAGATTTACTTCAAATGCCAATGTCTTTTATCTGTTAAAATTGGCTGAAATTAGCATTCCTGTAATTATTGCTTATATTTGCCATAAGTAATCATGTTTTGTTAAGTTATCAATAGCAGTACTCTTTCTGCAATTTCAATTTTACTTACTTGCTTGCTGAAGGTTTACATAAGTCTGTATTCATGAAACAAAGAAATTCAATTGCCCATTGCATTACCCACAAGCATCTCATTGCAATAATTATCGTAGCTGTATCCGGTATTTTAGCTTGTAACAACACTCCTTCTGCAAAACAAGATAGCGCCCTTGCCAAAGATTCTTCCGTATTTATTCCACCAGACACAAGTACTATTCCACACGACCAGTTTGGCGCCATGGTGCGCTATGGCCGGGAACTGATCGTAAATACTGTACATTACATAGGTCCTGATGGAACAGTTGGCCACTACCTCGGTAACAAAATGAATTGCACCAGTTGCCATGTGGATGCCGGTACCCGCCCGTTTGCATTTAATTTCTTTAGTTCACATGCCCGGTATCCGCAATACAGGGGCCGTGAGAATGAAGTGCTTGATCTGGGTGAGCGTATAAATAACTGTATACAACGCCCGCATAGTGGCACCCCTATGCCATTAGATAGTAAAGAAATAATCGCGATGGAATGCTATATGAGATGGCTTTCCGCCAAAGTACCTGTTGGTGGACGTGTAAAAGGTGATGAATCCCTGGAGCTCGAATTCCCGGACCGGCAGGCCGACATACAAAAGGGCGCGCAGATATTTGCTGACAACTGTGCATCATGCCATGGAAAAAATGGCGAAGGCAAATGGAATGCTGATTCAACAGGGTACGTTTACCCACCCATGTGGGGAAAATGGGCCTACCAGGATGGCTCCAGCCCATCGCGGGTAATAAAGCTGGCTGGCTTCATCAAAGCTAATATGCCAGACAAAAAAGCAACCTGGCAAAAACCTTTTTTAACGGATGCGCAATCCATAGACGTGGCAGCATTCATCAATGATGGCAGGATACACCCACGCCCCGAAAAGAAAAACAGGCTTGTACCGGACTATCCGAACGATACAATGAAAGCGATTGATTACGGCACTGGTCCCTACGCTGACACTTTTTCGGCTATGCAGCATAAATTTGGCCCATACAAGCCGATCATTGAATACCATAAAGCACACTGCCTGCCAGTGAATTTTTAAGAATGAACCGGTGCTTACTTGCCCCAAATTAGGTGTTCCAAATCAGCAGTGCTGCTGATGATGCTTGCCCTGTATTGCAAAAGGCCCTTCCATTTTTTTTCATTTGCATCCCATTCTTCTGCTGACGCGCTCCATAATATTTCCTTATCGGGATTAACGATAAATAGCCTGCTATAGACGCCGCCACTCATATAAGCAAATAGTGACTGGTCCGGCAATTCGATTACATCGCCATTTGACGAAAAAGGATTTTGTACCTGTTTTGTTTCATTGATGCTGTCAATTACACACTTATACTCCCATACTTTCTTTGCACCAAAGGGTGCGGATGAATCTCCCTGCAGCAGTAGCAGTTCGGGAAGGGAATATTCATTACACGAATTATTGTTGAATAATAATAAATTACCATTTTGAGATACGCTCATGGAATGCTGGCCGCAAAACAAAGAGTTGCCGCTTGCGGGAATACCTGGTTTATAAATTTCTCCGTAAGTCTCTACTACATTTCCCTCAGGATATTTGATCTTTAATATCCGGCTGATATTCCTGAAACCTAAATAAATCACCTGGTTGCGCTCGTCGAAGAAAAAAGCATTCTGGTGTACATTAACAGCATTATTCCTTCTTAAATCTTTCTCCCGGCCATTCCATTTATAATACTTCAGGTCAGATTCCTTAAAGTAAGGAAAAGCTTTCCATGACCATACTAAGTTCCCCTTTTCATCATATTCCATAATAGTTCCATAAGGAATTGCGTCTGTAAGAATGGTGCTGTCTTGTGTTTTATCAGCGGAAGGAGAAAATTTTTCATAACCCAATACCATATAATGTCCACTATTCAACCGTGTAAATTCATGGTGGTAATGCTCCGCAGTGTCGCCGCTAACGATTCCAGTGCGTGGCCCGGTCCATAAAATATCACCATTATAATTTATTTCATATATTTTATCATTGTTTAAAAAAGTAATTGTCCCCTGTGGTGTAAGCCTCATGTCCCGAATACTTTTACCATCTGTAAACGGAAGAAACCATATCGGCCTTCCTTTCATATCGTAAAGTGTCCTGCTTCCATCCAAAAAAAAATATTTACTTATATATTTATATGTATTTTTTAAAATGGTTAGCTTTACCATACTGATGTCAACCTGCGGAATGCTTCCAGTGCTAAAATGCCAAAGCTCACTTTTTTGTAAACGCGAACCGGCAATTTGATAAAGTACACGCCACGTATATTGCTTGCCAAAAGAAGGTACTTCTGCAATTGTTTTGTTTGTTTTGCTATCCAGTGAAAGTATAATATTTTTTTTAAATGAGTCTTCCTTATAGTAATTTCCGCTGGCAATTTGAATTTTGTAACTACTAGCATCTGGCTTACCGGCATAAGAAAACCCTATTAACCGATAATTCAAAATGGCGTTTTCTTTGGGCAACGCTTGCGAATACAGATAAAAATGTGCTATACATAAATAACATAATAATAAAACATTTTTATTCATGAATATAGAAATTTACTGCCTATAAAAATAGGTATTTTTTTGGAAGTGCTTTAACTATTGATTAATCTGTCTAAAGTTTGTATAATTATTGGATGACACCTGCTTTCCATGGCTTCATTTTCAGTAACTGTAACAATGCTCACAAAGCAAAAAAAATACGTCTTTTTATTGATTTTCTTTTTTTTTAAAAAAAATGATATAACTTGGAGGTTCATTTTATACTTGCAATTAAATCAAAAAATAATATTAAAAACGCCCATTAGCAAAAACGTCTAAATAATCTAAAACTACTGTATGAAAAAAGTCTACTTATTCCTACTCATGTCTTGTTTGAGTTTTGTCGGATTCTCCCAAACGTCAAATTACGTTTATACAGGCTCTGTGCAAACCTACACTGTACCTGTTACGGCAATAATTGCCGTTGATATGTCAGGCGGAAAGGGTGGTAATTACCCCGGAGAGAGTGTTGGCGGCAACGGTGGCAGGGTGCAGTGTACAATGAATGTTACTCCCGGCCAGGTATTTTATGTGTACTTAGGGGGTATTGGGCAAAACGGTACAAACTCAGCGCCTGTTCCACTGGGCGGTACAAACTCAGGCGGTGGCGCTGACGGCGGTAGTGGCAGCACTTCAGATGGCGGCGCTGCAGCTGGCGCCGCCAGCGATATCCGTACCATTGCCGGTAATTCCGGTGCTGCATTGAGCAGCCGCCTCGTAGTAGCTGGCGGCGGCGGCGGTGGCGGCTATGATTGCAATAACGAGACCGGCGGTGCCGGTGGGGGACTCACCGGAGGCGGCGGAATTCAATGTACTGTTTTGCAAAATAACGGAGGTACGCAAACGAGTGGTGGCTCAGGTGGCGGAATAGGTTATAGTACCGGCGGTTTTGGCCCGGGCGGTAACGGAAACCCTACATTATTTGGCGGCGGCGGCGGTGGCGGCTGGTGGGGCGGTGCCGGCATGTCTGATGGCGGCGGCGGCGGCGGTTCTTCCCATCCGGCTACAGCGGGTGGCATTTTCACAGCTGTGGCACATACGCAGGGCTATAATGGAAGTACAGGCATATTATCTATTACTGCCCTATGCTCACCTAACGGAACAATAACAGGCACATTATCAGTTTGCCAGGGATCAACTACCACACTTGCTAATGCTACAGGCCAGGCAAGTGGTACATGGAGCAGTGGCAATACATCTGTT
>Ga0182030_10010000_pt1 | contig 19351 bp, 17 predicted proteins | sample 812S3MmetaG_FD_121299 | JGI IMG/M metagenome (GOLD analysis project Ga0182030, IMG submission 121299) | Permafrost microbial communities from Stordalen Mire, Sweden - 812S3M metaG (Illumina Assembly) | ecosystem: Environmental > Terrestrial > Soil > Wetlands > Permafrost | place: Sweden... | reverse complement strand
GATAACCGCGGGTGCGAGTACGAAGCCTACGTCCCCGACCCCCTCGTCGGACGCAACTTCACGATCGATGGTGAGGTTGCCGCCGACATCGCCGACGCTGAGGCTGCGATCGCACGGCTCAACGTTGAGGCAACCAGCCTCGTCGATACCGAGGCGCTTGCTCGAATCCTGCTCCGAGCAGAGTCCGTTGCTTCCTCGCGGATCGAGGGGTTGGAGATTGGTGCCCGACGACTGCTGCGAGCCGAAGCTGCACGAGTGCTCGGCGACGACCCGTCCGACGTCACAGCTGTCGAGGTACTCGGGAACATCGATGCAATGGTCTACGGTATCGGCGCTGTCGGCCCTGGTGATCCCGTCACGGTGGAAATGCTTCTCGAAATCCATCGGCGACTCCTGTCCGGCACGAGACTTGAGGAGTACGGCGGACGGTTCCGAGAAAAGCAGAACTGGATCGGTGGAAGTGCGTACAACCCGTGCTCTGCTGCCTTCGTCCCTCCTCCTCCCGAGTTGGTCGAAGGACTGATTGCAGATCTCGTTGACTTCGCCAACGAAGATTCGCTTCCTGCCGTCGCTCAGTCGGCCATTGCGCACGCGCAGTTCGAGACGATTCACCCGTTCGTTGACGGCAACGGAAGAACGGGTCGTGCGTTGGTGCACCTGATCCTCCGGCGCCGAGGCCTTGCTCCCCGCGTTCTGCCGCCGGTCTCCCTGATCCTGGCGACGTGGGCACAGGACTACATCGACGGGTTGACGGCCAGCCGGTACCGGGGACCAGTGACCTCGAAAGAGGCGTCCGAAGGAATCAACCTGTGGATCGGACGATTCGCTACCGCCTGCAAGCGCGCAGTGGATGACGCGACGTCATTCGAGCACGAGGCACGCACTATCGAAGCGTCGTGGCGCGACAGGCTGGGCCGCGTTCGAGCTCGTTCCGCGGCCGATCTACTCCTTGGCGTTCTTGTCGGCGCGCCCGTTGTCACGGTCAACAGCGCCTCTGAGATGGTGGGACGAAGCTTCATCCAGACCAATGAGGCGATTCAGCGGCTGGTCGATGCGGGCGTCCTCATGCAGGTCACCGTTGGTCGACGCAACCGAGCCTTTGAGGCATCCGAGATCATCGCTGCCTTCACCGCTCTGGATCGTCAGCTCGCCAGCCCCGAGGGCGATACCCGCAATAGCCAGCCAGTGCGGACAGTTCCACGCAGGAAGTAAGCGGCCCGACGGTGGGTGCATAACCTAGCGAGGAAGTACGTACATCAAACCGGAGAAAGTCCAAATCGCTTCACTATGAGCGCGGGTTCACGTCGGCCCTCCGGTGTTTGCAATACCGCCCCGCTCGGTAGCGCACTTCGTGACGCTCGATCTTGTCGTGATTTCACGATCTGGGCCATGCTTTGGTACGAAGCGCGGCTGTAATGATCAGACAAGATTCGGGGATAGAAGAGTAAAGGTAGTGGAGGACCACCAATGATTCCCAATTTCGAACATCTCGACAACTCTCTCCGTATGGCTGACCCGCTTGCCGGCGCAGTGCTGGAGACACAGTCAATTGAGGCCGCACTCGACGAAATCGGGAAACGCCTAATAGATCTGCCGGCCCCTACCTCTCACAGGTGGTCGCATGTCAGGAGACCGCGGTTCACCCGGCGGATAGTCATTGCAGGAGCAGCGAGCCTCCTCGTTGTGACCGCGGCGGGCGCCGCCTCAATCCTGACAGCGAAAACCGGGGAGCGTTTGCCGGCGAAGTACGTTCAAGCAGGGGGACCTGGAGAATTGCTTAGGACCTGGGCTCCCGACTTCTGTCGGGTAGTCCTCGCAGGCGCATCCGATATCAAGTACCCCGTTGGTTACGAGAATTGGCGACTGAATGTTCTGACCTTTGAAGATGGCATCGCACATCCGAGCGCGAACGGCAACTGTCACGTGACCCAACCCAGGGGCAAGCGCCTCGAGGTGACAATGGGGGCCGAACGCGGGGTCTTCGCCATGGGCGCGTTCTGTGCCTGGGTGAGCGACTTCAGAAGCGCGACTCAGTCCGGTAACTCCTCCGAAGCCTCAATTGCCTCTCGCGAAGTCGCTGGCGCCACTGCATGGCCGGCAGTGCGGGCTGAGGATCCGCATCCAGCCCAGGGCACCGTCTTCGGATTCTTCTTACCGTTTCAGCGTGAAGTTGCCGCCGGCAGCGCGACACAAGTAGCGCGGATGCTCGTTCGACCTCAGAACGGTTGTGCGGGATTTATTCCAAAAGAACACCACGCATGAACGCCGGAGTCTGGGCCACGAAGTGACCAAACCTTCAAGTGATAACGCCGAGAAATTCACGGAGCTGTTCAGAGCGAATCGACTGGACATTCTCAAGTACCTCATTCGTCGCAGCGCGAGTCCCGAAGAAGCTGCCGACGCCCTTGCGGAGACTTTTCTCGTGGCGTGGAGACGAATCGATGTAGTGCCTGACGGTATTGAAGGGCGACTGTGGCTTTACGGCGTAGCGCGAAATATCTTGCTCAAACAGTTCGCGAAGCGGCAGCGTGCGACAGTACTCAACGAACGATTGGCGTCGGAGCTCACGTCCGCAATCACGACTCCTGCGGACGTTCAACTCCGTGATCAAGTTCTCGACGCTCTTTCACAGCTTTCGATTTCGGACCGTGAAATTGTCCAACTCAGCGCATGGGAAGAATTGGCTCCGAACGAAATTGCTTCTGTTCTCGGAATCTCCAACAATGCAGCGCGCGTTCGCCTCCATAGAGCCAAACAACGCCTTGCCGTAATCCTGGTGAAGCCAGAATTGACAATTTCAACGTCTGATCATGAAGATGCGAGCAGAAAGCCGGTCTAGGCCGAGCTGCTCGAGGGCCACTTGGATAACAAGTCGCCAGTCCAGGATCACCAAGTATCCAGCCGCCAGTCGGAGAATGTGTAAGTCGGCCCTCCGACTTGCACCCGCACGTTGCAATGTGAATGGCAACGTGTTTCGCGTTACTGATGTTCCTAAAAATGTTTGAATCTTCGTGTCGTTGCCTGGCGGGCGCGACAGTTGGGATGCATGAGTCCATAAAGCTTGACTACTTTGGTGCGCCGGCCGGGACTTGAACCCGGAACCTGTTGATTAAGAGTCAAATGCTCTGCCAATTGAGCTACCGGCGCGTGGAGAGTCTATACCGCCGTCGCCTCGTCAAAATTGGTTTCAATCCTTAGAGCGCCCAATCGTCCTGAATCCATCCAACTGCTCAAAAGGAAGCCTGCGGTTGTGTGCTCGGGAATTGAGATATTTGATTATCGACGCACGATTGAATTTACTTCGTGGCATAGGAGTACTGCTTGGTCCCTTACGTGCTCAACTGCGCAGGATCTCGTCCCAGGGTTCGAGCAATGTTCACGCTTCGTCGGTGGCGTTCCACCCGGGCGGCGGCATCGGCGCGCTCGCCAAACTCGGCGTCAGGTACGCAAAGAAGGCGACCGTCGAGCCCATAAACATTAGGGACATCCCCAAGAGTCGCAGCCCGTGCTCGACGCACATGAGACCGCCAACGGCACTCAGGAACACGCCGCTGCCCCCGACGACGGCCGCGATCCAGGTCCGACGATCGAGGCGCGAGGTGCGAGCCAGCATCGCAACTACACCAAACGCCAACAGGCCCCCGAGGACGGCGTGGGCCAAGTAGAGCGCCTCTCCCCGAACGGAGATCCACGCGTCGGGTCGGTTGAAGGGCACGTAGACAATCGAAACAAGTCCCGTGACGAATTCGAGTGCCACCGCCCACATCATCCAAAGTCGAACCATCCGTTCGCGGGCGAGTTCCGCCACGTGCCCTTGCCCATCGTTCTCGTGAGCAGGCTCACCCTCGGTCGGCGAAGACTGACTCCCGCTCCTATTTGGTTCGTGAACGATGATGTTGCGAGCGGGCGCGAGGCGGACGAGGAGGTTGTACGTGATCAGCGCGGTGCTCACGTGCATCGCCACTAGCACGAGCACTGCCCGTACTGGTTCGTGACCGAGCAGCAGCCACACGTCGGGGATGAACAGCACTGTCGTCACCGTAACTGCCAATCGAGAGAAGAACGAGCGTGGCACCGACGAAACCCGGACGGCGAACGGCCAGCTCGCGCACGCCGCCAGCACGCCGATGACGGTCAGCGTCCCGTAGTCGAAGGGGTGGAAATGAGAGAAGTCCCTAATGGCGGGGAACATCGCGCCGCCCAGGCGAACGAGTCCGGCGTCCGCGCCGAGTGAGCAAATAAGGCCGAGCAGCGTGGCGGCGCTCAGTCGAGCCAAGGATGGGGGCGCGCTGGTTGGGTGTAGATCGACGCGGGCGCGAACCAGCACGCGATCGATGAGGCGGGGTTCAGTCACGACGGAGACTCTTGAATCCCCCAAGGCTATTCCAAGGTCGTCGGGCAGTTCGGACCGCAGGATGACGAGCACGAAAGGGAGACGGTGCGGCGCACCATGGCCAAAAACGCCGTCGGGTATTCTTGGGGTGAGCGACGGGGGTCGAACCCGCGGCCTCCAGGACCACAACCTGGCGCTCTAACCAACTGAGCTACGCCCACCAAGACTTTCCAGTATTGCACAAGGTCGACGCTTGCAACATCGAAAGCCGAGGCGTTCGGTACGATTGGACTGAGCCCCTGTAGCTCAACTGGATAGAGCAGACGGTTTCTACCCGTCAGGTTGCGGGTTCGACTCCTGCCAGGGGTACCGACGAGGTGACGGACTCCCTTCATCGATCGGCGCTCATCTCGTCGAGCGACGCCGTGAGTGATGCGATACTTGAGTGGTGAGCGAAGCCCTAGCGGTGCACGAACTGGTCGGTGACGTGGTGCGTCTCGAGCTGCTTTCGCTCGCGCACGTCGACGAGCTCGTGGTGGCGGCCGTCGAGGACCCTTCGGCGTACGCGTGGACCATCGTGCCTTCGACCCGTCAAACCATGACGACGTACGTCGAGGAGCTACTCGACGAATATGAAGGCGGCCTGGCCGTTCCCTTCGCCCAGGTGTCGGTGGTGAGCGGCCGAGCGGTCGGAGCGACGCGGTACCTCAACATCAGGCGCCGCACCGGGGAGAAGATCCCCTACGCGGTGGAGATCGGTGGCACGTGGCTCGCCGCGTCGGCCCAGCGCACGGCCATCAACAGCGAGGCGAAGTTCCTGTTGCTGGATTACGCCTTCGAGATGTGGGGAGTGGGTCGAGTTGACCTAAAGACCGATGCCCGGAATGAACGAGCGAGAAACGCGATGTCGAGGATCGGCGCTACGTTCGAGGGTGTTCTTCGCCAGTGGCAGCCGTCGCAAGTCGTCGGAGAAGAGGAACTGCTGCGCGACAGCGCGATGTACTCGGTGGCCCGCTCGCAGTGGCCCGAGGTACGCGCGGGGCTCGTCTCTCGCCTGGCGTAGTAACCCCGACCCGAGGCCGCACGGACCCGCTGTACCGCGGCGACCAGGCTGACGCGCTCGTCTCGTTCGTATCCGACGTGGCAGTGGTGCAGGTGGCGACAAAGTTGACGGGATCTGGTGCACGACCGTCGGCATGTCCAGGTCGTGGTGAATGAGGAAGGAGAGTTAAGACTTCTATTCAAGAATCGCACGAGATGCACAACTCCGTTGCCCAAAAATGCAAAGTGGTAAGGCCCAATTCCACTACGTGTTCGTGGTCGGGGCGCCCGGATTCGAACCGGGGACCTCCTGGTCCCAAACCAGGCGCGCTAACCAAGCTGCGCTACGCCCCGTACTTGCTGCCTACGTCTCGGCCACGCTACTACGTGGATTTTCTCGCCTCAGCGGGTGTCCTCCGAGCGCCCGCGGCGGTCGGAGCGGGGTCGCACTTCGCCAATCGTTGGGGCTCATCCTTTTTGTGGGCACGTGATCGTCGCCATGGACGTGTGCGCCGCGTTCTCTTCGTAGGCTGGTCCCGTACGGGGGTGATCGTGGCTTACGAGTGGATTGTGAACGCGCTGGATGAAACCTGGTCGACGATCGACAAGGTCGTGCGACTCCAACGTCCGGACGCCTACGACGCGCAGACCGCCTGTCCCGGCTGGAGCGTGCGCGACGTGCTCAGTCACCTCTTGGGGTTCGAGATGATGCTCCAGGGCGCCCCGGTCCCGCCCTACGACGGACCCTGGCCCGAGTACGTGCACAATCCCATCGGCGAGATCAACGAGGCTTTCGTGCGCGTGCATCGAGCTGAGCCGGGCATCGAGGTACTCAACCAGTTCCGGGCCGTCGCCGGGAAGGCGATCCACAACCTTCGCGCGCTCGATGACGAGGCTTGGGAGAAGGTGGGTTGGAGCCCCGAGGGTGAGAGGCCCTACCACCGGTTCCAGGAGACGCGTGTTCTGGACAGTTGGATCCATCTCCAGGACATTCGTGATGCGCTGCTCGAGCCGGCCGACGACCACGGTGTGGCGGAGGAGATAGTGGTGAATCGTTTCGAGGCCGCGCTCCCGTTCATCTTGGGCAAGAAGATGAAGGCTCAAGACGGCACCGTCGTGCACGTGAACCTCACGGGCCGCCTGGCTCGCACGATCATTCTCGGCGTACGCGACGGACGCGCGGTCGTCGTGTCGTCGAGCGACGAGGTGCCGACCCTGGAGTTCACGACGCCCGTGGCGCTCTTTTGGCGCCGCGCCGCCGGGCGCATCACCGCGCAGGCCTTCCTCAACGCGTCCGCCACCGACGTTCGTGGGGATCACGCTCTGGCGCAGAGCTTCGCGCAGGCTCTTTCAATCATGCTCTAGGCCTTTTAGGGGCGAACCGGTAGGATTGAATCTCTTATGCGCGCTACCTCAACGAACCTAGAAGACAACCGAATAAAGCTCACCGTCGAGGTCGACGAAGCGGAGATGAACGAAGCGATCGACGCGGCGGCGACCACGCTCGCCAAGCAGATCACCGTCAAGGGCTTTCGAAAGGGCAAGGTTCCCAAGAGCGTGATGATCGCCCACCTGGGCGGGCCGGAAGTACTTCGCTCCGAGGCGATACGCGAATCGTTGCCGGACTTCTACTCGCGCGCGGTGGCCGACACCTTGACCGATCCCATCGGCCAACCCGACATCAACATCACCGCGGGGGAGGAGAGTGGGGTCCTCTCCTTCGAGGCCGAGGTCCAGGTGCGACCGGTGATCAGCATCCGGGGCCAGCACGACCTTCGAGTGACGATACCGTCTCCGGTGGTCACTGACGAGGAGGTCAACGCGCAGATCGACCGCTTCCGCGAGACCGACGCCGTGCTGAAGGAAGTTGATCGTCCGATTCAGACCGGCGACCTCGTGGCGATGGACATCCACGCCGAGCAGATCGGCACCGATGCGGAGCCGATGGACATGAGTGACTACATGTACACGGTGGGCTCGGGCGTGATCACCGAAGGAGTGGACGAGCTCATCCTCGGGCTCAAGGCTGGCGAGGAGCTGAAGCTCAACGGCAGTATGGGTCAGGGCGTGGTCGCGACGTACGAGATGAAGCTCAAGCAGGTGAAGGAACGCGAATTACCCGAACTCACCGACGAGTGGGTGTCGCAGAACACCGAGTGGGACGGCGTGGACGCCATGCGCGACGCGATCTTGAGCCAGATGCACACCATGAAGATCATGGAGGCCCAAAACTCGCAACGCGACGCGGTCTTGATCGCGGTGAGCGAACTCGTGAGCGAAGAGGCAGTCCCCGAGATCCTGGTGGAGGGCGAGACAGCTGAGCGGCTTCAAGAGCTCGGTCAGCGACTCGCCCAGCAGAAGCTCACTCTCGAGACGTTCCTGCAGATCACCAATCAGACGCCGGATCAACTTCTCGAGGCACTGCGACGAGATGCCGTGCGGGCGGTGCGCATCGACCTGGCCATGCGAGCATTGGTGAAGGCCGAGGGACTGGAGCCCACGACCCAAGAAGTTGACGAGGAGCTCGAGCAGACCGCCAAGGCGATGGGAGTCGAAGCCGATCAACTGAAAACGAACCTGCGCGACTCCGGACGGACGGTGGCCTTCAATGCCGAGGTGGCCAAGATGAACGCGTCGCGCTGGTTACGCGAGCACGCAACCTTTGTGGACCCTGACGGGGTTGAGATTGACCGCGACCTGCTCAAAGCGGACGAACCCGAAGCAACCGACGTTTAAGGTAGAGGCGTGAACGAATACTTTGAAGCCAAGAACTACCTCGTCCCCACGGTCGTGGAATCATCCAGTCGGGGCGAGCGGGCCTACGACCTCTACAGTCGACTGCTGCGCGAGCGCATCATCTTCCTCGGTACGCCACTCGACGACACGGTTGCGAACCTGGTCTGCGCGCAGATGCTCTTCCTTGAATCCGAGGATCCTGACAAGGACATCAATTTCTACATCAACTCGCCTGGTGGCGACATCACCGGGTTGCTGGCGGTCTACGACACGATGAAGTACATCAAGCCTGACGTCTCAACGTTCTGCTTCGGTCAGGCCGCGTCGGCCGCGGCGGTTCTGCTCGCCGCCGGAGCGAAGGGGAAGCGCTTCGCGCTGCCACACTCACGGATCCTGCTGCACCAGCCCTGGGGCGGCGTGGGCGGACAGGCGTCGGACATCGAGATTCAGGCCCGAGAGATACTTCGCATGAAGGACATGATCAACGCCATGCTGGCCTTCGACACCGGTCAATCAGCGGAGCGCATCGCCAAGGACACCGATCGGGACTTCATCATGGGTTCTGATGAATCCGTGCAATACGGCCTGATTGACGAAGTAATCTCAGCCCGTCCCTAGGTGCCGCTTTTGAAGTCCGCCGCCTCATAGGATGGTGAGGGCGAAGGTCGTGTCGGAGGTTGTCAGTGGCAAAGTTTGGCGAAGGTAGCGACCTGATTAAGTGCAGTTTCTGCGCAAAGGGTCAAAAACAGGTTAAGAAGCTCATCGCGGGACCCAGCGTCTACATTTGCGACGAGTGCATCGACCTGTGCAACGACATCATCGCCGACGAGTTCGGCGATCGCCCTGAGTTCGTTCTCGAGGACCTTCCCACGCCGCGAGAGATCTCCGCCTTCCTCGACGAATTCGTCATTGGACAGGTCGACGCGAAGAAGATCCTCTCGGTGGCCGTCTACAACCACTACAAGCGCATCCAGACCGGACCCTTGCACGACGAGGACGTGGAGGTCGCCAAGTCCAACGTGCTGTTGCTCGGCCCGACCGGTTGCGGCAAGACCTTCCTCGCCCAGACCCTGGCCCGCATGCTCAACGTGCCCTTCGCCATCGCGGACGCCACCGCGCTCACCGAGGCCGGCTACGTGGGCGAAGACGTCGAGAACATCCTGCTCAAGCTGCTGTCGGCGGCTGACTTCGACGTGAAGCGCGCCGAGCGGGGCATCATCTACATCGACGAGATCGACAAGATCGCCCGCAAGGCCGAGAACCCGTCGATCACCCGCGACGTGTCGGGTGAGGGAGTCCAGCAGGCCCTGCTCAAGATCCTCGAGGGCACCGTCGCGAGCGTGCCGCCACAGGGCGGCCGCAAACACCCGCACCAAGAGTTCATCAACATCGACACGGCCAACATCCTGTTCATCTGCGGCGGCGCGTTCGCCGGCCTCGAGGAGATCATCGAGCGCCGCATGGGCAAGAAGTCGATGGGCTTCAACTCGCCGATCGAATCCAAGCGCAGCGGCGACATCGCGCTCTTCCAGCACGTGCTGCCCGAAGACCTGATCAAGTTCGGTCTGATTCCTGAATTCATCGGACGTCTGCCTATCGTGGGCGCCGTGCAGCAGCTCGACCGCGACATGCTCGTAAGCGTGCTGACCGAGCCGAAGAACTCACTCGTGAGGCAGTTCCAGCAGATCCTCGCGATGGACGGCGTCGAACTCGTGATCGAGCCCGACGCGCTGGCGGCGATCGCGGAACTGGCGATGGAGCGGGGCACGGGAGCGCGAGGCCTCCGGTCGATCCTGGAGAACGTGCTGCTCGAACCCATGTTCGACGTGCCGGGTCGCAGCGACGTCGTCAAGTGTCTGGTCTCGGCGGAATCGGTGCGCGACAAGCTCGCGCCGACCTACGAAATGCGAAAGGCGACGCGAACTCGCCGCGCGAGCTAACGCGTGCACTTCAAGTCGTACCTCGAGGCGCTGACCTGGCTCGAGTCGCACCTGGATTTCGAGCGCGTGGCGCCCAACCGCCAGGAATCACCCACGCTGGAGCCGATCTTCGACACGTTGGCACTCCTGGCCAATCCCCAACAGGACTACCCGACGGTGCACGTCACGGGCACCAACGGCAAGGGGACGACCAGCACGCTCGTGAGCTCGCTCTTGAGCGCCACCGGGCTCCGCGTGGGTACCTTCACGAGCCCCGACCTGCACGCGGTGAACGAGCGCATCGCCATCAACGCCGAGCCCTTGGACGACGAGAGCTTCGTCGGGCTGCTCTCGAGACTGGCCGACGTGGAATCCGTCAGCGGCTTAGCGCTCACTCGCTTCGAGCTCTTGACGGTGGCGGCGTTACTGCACTTCTCCGATGAGGGCGTGGACGTCGCCGTCATCGAGGTCGGCATGGGCGGGACGTGGGATTCGACGAACGTCATCGACAGTGACGTCGCCGTGCTCACCAACGTCGATCTCGACCATACGGCCGTACTCGGCATGACGATCCGCGAGATCGCGTCGGACAAGGTCGGAATCTTCCGCGCACACGCCGTGGCCGTCGTGGCGACGACCGACGCCACGGTCGTTGAGATCGCGCGTGAGAAGGCCGCCAAGCTGGGCGCCACGCTGTGGCTGCTCGACGAGTCATTCTTCCTCGAACAGAACGATCTCGCGGTAGGCGGCAGGGTGATCACCGTGTTGACTCCGTACTCGCGCTACGAGGAGGTGCTCGTGTCGCTTCACGGCATCCATCAGGGCGTGAATGCGGCCACGGCCATCGTCGCGGCCGAGGCCTTCCTCGGGCGCGCGCTGGGCGAGTACGTGGTCACGACGGCCCTGGCGAGCGCACGGATGCCGGGGCGCATGGAACTTATCTCGCGCCAGCCGATGATCGTGGTGGACGGGGCGCACAACCCCGCGGGCGTCAACGCGTTGGTGGCCGCGCTCGACGGCGCGTTCCACGTGCGTGGCACGCGCCGCTGCGTGCTGGGCATGCTGAGCGGCCGCGACGTCGATGACATGGTTAGCCCGCTGGTCTCGCTCGGCTTCGCGGAGTTCTACTGCTGCGCACCACGGTCGCCTCGCGCGATGAGTGCACGCGACGTGGCGCACGCGGTGCGACGCGCCGGGGGCACCGCCTCCGAACACCCGAGCGGGGTCGCCGCCCTCGCGCACGCGCGCGAGCGTTCGAGCGACGACGACCTCATTCTGGTCGCGGGGAGCCTCTATCTCGTGGGCGAGGTTCGTGGCGAGGTCATCCACGTCGCTTCCCGCCATCTGGCTTAGGAATGTTAGATTGACTCGTCGTGGACAGAACCTTCGTCATCGTGAAGCCCGACGCCGTCAGACGCGGCCTCATCGGTGACATACTCCGTCGCCTGGAGCAGAAGCAGCTGCGCGTCGTGGCCGCGCAACTGCGCACGATTGACCGGGCCACGGCCGAGCGACACTACGCGGAGCACGTGGGCAAGCCCTTCTACGAGCCGCTGGTTGAGTTCATCACGAGCGGCCCCTCGTTGCTGGTGGTGGTGGAGGGACCCGAGGAGACGGTCAAAATCGTGCGCACCCTGATGGGAGCGACCGATCCCAAGGATGCTGCTCCCGGCACGATCAGGGGCGATCTGGCCACCATCACGAAGGAGAATCTCATTCACGGCTCGGATTCGCCTGAGTCGGTGGTGCGAGAGCTCGAGATTTTCTTTCCAAATCTGGTTTAGATAAGACTTTTTCCATTTGCGGCGATCTTGGCCTAACCTTGTAGACAAGAGAGAGCCACGTCGGTGCTCAAGGTAAAGGGTCTCTATGGTTGATCGTCGTTTTTCACTACTGGGTCGTGACATGGCAGTAGACCTCGGAACGGCCAACACCCTGGTGTACGTCCGCGGTCGCGGGATCGTGCTCAACGAGCCTTCCGTCGTCGCCGTTGACGTGAAGGACGGCAAGCCGCTTGCGGTGGGCGCGGAAGCCAAGCGGATGATCGGTCGCACGCCGAGCAACATCCAGGCCATCCGTCCACTGAAGGACGGCGTCATCGCCGACTTCGAGATCTGCGAGAAGATGCTGCGCTATTTCATCCACCGCGTGCACCAGCGACGCTTCGCGAAGCCCCGCATGGTCATCTGCGTCCCCTCGGGCATCACCGGCGTCGAGCAGCGCGCCGTCATGGAGGCGGCCGAGTTCGCGGGAGCGCGCAAGGCCTACATCATCGAAGAGCCGATGGCGGCGGCCATCGGTGCCGGACTCCCCATCCACGAGCCGACCGGCAACATGGTGGTGGACATCGGGGGTGGCACGACCGAGGTCGCGGTCATCTCACTGGGCGGTATCGTCGCGAGCCAGTCCATCCGCGTCGGCGGTGACGAGCTCGACGAGGCGCTCGTGGCCTTCGTGAAGAAGGAGTTCCAGTTGGCGCTCGGTGAGCGCACGGCGGAGGAGATCAAGATTCAGTTGGGCTCGGCCTACCCCCTGGAAGAGGAGCTGCGCGCCGAGATCCGTGGCCGCGACCTCGTGACGGGACTGCCCAAGACCGTGATCATCTCGACCGAGCAGATTCGAAAGGCCATCGAGGAGCCGGTGCAGGCCATCATCGACGCCGTCAAGGTCACCCTGGACCGCACCCCGCCGGAGTTGTCGTCAGACCTCATGGAGCAGGGCATCGTCCTGACCGGCGGCGGAGCGCTCCTCAACGGCCTGGCCGCGCGCCTGGAGTCCGAGACCAATATGCCCATCATCGTGGCGAAGGATCCCTTGAACTGCGTGGCCCTGGGAAGTGGCATGTGCCTCGAAGAGCTCGAGACCTTTGAACGCATGTTGAAGACCAGCCCTTCGCGTTAACCCGTGGCCACAGATCGCTCGAGGCGCCGCGCCTGGACCTTGGGCGTGGTCGCGGCAGCGATACTGACGGTGTTGGCGTTGACGGGAGGCGTGTTCTCGGGACTGCGAAGCGTCGCGAATGCGGTGGTGACGCCGTTCAACTGGACCGTCAACGAGGTGGCCCGACCCATCGGGCACCTGTTCTCGGGGGCCATCAACTACAGCGACGTCGTTGCGCAGAATCAGAAGCTTCGCTACGAGTTGGGCCAGGCTCAGCTCAAGAGCAACGAGAGCTGGCCGCTGCAACGCCAGCTCCAGCAGATCTCGACCGAGCTCGACGTGCCCTACGTGGGGTCGCTGCCCACGGTGGCGGCGCAGGTCACGACCCTGTCGCCGACGAACTTCGCCGCCACGGTCAATATCTCGAAGGGTCGCGACAGCGGCATCCTGGTGGGCATGCCGGTCGTCGCCAACGGGGGACTGGTGGGCAGCGTCATCGCCACGTCGCCCGAGGGCGCCACCGTGCGCCTGATCTCGGACGTCAACTCCTCGGTCGGTGTCACGTTCGGCAACGGTAGCGTCTCCCTGGTCGTAACCGGCCGTGGCGTGAACAACGGCCTGAGCGCCACCTCCGTGCCGCTTTCGACGCCCATTACCCCCGGCACCAAATTGGCGACGAACGGCCTCAACGGCGCCCTGTACCCCCCGGGTCTCCCGGTGGCCAAGGTCGCCTCGGTCAAGCTCACTCCCGGGGCGGCGACGTACAACTTGGTCCTGCGCCCGACGGCGGACCTGCGACATCTGCTCTACCTCGACGTGGTGCTGTGGGAGCCGACTGCGTGAGACGCGCCCTCGTGCCCGCCGTCGTGGCGACGCTGATCATCGAGGCGCTGCAGCTGACGGTGCTCTCGTCACTGCGCATAGAGGGTGTGGTCGTGATGCTGGTGTGGCTCTGGCCGCTCGCGATGGGACTCACCGGCTTCACGTCGCTGGCGCTGGTGACCGCGCTCGTGGCTGGGGTCTTCTTCGATACCCACGCCAATACTCCCTTTGGACTCACCGCGGTGGTGGCGCTGGTGCTCGCGTACGCGGCGTCGCGCCTCGGCCGCGAGGGGGTCGGGGACCTCGACTCGGCGGCGTGGTGGGTGACGCCCGCCCTGGCGGCGCTCGGAGGGTTCGTGGCGCCGATGCTCTACGTCGTCGCGGGCGCCGGAGCCCTTAACTTCAACCTCTGGCGCGGCAGCGTGTTGATGATGATGTTCATCAACGCCGGTGCGTTTTTCGTGTTGGCTCGTCCCATGACGCGTCTCGCGCGAACCATAGCCAACGTGGGCGATCGAGTGCGTCGATGAGTCGTTCGTGGCGAGAGCGCCCGGTCGGCTCCTGGTTCTCGAGATTGTGGCGCCCCTGGGTCTCGCTGCACCCGTTTCGAGGTCGGGGCCGCACCATCAACGAGCCCGATCCGGTGGGCATCCGCGACCTCGTGGCGTCTCCCGACGAGGTCCACGCGCGTCCCGAACTGAGGTGGCGCCTCATCGGTGGGTTCTTCGCCCTGTTGTTTCTCGTGCTCCTGGGTCGCCTCTTCATGCTCCAGGTGCTCGAGCAGAAGACCTCGACCCTGATCGTGCAGTCCAATTCGCTGCGGGGCACGACGATCCCCGCGACCCGGGGCGAGATACTCGACCGCAACGGCAATGCTCTGGTCACCAACGTCACGACGGTCGAGATCCGGCTTTCGAGGGCCGAGGCCGCCCTGTATCCACCCATCAAGGGAACGTTGGCTTCCCTGACGGGGATCAGCGTGGGCCAGATCAACGCGGACCTCGCCGACAAGCAGTACGACCCCTACCAGCCGGCGCCGATCATGACCGACGCCCCGGCGAGCATCGTGGAGTTCATCAAGCTGCATCCGAGCGAGTTCCCGGGGGTGACGGTGCTCGACGTGGCGACCCGGTCCTACCCCAACGGAGGGAACGTCGCGGCCCAGGTGCTCGGCTACGTCGGACCCATCACCGGCGCCGAGATCAAGGCCAATCCCAACGCCGGCTACCAGGCCGACTCGGTGATCGGCAAGACCGGCATCGAGTCCTTCTACGAGCAGTTCCTGCGGGGCAAGGACGGCACGAGCACCCTAGAGGTGAGCGCCAACGGGCAGATCCTCGGTGCGGTGCACACCACCCAGCCCCAGGTGGGCGACTCGGTGGTGCTCAACATCGACACACCCTTGCAGAAGGCCCTCGATGGGTATCTGGCGAGTGACATCCTGCGGGTACGCAACACGGTCGATCCCCAGACGGGCAAGCACCCGCCGGCCATCAACGGCGCGGCCGTCGTGATGAACGTCAACAACGGTCAGGTGCTCGCGATGTCGAGTTATCCGTCGTTCGACCTCAATTCCTTCGTCAACGGGCTCTCCGAGAGCACGTTCCACCAGCTCCTGGGCGAGGGTGCGTTCAACAACTACGCGATCCAGGGTCTCTACACCCCGGGCAGCACCTTCAAGCTCATCACGGCGACGGCCGCCCTGCAGACCGGCATCTTTCCCGCCAACAAGTACATCGACGACGTCGGCACCTACAAGGTGCCGGGTTGCTATCACGCACCACAGTGCCTCTTTCACGACAACGACCACGAAGCGGCCGGTCAGGTGGACCTGCCGATTGCGCTCACCGTCTCCTCGGACTACTACTTCTACAACCTGGGCTACCTCTTCTGGTCCCAGACCAATCGCTACGGCCTGACGCCCATCCAGAACGTCGGCGCCGAGTACGGCCTCGACAGCAACACCAACATCGACCTGCCCGACGAGGTGGCCGGGCGCATCGACTCGCCGTCGGTACGCAAGCTGTTGCACAAGGAGTCGCCGACGAACTTCCCGAACGTCACCTGGTACACCGGTGACAACATCGAGATGGCGTTCGGCCAGGGCGCGACCGCGGTCACGCCCATCGCACTGGCCAACGCCTACGCCACGTTCGCCAACGGCGGCACACGCTACTCACCCGAGGTCGCTGCGGCGGTGATCAACGCGCACGGCAAGGTCGTCGAGCGCTACGAGCCCCGGGTGCTCGGCCACGTGAGCCTGCCGCCCGGCGTGCGCAACTCCATCCTGACGGGGCTCGAGGGCGTGGTCGAGAATCCACGCGGCACCGCCTACGGCGCCTTTCACAGCATCGTCAATTTCTCGTTGGCGACGTACCCGATCGCGGGCAAGACCGGCACGGCGAGCAACGCACCCCTCCAGGAGCCCAACTCGTGGTTCGTGGGCTTCGGGCCCGCGACGAAGCCCGAGTACGTGGTGCTGTGCGTCGTCGCCCAGGGCGGCTACGGCGCCGACGCGGCGGCGCCGGTCGTGGCACAGGCCTTCAACTACCTCGTGGCGCACCCGGTCAAGCCGGTGACGCTCAAGCCCCAACTGACGGTGCCGAGCAAGAAGAAATCCAGCACCAGCACGACGACCACCACGCTTTCGCACGGGTAACCCGATAGAACCTCGACGGCGAGTAACATCGTTGTCGTTGGGCGCAGATGTGCAAAATGTACGGTGCGCAGTGAGAACGCAGCAGAAGAGCAGTGTCACGCACTCCGCTTCTGGAAGCATTGAGGACACAACGTGGTACACGCTCTTGTAGTAACCCTGATGGTTAACTGGCTCTTCGTTCTCTTCGTGGCGACCCGACACGCCGATATCTCGTATTCGAATCTCAACGCGCTGGGTAGTCCCCGGCGCACCCCTAACCATTTCGGCCGTGGCGCGCAACGCGTCACCCCCATTAACTCAAGGAGTACCCGTCGTGAGCGACGAACCCAACATCCCGTCCGCTGCATCGTCTAGTCCGAGAATTGGCGACACCCGACCCGCACCTCAGATAGGCGACACTCGTCCCGGCAGCGCCTCGGTCCCGCCGAGCTCCAATGGCGGCGGCCACCAGGGCGGACCAGGCCAGGGCGGCGGCAACCGACGCCGGCGCGGTGGGCGTGGCCGCGGAGGTCTCGCCCAGGGCAACCCCCAACGTCAGGCCCCCAACGTTCGATCCAACGAGACTCCCGTCGAGGCGTCGGCGCCCGAAGGCGGCGCCGAGGGCGGCGGGCGAGGCAAGGTCCGACGCCGTCGTGGCGGAGAGCGCCGCACCCGTGCCCAGGGCCGATACCTCATGTGCGTGCACACCAATCAGGGCACGACGCACATCGCAACCCTCGAAGGCCGCTCCATGGTCGAGTACAACGTCGCCAAGGGCGCCGACGAAACCAACCAGATCGATGGCAATATCTACCTCGGGCGGATTCAAAACGTGCTGCCCGGCATGGAGTTGGCCTTCGTCGACATCGGGATCCCCAAGAACGGCGTGCTCTACCGCGGCGACGTGACCTTCGAGGCCGATGAGGTCGAGGGCCCGCCGTCCAACGACAAGCGCATCGAGGAGATGATCAAGTCCGGACAGATGATCATCTGCCAGGTCACCAAGAACGCGATCGGAGCCAAGGGCGCGCGCCTGACCCAGGAAGTGTCGATTCCCGGTCGCTTCGCGGTGCTGGTGCCCAACTCTTCGACGATCGGCATCTCCAAGCGTCTGCCCGACGGCGAACGCCGCCGGCTGCGAAAGATCATCGACGACGTCAAGCCCGAGCGACACGGCATCATCATCCGCACCGCCGCCGAGGGGGTGTCGGCCGACGACCTCGCGCGTGACGTGACGTCGCTCTCGGAGAAGTGGTCGGCGATCGAGGCCGAGGTGGCGAAGTCCAGCCAACCTCGCCTGATCTACCGCGACCTCGACCTCGCCGTGAGGGTGCTGCGCGAGGAACTTAACGACGACTACCGCGGCGTGATCATCGACGACCGCGAACTCTACGAGAAGGTCCGCGAGTACGTGCTCGCCGTCAACCCCGAGCTGGCCGACCGCATCGAGTTCTACGACCGTACGACCGAGGAGTTGCCCCTGTTCGAGCGCTACTTCGTGCACGAGCAGTTGCACCGGGCCCTCGATCGCAAGGTCTTCCTGCCGTCGGGCGGTTCGCTGATCATCGAGCGCACCGAAGCGCTCACGGTGGTGGACGTCAACACGGGCAAGAACGTGGGCACGACGAACTTAGAGGAGACGGTCTTTCGCAACAATCTGGAGGCCGCCGAAGAGGTGGCACGCCAACTGCGTCTGCGTGACATCGGCGGCATCATCGTCATCGACTTCATCGACATGGAGCCCAAGGTCAACCGCGAGGCCGTGGCGTCCGCCCTGCGCCAAGCGCTCTCGCGCGACAAGACGCGCACGCAGGTGTTCGACATATCGGAACTGGGCCTCGTGGAGATGACGCGCAAGCGGGTCAACGAGGGATTATTGGAGTCAGTTTCTCGGATCTGCACCGTCTGTGACGGACGCGGATTCGTCGTCGAGACCGGCCTTTAGCCCGAAGCGGGACATTTCGACTACTATGGAAACCTTATGTACGCCGTTATTCGTGTAGGCACATCTCAAGAGCGCGTCACCGAGGGCCAGGTGGTCCGCGTCGATTTGCGCCCCGAAGAGGTGGGGTCCGTTATCCAGTTCGAGACCGTTTTGCTGGTGGATGGTGACAAGGTCACCGCCGGACCAGCGCTCGCGGGTGCCTCCGTCAGCGGCACCATCCTCGGTGAGGAGAAGGGCCCGAAGATTCGCGCCATCACCTACAAGTCCAAGGCCAACCAGCGCAGGCGCTGGGGCCATCGCCAGCACTACACGAGCGTCGAGATCAACACGATCTCGGTGAAGGCCTAAGGAGCACCCATGTCCAAGACGAAAGGTGGCGGTTCTTCCAGGAACGGTCGTGACTCGAACGCGCAGCGTCTCGGGGTCAAGACCTTCGACGGGACCGCCGTAAAGAGCGGGAGCATCATCATTCGCCAGCGCGGCACCCAGTTTCACCCGGGTCGCAACGTCGGCATCGGCAAGGATGACACTCTCTTCGCGCTCGCTGAGGGAACTGTGAAATTCGGCTTCCGAGGCGGCCGGAAACTGGTTGACGTACTCGTCGACTGAGTTTTCCTCCTAAAACAAGAAACCCCCGGGCGCGAGCCCGGGGGTTTCTTGTTTTAGGCAGCGTTCTTACTGAGATTACGAGCCCTTGACTGCCTTCTTGAAGGTGGAGCCAATCGAAATCTTCGGAGCCTTGGAGGCCTTTACCTGAATGGCCTCGCCCGTCTGAGGGTTGCGGGCAGTGCGAGCCTTGCGGTCGACGCGCTCGAACGACAAGAAGCCCGAAAGAACGATCTTCTCGCCTTCGCTCACGCTTCTGACGACAACGTCTTCAAAGGCCTTGAGGACCTCGGCTACCGTGCTCTTGTTCGCGCCACTCTCGGCGACAATTGCATCTACTAACTCGGCCTTGTTCACCGGTCGACTCCTTACTCTTCGTTGAATCGGACTGGGACTGTACCCAGCAACCAGGGACATCTTTATCGCAAAAG
>Ga0182030_10009996_pt1 | contig 19357 bp, 18 predicted proteins | sample 812S3MmetaG_FD_121299 | JGI IMG/M metagenome (GOLD analysis project Ga0182030, IMG submission 121299) | Permafrost microbial communities from Stordalen Mire, Sweden - 812S3M metaG (Illumina Assembly) | ecosystem: Environmental > Terrestrial > Soil > Wetlands > Permafrost | place: Sweden... | reverse complement strand
TTAGAATTAGCTCAGTGAAAGTTGGGGGTCGTAGAAAGGGATATTGTGGTATGGGGTATGGGTTTTGGATATAGGTGAGCCAGCGGGAAAAGAGGGGAGGAGAAAGGTACTTTGTAATTGCGGAGTAAACCTAAGGCGTAATAGGTTGATGAGGGGCAGCGGGATACCATTTGCGTGAGTGAGAGGTTGGAGCCGTAGGCGAAGTAGAGGCGAAGCTCAGGTTGAAGTTTGGACGACATTGTATTCGTTATGTGATTGCGGAAGAATGGAGTGGGAGCTAGCTATTTGTGAAATCCTGGGCTTGGGAAAGAAGAACGGAAGCTTTTAGTGTTTCAGTATTGGGGCATGTGGTTCATTGCGTTTCTGTACGCCGATAGAGAATGAAGAAGGCGGTAGTTGTATGAACGGAAGGCCCGAAGGAAGGAATGCCAAAGAACGGTCACGTGGAAGGATGGAAGACATCTCTGTAACGCTTTCCATTGTGTCAAATAAGCTGTTGCTTACGTACAATACAATCATCGCTCATCATGTATATCATTCGCCGCCGCATCTCAATCCATCAAATCGTATTCCATATGCGGCAGAGCTCAAACCCTTCACCCAAAACCATTCTACGCTGCATAAACGCCATTGCTATGCATAACCATCAATGTTTTCTCACTCCTCCCAAATGCAAAGCTAGCGAATCCAACCCCCATTTTCCTCCATACCATGCAATCACCATTACTCCTGTTCAAATGCATTCAAAGTCTCAAATTAAGACTCCATCTCAAATAACTCCCCTCCATCCAGCTCGAACATCTTCTCATGTGGAGGCAATTGCGGAAGCCGTCCACTGGCCACTTCACTTCTCCGAAATTGGGGTAGCTGAGAAATGTCGAACTCACTTCTAGGAATTCGACCTGGCTTCTTTGGCGTATCCTCTTCGTCGAGATCTTGCCCAGCTTCTGTCGAAGGTCTCTTCGTATTCTCTTCCCCGCCTAATTCAATGAACCCCATTCCCGTCACTAATTTGTCGACAGGATCTCCTAACTCAACTTTTGGTGTAGTATTACTAAGTACGTGTTCCAGGATGCCTCGGTCGCTCATCGCAGTCGTTGGTCGCAGAGTATCTTCGCTCAACATGTTCTCTCCATCTGGACCATATCCTTCAATCCCAGCTGCAATGTTCCTGTTTCGGGTAAGAAACATAGCTAATCTCTCAATTTGAGAGTCCCACCTCTCTTGTAAGACTCTTACAACACTATCGACATCCTGTGATGTTATCTCCTCTCTTGGAGTTTTCGATGAAACTCCAAGTACTGTCAGCGTCCGTCGCACCGAAGATTTCACCTGGCGGCTGCTTTCTAGATTGATAGCAGCACGCCTTGAGTCCCTCATAGTTGCACTCAAGCGTCTCATTGATTCTCCTTGGTCCCCCTGCATGAATGGGAGGTCAAGAAGAGTATGATTCTTTGCGAGAGCATTCACCAGAATAGTGAAGCCTTGAAGGTTGATATCATTGTGCTCGCAATGAATGTGAGTAAGACATGTATTCTCTTCCAGAACCGATGAAAGTGTGTTCGCGCCTTCAAGCCCAAGATTCTGATACTCGATGCGAAGAATCTTCAGAGCTTTGTTCTTCTTGAGACCTGTAAGTGCTTGATTAAGGCCGATCCCAAAGCGAGTCACTTCCAAATGTGCATGTTCGCCGGAGATATCCAGTTCCTCGAGAGTGGTATTATCAGCAAACATCTGTTGTAAAGCTTCGCACGTTTCTGGACCAGCATCGTATGGTAATGAAGCCTTTGAAATATCTAATGATTTGATTGTAGTGTTCGTGCGAAGTGCTTGCAGTAATTGTTTGAAATGATCCTCCTTTGAGAATTCGATCATCCGGACAACCAGGCGAGAAGGGGTATGGTTTTCTTCTATTGCTTTGACGATCTCTCCAACACCCTTCTCGAGTCTATTGGCACTAACGTGAAGCTGTAAGTCGCGTGCCTGGCCTGGCACTCGGGTCATTGAACGCATCAATATAGCCACATGTAACCCATTCAAGTTGCATTGATCCATCTCCAAAATCCGAAGACTGTCTGACATGTCACTTGCTAAGTATGCTGAGATGTTATCCAGAGTTTTGTCATTCACCGGAATACCATTCAAGATCAGCTCTTCCAATTTCCACGACATCATGACCTCCGTACCAAACAGCGGTTCTTCTCCCGATGTTCGGGTAATTCTGGAGAGATCGAGCTTGCGGATTTTTGAAAATCGACTCATGGAGACTTGGAATCTCTCAAGGTGTATCCGTCCTGGATTATCGGCGACATTTATGCATTCCATTGTAAGAGCTTGTCGTTCCATATGACCTACTAGCTGCATAATCCCTCGATCGTTCAGGCCACATCGCGAACACTCGACGGCTCTAAATCGCGATTCCGGGGTGTCGAATGCGGGAGCTAGTTAAAAGTCAGCATCAGTCACAAAGATCTAGCAAAGATTCGACCATACTCAGAAACTCAAAATCTGTCTCTCCAAGCTCAATACCGCTCAAGATGACCCAAGTAATATTGGTAAGTTGCCCTCGACATAAAGGAAAGACTGCAGCGACAACCTCACAACCTGGGTCTTTCTCGATCTCTTGACCTTCTATATCGAACGTGTCTTTTGGTCGTCGTCGAGGGAGCGTGTTGCCAAAATCCATCCTTCGTAGTTTCTTCGACTTGAGAGCAAGAGCTTGGACCTCCTGATATAGTAGGGAACCGTCTTGAGGTTTGAGATTGAAGTACTTCTGTATCGATATTCCTACTGAAGTCAGTTTTGCAATTAAAAAGCCTCCCTAACTAAACTTGCCTGCTCGGGTATTCCAAGCTACATGGTCGCTTCCGTACGTGTCATGAAGACCGTGTAAACAATGGAGGTCAATGTCCCTGAAGGAGATTGAATGGAATGACTCATTATAGCGGAGAGCTCGCATGATCGCAAGCAATTCGTAGACAGAATACTTGCCAGTATTTGACGGAGGATATAATCTGAATTCAGGGGCATCCTCAGCCGCCCAATCGATCGCGTATTGGATATTAACTGGATTACACTGTGGACACTGTTAGTCGATACAGCAAGACAGTGGGTCCGATGCATACATTGTAAGCCATGCAATAAGCAATGAGGGTCCTATCAAAGCAACCATATTCTTCCCCTTCTTCAGGCAAAGGCATATCTGCCGTCTCCAAGAGCCGTCGTGGTCCTCCAAATGTAAAATTGTAGTCTAGCCATTGTGGCTTGAGATACTGGCAGGCTCTGAAGATTAGTATGGCAATGTCGGGGGTAGCAGAAGCTGCCAGCTCGAGCAATTTGATCGGTTGTAGTGGTGTTCTGAAAGCGAGCTCGAAACGATCATCGGCATAGTTGACATTGATTGCCACAAGTGTGACGAGGCCGAAAACACTCTTGCTTGCCTTCGGAATGACTAGTCGTCCTGATGAGTCGCTGAAATCAGGTATTGGAATCATATGCAGGCGATTGATGCCAATACACATGTAGAACACTGAAGCACCCAACTTCTGTAGATCATCTGAGGATGATTTACCGCCTTTGAGAACTGCTGGTCTTCGAACAACTCTGAAGACTTGGAAATGGTTCGGATCATAATCATTTGCACACTCTAGAATTTGAATGAGGTAGCGGACAACTCTCTCTGGATATGGCTCTTCCTGAAGCAATCTAGCCTTTTGAGCAGCTGCGCGGATTGAAGTATGCCAGAGATCGGCTTCTTTTGGGTCATGAAGCATCAATTGTATAGATCCAACGCCATGATATTCTTCATCCAAATACACCACTTCGGTAGTGAAAAAAGGTCGTCCGTCTTCCACCTTGTACGCCGTTACAATTTGTCCTAGCGGGATACGATTGTCAACATCGGACGACGTGTGCGAAGTATTCGATTGAACATCTTGCAATGATCCAATTGAGGTCGTAGAGGGGTGGCGAACTGAGCTTGTTCTTCCATACGTGGGAGGAATGGAGGAGAAAGCTTCAGATGCGCGCGATTGGCTCTTAAATCGTATCAAATGAGTGTCTGTCAACACCAAATATTCCTTTTTCTTCCTAAACATCCCACTTGTAGTCTGAACCTCTCCATGGTGAAGAACATTCTTGCTATTCGTAGCGCCTGGCGCCAGGTGGATTCCGTCCTCCATTGGTGATTCTGGAGTTGGCGAGTACAAATTATCAACCTCTCCTTCTTCTACGCTATTCATAGATCTTTTCCCGAGTGACCCGAAGAGTGAAGACGGTCTTCCTTTTTGGAGTGTGCGAGGTCGCATTTTCGGAGAGCTTGCGGTATCGCTGCCTACTGGACTCATCGATCCGTTCTGACTGGTGCTTGCAGTTGGGCCCGAACCAAATATTGAATTCCTCTTCCCAAATTTCTTCCGTTCTTTCTTCTCGCCTTCGTCTGCATGTCCATTGGCGACGTTGGTATTGATGTGCGTTAAGTTGGATAGAGAAGCTCTCGAGAAAAGATTCACGCTCTTACGTCTACCGCTGCCTCCACTTTCTTTTGCAGGAGGTGCCATTGCATCCTCTGACCCCAGCCTGTATGTCTGCAAGTCAAGTCTTCAACCTGCTTGGTTATTTTGACACGTTCGGACGGACCATGCGGCAAATGGTGGCACGAAACTCCCGTCAGACTCTGGACACGTTTGCAGAAGTCGAGAAGATAAACGCAGTGAGCAATGGCTCAATCCTGGCAATTCAAAAATGCGCGTGCCGGGGGGGTTCGATGGTGCCACGGTAGGGAAGGGTAATGGAATTCTGAAATGGGACGACGAGGACGTGTGCTGCACGGCGAGACAGAGTGGTTGCCAAAGAGAGAGACAAACTGCAGCAAAGATACAAGGAGTGTGAGTTACTGAATATTTTCAATAAAGAATTCGAGAAGTAAAAATGTAGAAACGCCGGACAGCCTTCACATCATCGGCGGCCGTTTACGAGGATGGGTATGTCGTCAAAGAAGCTTTGTTGAGTACGTCTCGTTGTGAATTGGATGGAGCAACCAAGGACGTGAACTGACAAACTGGTGATTGGAATCATGTGAAGATTTTATTTCCAGAACTTCCCTAGGCTCTAATCTACGGGATGAAAATGCAAGAGAATGCTTGTTGGTTTTTGGCATGGGTCTGCTAAGGAGAAGCACGGCCTCTAAATATCATCGGATGATTGGAGGGGGGATAATTGCTATCCTGGTAAAACATCTCATCAAGGGTCATTGCTAGTGGTGGCATGATTCAAGAACTTAAATGTGTTGTACGAGCTTCCTGAGCAACATGTCTTTAAATACGATGCTCTACAAGGCTTTAAGAGCTTCTCTAATGGGTTCTCAGTGTGGGTGCACATCCACGACGCCTCGTATTGCCCCACTATGCAATGCTTTTGCACAGCAGTTACAGGTATTTGGGTGTAATCAAATTGATTTGCAATCTTGGCATCGTTCCGACTGTTGGCGAGGGCTTGATCAAAGTGGCAAGCCTGTATTTCATATATCTTTCCATGACTTTCTTGTGGAACACTTTGCTCAGTGACTGGAGATGTGCGCCCAATCCTTGGGGATCAGCTTTTCGTCTCGAGAAGAAGTTCTAATCTGCGTTTGGCCATGAAACAGTGGCTTAAAGAATTTCGGATTGGGTCTCAACTCCCTTCGACTCCCACGATATTCATCGCTGAGGGGCCATGCCCGATCGATTTTCGAATCCCTAAAGCATTGATACCGAAGTCTCTGCTAGAATAAGCCGGATAATATTACTGAGTTCCATCATCTAGAAGACAATGAAGTGTTTCCGATCAAAGCAGATCCTCTCACGGCATAACCCCCGTCTCTTCCTTCAATCCAGACATCATACTTGTCTGTTCTCGATGCATCCTTCCTGATGCATATTCTCATCTCCTCATTCGCATACAGTGGGGCGAGGTTTCGATAGTCAAACTTCGTCACCAGCTCCCTAGCCTTCAGCTGCGAGCTCAACACTGAAAGCATCAATACAAGTGACAATGGACCATGTACGAGCAGATTTCTATGGCCCTCTACTTCACGACAGTATTCCGGATCAAGATGGATTCGATGGGCATTGAATGTGAGAGCTGAAAAACGGAATAAGAGAGCTGGCGTAGGAGTGAGAGTGACACTGAAATCAGGTTCATGATGTGCTGCAGAAGGTTAGTTAGAAGTCAAAATAGAAGATATAGATGTTGAGAATCTTCGCATACGCTTTAGAACCTTGCCAGGCTTAGCAGCATCAGCTTTTGCATCCGCAGCAGACTTCTGTCTCATAAAGACAAGGTTTCTCTCTTCTAGCATGTTTATACTTGGCCATGATGAGCCAGCTTCAGTATTGTCAAAGTCCAAAGATGAAGGTCCAGCGTCGGAAAGAATCCTAATCTCTCTCTGGATTGTGACAAACACTTTCTCCTCACCCTCGGATCCTTTGACTGCAACATTTGAAATAGATTCAGTACATGAAGCACGTGTATTGTCCAGTTGAAGCCCATTTGCAGTGAACCGTAACGATCCGCCAGCCCACATCCGACGCTCAAAAGGGTTGCCAGGTGATTGCAATGGATCTGTTCCGTCAGGAAGAAGGTCGCTGGTCAATACCTGTGGGGAAAAGTACACTAGATGATGTCCCTGAGGAAGGGGCCTATCTCCTGGCTCAAACGGCGGCAACACAAGACCCCTTCTTATAAAATGGTGAGCGAAGCATGTTTTCGGGAGGAAAGCGGCGAGAGAGATATTGAGGAGGTGGGAAGGCGTGGGTGATAGGTAGTCAAATATGATGTTCGAGTTCCATAAAAGTTTCCTCGAGAGGTGGTATTTTAAATCTAGCGTTGAGTTTTGGCGGCTTTGGATTGCTGTTACACGTTCGAGGAAATTTAATCCATAACGCCGTATCTGATGGATAGTTTGTAGCCTCATGTCAACAGGAGAGTTGGTTATGGTAGAAGTGCTAGCTTCCATGTAAATCTATGGAGGAATTGGGTTGGGTCTAAGTCCGCCAAGACTCGGCTGAAAAGACCCCTGAGGTCCATCTTATCGATAAGATTTCACAAGGCCGAGAACCCGAGCCTTGCCCAGAAACATTTTCCTCCTACTTCTTCGTATCATCTGTTTTTTATCTTAAATTGATCTCCGAAGCTCATCGTTCCAGCTCCCTAGCCATCTCCAGCTTTGGGTATGCTTTGCTAGATTCGACAATGCCTTTTCTACCCTTCCTTCTGGATCCTGAAGCCTGCTCCCCTCAAATTCAACCAGGAAAATGTATTGAAACCGAACAACTTTCGTAGGCCTACTGTTGATACTAGTGAGATTAAGCTTGGCATGCCTAAAGCATTCAAGGGCATCTGCAAGGGCACCCGGTGAGTTGTGATCAACTGTGAACGAAATCAAAGATTTAGTATGGGTTGCGGTCTTCTTCAGTACATCGTCGACTCCTTTTCGTAGGATGAAGAACCTCGTTGTGTTATCCTCTTGATCCTGAATACCTTCTGCAAGTATGTCAAGACCGTGCACTTTCGCTACGAGGCTGCTTGCGATCGCCGCACTTGTCCCTGTTGTATCTTTCTTCACGATTTCTGCAGCATAGCTGGTGGAACTTTCCTCTCTTCGCTCAACGCCCCTTAGGTATGCTCCTAAGAAATTCTCAGATTGTCCGAAAGCTTGTGGATGTGAATGGATTCGTTTGATATGCTTGAGACTTGACAGTGGTTTCGTTCTTGGCTTCCGCGGGTTTGGGATGGACATCGTTGGAGTCGCAGTACCAGACATAATCTCTGGGGAGTCAGTGATGGCCGCTGGTGGAGCTTTGCGACCAAGTAGGCAGTGGCTGACATCCAAATAATGCTCGCGGCAGATGTGGAGGTCAGGATATAGTGGGTTTCGATCCACGAGAAGCTCGAGCGTTTGTATCACAGCTCCGTTGCTAGAATTTTCGAATGGCACAACGCCTCGTACAGCTTTTCCTGACTGGACAGCTTCGAATACATCTACAACAGAGTAAGATTGTGTTGGCATGAGTAGTCTTTGGAAGTTCACCTGTTATGCTTGCGGCTGGCAGGTACTCATATTTGTCTTCGTCGAAACATTGCAGCGTGGTCTGGGCAGCGTTAGATCTATCGGTCAAAACAGCTTTGCCTTCAGTAATTTGACCCACCTGATGAGTATACGAGCATATTGGGCCAAGGAATGCAACAATTGGAAGTATATTTTCCTTTGCATTGTTTCGAGGCTCCATGGTGATTGTTGAGTTTCCACAGCAAGAATGGTGTTGAGACAGAAGCTAGGACAGATTGATTAACAAGTTCCCTTCATTTTCATACGAAGCTCAGATCAGGAGACCTCCATTCATAGGCTCCTGGTTGCTCAAAGCCATGTTGTGAATATTGATTTTCGTTTCACTAAATTTCGAGGTAACATTTCAGCGGTATCGGCAAGCCCCGCTAAACCCCACTACAAGCTCCAAGAAACAAAGTGTGAAGTATGATAGCACATTCGAAGTCGACTCAATAATTAATAACGCTCTCTTTAGACAGATCATTTTGACAGATTCAGAGCTTAGAAATGACCAGTCTCAAACGTTTCTCAAAATACCAAAAGCTCAATGTGTATTATTGCAGCTCATTCAAAGACGGATTAATTGCACAAAGGTAGAAAAACGCAAAATAAATGTCAATATTGGGTATCATTTATTCGCTGTCGAATCCTGACATGGCCCCTAACGCCTCCTCAACACCCATCTATATTGCAAACCCTTTAAAATACAGCGACCTTAAGACATGATGTCTTCCAAAATAGTCTCAAGCTCTTCCTTTCTGAATGGTACCGAGAGTATCTCTGTTCCTAAAGCATCTTTTCTGCTTCGTATCATTTGATGGTCATGAAATCTACACATGGAGTCAGTATGTGAAAGCCATAAAGGGACAATACAACTCACTCCTTGAGCAAGGTCCTGAAATTCATCTCATTGCTGCAAATGAATTCTTCTACAGCCTTTTGATACAGGACCCTATACTCAACACCAGCTTCGTTCTTTCTGGAATTGGCTTGTCGTTGCTCATTATTGTCGTCGTCTTCGTCATCGCCTCCTCCAAAATCGGCCCCCATATTTTCATCCATGACAGTTAATTGCTCCCCTATCAAAACCCTGAACAAGTTCTTGGCATTCTCCGGCAAACTCTTCAGAACAAAGCTCACACCTTCCCTCCCACCAACTCGCCTACCACTCCGGCCTAGCAATTCATGCACCTCATCAACAACATCTACCTCCGACGTATACGGCTGAAACGTCGTACAGTCGTGCAATAGAAAATTGAAAGATGAGCGGAGAGAACTATCCCAGAGGAGAGGAAAGGACGGGTGATCGGCAGAAGCCACAAAGTGGACTTGGGAATGAGAACTCAGGCGAGAAAGGATAGTCTGAGATGCAGGCTTGCGGAGGGCAAGTCCGTCAATGGAATGAATGATTACAGTAATCTTTTTAGCTTTATCCTCCTCGAGCACGGCCAGGAGATTCTCAAGCATCTCCGCAGGTTGCGAACCCAACTTCAGTGCACGATCAAATAATGCCGCTGCTACTGTGCCCAGCACATCTCGAATTGCGAGATTATGGACATAGCCATTGACAATGACTATTTTGTGGTTTTCATGGTGGACATTCGATTTGTAAACTTGCTCAGCAAATTTCATGAGAATAGATCTTTTAGATCCCCAGCCATACAAACATAAATTAAAGTTCTGACTGAGCTCAAACTCCCATTGCTTGAACGAGCTTGCGTGCAGTTCTTGTATAAATGCTAAATCCTCCTTGTGAGGATCGTTGTATTCGCGCGCTAATTTGAAATACTCTTCATGGTCGAGCAGTTCCAGAGTGGATAGACTATTATTGGAAGTTTTGGACCGACCGCCACGATTTTGCGAGAAGTATAGCTCATGAGGTGGGAGGTCTTGTAGTGGAGTGGGAGAACGTTTTCGATTTTTGGACCCTTTAGCCCGGCCACGCTTGGATGATGTTTCCGGTACACTCGGTGTAAATTGTCCATTCAGATCTGGGTCTTCTTGTGAATGCTCATCTTCCTCTTCCTCAGAACCATAGATATGTTGGGCGACATCCTCGTCTTCTTCTTCATTATCACTTGTATTTCCCAGCACTGTTCGCTCGATCATGGTCCGGGTGCTTTTCCTTCGGGCAGAACGATCTGCATGTCGTTCCAATCTAGGCGTGTCTGATGTGCCATTGATCTTGACAGGTGTGGAAAAGAGTGTTTGGCTCTGAGTTTTGAGAGGTGTTGTCCCATTCACTGACAGCTTTTCTAAGATCTGAAGGCTACCGTCTCTCTTTTCCAAGGGAGTTGTGTCTGATGCTTCATATGTATCTTCCGCATCCCCATCCACAGATATTTCCTCATCCCAGCCGTTCCTCTCATCATCCTGCAAATCGTCAGGCGTATAACGCTTATCATCCTGTCTGGTATGAGTTTTCATCCGGAAGGATCTCTTGTCCGTATCTGGCGTTTCACTATGCCGCTCCTCGGTGCCTCCTCTGATCGATACCGTTTGTGTCCCTGAGCGGGTTCTCTTTTGGTTCAGTCCGTCCCTCGGTCCACTCGAGGACTCATCGGCTTCCTTCTTTCGCTTCATTCTGGAATACGACCTAAAGGAAAATTTTAGAGCCTTCTCAAGAATTAACGTGCTATTTCATACACACCTCCCATGTTATAAACTTCTTAGATTGTTGAAAGCCATTTTCTGCAATTAAAAGTCGTTTGAAGTCGTGGAGTCGTGGACCATTTTCAAGGTTTAATAGGCGTCCTGCGCTACTGAGCGGGAGGTGATCCGTGCCTGCATTTTGACGGACAGGGATCGCGAGAAAAGTAAAGTAAACAAACCCCTACAGTAAAGAACGACGTAAAATCATTCATTATTAAACAATAATTCACTGCTTCTCTCACAATCGAATATCGAATGGCAAGAACCTTCTCTTCAACCAAATCCAAGGAGAGTTAAATTCGAAAGGATGCTCAATTGGTGGCTGGGCCGCCCCATCGAAGGAAACCGCGTTCAAAGTACTTTCAAAAACAATTATATTACTCACACTTCTTTACTGACACTATAGTAGATGATGACCCCGATTCGGAACCCCCAGAAACTCCCGCGCCAGTGTTTGCTGCTCGTGCGCTGAAAAGTGCTATCTTTGGTACCCCTGCCCGACCTGATGATACCATCTACGAAGTAGAGCAAAATACGGGAGCGGTAACAGAGACGATGGCTAGCAAAGATCTTAAGAAACCACAAAATGGCAGCATATCACCGACAAAGCCTCAGAGTATTCTAGTGACCCCGGGAACCGCATCAACGCGGCGCAAGACCGTCTCTTTCGGCACTGAAGTAGTCGATAAGGAAGAAAAGAACGCTGCAGAGAAGACTGCGAGCAAGGAGGAGAAAAATAGTTGGGCATCAAAATCAGCTTCGTCCTCGAATTCTAATCGGAAAACTTCACTTACCAGAACACTGGAGAACGCTCGGGAGAGCAAAACAGCAAAGGGGGAGCCTGTCAAGAATCGACATCTCTCAGAATCACAACCATTACTCAGCTTGGATCCGCGCGCCATTCGTAAAGAGAATGCAGATATACAATCTAATTCTAGAGGTGCTAATCAGTTCCAAAAGGGCAATCAAGCCTTGTTCGAGGAGATGATGACGACAGATGGGCTCGATGGCGACATGACAATGGATCTGAACGAGCCGCATTCACAATCAGGAAAGTTCTGGAAGACAGAGTACCAGAATTACCACGAGCAGGCCAAAACTGAGATGGATAAGTTGGTCAAATACAAGCAACTAGCCACGTCCTATGCAAAGAAGAAAGACTCTGAGGCAATCGAACTTGCTGAAAAACTGAAAGAAGAACAGCGGAGGGTGCTCAGTATGGAGGATAAAGTATCGAAGCTATCCGCAAAAATTGCTACGACTGGCTTGGATGGGAACAGGGATGCGCCAGAGTTGATTAAGGAACTTGCGCGACAGACGGCATTGGCCGTTCAATACAGAGCTCAAGTTGAAGAATTCCAAGCAGCATTCGAGGGGAATGAGGACCTTGCAAATCGGAGTCAAGGCAGGCGGACTATCTCACCACGGACGGAGCAAACCCTTCTTGATTCCAATCACGAACAACTAAAGGAGATGATGTCGCTTCGGGCAGAATTAAGTGGGTTACGGCAGACTCTGTCAGAGGTAGAGAAAACTGCTACCAAACTCCGAGAGGAAAATACAAAATTGACGCAGGAACTACTACATGCTGACCTACGTCTTGAGAAAGAGATAGAGAAATCCGAGAAACGCCGTCAATCCTCTGAAGAGCATATTCGTAAGAAGGATGATGCATTACAAAGTCTTCAGAAAGACTATGATAATATAAAAGAGTTAGCAAAGTCGAGTCGCCGCGATGCTGAGCACCTTTTGAAAAAGCGTCACGATCAAGTCGTTGCGTTGAAGAAGGAGATCAAGTCGTTGAAAGGAGTGGAGTCAACAAACAAAGAACTTCAGGGTGCGCTGGAAAAGAAGGATGTGGAACACGGAAAGGTTGTGGGAGTTTACCAGAAGCAAATTGCCCGGTTGATCGAAAATCCTACCATCGATTCAGAGGTCCTACATGATCAGAAAGACTTCAAGTCCCACGATCATTCAAAAGACAAGGCGGTCCCGCTTGTTCCAATCACGAAAGGCCTCCCTTCGAATGATACTTCAGAGCCAAACGAAGTTCTGCATCCCCGTGAAAGCCTCATTCCAGTGTCTAGCCAGTCTGTCTCCAGACTGACAAAGAGTATTGCTCCTTCAAAATCTACCCGGTCTGATAACCTTGCGTTCAAATCTCGATCATCCCATTCAGCACTATCAGAAATTACCAACAATACTAGTAATGAAAAATTAGCTTTCCAACATTCTGAGATTGTCCAACGCACGCCGTACAACAACAACAACAATCATTCTAGTACGTCTTTTCAGGAGCCTGACATGGAACTTCCATCCTCGGAACCTTCATTCTCTCAAAACATAGGTCGCTCAAGCCATGAGAGGAATTGTCAACCCAGTCCAAGACCATCCATGTTCAACATCGCATCAAGTCCGCCAAAGCCAGCTTTATTTCGACCTAGAACTTCGGATGATATATCCAGACCGAGGGACACCAATGGACGACGACAAGCATATATACCTTCGAGTCGACTTTCCAGTTTGGAGGGCTCTAGAACGAGAAGCACCCTGCCTCCTGAGAGAGCTGCTGCGGCTAAGGCGAGATTGGAGCAGAAAAACGCAGAAAAGAAGAGGCTCCAGGCGTTAAGTATGGACAAAGAGAACATTCGGAATTGAGCATTTCTAGAGGGTGGAGTCTATCTTGTTTTTGGTGCTCTTGCAAAATAGCACGGCGTAGGGGTCTGTACTATGATACCAATTTATGACCGAGTTCAATGTGTAGATATTAGAAACGGAGTTAAGAGCTAGGATGCAGAGGGAAAGGTCTCGAACACGTAGTGCACCGATGTATATATTATAAGCTCTGGCCTCAGAAATTCATCAACGATTTTAGCATTCAACATCTTAGTCTGTGAAGAATTTACTTTATGCCTGCATACATGAACAATGCCAGAATATACCCTATGGGTCTGGGGTCTTTTGTAACGATAAACGCTAAAGAGTCCTTACCAAAGAAAAGGCCAAAAGTGCTCTGCAATACTTCAGCATGGATGGAACGCTGATACAATTTTCACTTTCAGACAATCTATGATTGATCTTCCATGTGTAATTCATATGTAAACAGTATCTCTGAAGGTAAATTTATATACAAAGGTATCTCATCTGAAAAATCTACCTCAAGAAAGTAATCGAATCTCAAGTCCAAGCTCAGCCGGACAATGCACAAAATCTTCAGACCCAGTCCGCGCTATGCTATGCTCAAAAACTCCTATAAAATGCCAACGGTCGCTATGATGCGCCGAAAAATAAAAGGTCGAAATCCGCTCTCTCCTGCCCGCCACGTCTCGAACTAAGAGAGGTCTGCTCTCGCATCTGAAGACCCTCTGACCGCCACCCTCTTCCGGGTCGCCGGAGTCGTAGCGTTCGAGCATTGGCCCGGGTATTTCCTCGTTGTGATGACATCGGAGAACTCCGGGTCTGCAATTAAGTTCTTGAGTCCCCATCCACCACCTGCCTTCCAACTCCAAATGAAATACCCGCTCGCGTACGCCTCGAAAGTTTCGATTTGGACATCTAGAAACATGCGAACTGCCTTTTTCAAGCCATCATTCCAGACACTGAAATCGCTGCTGATGCATACGCAACTTGATGGGTCTTGTGGGTTACATGAATTGCCGTTCATTTTGATCGTGGTGCCGTTGTTGTAAGCGCAGATATTGGTAAGGGCGGAAAATTCGCCGACGTAGGTGGGCATCACGGCCTTTCCGACCTTGAGCTGGTTCGCCCAGTCATTGCAGACAACTTGAATGTGCTGGTCCTGATCCATAGCATTTGAAGTGTCATCATATAATTGATACATGTGGGTATCGATAGCCCATTGTTGCACGGTTCCCTTGTTAAATTCAGTTCCTTCGGTCACCCATGCCTTCGGTTGCATAAACGCGTCGTGCATGACGATCTCAAGATTTGGGTTTTTGGACGCAGCTCTGGTTTGGTTAAACGCGTCTTGAGCCCATGAATGTAATTGAGCGTCCTTATTAGCACATTTTGAGCCAGGATATTGTGCGTCGGTACACGGCTCATTGGTCAATTCCACGCCAACTACGACATCTGCATTTGCTAAAGTTGCGTGTCTCTCTGCGATTTTCACGAGAGCTTGAGTGGTAAGTTCTTGGTTGTTGTCTGCCTGAAATGCGAGTTGGGAAATGTCGTTAATAGTCTGTCCGGAGTGGGCCTGGCCGTTCTGAGAACCTGCAGATCCGTGCAAATCGATCCACACTTTTAAGCCGTTCTTTCTTGCCCATATAATAAGCTGGTCCATAATATCAGCGGCGCCCTGAACGTATTTCTGGCCGTTCATGGACGAGCTATTGGATGAGTCGACATAGGCCCAGTATCCTATAGGAATTCGTAAAGCGTTAATTCCAGCAGTCTTAAGTGCTTCGAAATCCTCTTCCTGAATGTAGTTCTGCCAATAGCCAGCTTTGCCATTAGTGCCATTTAGAGCATCAAGCGCTCCAGCAATGTTATCAAAGCTCAGTTGGTCTTTTGCACCCCCGAAAGCCCCAGTAATGATGGTATCGTCCGGTGTCCCCATCCAAGGTTCGAGAATTAACAAATTGCCGAGGTTTGCACCGCGCAAAATCCCGTCAGACTGGGCTGGTGCCGCAGGCGAAGAGGTGCCTGAGGGGACTGCAGAGGCGACAACAGAGGAGGCTCCGGAGACGACTGTAGAAACTGCAGATACGACTCCAGAGACAACTGGAGCATTGCTCGGGGCAGGAGAAGCGCTTGGATCAGGAGAAGGTGCTGCGGCCCAGAATTGCACGGGGCGTGGTGGGGATGTTGTAGTTGGGGAAGCTGGATCAGGTGCTATATCAGCCCCCCAGAATCTTAGATGGCGTGGCGCATTAGAAATCGAAGTTGTGGGGGTTGTGGAGGTCTCTGCCTGAAGTGGTGCAGAGGTCACAGTGCTTGAAGTCGATGAAGTCTCGAGCGGGCATTTAATTTCGCGTTTTTGGCGCAGAGCGGAGATAGGGTCGGAGAGTAAGGACATGGCCACCAAGGCCGTTGAAAATGAAGTCCTCATGTTAAGTGCGATCAGGTGATTGGCGTAGTTCGAATTTCCTTGCACAGCCTGTCTGTATTGCACTGCCTCGTGGAAGATGGAAGGTGGAAGATGGAAGAAAGGGCTCAGCCTCTTAATATAAATGAAAAGGAGCGACTGTTGGATCCAGAGAGTCTACACTGAGGATTTCATGAAGGGGAGATCGCTTGATTGGCGTGACTCGAAATTAGGAGCCTCCAACAAGCATGGATCCGAGAAAATGTGAGAAATCTTAAAATTGAGTTGTACCAGACAACAGCGATGAAAGAAACTTCGTAAGGTGACATCCAGCGCCAATCCACAGTCCTGAAGTCACAATCGTCGAAGTGATCAGGAAGGGGGAGGATGTTGGGAGGAAGGGTTAGCGAGCTGCAGGAACGCCACAGGAATGGAACAACGCCTTGCGAGGATCAATTGAAGCGTGGCTACGAGCTGCTGAGGCTGTGCGGGTATAGAACGCGATTGTAAGGAGTGTAAGAGGATCAGGTCCAACAATGAAAGAAACGCGCAGGCGCAAAGCAATAAGTGACAGTCAAGAAGTGAAAAGATAACTTTAATGGAGACACAAATACTTTTACCGGCCTCTATATGTGAGTTCAAGTGGAAGGCATTTACGCCCCTTCCAAGGGGGAAAACGCAAGTTCCCCCGTTTTCAATTTGTTTGAAACTGTGCCACAGGCATCATTTTTTATCCGCTGCTCGATGCTTGTTGGCTAGGCGCGTTTCTTCCTCGTTAAGCTGTAGAATATGAAACAAAATGTCCCAAAATGCCGCCCACTTCCCCGAGATTGGCGAATGAGACATCTGATTGATCTCCCTCAGAAGATCTAAATCTTTAGGATTGAGGGGCTTCCCAGATGAAATTTACCTTACTTTAATATTCCATCCATCTCGTACGCGTGCGGCGCTCGCAGCAATCTCGCAACGAAGTCAGCTTCGAGCCATGGAAGTGGGTCACCAAATAAATTCTTGGGTATAATGTATAACTCGGGTATAGGAGCGTAATCAAGGGATGCTTTTCAATTTTCCATCAAAGAGATGATTGAGTTTGTCACAGGAATTAATGGAGGATGCGAGGTTGAGAGTTGCGCGCGGCTGGCTAGCCGCAGCGCGTTCACTGACGAAACCCTACTAGTACGAGTGGGCACCAGGTACTTGTAGCGAGCCCCTGACTAAGCGCCGGGCTTGAACCTCGTCCTCCTCAAATCAACATTCAGGTTCTTGACTTAATTCTCCCATCGTTTTGCTAAAAAAATACATATAAATATATCATCAAAATCACCTGATAACCTACTTGTACCTAGGTACATTCCACATGCAAACAGTGATTTCTTCAGCCAAGAAACCAGGTTAGATTTGAAAGAACTGTTCCACATATACTCTACCTTACGTAAGTGTAAAATTCTCCACAATTTTTGGATATTAAAGTGTACAATTGCTCTAAAAAATTTTAACTTAGTCTACCTGATACGATATAACATAGCCTCCTCCCTCTGGAACGCCAATTTTCTTATACGCCTTCGTGGTCAGCTGACCATCGCATCCCTCGCTCCTCATCAATCCTTCAACGAACACAGCCACTTCCGTGATCCAATATCGTAGCCTACTCAGCTCCTCATGAATTAACGGAGAGATTTGGCTCAATATTCGGCTGCTGGTCAAAATTGAACCAATGAAGACGTCTCAGTTGAGCTCTCATCTCGTAGTCCCACCAAGGCAACATATCCGTGTTGGATTCTTGACGAGAGACAACGTCGACTGCGAGAAAAGAAAATTTCCGGGTCAATTATCTATCAGATGGAATATTGCCAATTATGAGCCTGTAGTTAGCCCTGTTGCTTCATATGAGTTCGCGATCTAAGTTAAGGTTGCCATTACCATGGGAGTTCATGAAGATATGTCTCTCTGCACGTTACCTTGATAGACATCTTGAAACGAACACCATCAATTTCTAGATCATTTCGGGCATTCTTGAATTCCTACTTTAGAAGTATACTTCGTAATGGCTGGATTCTGGCATGAAGGTCTCTTATGGTGAGAGGGCGGAACCTCAACGAGCTTTTTTTCTTCGTGGCTGGTGAGATTTTTCAGACCTTGCTAACAAGATGAGTCGTAGTAATTTCCACGTAGATTTTTCTATTACCTGATTTTGCCTCCTGTCTTAATATATCTAGAACTTCTCGGCTGCAGGCCTTAAGTCCAACTCGTGCGTCCATAACTCAGGTTCCTGCTGGCTCAACCACAAATACGTCTTCCCCACAGCATCAGCACTCATCTTCTTTCCAATCCTCTGATCTTCTCCCTGCTTATCTTCAATACCACCATTAGCAATAGTATGCACAACATGCACCCCATTTGCGCTCATCTCTCTCGCCAAAGACTGCGCCAATTGCCTCACACTCGCCCTCCCAGCACCATACGCAGCATATTCAGCACTGCACCTCAGTGCCCCCAGCGTGCCAGTAAAAATCAAAGTTCCTTTTTTCTGCCCCGTCTCAGACAATAGCGCCTCACCGTGGTCCTCGAAAAAACGCTTCAGTGCTTCCTGTGAGAAGGTAAAAGCACCTCCCACGTAATCTTCCAAGCTCTGGTTGAAATCCTCGAATGTTTCGGTCATGAAGGGCTTCTTGCTAGAATGTTTTACCGAGTAGACTGCGACTTTTAATTTGAGGTCCTTGAAGGAAGAGTGCAATTTGATAGATTGAAACGCTTTCTTGATATTGTCTGGTCGGGTATCGGTAGGAAAGGCCTCAACTACGCTGCCAGGCGAAGTTGTTTCGAGATTCGCCCGAACAGAGCTTAAATTCTCAGGCCTTCGGGCAAGAAGAGCTACGGCCATGTTGCCATGTTTGGGTTGAGAGAGAATTCGAGCTATACCGGTCCCCTGAATTCAAAATCAGTGTCTTGCACTGTAGTCTTGTTTCCTGAAGATTTCTCCCTCGCTGTTTAAAGAGTTAGGGATGCTGACTTACAGTGTTTGGACCAGCTCCGATAATGATTGCGAGCCCTGAGGGAGGCATTGTTTCTAGTTATATTAAACAATTATGTTCTTAAGAAAGATGTATAAAAAGTAATCTCAAATTCAACAAGAGTAACTCAGATACCTTACATTAACAGATTTTCAACTGCTTACCCCGGATTTTCAACGATCGCCACTTTCCTACGTCAGGGGGCGCCTATTGTCCTATGACGTCTAACGCCGACGACATATGCGATGCGAGCCTCTGGATAAAGCGACCCCTTTTACTCCTTCAACTCCTTCAAACCCACAAGCTGAGAAATATATGTATTTATGTCTGCCCATGAAACTCGTCATGGAAATAGAGGCATTTAACGCAATGCAATGCATAACTCTCTACTACCCAGCCTCTATCCATTCCCAAATCAAATACCACGAACCGTCAAACACCTCCCTCTCAAACCCACGAATTGTCCAACTTCCCCCAATCAATCCCCTTCTCCTTTCCCTTACCCCTATCCCTATCTCCATCTCTCGTTCTCCTATCCGCCTCCCTATCCCTCTGCGCCCT